>Ga0307507_10007060_pt1 | contig 16629 bp, 9 predicted proteins | sample 7_EM_MG_FD_207223 | JGI IMG/M metagenome (GOLD analysis project Ga0307507, IMG submission 207223) | Populus trichocarpa ectomycorrhiza microbial communities from riparian zone in the Pacific Northwest, United States - 7_EM | ecosystem: Host-associated > Plants > Roots > Unclassified | place...
ATCTACCTCTATAGTAATTAGAAAGTAATTAGACCCTATATACTAGTAGTTTTATCTTTAACTCTATAGCAGCCTATTAGTAATTTAGGGGGAGGTAAATACTAGATCTAGTATACTCCTTAATATACCCTTTACCTAAGTCTCTATATCCGCCTTAGTAGCTAGGCTTAGGCCTACTACCTCTATAGCGCGGATAAGGTTATCTACCACGTTGTCTGTGCTTATTACTACTATAACCCCCTAAAAAGGATGGTGTAGATTAAAATCTCCTAATAGTATATATTCTCCTTACGTCCTTAGCAGCTCTAATATCCTATAGAGGCTACTATTTATCTATTAGGGGTTATAGATATTATAAATCTAGAGAGTTTACTTGTGGCCTTCTAGTTTAATTGTGTATATATCCGCTAAGTAGCATATAGACATCTACTTATTTATATTAATAGCCTTATTTATATATAAACAGACCCTTATATTGCCAACTCCTATATATACTAGGTAGTAAGACCTTATAGTATATATTATATTTCTTTAATTCTTCTGCTATAGCTTCTAGAGGACTAGTATATCTAGCTAGGGATCCGCCTACTTCGCCTTCTTTTTTCTTTCTTTTTTTTCAATCCATTGTATTATACTACGTACAATACTGCGCATGCAGCCTCTAGGCTATGGCGCTATAGTCCTATATATATGAATCCTTTCTAGGCAGCTTAACATGTACTAGTAACTATGTCCTAATAGTTTATACGCCTCTACGCTAGAGGTTTACCGCTTCCTAGTAAGATACTAGGTTACTATTAACTATTAGGTAGTATGAAAACAGTAGAAAATCAGTAAAAATAAGAAATCCTAACGCCTGTCCCTGTCCTTTTTTTGTATTTTATTTCTGTCCTTTTGCTTACTATTATCTGTTTGCTAGGATTCTAGTAGGAGTTACCTTCTTCTAAAGATCCTGCTGCTTTTAGCCACTTTCCAGTAGCTATCCTTGTCTTATTTAGAAATAGAAAAAGTACCTCTTTTCCTTTCTTTGTGCAAAAAAGCTTCTCTAAAGATAGAGAAGAACGTAGCTGTCTTTGCATTTCTTTTCTCTCTTCCCAATATAGCCTACATTCTAGTATTAGATGCTTAGGAGTTTGTACTGCAGTACAGTCTCTAAAGCACCTGCCTTCTTTATCCTTCCCTATTGTTTTAGAGAAAGACTTAAAGAAGCCTTTTCCTAGTTTTAGTTGATAGAACGCTGATTGTAGCCTTTTAGGAAATTTATCCTTAGGGGCCTTAAGAGAAAAGGAGTAGTTTCTTTTGCAGATCCTAGTGTAGTGTTTTCCTTTGCTTTTATTCTGTTGCCAGTTATTTTTCCACTGTTCTAGTATCTTTTCTCTTGCTAGTCTCCCTATATAGGCTAGAGAGGTATAAGAAGATTGTATTTTCCTTTTTAAAAGGCCCTTCTTTGCTAGTTTATCTGCTATTTCATTTCCATAGATTTCTAGGTGGCTAGGAACCCAATAGAAGTTAATAGAGACATTTTTACTAGCTAGATAGGAGCAGCTTTGCGTAATTTTAAAGACTAGTTCTTGCCCTCCTGTAAGAGTATTAAGTTGTAATCTTTTAATAGCTACTTGGCTATCTATAAAGATATACACTTGTTTCTCTTCTAGTCTCTGTTGCTTTAGGTGTTCTAAGGCTCTATAGACTGCATAAAGTTCTGCGTCCATAATTTCCATATAGGGTCCTAGATTCCAGTTTGTTGCATATTTAATCCTATTTCTCTCTCCTACAGTGCCAAGACATTAGTCTCCCGACACGCGAATTCTCACCAAAATCGACACAACTTTGAACAATCACACAACACCGCAGCAATCAAATTGAGCCAAATCAGTATGCAGATTATTTAATTGTAATTAATACTTTGTCTGCCAGCCACCTGCTTTTCTTACTGCCTTCAGCCTTCGCTCCATACTATCGATTAAGCGCCGCATAAGGCCTTGATCAAGGGCCATCCACGCCTCCTTGCATGCCTCAATTAAACGCTCCAGATCCTCCATACTTTGGCCCATCTGTTTAAGCTCTGGATAAAGCTCAAGGATCTTCCTTTTTAGTGCCAGCCAAAGGTGTTCAATTGGGTTTAAATCGGGTGAGTAGGGAGGGAAATTTAGGGTTTAAACGCCGTGCCTTTCTAACCACTCCTTCACGAGTTTCGATGTATGGATTGGAGCGTTATCCATCTGGTAGATATCTAAAGGCTTATAGATTGGTATAAGACCGTCTTCTAAGGCCCAGATATAGCTTTGAGCGCTATAGCCTTCTTTTGCTGCCGAAGGATCCCTTTCCATAGCGATTAACTCTAAGTGACCATCATACCAAAAGCAAGCGTAGACTATCTGTGTAAGATCCTTTCCGTTAGACACCTCTTCAATAAATTTGTGATGCCACTTTTGTAGAGACGTTCGGAAGACCCAAATAGGCTTTTTTCCTGAGCCACGTTCGTAGGAACATTTATTAGAAAACTTAACTTTTCTCCAAGGGAATCCCTTGTACTTCCGAGCCCAACGAAGCCTCAATCGAGCTGCCGCTGGCGTCAGCTTTGGTCTCTTCTTGGCGCGCCAGTTCGTAATATGGTATTTTTCAAGGAGACGATACAATGTTTTGTGCGAGACGGTGACCCCTGCGACTTGGCACTTGAGAGCTGCATAGTCGATTCTAGGGTTCCTGCGTACAATTCGAATAAGTAGACGCTTCTGGTGTCGAGTAAGCTTTTTGGGCTGTCCGGGTCTTGGTAGGGATTCGAGCGTATGGTGGTTTTTCCATCGATTGATTGTATCGTAAACAGTCAACCGATTGACGTGATACTCTGCGGCGATTTCAGGCTTTGATACCCCAGCCTCCGACGCAGCAATGATTCCAGCTCTTGCAGCTTCTGAAAGCTCAGTTCCAGGCCTTCTATTTCCGCTAATTTCGGTACCAAATGAGCGTTGCATTGTGGTGCGCTGAGGGCGCGATCTTTGGGTTGGAATTTTCGCGATCGCGATTTTGTGTTCCTGTCGGGAGACTAATGTCTTGGCACTGCGAAAAAGGAAGGTGGGGCAGGAAGACCTCGGGTCTGATCTTGGCATTTAATTTAGAATTAATTTTAAATTAATTCTTAGTAAAGCAAAAGAGATTATATAAATATGGCTTAGTGGCATTTATAAAAGTATTCTTAAAGCAAATATGGATTATATTTCTACGTTAATAAGCCAACCTGGCAGTCCTGCCTTTACGGAAAGTTTAGGTTCTGATATTAAGCCTAATTACAAAGGGAAGTTTAAGATTCATATTCGTTATATATTTGTTACGTGGTCGAAGAGCCAGATTAATAATTATGAATCTTAAACTTCCCTTTGTAATTAGGCTCAATATCAGAACCTGAACTTTCCGTAAAGGCAGGACTGCCAGGTTGGCTCATTAACGTAGAAATATAATCCATATTTGCTTTCAAAATACTTTTATAAATGCCACTAAGCCACATTTATATAATCTCTTTCGCTTCGCTAAGAATTAATTTAAAATTAATTCTAAATTAAATGCCAAGATTAGACCCGAGGTCTTCCTACCCTACCTTCCTTTTTCGGCGATCCTCCAAAGTTCAGAAGTACTCGTCACCTCGTTTAAATGGTAAATGGACTTAGACCCACGACCCGTCCATCCCTAAGGGTGTATCTTACATACAGCTGCTGCATTTGATTTACTATCTTTAGAGCCATCTGTATAGTATATATCTACTAGGTCTCACTCTAGGGACTCTTGTAAATTTTCTACTAGTTTTAGATATTCTTGTGCAGCTTCTTCTTTACTACCTCTAGAGATAGAGAAGAAAGCAGTAATAGGAGGAGACCACGGTTTTTGCCATTCTAGAGAGATTTTCTCTATTTTCCAGTTTTGTACTAGCTGTTTAGCCCTAGAGACTAGGGATAATAGCTGTGTTTTTGGCTGTAGTAGGTACCTTATAGTAGAGTTTCTAGAGCTAGAACTAGAGCTAGAACTAGCTGCTAATTCGTCTCTATCTTTGTTAACCTCTTCTATATAGGCTTTCTTAATTGCGTGGTTTTCTTTAAACTTTAGGATTTTTAGTGTATAGCTATTGCAAAGCTTTTCGAATCTAATTCTAGGAGGAGGAATAGAGGCCTCAATCTTCATAGCTTGGCTAGGAGACCCTCTAAACGCTCCTAAAACTAGTTCTAGGGCCTTATTTTGTAGAGATTGGTACCTAGCTAGTAGGTAGTCTCTAGATTTGCTTTTCCACCAGCATTATATACCATAGTCTGCTATAGTAGTAACACAGGCTATATAGAGCTGCCGTAGGGCTTGTAAAGATAGACCTCTTTGTGTATTGCCTAGTCTTCTAATTAAATAAAAGGCTGCTTTTGCTTTAGAGATTCTTATTTCTACGTGTTGTTTAAACGTAAGCTTAGAGTCTAGAAATACTCCTAACCACCTAACTAGGGGTTTAGGGGCTATTTTCACGTCTCCTAGCTTTAGCCCTTCTTTTATAGTGGTACGTTTATTGTGGAAATGTATAAGCTCTGTTTTGCTAATGTCAAAGCTAATAGCAGCTTCCTTAGCTCTAGACATTAGTTCTAGCGCTATTCCCTTTAGCTTTTTGCAATTAGATTTAGCTGAATTTGAAGTAACTATAATTGCAAAGTCGTTCATGTAGCTAAGGGAGTAGGCTCCTTCTGTCTCTAGGCTGCAGATATTGCGTATATATAGTAGAAATAAAATAGGGGATATAGGCGAACCCTATAGTATCCCTGTTTCTAATTCTACTTTTTCTTGTATTTGCCTATTAAAGGAGAGCTGTAGCTTTCTATTGCTAAGGAAGGTAGCTACCCATTGTGTAAATGCTATAGGTAGTCCTAGTTCCTTACAGATAGATAGAAGCTGGTTTTCAGAGACGTGGTTAAAGGCCCCTTTTACATCTAGGAATAGCGTAGTAGCTATCCTTTGTCTGGCTTTTTTCCTGCTATTTTTAGATTGGATATTGTTTAGAAGTAGTAGGACTGCGTCTATTGCGGACCGCTGTCTTCTTCCTCCTAATTGCGAATCTTGAAGTAAGCTAGTAGTACTAGCTAGATATCCTAATCTAGTAGCAAAGATCTTCTCTAAAGTCTTTCCTAGGCAGTTTAGTAAAGAGATAGGTCTGTAGGACTTTGGTAAGGAATAGTTCTCCTTATTTGCTTTGGGGAGAATAACTCCTCGAGCTTCTCTCCAGACCTTTAGCTGGTAGCCTATAGTAAACAAAATCCTATAGGTCCTATATAGAAGATCTTCTATAGTAGGGTAGGCCTTTTGTAAAATTGCAAAAGATATCCTATCTGGCCCTAGAGCTTTTTTATTAGAGCTAGAGAAGATTGCTTATTTGACTTCTATTTTCCCTAGTTCTGGCCATTCCCATTTTTGTCTATTATATAGTCCTTCCACTCTATAAATCTAGTAGCAGGGGGTTTAGGGAATAGAGTAGTAATAAAAGCTTTGCACTGATCCTTAAAGCTTTCTACTAGTCTAGTAGTCCCGTCTTTACTATACTGTAGACCAGGGATTATTCGCAGTGTTCTCTCCTTTGTGTATTTTAGGGTAGTAAAGATCTCTTTTCCCTGTGCTTTTTCTAGAAAGTCATTCCAGCAGCTAGTCTTAGCTTCTCTTATTACGTGGAAGTATTGATTTTTTGCTTCTTTATAGGCTTCTAGTCTAGAGCTTCTTGTAGGTTGCTGTTCTCGAAGTCTTCCTAGTTTTGCCATTTTTTGTCTTTTCTTTAGAAGCTCTTTATTCCACCATAGTTTAGAGAATTCGCAGGTTCTAGATCTAGGGATAGCTTTCTCTACTACTAGCTTTATACAGCTAGTAAGATCTATTACTAGATTATCTACTAGTGTACTTAAGCTTCTATCCCTAGGTTTATAAGAATCTTCTAGTGAGGCTAGGGGACCTTTTTCTCCTATCTCTATATAGGGGTTTTCTCCTACTAATTCTTCTAGCACTAAAAGTTTCGCTTCTAGTTCTAGCTCTTGAACTTGCTCCTTTAGAGCAGTAGAGAAAAGCTCCCAGTTTGCCTTTTTTATAGAGAAAGGAGTTTCTTGAAGAGGGTTTAGGTATCTTTACGTCTCTCTAGTAAATAAAGAGAATGCTATAGTCTTATAGTCAGATCCTGTTTCTTCTATTATAGTCCAACTATCCTAGGTATTTTCTTGAAAGTTTCCTGAGTAGAAGGCTAGGTCTATAATAGACTTTTCCCTTATATTAGATCTATAAAAGGTCCCTTGCTGTTCGTCTAAATTTAGTAGTTGGCAGTTATATCTGTCTAGCCAGTCTACTAGTTCTTTAGCCTCCCTAGTTGGGTTCCTAGCTAGCGCGTTCCACCGTTTGTGGTGTAGGTTATAGTCTCCTATTAGTACAAAAGGGAGATCTATTTCCAGTTCTAGAATGGCCCTAGAGATAGTAGTTGTACTACTTCTTTGGGTTCTAGAGTTTTCGTCTAGTTATCTCTTATTGTAGACGTTAAGCAATAGAAATCTTTCAAATTGGCCATAGATTTCTAATGCTATAATATCTGTATCTTTGCAGATATCCTCCCTATTTCTATATTATAGAATACTAGAACTAGTTTTTCTTATATAGATAGCTACTCTAGGTCAAATAGCTAGATTACTAGGGAGGATAAGGTTAAATGCCAGGTGTAGAATAAAGAAGTAGGATTCTTTTTATCTGTCTTTCCAGGTACTGGGTTCTTATACTAGGATAATATCTATTTTTCTCCTAAATCCTATTTCTAGTAGGGTTTGCTGTGCTTCTTGTCTTTTTCCTACGTTGTGTTGTATAAAGGAGATTTCTCCCTTAGCTTTAGAAACTAGAGAGATCTCTTCTTCCTGTATAGAACCTTCTAAGCTTGTACTCATTGATGTACTAGTTTAGCTGCTTTAAGAGACTCGCAGTCTTTGCTATTAGCAAAGCGTTTTTCTTTACAATTGCTGCAAAGAGGGGTAGTATGCTCGCAAGGTCTGCCTACTATATTGCAAGTAGAACAGGAGTGGTCTTTAGATAGGTATGCTGCTGCACAAAATCGACAGGCCTTGGTAGAGCATCTATCTCCTATATAGCCAAATTTTTGGCAGCTTATACACTGTGTAGTAGGAGAGACTTTTAGGTGTTTAACTACCTTAGCAGCTACCCCTGCAATTAGGATTTCCTTCTGCTTAAGGATTTCCTGTCTTTTCTCCTCGTTTTCTATAGCAAAGACTATAGAGCCGAACCTAGTTTGTAGATCATATCTCTTTTCCCTAGATAAGATCCATCTAGGTAGTCCCTATATTCTAATAGGATTAAAGGTCTCTATTTCTTCTTTTAGAAGTTTAGAGCCTCCTTCTCCTAGGAAAGGGGAGATAGGGACGCCATAAGCTACTACCTAAGCCCAGGGCTCTAGTTTTTGTTCCCTTTTAAAAGAGAAGCAGTTAGACCAGATTTCCTTATACTTAACTAGATACTCTGCATCGTATTCTTCTATAGTTGTAAGGAGAATGTTCTGCTTTTCTCTAGTTCTAGCTATGGTAGCTATTACTAGCTTCTCTATTTGCAGCTTGGATATAAATAGTTAATTGACTTGATTTCGTAGGGAGAAGACATCTAGAGGCTGGTCCTTTTGGTCTATAACTAGGACTAGTCTCCTTTCTTATAACTGCTTCTTTTTTCCTCTAGTAGAGGTAGAGCTAGTAGAACTAGTAGGGGGAGATAAGGAGGGGAGGGAAGAGGAAGAGGTAGTAGAGGAAGAGGTAGTAGAGAAAGAGGTAGTAGAAGAAGAAGGAGCAAAAGTAGAAGAAAAAAGGCCCTTCTTTAGCTTCTCTACGTAGGTTTACGTTTTTGGGGCTACCTCCTTACGGAGAGCTCTTACTTCTTCTACTAGTCCTTTTAGGACATCTCTTTCCTTTCTTTCCTTTTCTTTTATAAAGGGATTTTCTCCTGCTAGGACACTCTGTACGTAGTCCCCTAGTAATTTGACTTGCTCTTTTTCTTCTTCTTCTTCTAGCCCTATATAGGCCTGGTTTAGGTTATATAGAGCTATTTATAGGTGCTGTTTTAGAGAAGAGGTAGAGGAAGGTATACTAGCCGAAATAGGCTTAGGTATTAGTAGCCTTCTTCTTTGGTTTTAGTTCTCTTTTCTATTTTCAGAAGAAGATTGCCTTCTTTTTCTTCTATTCTTTTTCTCTACGCCCTTCCTAGATGGGCAGGGAGAGGGCGGAAGAGAAGAGGAAGAGGAGGTAGGTAAGGTAGGTAAGGTAGGTAAGGTAGGTAAGATAGGTAAGAGTTCGTCCTCACTTATCTCTATAGTGTCTTTACCTCCAGAAGGCTTAGTAGCCTAAGGTTCTCCTGTCCTAAATAGGCTAGAGTAGGAGGGGAAAGGGAAAGTAAATTCATTATCACTTGTCTCTCTGTTATTGTCTTTAGGAGGCTTTTTAGGCTTAGTAGCCTAAGGATTCTTTAACATTTTATAGGGGGGTTTCCTAGTTTTTTCAGTAGATAATAACCTCCTTAGGTCTCTTATCTCCTAGTCCCAGAGGTGAAAAACTAGGCAAAAAGCCTTGCTAGTTTTTACTATCCTTTTCTACCTTTTCTCCTTACTAATCCTACTAGAGGATTTCTAGGGAGACTAGGCTAAGAGGTAGTAGAAAAACTAGCTAAAAAAGACTAGTGTAGTTATTTTCTTTTCCTTTTAGAAGTAGAAAAAACTACTAAAAAAAAGGACTTGTTAGGCTTTTGCTAGCAGAAAAGCCCTAAAGGCAATCCTCCTCTTACTAAGGAAAGTCTGACTAAAAGAGATATAGAAAAGTACCTACACCCCCTATTTTATTAGGCTTTTACTTTCCATAGAAGAAAAACCTAGGAAAAGTCTATATTTTGTAGTTTTGGTATTGGTAGTAGTAGTAGTAGTAGTGGTTTTAGTGTTCTTGTCCGTGCTTCGCTTATACGCTAGGACCTCTTTTGCCAAGGCCTCTATCGCAGAACAAAGGGGGTAACAAGGAGAACAAGTCTACCTCTAGCTCGCTAGGTAGGTAGAATTAGGTCTTAGGAGTTAAAAAAACGATAGTTATTGATGGTAAGATGGGTATGCGTAAGTTTAGAAGTGCGGCGCCACCTTTTGGTAAGGTTGCATGTACGGTAAATGTTTTTAGAGTTAAACTATATGCCTTAATTAGACGTAATTAAGTTAGGTAACCTATATAATTAGTAAACTTTATAAAGGAAGGCGTTAGTAACGTCACTAACGGCTACGCCTTTAGTTAGGATATAGTAGCGCTCTTTTATAAGTCGGTATATTATTATAAGGATGTTCTTATAGGTATAGCCATATTATTTATAAGGTAGTAGGTTGATAACAAAATTAATAGCAATATCTGCCTATTATTATATAGGTACTAGTAAAGGGTGTAATAATCCTTAGTACTTTATATTAAAGGCCTTAGCGCGCTTATAACTATAATAGGCGCCTATAAAGCGTTTAACTAAGTCTATTATTTTAGGCTAGAAGTAGTATTGGCTAAGAAGCTTATAGGTTCCTTCTTTACCTAGGTAGCCACTTAATTAGAGGTTATAGGCCATTTAGATTAATTACTGTAATAGATTTTCTAAGTTAGGAATAAATAGGTAGCCTCTATAACAGAGCCTGTTCTCTTTTACTTCTAAGGCTGCTATATTAATCTAGCCTAAGCTTTAGAGGTTAGTAGGCAGCGTATAGGCGCTAGCGGTCTTTGCGGTAATAAGTTAGTACAGTAATAGGTTAATAGAGATATTATATATTATAGTAATAAACTCATTAATTTTAGGAGTTAACTCTAATTCTATAGTATAAAGCTAAGGTATAGTTGGCTCTATTATAGGTAATATACTTAGGGCTAAATTTCGTGTTTTTAGGATTATTTGTCAGACGCTAAGCAGGCTAATGGAAATGACATATATAATACTCTATAAGGAAGAATCTCAGGGGCTCGAAGGCTCTAAGAAGATATCTACAGGATAGCCCACGCGCTATCACATAACACGTCGCCGAGCTCAAAGAGACTGCCCTAAGTAGCCCCCCTTACCAACATTATTTATTATTAGAACTAATTATAAGGGTTATCTTTAGACTAAGAAAAGTCTTATAAGCGGCGTATTAGGCTATTAGGCTTAGTACCTTATACTTCTAGTCTATATATAATTTTAAAGTTAAAACTAAAGAGGAACTTATTCTAGTATACTTAGCGTTAGTTTGGCTATTTTATAGTTATAAAGTATTTAAGGTTGCGATAGTCTATAAGGACTTTAGTTAGCTAGTTAGGTTTTACTAAGGAAAGTTCTGGTTAGAATTCCTTAAACGCTTATATAATCGCAAGGAGTTCTTTATTATAGATCTTATAGTATAAGCTTAGATAAGTAGAATGCGACTAGGTAGAGAAGGCTGTTATTACCTATCTAAGAGAGGGCGCCTATGTTAACATAGTTTAAGGAGTTAGTTTTAAAATAGAGTTATTATCCTAGTATAAAATGAGCTAGGATAAGTGCTTTGGTAAAAGCATCTTTAAGGTCTTAAAACGCCTTCTTATATTTAGGCGTCTAGATAAAATATAGATATATTTTTCTTCCTTTTATAAAAAGGCCTTTTATTTATATTATTGCTATAAATAGTGCTATAATACCTAAGAAGTTATATATAAACTTTTAATAGAAGTTGGCGAGACTAAGGAAGGCTTATACATCCTTAATGCAATTAGAGGTTTACTATTTAGTAATTATATATACCTTCTTAGGGTCTATACAGACACCTCTAGCAGCAACAATTAGTCTAAGGTATTTCACTTCTATAACTAAGAATTTGCACTTTTTTTAATTAATATAAAGTCTTATATCCCTAAGGCGCTATAGAACCTTTTAAATATGCTTAGTATACTTAGAAGGGTTATCGCTATAAATAAGTATATTATCTAGGTATGCAGAGTAGAAGTCGTTAAGGTAGTCCTATAAAGTATTATTAATATAGCTTTAGAAGCTGCCTAGGCCGTTATATATACTAAAGGGCATAATAGTATATTTAAATTGGCTAAAGCGCGATGCAAATATGGTTTTCTATTTGTTACCTTCCTATATTTAAAAGTGGCTAAAGGTGGCAATAATATTAAGCTTAGTATAGATTTTAGCTTAGCTAAGCCGCTTAAAAGTTTTATATATAAGCGGTACAGGGTATTGGTTCTTAATTATAATAGTGTTAAGTCCTCTATAGTTAATGTAGAATTAAATATCTCCTCTTAGTTTCTTAATAAAGAGAATAGGGGCGGCTGCTAGAAATATACTAAGATAAATAAACCCTTTATTAAGGTGCTTGTTAATATACTTTTTAATAACTAGAAGTTTATCTTTTAATATTAGGTAGGGTCTCTTATAGGGTAGCGTTTTTCCTTATTTAATATTAATGGTATAATTATTAGGTTAATATAGGGGAAGTATATCTACGCTCTTTTATAAGCATATATTAATAAAGTTATAATACCTCTTAGGGAGGAGCTTGCGGAGTTCCTTATTAGTAAGTCCTTTTTTAAGCTTTATAAACTTTTTAAAGTCTAAAGGTAAAAGTCTATAGAGTTTTATAAGGGCATTATTTTCTAAAAGGTTAACTATATCTATCTTATTACTATAGAGGATATAGTCCTATTCTTTATTAAGCTTATATAGTTATAATTAGGAGGCTACGGTAACGGTTTAGCCTTTTTTATATACTATATGGTAGAAGGCCGCGGCACTTATATAGTAGTAGTTAGTTATAGGTAAGGTATAAGGGGTTCCTTAGGTTAATATCCTAGAGAGTAGATAGAGGTAGCTAGGCTATATCCTAGGTAAGTCTCTCTATAGTATTTAGAGTTAAAGGTTACTTCTTTCTTTTTCCAGTTAATAATAAGGTTATCTTATTTAAGCTAGTTTATTCTAATAATTTATTATTATAATTATTAAGGATAATAGGGTAGTTAATAAGTAGTATAATATAGGCCTAAAGCTCTCCCTAGTGCCCGTTTATATCTAGGTAGAGTTATACTATATAGGTAATCTTCTATATAGTACAACTATTATTAGCAAGTTATAGGGCGTAGGCTTTAGTAAGGGGTAAGGTAAATAAGTTATAAGTATATATAAATTAGGTATCTATAAATTTATTAGTAGCTCTATAATTAATTATAGAACGACTTTTATATTATTTTTTAGCAGTGATTCCTATTATAAATAAAACTATCTATTTCCGTCTATTTATCTTTACTAAGTTATCTATTAAGTAGGCTAATATATAGATCCCCTTATTTTTAGGGTGTCCTAACCTATAACTTAGGGCTAGGACTTAGCGTTTTCCGTTTCCGTATCTAACTCTACTGCTATTACTACGTCTTTGTCTTATACGGTAGTAGCATATAGCAATATATTTAGTGTTTAAGGTACTCGGTTAGGTATTAGGCGGTAGCTACTAAACCTAGCTATTAGGTAGTTTAGGCTATAGCTATAACAGCCTTTTTAACGGCATTTATAGCAACGCCTTAGCTTTTAGAGTAGCTTGCGTTCTCCATTTAGTAGCTTTTATAAAAAGGTTAGTATAGAGAAGTCGGTATTAGAACTAGTAGTATTGCTTAGGGTAGTAGGCGTTAGTAATTTAGTAGGTCTAGAGGGCTTCTATAGGAAGGTCTTTAAGTAGAGGTTTATAGTAGCGATCTAGTTTAGCCGTCGTTTAATCTTCTATAGGGCTGCTACTATATTATAAACGTTATTATAATTGTGGCTAGCGGCTGCGTAATTAAGGCGGTAAGTGACATTTTTAAGATCTTACTAGTCTTTAATATTATCTTAGGTAAGAACTCTAGTATATTCCTAAAATTTAATATAGAATTTATTAAATAATTTAGTAGAACTTATCTTTAGGGTATATAGTTTAGCTTAACTAGTGGCCACTAGATTATAGTCGCGGTATATTTAGTTAAGGTCCTTAAGGACTTTTTAGTAGGACTACTACTTTTAGGGACTACTAGTTTTCTATTAAGCGAAAAGCCTATTAAATAGGATGCCCTTTATTCGCCTAATAATATAGCTAATCTTAGCATCTTCTATAGGGAAAAGGTAGGCGCTTTAGGTTAGTTTTTTGCGGATTTATATTTTCTAGTGGCTGTATTCCTTATGGTTACCCTAGAAGATTAGGGGATTAAGATAGCGTATATTAGACCCTATAATAGTAGTTTAGGTTTAGTTGTTATAACTTTTATTATCGCCGCTATAGTAGGGGTTCCTATTAGGTAAAGCTGCTTAGCGCTAACCCTCTATTAAGTGTTAAGTAGGTAAGGTTACTAGGGGCATAAAGACTTAGATGGCGTTATATACAGTAAAGGGATATCTAGTATTATTATAAATATATTTATTAAGCTAAAATTATAGGTATTTAATTATACCCTCTCTTTTAGTAACTATAGTAATAAGTATAATCTTAGCCTTTTTTAATTATTAGATATTACGTTTAGATATATAAAGGTTATCTTTAATATTTTAGCGTATATTATTAGTAAGCGCCTTATAATCTTATAGGTCTTAGATAATATTATAATCTTAGGCAGTATGCATCTTAGCTTATGTAAGCTTTAAATAGTAGTTCTATAAAAAGTAGTAGTATTTATTAGGTTCTCGTACTACTATTTTTATAAATATCTCGGCGTTTTATATCTTAATCTTAATAAGTAGTAATCCTTTAGCTTATTTGTCTATAGTTATATAGTTAATAAAGGATAAGATATTATTAATATCTACCTTATTAAGGTTATTGTAATATTTTAAGCCACTAGGCTTCTCTTTAGGGGTTAAGGCTAGGGCTAGTAAATTAAATCCTTCTAGGATTAATTGGCGTTATAGGTTTAATATAGGTATTAGATTATTCTTTAAGCTTAATATAGTAGCTAGTAAGGAATCTCGTCTTACTATTATTGGTTTTTAGAAGTATAAAGTAAGAGATATACTGCTTTTAGCAGCGCCTATAGTATTATAAAACGTAGAATTAGTTATAGACTAGGCATTAGTAATAAAAAAGGCGTAATATAATGTTATAGAACGGGGGCAATGGCTATAAAATGTATATATTTAAGAAGTCTATAAGATATTATATAATTAATTATAAGGGTTAAGGGCGTAAGGAGGTAATATACCTATGCATAGCTAACATAAGCTATATATAAGGTGTATATAAAAGTACGGGGCTCTCCTATAGAGGCCTCTATGGTAGGGTTTTGTAATATATATAAAATATAAAGCTACCTATATCGCGTAAGCCTTACCTAGAGAAGTAACTATTAAGTACTAGAGTAACTTATAACTTCTTATCTTCTACTATACTTTTAATCTAGACTCTAAGTTAGTACCCTATAAGATAAGCTCCCCTAGTTAAAACATCTATAGGCAACAATATTGTGCCTAAGATATTATTGCCTTCTTTGTCCTATTGCCCTAGTTTATCCCATTAGATTCTATATCTAAAGTAGTAGATATATACTAGGTCGTCTAGGCTAGCAGCGTCCTTAATACACTTTAGTTCGTTTATAATATTATTATAAGTTAGCCACGCGCTTTCGTCCTCCGTTAGCTTATTACTGCCATTAAATGCGGTAAGCTTAGTAATATCGCAAGGCCTAATACTCTGTAGATAGTTTTTAATGGCGAAGATATCCCGGACGCAGCCGTTTAAATATTAGTATATAATACGTCTCTCTATGCCTTTAAAATAGTAGTTAATGCCAATTAATAGCGCCTACCTTTTAATGCTGTCCATTATTAAAATATAGAGGAGCTATTAGAGAGTTTTACCTTAAGGCTAAACTCTTTAGGGCTATCCCCTTCGCATAACAATTCCACTCCTTAGGAAGGTAAGTTGTAAAGTATATAGTTAAATAGATACGCTGTTCTCGAGATAATATATAGATAAAGAACCTTTAAGAAATACAGTTAAGATAAACTTATTTAAAGTATCCGCTTTTAGACTTAAAACAAACTTTAAGACCAATCGTTTTGTGTAAGAGGTAGAGAAGTTAAGGTTAGTTAATATTTAGATAAAGTATAATATTCCCCTTCTCCGCCTAAAGACTATTATTAGAAATAAATATAGGCGCGCATGTTATAGGAATAGAGTACTATTAATGCCTAAAAATTATGTAATATGCTATAAAGCAGTATTCCTATTAGCAGTATTCCTATTAGCAATATTTACAATACCTAGATATTAGTTTCCTAACATTTCCAATTTTACACCAAAACTCACCCTTTTAAACTTTAATTTTCTCCACCACTATACCATAATAAATTATAAAATTTAATCTATATATAAATAAATATTATCTTTAGAATAATTAAAAGTTATTTTAAAAAAACCTTAAGAAATTAAAAAGCTATTTAAGCTAGAAGTTAAATAACTTTAATTTTCTACCCTCTCGCTAAGAAATCTCTTAGTAATACCTAAAAAAAATAAAGTGGTTTGACTTCCAGTAACGTAGGTGATAGGGTTATAAAGGTGACCCTAGTTATGAAGGTTTTAAACATTAAAGTGTTAGAGCATAGACGAAGCAAAGCGCATAGACGAAATTTGGTTGTAAAACCTGCAAACCTTTATAACTAGGATTACCTTTATAACCCCATTACCTACGTTATAAATATCTTTTTAATATCTTTATTTTTTTTTAAAAAAATAACTTCTAATTATTTAAAAAAAATAGTATTTATTTATATATAGATAAAATTTTATAATTTATTATATTGCGACATCACCGGTGAAACACCGGTAACTCGCCTGAGGGTCAACAGCGACATGATAACTGAAGAAATGGCCAGAACCATTAGCCGCCTCTTAAACAACACAGCACTAGGACCAGATGGGATCCTAAACAAAGCCCTAAAGACCTGTGGACCACTTATAGTACCTTAGCTTGCAGACGTAGCCAAAGTATGCTTTGTAATAGGCTACTACCCGCGACTTGGAAGATCCATGACGATGGTTGTTTTATAAAAAGAAGGTAAAGCAGACTACTTAATCCCAGGAAGCTACTGCCCTATTGCCTTAGAAAACACCCTAAGCAAGATCTTAGAAAAGGTTATAGCGGACCATATAGTAGATATGGCAAAGGAATATACCCTACTACTATAAAGCTAAATGGGGGCAAGAAAGAATCGCTTAACGCTATTAGCACTTACACTACTCACTACTACCATTAAAACTGCATGGGCTATGCAAAAGGACTTTATAGTATTAATGCTTAGCCTAGATATTAGCGGCGCCTATAACAATGTACCCTATAAGCGTCTCCTATATATCCTTAGGGCAAAGGGCTTTCTAAAATAGATTATTTAATTTATTTAAGGATTTATAGGCTAGAAAGAAATATCACTAGTCTTTAGCAGATACTAGAGCCCCCCTATTGTAGTTATAATAGGAATACTACAAGGATCACCTCTATTGCCTATACTCTTCCTCTTCTTTGTAAGCAACCTACTTAATACCTTTAAGGAAGGGGCGACCTAGGGGATAGGCTTTATTAATAACACAAACCTAATTATATATAGGCCAAC
>Ga0307507_10007062_pt1 | contig 16621 bp, 15 predicted proteins | sample 7_EM_MG_FD_207223 | JGI IMG/M metagenome (GOLD analysis project Ga0307507, IMG submission 207223) | Populus trichocarpa ectomycorrhiza microbial communities from riparian zone in the Pacific Northwest, United States - 7_EM | ecosystem: Host-associated > Plants > Roots > Unclassified | place...
CACCTTGTTCTGACACAAAGAAACATGAACAAAGAATTTAATTAGTTGCCAAGAAATTAGATGAGCTGCCTGCATAGGATTGTCTAATTCCCCAGCAATTATTTAAATCCTTTGTTCCTGTTTCCTCGTGTCAGAATGAGTTTTCAAAGACATTAAATCATTGCCTCCTCATTGTTGCCATGGAAAATCAGGGTTGATCTTTATCTTCCAACTCTGGCAGCAACGTTTTCTTTTTATCACTCATTTCCACCAAGACCACAAGCAGGAAAATACTAATTTTATTTAACTGATCATTTTTGCTAAAAAATGTGGAATAAAATATTTAACATAGTTATTTGCTGTTTACCACCTCTTTACCTGGTGATGAAAGCCACTTGCCCCTTGTGTCCATTCAGTTATAGCGTGTTTAGGAAAATCCCTGATACCGATTTACGTGTTTAAATTTGTATTTGTTTGTCCGGGCCTTTCACCCTTAGCCAAGATTATCACTACGGGCCTTGGCTTATATACCCACTGGGTATAATGTGGAAAAACAGGGTAAATAATAATAATAATGCTCTCTTTTAACTGCCGAAATTAGTCGAAAGATATTTAAAATGTTGTATCTCATTTTAGCGACTTTTTTCCATTGGAATTATTAAGAATTTTCTGGGGTGGATAAACATTGAAGATATTGGAGAAGAAATTTCTACAAAAGGCAAGTGCATATCTGCGCAGCAAATATGTGGAAGATACTGTACTAATTCAATCAATTCATCATGCCCTGTGACCTGTGACCGATGTGACGAACTTTTGGTTTTGTCGCATCACCGAGGAAGGTGTGACCACTAGAAATTTTTGTCAAGCTGCACGCGAGTTGGCCTGTTTTTCCATAATTTTTTTCTACAGAACTAAAAGCTGTTATAAGTGACAGGAGACACAAAAAAATAGACATTAAATTTAATTGAAGGCACAATTTCGCATTTTCCCAACCTCTCTGGGGATTTTGTCACCACCTCCTGTGACCTGTGACTTTGCCAGATTTCGTCGATTTTGGACCCCTTGTGATGTGTGACCGATGAATTGATTGAATTAGTACAGTAGTGTTGCTGCGACTCAGCTTTGCTCGGCTTAGCCAGTTTTGGAAATTGGCAGCTCAGGAACCGAGCTGAGCCATTTGATTACCAGCTTGCTTGGGTTGACTCCAGCTCAAGTCGCAGCTAGCTGATAGCTCATCAGTATATTTAGAAATATAATCCCCAGTGCCCATACTCACAAAGTTACAATTCACAATTCATTGAAATAAAGTTTTCTACTCTCATACAAAGGTCAAAGCCAACTCCCCCCCAGCATGCCTCCATTTCAACACTGCCAAGCTCTGTCTAACAGGAAACACCCTTCCAGGGTCTTTGAGCACAACCACCTCTGGCCCTGCACCAGGTGCGAACTTGGCAACATTGGGGTTGCTTGAACTGTAATGCAGTCCGAAATGCATCTGCAGGCAATTGCAAGAGCGTAATCTTGAGGTGTGCAGATGCAGGGTTGGAGATTTGGAGGTTCATGTTGCATTTCAGTTTGAGGGAATGGAGGCCGCTGTCACAGAGGAGGGAGAGTGAGGTTTGTTCCTTGATGACAATGTGTACACTGCAAATAGATGAGTTCGGTTTAGTTAAGGGCACAAAAATTGCCATACTTCTCTGCCTCAGCCTCGGGAACACTCCCCCTCCCACTCGCTTTCTGAATTGTTGGCTTGCTCACTGCCTGCATTAGCATTGTCAGCTCCATCCTCTCCTCCACCCCCAAGCCTGTGGTAGCCAACACCTCACCCCCAAGCATGTCTGACAACTCTGCCTGCTTTGTCTTTTTTACTGGAATGCTTGGGAGCAGCTGTGTTGGAAGGAGCTGCATCTGGAGTTGCCGAAGTCGCCATTGCAGGGGAGGAAGATGAGGATGTTGCCATGCTATTGTCCACATTGGCCACTGTCAGTGGTGCCACCTTCACATCCCACTTCATCTCCATGTATGAGCCATCATCCATGTACGTGGGAGGCACACCCCCAGTTTAGGTTGGCTGACGAGTGAGATATGCACCTTGCTGCTCTGGATTGCCTGGAGGGGGGCTACCAGCACTGCGTGAGGAGGTAGCTGAGGTGGAATGCTCGATAGTGGTAGCAGATGCAAAAGGATTGGGAAGGGTGTCATTTGATTCATGTGGTGAGTCGTGACTGGGTCCTATTTGTGATGACATTGGTGTCATCAATCAGAACAGCAGATCACAGGAATCGGTCTGGGCCAATGAAAGTGGATGCACAATGAAAAAGGCTGCCATAGTGTCATGAAGGTTCCTTTGCACAAAGTCATATGAACCGAACAGATTTACAAAGTCATGCAAAAGTCACGTTGGAGAGGGCTGAGCTGACACTGAACGCACATAGACACAGACGATGTGGTAGTAATGACTATGGAATGCTACTGTGACAAGTGTGTGATGAGCTCGACTAGTCGAGCTTGCTTGTGTAAGCTACAAACATAACCAAACAATGACTCTCCAACTCTGGAATGTCGAGCCTCAACACTCCATGTGCCCCCCCCAAACAAAGCGATGTCTGCATCGCATCAACAACAACCTCAAAACACTAAGCCTAACCCAAGACCAAACCTTCCACCATCAGAAGAAAAACACAAAAAAGGCATGTGCATCGTGCATGGACACTAAAAAGGGCTCCGAAAGGGATGGGTAGATGGTCGACATGGGCTTGTCAAAAGAATGGGTGTGTCAAGAAACTGGGTGGATGTGCGATGGTTATGGGGGGTGGGGGATGAAGAGAGGGGGTGCACAAGTGAATCTGCATGGTGGGCCTTCAAAGACTGGAAGAGGACAGTGGACAGATTGAAGTCTTGAACTTGAAGTCGGAGGGAGCTCGAACAGCAGTATAGCACCTATGAAAAAAAAAGATTCCCACACTCTCGAAATGACAGGCTGACTCAAAAAGTTGTTGTAACATGGTAAACACAGGTAAAAGGCATGCCGGGGATGAACAGAGAGGTTGGTAGAAGGGTGTAGATGGTGACACTGGAGGAAACTGAGTTGATTGCTGCATGAAAAGGGATGGATGTGTCCTGAACAAAGTGGATGTCATCCTGATCCTCAGAAGTTGTAGCAAAAGGAGCACTCAGAGATGGTGAGTCCTAAACCAACCACATGGGTAAGACAAAGGCCACTCTCATCACCAGATGGAGAGGGCCGAGCTGACGCCGAACGCACATAGACACAGATGATGTGGTAGTAATGACTATGGAATGCTACTGTGACAAGTGTGTGATGACCTTGACTAGTCGAGCTCACTTGTGTAAGCTACAAACATAACCAAACAATGACTCTCCAATGTCTCTTGTATTTCCTTGCCATCAGGCCTTGCATTGATGGATATATTGCTCCTCAACACCAACGAAGACCTTTCTGAGCTAAATGGACCTTCCTCCATTGGTGGATTAGATAATTTTCATTTGTCTTGCACAATTATATTCTTAATTTGGATTCAAGCTGATGGCTTAGCTGGCTTGAAGCTGAGTTGAGCCAATGTTTTCGAAAGGTACAGCAGCTTGCTCGGCTCAACTCATTACAGCTAAACTCGACTGACTAAGTGGATTTGAGTCAAGCTGCAGCAACACTAAAGATATATTGATAACCAGAAGTGGAAGAAACTTCTAAATATAGCAGTACTGTACCATTTCATTCAATTTGGCAGGGCCTGTGATGTGTGACAGGCCTGCTGAAATTTTGGTTTCAGCAACCTCCCCAAGTTGCCATGACAGGTGACAAAAAAAAGTCTACTAACCCTGTCCCTTACATCAGACAGCTGGGGTCCTTTGGTCACCCCAAATAACTTGCTCAAATCTTCACTGGACATCTTCAAATTTTATATACTATTTAACAACCATATACTGGACTCATTCCAGGTATTTTTTTGGTTAGAAAATGTAATCCTGCTGTATGCCTAAAACAGGTCTTGTCACAGCTTGCCATTGTTGCCATGTCAGAGATGAAAAGTACATCACCATGAAATCAAGTGCATTGGTTGCAAATCCATGATTTCTCATCCTTTAATGATACTATGCCTGCAGAACACTGCTCTCACACCACCACACAACATCATGATAGATACTCAAATGATCAGATGACACTTAATCACATTCTTAGTGTGAGACATCATACTAACTTTAATATTTATAGTTTATATTTCTTTCTATTTTATACTGCCTTATATTCACTATTCATAACTTACTCACTTGTATTCATTTCATAGTTGCATCATAAAGTAGACAACATTGGCTGTGCCACTCTGAGATCCCTCACAACCAGTAGCTGTGCTGATCAGAATTTGAATTCCAAATTGCATGATCTGACCTGTGACATTTTGTGACTGACCAAATGACCTACCCGTCTGATGTAAGGGACAGGGTTAGTATATCAGTCACATGATTGCCAAATGAATTTGGCACACCACAAAAATCTCTGTGACAACCATGACATTTCAGCATTTTTGGGGCCCCATGATGTGTGACTGCTGAATTGAATGAAATGGTACAGTATTCTTGGATCTAACATTTTCCCAATAAGGTATATCCACAGTAGCATCGATGAATGACTCTGTCACCATCATTGCCCCAAGCATCATCGCCAGCAGGTGGTCTCTACACAGCCTCCATGCTCAACCACCACCATTGGTGACACTGCTCAAAACTACCTGCCACATGCTTGGCTCACACATGCAGAACTGGCTGTGTTTTTGCCAACTCCTTGCATCACCCATTTGCTAACCTGATTTCTGGCTATTGGAGACTCTTTGTTGTCAATCCACATCATACTAAACATTTCGCTTATAATTAAGGAAAATGACAGGTTCAGGTTAAGATACAAGAAGGGGGGAGTAGTTGTAAGGACAAGGGGGGGTTGGAACCATGAGATTAGGAGGATCGACAACAAGAGGAAGAACTGCACAAGCCACTTGAAGGATACATCTCAAGTTATCGCCTTTACAATGTCTTCTACCCCCCTTGCAACACCACTTACTTTCATTGCTGTGGCTCAGGATAACATTACCAGTGTGTTTTTGAAGTTGGACATCATCAATTCATCGCTTGTGAGAAGGGTTCGACCCCTCTCGAACCAAAGATCAGCACACACATTCAGTCCGTGTTGGACATGCAGTTGGTTAGCTCAACACTGTCTGTGTCATCACCAACACCACCTATCGCACAACATGCATTGGCTACCTCTCACATGGTGTCCACCCCATGGTCAGCACCTCTGACAGACAAGGAGTGGGAGAAATTGTTGTACCCAGGCCATGTCAACGTCACCAGTATGTCAGAGCCATAATCTCAACCTCACAAATACTCTAACTTGGCTCCAGCTTATCCTGGTCAACATGGAATTGTGCCACATCCTCTCCACTGGGGCATAGAGAACCCCACAGAGTGTGGACCAGTCATTTTCTCCTTCCTCCTGTCCAATATCAAGCAGTGCAATGCCATTGGCACTCACTCTGGGTCTTAATCCATCTATTGTGCCCTCTCCATTGCCATGGGCACTCCCAAACCCACCCACAAACCAGATTACTGAAAAACAGAGCCACCCATTGACATTCCGCCTCATTCCAAATGGTCAAATCTATCCAAAATCATCTCATTCGATCCTTGGGGCCATCTCATTCCCAGTGGCTTTGCAAAAGAGATTGAGAGCAGCTTGGATATCAGGCAGGGTATTGCCATTGCCAAGGCTCACTTGAAGATGAGCAAGTTGGATGACACTGCCAGAAAGGGTGATATTGTGGTAGATGGCTCAATTGTGTTGAATAAAGAGTGGACTGGTGTTGAATGTGGATGGCTCTGAGGCCACAATTCAACCTGTGTGGTACCTTCCTGGCTGTACTTTTCAGTCCCCCCCCAATTCCTGCAGGACTCCTCAGGACTCTGCAGGATTGCAAGCCAAAGTTTTAATGTTGGTAGCCAGTCCTGCCAAGCTTGGCGGGGTTGGGCAGAGCTTGGAAGAGCTTGGCAGGACTTGAGCAGAGTTTAGCAGGATTTGGCAGGATTTAACTTAAATTAAAGTATATTATGAAAAAACCACTTGTTATGAGATATTTATACACTAATATGTCTCTTTTACATTATAAAACAGTTGCTTTCAGTGGATTACAACAAAGGAACACATGACCTGATCATCTTTTCTGCTGATCATGCAAGGATGATTGCAGATACAGTAGTGAAATCCCACAAAGGAGAAATGGTTGATGATCTTGTGTTTCCTATTTGTGCTATGTGCAGTGCACCACAGAGAGGTGCTGTATGTTTAAATTTTTGGCTTATTGTCCATGCACATGACTTACTTTTGTATGATAGAAAAAACTTCAGTGCTCCAAGTGCAAAGCTATCCAGTATTGTAATATTCAGGAATGTTTGGTTTGTTGACTCAATCATCTCATGATCACAGCTAATTTTAGGTGATATGGAGGAAACCATAAAGATATTTGTGGTACACTTAAAGTGAACCCAATTCATAAGTAATCATAGCTGGTGGTGCTGAAAGTTTGATTCAGCTGTTCCACATGTCATGTGACTTTACCTGTACTTATCAAACAACTAAGATCTTATGCTGATAATGTATTCCTTAGAATTTGACATTCAAATCAAATCAAATTGAAGTTTATTTAATAACTCCATAAAATTCATTTTACTACAAATGTTTTAAGGGAAGGGGGATGTAGAAGGGAAGGAGGATGTTCAAGGATTGAAGGGAAGGGGGATGGACAGCCAGTGGTGGGCAGTGGTGAGGCTCATCGTTAGCTATATACATTTATGCAGATGGCTCAGAAGTCATGAGATGCCTTCAGTGTGAATTGATGGATGTCAGTATGTTTTGTGAATGGTTTTGTGGAGCATCTTCACACTGTTTGGTAGTGCCCAAACAAGTTGAAAATGCCTGAGCATTTGGTTAGAATAAGGGCAAAAATAGCCAAATAGAAAAAGACATACCTCTACAAAGAGTTAATGGATTCACAAACAGATTTGTGGAGTGTTTTCATGGATAAAAGAGCCATCCAAACAAGCCTATGATGAAGGATAATGAGCCACATCAAGGTCCTGGAGAGTAGGTGGGCAGAAGGGCAAAAATAAACTCATAATATTTGTGATTGATGATGTTGCCAAATAATGGCATGTTGTTTGGCTCCTGCTGCTCAAGGTTCAAAAATAATCACTGTAGTGTGCCTACAGGTGCAAAGCCCACTACGGCAGTTACCAACCAACACTCAAAGGTGCCAACCACCATTTCAACATTATGCAATTGGATTCTAATGACTGTCTAGAGATTCCTTGTAGATAAAAAATTGGATGCCTGAAGATAAAATGAAACCAAAGAGTGTCTTCTCTTCTTGGCCTCTCCTCCACTCATCCCCAAGAGGGTGAAGAATGCTATAAGCTGTTTAGCAACATCAATTCTGGCTGAACCTGCACCAAAGAACAAGATTCAGTGTTCTGATATTGGTGTGCCAGCAGTAGATGATGCCAGTTGCAGCATTGAGAAACCCAGACAGAACCATGGATCCTATATGTATGATGAGATTGATCAGACACCATTCCATAAAGTGCTAACCACAATGAACTGACCTGTGCCTTGAGTACATTGACAAAAAGACATGTACATCATCATTGAAGACTCAGCATTGTGACCTGAACATGTCAAGATTGTTGTCAGTCGAAAGGTCTTCAAACTGAACAAGCAACTGAGGAAGGATGTCCTTCATTGCCTTCATAAATTACTACATGAATTCATCTGTCTTTTCTTATCTGAAACCTGACAAATGGAGATGAGACATGAGGTTGGCAAGAGAGAGCAACAACGAGTAAGGTTCAGAGAGGCTGAGAGCGATGGTAATGAGATGGTGATAGAGACCAAGAGGTTGAGTTGCTGAAGGGTTCGGGAAGGTGTGGTGGGAGTGCCGGTTCCCTCAGCTGGGATTGCTTACCATTTAGCAGGAGGATAGAGTTCATGCAGTTGGGCAGCTCATGGTATCCTTGAAACTGCAGCTTGACAGCAGAGCTCGTAAGGAGTGAGAACAGGACCACACATCAGAAGAAACAGGAGAGCCATTGAGTTTGAAGGGAAATGACATGATGAACTGAGAGCCAGAATGGAACAAACAGAAAATGGCTTTGCCGCATTGAGTCACACTGACAACAGAAAACAACAAACAGATGTAAACTTACCCATGGTAGAGCCTCTGAGTGTTACAGGGTAAGACCCACTACTATGTAGTGGGCAGTTGTTCCTATTATCATGAGTTCTAAACTGTTTTATGTGATTTTGGGCTTGTTAGAAACACACAAATTAGAGCTTTAAAACAGGTCTAAGAGCACATAATATTTCAATGTTTAAGGTGACCTCTGACAACATTTACTGTTTTTAGTCAGATTCTTCACCAATAATTGGTAAATAGCTCTGTGAGTTTTGAAGTGAATACTATGTACATGGACACATTGGAATCTGCTTTCCAGAACAATAACATGATTGATAGGATAAAAGTGATTTGTCTGATTGGCAGGACTGGGACAGGACTTGGCAGGATTTCTGCTAAATTAGAGTATATTATGGAAAATTCCAAGTTAAACAGATATCATGTGACTTCTGTACTAATCAAGTCAGACATTATGCTTATTCCTCAGAATTCTCATGACATGCATATCTGAACAGAAAACATTGAAGGGCATTTAATAACTACATAAAATTATTTTACTACATTTAATGTTAAATGTAAAGTTGAAGGGAAGGGGATATTGAAGAGAAGGGGCATGTTAAAGAGAGGGTGGATAAAGGGAAGGGGGATGTAGGGGGAATGTTAGAGAGAGGGTGGATAAAGGGGAGGGGGATGTAGGGGGAATGTTAAAGAGAGGGTGGACTGGTGGGTAGTGGTGACATTGTGGTGCCAGGTCTTCATCACCATTGATGGGTGATGGGGCTGGGTCCTTGTCCATTGTTGTACTGTGTTGGTGTCACCTAGTCCTCGTGTGTTGTCATCATTGTGTGTCATGGTTTCCTCATCACCCCGTGTCCTGGTCATGTCATTGTCATGTGTTATTGTTGCCATGCACCATTGTCGCCTTGTCACCCTGTGTCGGGTCATTGTCATGCCGTGTCCTTGTCATGTCATTGTTGTCTTCATCACATGGTTGTACCATGTCCCTGACTAACCTTGGCTCAATGTTGCCTGTGTCTCAGCAAAGTGGGTTGGGACAAACATGGGATGGGGGGCACTCACCGTGGTGTCTAAAATAAACAGCAATGATGAACAACAACCAATGTCGTCATTCGTCATTTGGTTGCCATGTTGTGGACCATGACGTGGCACCTGGATTTTGTATCAATTCACCTGGGCTAAGTCGGTTCATGGGTCCTGGCTGTTGTTCGTGAGCTGGGTGGTAGTTGGTTTTAGTGATGGGCACAGGTAACCTGTGGGTGTTTTCGCACCTACCTTTACCCTTACCTGATGCAAACCCGTACCCTTTCCATGGGTAAGGGTATTTTGGGGGTGGGGGTAGGGGTTTGTACAGGGTTTTGGGGGTCAGAAACCCACAACAGGTGGACATGAGGGTCATGGTACAATGTACACTATGTAGTCTACTTGATCAGTACATACTACACTCTCTGGACGATGTGGCACATCCATTGATGTGCCAGGTCGTCTTCGTCATTGTCATTGTCTACTGTTCATCCTATTCATGTGTCGTCCTTGTGTAATTGATTGCCATGTCGCTGATGGTGACGTGGTCCCTGGTTCTTGTGTGAAAAGAGGAGAGGGGTAAGGGTGTTATACTGCTCACCTAGACATTGTAGCGTCATTCGTTGTCATCAGTTGTCGTTCAGCTGTTGTTGGTTGACACATCGCTACATGGCCCTGCTTTCATGTTAACAAAAGTAAGGGGACAGGAATCACTCACCTGGATCAATGTGGACAGTGACGACACTTGTCATCATCACTGTCTGGATGACGTGGCACGTCTGTTGACATGCCAGGTCATTGTCCTTCATTTGTAGTCATTGTCACGTTCATTTGTCATCGTGGTTGTTTGTTTGTTTTTGTTGTCCATTGTGGGTTGCTACATCGCTGATGGCAACGTGGCTCCTGTTTCTGGTGTGAAAAAGGAGCAGGGCAGGGGGGGTTATGGTGCTCACCTCAACCTTGTCCATTGTTTGTATACATCATGTGTTGTTGTTGTTGGTCCATTGTCAGTTGCCACGTCGCCATTTTCGATGTGGCCCCTGCTTTTTGAGTGAGAAAATGAGAGGGGGTTGCTGCTCACCTGAAATTATGGGGACAGTGACAATGACAGGCGTCGTCACTGTCTGGATGACATGGCACGTCTGTTGACATGCCAGGTCATCACCATGAGCCATCGTGCTTCATCCAGCTGGTGACGTGGCAATGCCATGTTGTTGTTGTTGTTAGCATGCATGGTGGTGGTGGGTGGCGGTCAAACGGTGGTTGCAGAAGGTGGTGGTGGAAGGAAACTGTTTGTTTGTTGATGTTGTGTATCTGCTGTTCTCAGCAAACACCACTCACACAGCTCTTATATAAGATAGATAGACATGTTTTCAGAAAATGCTGCTAATTATAATATTGAATTTTGAGACTCTACCTGTTGACTACCCTTGACTTACCCTCACAAAAACCCCCAACCCTTGTCAAGGGGAGGTCTTATCAGTGCCCCCCTAATTCCTGCAGGAATCCAGTCATTCTGGCAGAATCCAGTGGAATAAAATTTGGCAGGAAAGCCTGCTATTTTTTTTCATTCCGGTGCCTTTTATTCCAGTGGAATTTGGGCATTCCAGAATTGAGACTGGAATGTTCCGCAGAATTCGCAGGAACGGAATGCAACAGAATCTGGTTGTTTGTTTGTTTGTTTGTTTGTTTCACACCTGTTACCAAACAAACCACCAACCAAACACTGTGTGACATGGTTTCCTTTCGTCACCCACCACCACCACCACTACTACCACCACACCAATGATGCCCCCAACGATGACCAATGACCGCCCTGCCACCACGGCCGCCACCCCCAAAAAACGAACCACGGCCCACTACCACCACCCACCATGGCCCACTACCACCACCCACCACAGCCCACAAACGACGGCCAGCGCCCACGAACGGACACAGGTGATGCAGACCGACAATGAGGGACCAGGACGACAACGAGGGACCAGGACGATGATGAGGGACAAGGGACGATGATGACAATGAAACGATTATCATCGTCATCATCGTTTTATATTTCATACAGTAAGTACCCCCTACCTCTGTCATCACTCTCAACTAATGCAACGCCACCACCATCAACCGCCCACCTCGTTACCCCTCCCCAATGGGAAGGCCCCCCGACATGTCAGTGGCCACGTCACCACGCTAAACAAAACGACGCCGGACGACGACAACACTGATGAATGATGCACAGTGACGGACAATGACGAACAGCGAACAACGATGATCGAAAACCAACGGCGACCGATGACCGATGACAACATGGATGACCAACGTCGAGTGCCCAGCAGCACCACCCACAAACGATGAGGAGTGCCCTGCACCACCTACATGCCTGCACGAACACCACCACCACCCACCAACCAACACCCACCACAAATGGCCATGAGCAACCACCCACGAACGGAACCACCACCATCAACCAATGGTGATGAGGGGCCCAAACCACCACCACCACCACCATCAACCAACGGCAAGGAGGGCCGACCACCACAACCAACGAACGGCAACGAGGGCCCCCCTGTTTTTGCCCCCCCGCCTTCCTTTTAATGTACATAGTATTTAATGTACATAGTGATTAATGTACATAGTAATAATATAGTTTATTTAAATACATATGAATTTTACATGTTCATTCATACAAAAGATTAAGTCACATGACTTTTTAGAATAAGTCATGTGTCATCTAAATAGAGCTGGAATGCAGTATTCCTACTGGATTCCAGGTCCTACCATATTCCACTAGGACTGTAGCCGGAATGCTGGACTTTACTGGTCCCATTCCTGTGGATTCTGGTCCCATTCCTGTGGATTCCGGTGGATTCCTGCGGATTCCTGCGGATTCCTGCAGATTCCTGTGGATTCCTGTGGATTCCTGCAGGAATGGGGGGGGCACTGTAAAGTACTGGTCAAGGGTTGGGGTTTTTTGAGGGTCAGAAAATCCTGACCTCTACCCCCACCCTCCTTACCCTTACCCTTGTACCCCTAAGGGTTTGCAAACCCTTGCACATCACTAGTTGGTTTTGGTGGGCATTCATTGTCATTTGTGGGTGGCTGTCTTTGTTTGTGGGCAGTCATCTTTGTTTGTGGGCAGTGCTCTTCGTTTTTTGGCCAGTTGTGGTGGCAGGGTGGTCATGGGTTGTTGTTGGCATTGGGCATCATGTCATGGTTGCTGTTGGTGGCATTGTTGGGTTGTGGTTGTAGTTGGTTGAAGAAAGGAAGTGATGTCACAAATTGTGACATTAGTGTGATGTTTAAACTTGCATGTGAGATTACATGTACAATCTCATGTGATTTTCTTGCAGTTTACAGTAAAAACCCCTCAGTCCTGGTCTAGTCCTGGTCCAGTCCTCAGCAGAGGTGAAATTCAGCCCTCAGGGCTGGTCTGAGTCCTTCTGAGCTTGGGCCAGACCCACCTGCCAACTTCTACCTCTGAAAACTACCCAAGCTTGGCCGAGCTTGGCAGGAATTATAGGGGGACAATAAAGACCTTGACTGGTTTTCTGTTCTACCTTTTCATTGAGTATCAAAAACTCTTTTGGTATGTGTTTCTTTCTCACCCATGCACTGAATACTTGGTTTTCAGATGCATACATTCAATCTTCTGATTTGCTCACATCCAACTCAATAACCTTTCACTTTTATCCTTTGCTTTTTGTCCTGGAAGCTCTGAGATTACCAAACCAAATGCATATACACTAAGTTTTTCCTTGGAGCATCCTTCTTTTCATTTTAAATCTTCTCCTTACCTTTTTTTGTCATGAGTCCTACCAACAAACTCCAACCTTTGACTTCTGCTCAGCCACTTATTCCTTCTTCTTCTGAAAATAGTCTTAATGCTACTCTAGGTGTCCCCATGCCTACTCCTGGAATGCCTGGAGCTCCCAAGTTCAAAGGGAAATGTATATCTGATTTTGTGATATATGGATAGGTGGACAGGACATTCTATTTCTGTAGTAGTTGTACATATTTTGACTAGTTTGTAGTTTCCCCAAACCCTAACTAAGGGTTCAGCTTAGTAATATAACATCTTGATTCTTTTTTTTTTTTTTTTTTTTTTGTGGAGCTGTAGAGCATAGAACAATTAACAGAGTTAACCTTGTATGCAAGCTAGTTAGTCAGGGAGTCACACCCTGTCAGAAGAGGAAAAAAAAAATGGTCCACCCCGAGGAAATGCAGTTATGCACGCTTGCACAGGAGCAGTGTGGGACTCAGGATGGCTGCAGCCGAAGCTAACAGTTGCACCCAGGAGGGCGCACCATCCTCATACCCACTAAAACCCCAGATTCTGAGATCCAATTATCTGGCAAGCCCCTCTCATCATGAAGGACATTATTCCATGTTTGCTTAACCATTACAGGGTTAAGGGCTTTGCAGCCATATCTGGCCTTGTTTGTCATCAAACAGTCGAGTTTGAGCCTCGTATTAACCATACTCAACCACCTTCCAGCAATCTCAGCTTTGGTATGTACTCTTTGTGGGTCTTCTCCTCTGTCAATCCTCCATTCACATCTCAGTCTCCATGTCAGGTAAGCTGGCTCCAAAATCACTATTGTGTATAGCCTACTGCTGCCCTTTAGTAGTTTGCCTTTTTGGTCATGCATGTTCACAAGGCTACAACCGAGTATCTGTCCAAATGTAGGGTTTGTGGGGAGCTGGGTGAGGCCCTTCTTCGTAAGTAGCTCATGGGCTAGCTCCCACACACGGTTCTGTCCTGAGGCTCTACAATCAGTGAGGATGTGTTCCATTGACTCGTTGGCATCGCAGATCCTACACTGTGCATGTTGTTCATAGCCAGGGATCTTAAGCCCGTACTCTCCACAACAGTGTGCATTATGCATACATTTCCAGAGAAAAGCACATATATTCCTTGAGATAACCTTATTTCACAGTGAGTACCAAATTTTCAGGTCCATTGGCAGGAACCCACTGATTTCTTTCACACCATGCCTGAAGTCTTTACCCTCCCCCACATAATCCATATGGACTCCAGTGGACTCCAGTGGATTCCAGTGGCCCTTTTGTCAGGCCAGATTGGCTGGTACAATGCCCAGTCCATTGGAGTCCAGTCCAGCCCAGTCCAGTCCAGTCCACTGGACTCTCACTGGACTCCAAGCCACTTTTCAGAGTCCAGTCCCAGTCCAGTGGACTGAGAGTCCAGTCAGAGTCCACTGGAGTCCACTGGAATCCACTGGACTGGACATTAATACTTTATCTGGAGTAACATCAGTACTTATTGTTATTAATTATAATTAAAAAGCGAAAATTGTGTATATATTAAATAGAATTAAAAGCCTGACAATTTTGTGATATTTAAATATTTATAATTGCAAGTCCTTGCTGCAACAAGGATTATGCATTTTGTTCAGTCTGCTGGGTGAGATTACAAAGTGGCATCAGCCATTTGCAGTCTTGTCACCAGATGGTCACATCTTGCGTGACCATCCCATTCCCACTTCCACCACCACCCTCTGTCACCACCGCCAACGTTCTACAACGTTGGCAATGGGTCTACCGCTCATGTCGACTGCCATTGACTCTGCCCACTGCCACGTCACCACCCGAACGATGCCAACAGAGAATGGCAGACCCGGGACAGCAAACGAGGGATGGCACCCATGCCACGTACGGTGGCATGGGCACTGGGAAATGGTAAGCTGCCCGAGGTCTTTATTGTCCCCCTGTAATTCCTGCCAAGCTCAGCCGAGCTCTGCCAGAGCTCTGCCAAGCTCGGGTGGTTTTCAGAGGTGGAAGTTGGCAGGTGGGCCTTGCCTGAGCTCAGCAGGACTGAGACCAGCCCTGAGGGCTGAATTTCACCTCTGCCAAGGTTGGACCAGGACTGGACCAGGACTGAGGGGTTTTTACTGTAAACTGCAAGAAAATCACGTGAGATTGTACATGTAATCTCACGTGCGAGTTTAAACATCACATTAATGTCACAACCTGTGACATCACTTCTTCCTTCAACCAACCACAACCACAACCCAACAACACCGCCAATGCCAACGACAACCCACAAACGCACCGTCACCACGACCGGCCAAAAAACAAAGACAACCATCCTATAATTCCTGCCAAGCTCGGCCAAGCTTGGGTAGTTTTCAGAGGTAGAAGTTGGCAGGTGGGTCTGGCCCAAGCTCAGAAGGACTCAGACCAGCCCTGAGGGCTGAATTTCACCTCTGCCAAGGTTGGACCAGGACTGGACCAGGACTGAGGGGTTTTTACTGTAAACTGCAAGAAAATCACGTGAGATTGTACATGTAATCTCATGTGCAAGTTTAAACATCACATTAATGTCACAACCTGTGACATCACTTCTTCCTTCAACCAACCACAACCACAACCCAACAACACCGCCAATGGCAACCACGACACGATGCCCAATGCCAACGACAACCCACAAATGCACCGTCACCACGACCGGCCAAAAAACAAAGACAACCATCCACAAATGAAGACAGCCACCCACAAATGACAACAAACACCCACCAGAACCAATGACTGCCCGGCTCACGAACGATGGCCAGGTCCCACGAACGGACACGGGCGGCGACTACCCCAGGTGAGTAAAATCACCCCTCCTCACTATGCAATTCGTTAATACGAAATCCAGGTGCCACGTCGCGGTCTGCGACATGGCAACCAAACGACAAACGATGACCAATGTCGTCATTCATCATTGCTGTTTATTTTTGACAGCACAGTGAGTACCCCCCCGTCCCACGTTCGTCCCAACCCACTTCGCTGAGACACAGGACAATGATGAACGGACACAGGCAACGTCGAGCCGAGGTGAGCCAAGGACGCGGTGCAAACACGCGACGAGGACAACAATGACACGACGAGGACACAGCAGGACGACAACCCAACAGCGAGGTGTAACGATGATGCAGGGCAACAATGGTGCATGGCGACGACAACATGTGACGACGACGTGACCAGGACACCAGGCTGAGGGAACAACGACACACGACGACCAGGAGACGACAACAACACATGCCGACTAGGCGATGCCAATGCGGTACAACAACAGACGAGGACCCAGCCCCATCAACAGCGACGAAGGCCTGGCACCACTTGTTCCCTTCAACACCCCCTTCCCCTCAACATCCCCCTTCCCTCCTGCATCCCCCTTCCCTCCTGCCTCCCCCTTCCCTCCTACATCCCCCTTCCCCTCAACATCCCCCTTCCCTCCTGCATCCCCCTTCCCCTCAACATCCCCCTTCCCTCCTGCATCCCCCTTCCCTCCTACATCTCCCTTCCCTCCTACATCTCCCTTCCCTCCTACATCTCCCTTCCCTCCTACATCCCCCTTCCCTCCA
>Ga0307507_10007063_pt1 | contig 16621 bp, 13 predicted proteins | sample 7_EM_MG_FD_207223 | JGI IMG/M metagenome (GOLD analysis project Ga0307507, IMG submission 207223) | Populus trichocarpa ectomycorrhiza microbial communities from riparian zone in the Pacific Northwest, United States - 7_EM | ecosystem: Host-associated > Plants > Roots > Unclassified | place...
CTGGCTGGATTCAAGCCTGTATGATACAGCTGTTGCATCAACAGCTGTGTTTGCTTTACTGGACCATACGAAAATCTTGCTGAATGCCCCAACTGCAAGGAAGCATGCTACAGGACCAATGGAAAGCCGCGCAAATATTTTGATTATCTCCCTGTCATTCCTCGGTTACAAGCTATGTCGGCGAATGCTACACATGCGAAGAAGATGCGCTATCGAGCGGAGTATGTGCACGAACCTGCCGTTATCAAGGATGTTTTCAATGGATCTCATTATCAGACTTTGCTCAAGACTGTTGTTCCCGCTGGTGAGAGCAACCCATTCTTCTACTTCTCCAATGAATGCGACATTGCCCTCAGCCTTTCGACGGACGGTTTTGGTCCATTCAAGAAGCACAAACAAACATGTTGGCCCATCATCCTTTTCAACTACAACATCCCTCCTGAATTCCGCTTCCGAAAGAAGTATTGCATTCATGTTGCCACAATCCCAGGTCCCAAAAAACCCTGGGATTGGGATTCATTTTGTTGGCCGCTCGCTCAAGAACTTATTCAGCTAGAGATGGGTGTTAAGGCTTTTGATGCGGTCAGCCTTTCGCTGTTTTTGCTCCACGCTTATCTCATCCTGGCATTTGGCGACATTCCTGCCATGGCCCTGATCATGCGCATGAAAGGGCAGAATGGGATCAGCCCTTGTCGGATATGTGACATCAAAGCCATTAGTTTCAATTCGAGAACTCACTATGTCCCCCTGCGACGAGATAAGGTTCCTGGAGCTCAACCTCGGCGATACGACCCATCAAACCTTCCTATCCGCACCCATGACAAGTTATTGAAACAAGCAGGCAAAGTCGAAATGGCTTCCACTAGCGCAAAGCGTGAGGAGCGTGCTAAAAAATACGGCATCAAGGGCGTCCCTGTTCTGAGTTGCATTTCCTCAATTTCGTTCCCTTCCTCATTTCCCTTCGACTTTATGCATCTTATCTGGGAGAATTTGATTCCCAATCTCATCGAGTTCTGGACTGCCACCTTCAAAGACTTGGATCATGCAGACAAGGACTATGTGATCGAAAAGCATGTTTGGGAAGAAGTTGGAGCTGCTACAGCAGCATGTGGGGCAACAATTCCTTCGGCATTTGGGGCTCCAGTGCCCGACATTGCAACAAAGCGGCACCTTATGAACGCCGAGATGTACGCCAACTGGACGCTGTTCATCGCTCCGATCGTGCTACGTGGAAGGTTCAAAAAGCCTCAGTACTACAAACATTTCATGCAGCTCGTTGAGCTCCTCAAGCTCTGTTTAGCATTCGAGATTTCGGAAGTGATCTTGAATCAGATTGACGAGGGCTTCCGACTGTGGGTAGAGAAGTATGAACGGTGAGCAGCTCATGTTCCCTCTCACGTATCACACTGAAATAATACAGGCTGTACTATGAAGATGATCCCACTCGACTGGCCGCCTGTGTTTTGACCATCCACGGCCTTCTTCATATTGCCTGGGGTATTAAGGTAGCTGGCCCTGTCTGGACCTACTGGGCATTTGCCATGGAACGTCATTGCAACACTTTACTTCGTTCGGTCAAAAGCAGACGTCACCCCTATGCTTCTATTGCTTCTTTTGTCACTGCGACGGCACAACTTGATCAAATACGACTATTCTACAATCTCCACGATGAGCTGTTCCTGGATCCTGAAAAAAAGGAAAGCAGTGGGCTTGTCCATGATTTGTGTACGATTCGCTAATGATTGCTATGCTGGTGGTCACTTATCCATGAAATTCAAATAGATCCTGAATTTATACTTTCTGTTCGACGATCTGAAATCCTACCTCAGCCAATACGGGACAAAGTCTGGGCCTGTTTAGCTACACGATTCAATGTCCTCAAAATTCTCGTTCGGACAGTCATCAAACTGGATCGGGAAATTATCCAATTTGGCAAGGTCCGTCGTTTTCAGGAAGGCAATCTTATGACTGGTCGTCATTTTGTTAAAAAGAGCAAGGATACCCAGGATGCATCCTTTGTTTGTGTGAGTATTGTCATCAATCTGCGTCTGCAATTTCTGAGCCTTTTCTCCAGTACACTCTGTATGTAGATCGACATGCGCGCCACAGTAGGAAAACACCCAACTTCGAGGAGAAGACATTTTTTGGCCAACTAAACCGTATTCTTGTCCTAGAATTACCAGCCGCACCACGATTAAACCTAGCTGAGCCAACGACAGTTATATTAGCTTTGATTCAGGAAGTCAAAGCGACGTTGAGGGATGGCTTCTACACCTACAAAGAACTTGGCGCGGACGAGGTTGTTGATCTGAAAACAGTACAATGTGTCATCGGCAGAGTGAAGGACAGAGGCGAGTGGTCTATCGTTGATCGGAGTGATAATGTGGTAGCGCAGATCGACTGATATACTGTGAGCCTTTTTTGTTGACCTGTCAAAGCAAAAATGACGAATGTTTTTCGTATAGCCTAAATCGTAAATATTGTGTATATTCCCAGTTTGTTAATTGTTACATTGTTACACAACATTGACTACTCTGCACAAACTGAGGACACAACTGCCAATCGTTCCTACATCCTTATCTTTACCCTACATGCCTCGATTGCCAGTTGAAGACCACGAAGAACCCTTCGAGGTAAGTCGTTTAGAGCTTAATCTGCATGTGCTAATATTGTCACTAGTGCGGAAGTCGAGTCGAGGTCAAGCGCTCGACTGGGTGGGAGGCAGGGAATTTTTGCCACTACTCTTATTACAAGGGGACTACTGCGGCGGCCAAGAAGAAGGATCGTAAGGTATGACGAACATATTCTACGATATTGTGAAAAACTCTAATGGTATTGTAGCCTATCCTACGTTGTAATGGGGGCCTCGTCGACCTAGACAGTGGCAAATCCATCGTGGAGGCCCTCTCCAAGATTCGGAAGATGTAGAATAGTTCTATGTACCATATCCCTCCCAACTCTTCAAATTAAATCCCCCTCCAAGAAGTTGATGTTTCACCAACGTCGATCTTGGACAAGACAAGTTCAGATATCGACGATGCCAGCGGCCACCTTCGAAAGTACTGTCCCAGTCTCAACCACAGTCTTCGTCGTACCATGAAAAACTGAAGGTTTCCACAGCAGATGCCCATCACCAACTTTCCAAAACACCATCTCTTTCACCCCGCCGACATTCCCAACAACCTCACTTCCTCATTTCTCGCCCGCAGCCACCAACAACGACGATGCCCACTGATATCACCATCATCCCCTTCTAAACCACCCAGAAAATGCTCCTACAATCCGCCAGCATGCAGCAGCAACACAACAGTGAGAGGGAATGTGGGAAGGAAACACGGGCAGTGGACGTATAAGGTATGCCCGCTGGGTTTTATTCTTTCATTTATGTGCTGTTTCTGACCCCCCAATGTACAGATAACCCGACAAGGTCACTCGTTCCGCGCGACAAGGTTCTGTATCCCCACCTTCATTCTTTCGGGCAATAAGGACATTCTGCACCATCCACCACCACCTGCACCCTTTTCGAGCAACTAGGAGGTTCCGCACCCTCCATCACCATCACCACCACCACTCATTTCGCGCCCGTTTTGGGCACCATCTACACTCCTTTCGAGCAACAAGGAGGTTCCGCATCCTCACCACCACTCTTTGTGGGATATCTACACCCTCCGCCACCACCACCATCTCCACTCGTTTCGAGCAACGAGGAGGATCTGCGTCTACCACTACCACCTCTTGTTTCGAGTAATGGGGAATCTCGGCGCCCACCACCTCACTCACTTTTGAGTAATGAGGACTCGTCGAGGAGGTTCTGGGCCAACCACCTCCACCACCTCACTCATTTTGAGCAACGAGGCTCCGCACCCACTACTACCTTCACTTGTATCAGCGAGGAGGTTCTGAATCTTTACCAACCTTTCTTTGTGCCCTTCAAATCTGTTACTTTAGAAGTGTCGTCTTTCCACCGTTTCGAACAACAAGGAGGATCTGCAGACAGCACCACCACCACCACTTCCACTCATTTCGAGCAACGAGGGGTTTCTGCGACATCCACCAACACCACCACCACTCGTTTCGCGCAACGAAGAGGTTCTGACCCCCACCTTCACTCATTTTGGGCAACGAGGACATTCGGCTTCCGCCTACCACCACCTGCACTCTTTTCGAGTAAGTAGGAGGTTCCACACACTCCATCACCGGTACCACCACTCGTTTCGCACAATGCAGAGGTTCTGACCCCCCACCTTCACTCTTCCGTGCAATCCTTCGCGGTGGAACTGAGAGGTTGTTACCATTTTGTCAAGAGGTGGGTTCCTTTCTAATGGTATATTGATATAACTCACATTATTGCTAGCTTGACTACCCTTCACCCCTTCCTTACCTCTCGAGAATCGATCCTACCGCTCTTTTTCACTTCAGCCACGTCGAGCATCACCAGACTCTCGCACCTCGGGGTCGTTTGTTCTCTTGCATGGGATGCTATTCACCAATATTCAACTCGACTATTTCAACACGACAATGGCCAGATTCATCGAGTGACTTGCTATCGAAGGTACGGAGGAAAGTGGGTTGGACGCCGAGAGAGAGTCTTGGAAGAGTGGAGAGGAGACAAAGCCGGAGATGAACATCTCCAGACGGCAACCAACTCCAGTTAGCAGAGGCAGCTCAGGCCACCTTGTGTTGGACAATGGTTTGGAGCTTTAGGATGGTGATCACAAGCACTAGGGGACTTAGCTAGCTTGGGACAATGATAAATTTGTTTTAGAGCTGAAATTACTATGGATTAAATTGTCTTATTTTCTTGTATATAATTCCTACTCTAACAGTGGTAAAATCCCCCAAAGGAATTACACTGTTTTGAGGTGTAATTCATTTCTCTGTTTTTGGTAATAAATATCTATGACAAATGTAGTAATTTCTTTCCAGCAAAAAATATTGCTTTTTACATTACACCATTATTCATCGCTTTTTTGGCATTCACCTCTTTTTCGTCAATTTTTCCGACCCCTTGGGTCTCACAGTGAGTACAGCTATGTCTCGAGGAGTTTGGGAAAGATTTATGAATCATTTGGGCTTGTGGCGACAAATCGGCAGTATAGGCTATAATAAATAAGTGGTCCGAAATTTGGTATATATGGTTCGGCAATATAACTAAAATTCTGTCTCGACTCATAGCTAGGCGCCGTTGGTGTTGCCATTTCAAGAAAAGAGTCCAGAGCGTCAAGGTTGTTCGACTAAGTATACAGGCCACCAATTTAATACATACACTAACTAAGCAACATCCATTTCGCGATCTGGAATACTAGAACTCTGCACCTATAGGATATGGTTAGGCACGACCACAACTAGTGGTTAAACAAGGAAGAAAGTACCTCAAGTTCAGGAAACTCAATTAATGGCTTAGGTCCTAAGGTCTTGATTCTATCCTCACCTAATTCGGGGTTGTAGAAGTTGACTGGGAGGTGAGATGGTGGAGCATGAAGGGCGTTACAGCGAAGGGAAATAGTTTCTCTTCTCAATGGACCTGAACCTCTCTTGCTTGAACCGCCAAGATTTCTTGGACTATAATTGCCGTCAATGAATTGGAGTATCTGCAATGGATGACTTTAGAAAGTGTTTCACTATAACATTAAATAATACCTTGGTAACTTCAGCGCTAATCCAAAGCTTCCTAACGCGTCTGACCACCTTTCCAGCAAAGAAATTCTTCTCTGTCTCAGTATCATCAGAAGACATATCCTCTTCCCTAAGGTGTGCAAAAATCAGCTCTAACGCCTTCCATAACTCTTTTTTGGCAGGTGATGACGCAGCCTGAACCAGCTGTTCGCTGATAATTGTAGCCCTTCGAAGATATCGCTAAGATAACATTAAAATCGAACATTAGCATAAAATTAAGAATGACACACGTTTCGTTTTCTTTCATTTCGCCTAGATGAAGTTTGTGATGCGTGGAGATTACCTCTCAAAGTCTTCTTGACCTCAGCTTCGGAGAGCCCACTTAGCGATCCTATTTTGCGCATTACCGTGCGATATTTGCGCTGCTGATCAGCAAGTTTATCTCCAATGACCGCCTGGATATCTGCAATCCTGCCCAACCCTGCTTCACAATCCTCAATAGTTGCACTCCCGTTTCCTGCTCCGAGTATCTTAACAAGGTGAGCGATGCCGGTAGTGTGTGCATAGGTTTTGAACTGGGATGCAAGAATCCTAATAACCATTTGGTTCCAAGGATGACTGGCCGGACGCTCCCAAGCAAAGCGTGGATCATCGTCAGAAGGTCCAGGGCCTAGACGTTCCATATAAGCATCTACGATAGCAATATTGGCACCCATCAGTGTGTTTCCTTCGGCTATTGCTTCTCTTCCAAGGAAATGCCCCTTTTCTTGAAGATACAACCGAATCATTGTCTAATATAAATTCAATCAGTCAACGGGTTCAGCTCTGGTAAAAGAAAAGACACATGCGTGAAGAAGATTCTGCTCATGGGATTTAACCTGTCGAACTTGCGATTTTGGAACAGTATTTCAGGGGGTCGTCCTCATCCTGGTCTCCCTTGTAGCCTTGGCTGTTAAGTTCAATAAGCAAAGAGCATAAACCAGTGACCAAGATATCTACTCCATGTTGGATGAGGCAGCTCGAGGCTGAGGCCCTGAAGTGTGGTTGCCAAAGGAATTTACCATGGGGGTAGAGGTGGATGTTCTCAGCTGCGGTTGACCTTGTTCGGAAGGAGTACTGCTAGGAATAGGTATGGCATGCAAAGGAAAACTTGGAAATGCCTAGAAATGTGTTGGAATAATTGCCTACTCAATCAGAATACATGATCTTACCCAATTCATGGTGAGACGAAGGAATGGTGAGACGAAGGAATGGTGAGACGAAGGAATGGTGAGACGAAGGAATGGTGAGATGAAGGAATGGACGAAGGTTTATTGTCCATATGTGGCAATCATTGTCAACAATAATTTATTGTTCTCCTACCAATTTGTCAGATCTGCATCACAACATATAAAGAAGTAGAGAAGTGAGTTTGTCTTTTATGGCTTCGTCTCCTGGCTTTGGTTACCTCTTTGTTAGTCAGCCTCAAGTTGCTAAATTTCAGCAGCTGGGCCAACGCTTCTTCATTAGTTACCTTCCGAACACTACTCCTGAAAAGCTCGAAGGCCAACAAGTCTGCTTGTGGCTTGGACCAGGTCTGTATATTCATATTGTGCGAATGCAGAAAGGCTTTTCACTGACTTACTTACCAGATTTCTTGAAGCAAGAAATGATGGTTTTTCTTATTTGGCCAGGTCGTGGAATTATCTCCTTTGGTTTCCTGTATGTTCTGCCCTCTAGTTCGATGAAAATTGTATCTCATTAGCTTTAGCTTGTGCGCAAGACAGCCTTCAAGACTCATTACAATTGGTAAAGATATCGGCAGCTTTGAAACACATCCACCCAATGTAATCGTTTACGAGCTCCTTCACTACAGCGAGCAACCGTGCATGCTATTCATACTGTGGTCAAATCTCCCTTCCGCCGTGGTTCAAGACGCGCAATCCCTGTCTTTCGCTAAACTCACCAAGAAGTGGATAATGGATTTGGCAGGGTTCATGGAAAATGCAGCTATCAGTGGTTGGGACTCGGCACCTGCTGGACAGCTTCATGCTTGGTATCAACAATCAATGGAGAGTCTGTGAGCATCGGAACCCAGCCTATTTTTATTTGATCCAACAGTTTTGCTTCTGAGACTTGTGTTGCATCTTCAGTCAACACTCCAGACGCGCCATAACTTCACCATCAACAAACTGGGTAAGGGAAATGCCTTAGCGCTGATCCCACTGGAGTTTGTCCATACATGGAAGGAGGACTTGCTCAAGGGAATTAGTAGTGAACCTGCTATTCTTCGAGGTTTACTTTTACCTAATACTACATAGCTTCTTACTAAGTGGACACAGTATATAATGAATCTTCTTTGCCCTCCAACATTGGTATCCCACATTTGCACCGGTGAAGGAGGCCGTTTTAAACTGGAGTGATAAAAGCCTTGAGATGCCTGTTCAATTTCAAAGCAAAGCTATTAGCTCGGTGGTAAACTTCTGGTAGGGATAGAAGCGAGTGGTGTGAATTTCGGAGATATGCTATTTATTATTTTTAACTGAATTAAATAACCATGGTAGCCTTGAGTCGTAAAGGAGAATAAGATGGTATAAAGGGATAAGCGAAAAGAACGGTCAGGGAACAAAGGGGGACGCTGGGCAACAGAGGACAGTCATAGGGAACAAAGGGGGTGTTCGGCGACAAAGGCATATGTTTCTTTCATTTCCTATTTGACAAAATCAGATTTGAAAAAAATAAAATCAAACAACTTACTTTACCAGGCTAGAGATGAAGAGAGGTGCCATAGAGGGTCCAGCAAGCGAATCCAGAAGTCTTGCGCAAATATCTTCAACACTACGCCGGGAGGTGTCGCTCTTTGACTAACAGAGATCAGCATCTGCATGTATGTCTGGTATCTCAATGCTTACCTCCATTTTGCCAACAGTAATAGCTTCCGAAACCGTTTGGCTGGGCGCTCGAACATCGCCGTGGATTTCCGGTCTCTGAACTTGGTCTCTAACTTACGCAGATCAGTAAGCGGACACGGATACAATGAAATGGACATGCAGGGCATTAATCTGGTATGAAAATAAGACTGACGAGAATGAGCTGAAGAATTGCATTCACTTACACTCTGTGAACGGCGCTGATCCTCATTTGCGTCAGTTGTCAGAGACCAACTTTCAGGGGTGTTGTTGGATTCTGGCATGTTCGTGTCATCTGTTTGCAGGCCTTCTGAGAGGCCATAATGCCACGTAGACAAAATAACCGGCTCTGCAATTTCACTTCTTGAGAACATTGATGTATGTGGCTGAAAGAATGAACTAGTGGATGGAGAACTCGCATTTGCAATGGTACCACTCTGGTTTGCAGAGTTGTTTGGCGAGTCCAGTTGCACCTAATGCGAAAAAATCGTTCCAGGTGTAAACAGCCAAAGCCACATATGCAACAAGTTCTGCCTACGTACAACGTCTGTTGGTCGTAATCCATGGGAACTAGTAGAGAGACAAGAGAAAGACGAATCTGAGATCGCTGGAGATAGCAGAGAAAGACAAGAGGCAGAGAAATTTTCTGATTCATATAGTTCCTTGATATCGCCATTTGCAAGGTCGATATCGGGCGATAAAGGCCGCTTTTGCCTAGACAAAGATGGTTTGTCGGTCTTGCACTTCTTACGTGTGCGTCCAGAAGACATCTGGTCATTTGAATCATCTAGAAAACTCGATCTTAATAAGATTTTGAATACGTAGAGGAAAGAAAGGATCTGTGTTGAAGAACTTCCGACTGCAATCTGGGTATCGAGTTACAGCAAAAGCCTCTGCTTTCCATCTGCCTCCTTCGCACCAACGTAATTTGGGAAAATCGAGAACAATAGTGTTAATAAAGAAATCCGAAATTTTTGGGGATTTCACCTTCCATGTAAGAGGGGCAAGTCCACAGTTGTGAAGTTCAATAAATAGCCTTCGAGCCGCTTCACTCATTTGTTCGAGATACTCATTAGTAACTGGACCTCCGTTACTTGTGGTGATAAAGGCAAGTTTGCGAATGGTTTCGTTGCGCCGCTGTCGTATAGTTTTATAGGTGTTCCATTCCTTCGTAGTCCAGAAAGGGATATCTGGGAAATCGTTCCGTTCCAATGGTGGTGGTGGGGTAGGAATGGAAAGGGGGAGAAAGATACGGGCTTTCTTACTATGGCTTTGGACTGAAGTAAGACCCTGCCCTGCAACAGGGTTTCCCTCCAACCCTGACGCTCTGAGCATACTGATAAGGCACATCTTGGTGTATGTTAATGTATGCTCACCTTTCACTATCCATCCACGCTCTGAGCATCAAGGTAAGAATTGTATGCTCCTGATGGAGTCTTAAGTAATGCAGATTGCTGGACTGGAGAAGCATTTCGTGAGACGCTGTTTTCAGCAAATTCATAACCTGTGCATTCTGCATTGTGTTAGATCCATGGGCCTGGAAATCATGATTGTGACTAGCAATGGCAGCTTGAAATTGGCTGAACACATCACCGCGACAGTTCAAATGAGCCATGAAGAGATGGAACAGCAGACGGAAGGCTTTGTGACAGACACGTCACGCGTCACTCCTAATTGGCAATTGGATCTAAATCTTTCCAGCAACTTTCCAGCTTGCTTTCCATATAAGCAGTTCATTTCCAAGTTTCGCCCCAAAAGGTCTTTTTTGCCACGGAGACATTCATTGGCACTATACGAAGCGAAATGCAAACCCCCTTGGGGCCAGAGGCCCCAGAAACAGCAATCCTGAGGCTCCCAAGCTCTCCCCAAGCTCGCCCTTACCGACTGTTTAGTTTGGTTTGTCCGGGCACTTTAGCTGAACATGTGTACTTTCTGACATCAAACCGACTCACAATGATTTGCGATCTGGGTGTCTTCACATGCTGAAAGTAGGTACCTGTCATAATTATGTAACTTTAGGTACTAGTAATCACTTTTGTCAGGCTTTTGATTAACCGGAAACCCGGTCTTGCAATGACTACGTCGAACCGACCGCCAAAGATCATCACATTCGGCTAGATCAATATTCCATCCGATTTGAAAATGCGCTGGTTAGTGTTCGGTACGGGTTGGCTGGGTTGACCTCGGGTCACGGGGTCGGGTGGTAGCCGGGGTCGGGACGGGTAGTGTGATCGTCACCCGTCACCCAGCCGGCATACCCGGCATCACCTGTCACAATCACCGTCACGGCACCACTCAACCACCACCACCATGCACTATCGGAGGAGAACGAGACAATGCGGGCACCACAGGTGCGCCGCAACATTTCTAATAAAATATTTACTACTAACAATGTTAACAGGTGATCTGAATGGGGTGGGGTTGAACCCACCCCACTCAATTTCGACGCGACTGGTGTGGTTTCAACACCACCCCACCCAATTGCAACACGACCAGGGTGGTTTCAACACCACCCCACTCAATTTCGACGCCACCAGTGTGGTTTCAACACCGCCCCACTCAATTGCGACACGACCAGGGTGGTTTCGACACCACCCCACCTAATTTGGACGCGAGCGGGGTGGTTTCAACACCACCTCACCCATTTCGACACAAAAAGACGCGACGAGGAGGGGCTACCCCCTTCTCGTTTGTGTTTTTACTCACACAAACGCGACGAGAGGGATTACTACCCCTTCTCATCGTGTTTCTATTCGTACGGATGCGACGAGAGTGGGTAGTACGCCCTCTCGTCACGTTTCTACTCACACAGATACGACGAGAAGGGGTACACCCCTTCTCGTTTGGGTTTTTACTCACACAGATGCGACGATGAGGGGCATCCTCCCTCTCGGCGTGTTTCTATTCACACAGACGTGACGAAGAGGGGTGCCACCCTTCTCGTTCGTGTTTCTATTTTTTTTTTTCACTCAGCGAGGAGGGTTCGCCTCTTCTCGCAACCTTTCTTTTTTTTTTTTACTTATATATATCAATATATTGTAGATAATATTAATTATTAAATTAACCCGTCACCCGACCCGTCACCCAGCCCACCTGGCCCACTAACCCGACCCGAGTTACTCGGGTACAGGTTATCAGCCGGGGTCGGGTCGGGTACTGAAATTTCCACCCAACCCCGACCCAAACCGTACACTAGCGCTGGTCGAAGTGATGTTCGGTCTCCGTAGGCTATCGTGGTTTTCAAACGAAAAACCAGCCCCTTTTGCTGGTATTCGCTGCCGCCTGTCTGGTGGTAGAGAAGTCAAAAGTACTCCCATGGTGATTTTGTTATTTCTTTTACAGTTTCGAGTCCAATTTTCGACACAGCCCTGAGCCGACCTGAGAGGAGTCATTTCGAGTTTGATATAGCACTCTTCACCAACTGTGCTTTGACGCTTACTCGACAAACGCCGTGATCTTCGTACGGAGCAAAGTCGTGCCCATTATCTTATGCATCGCTGGAATTTGGAAATCGTACATTTGAACTAGGTGGAATGAGTGCGTCTGCAGGAGTTGGCGTGATATTGCCTCAACCCCATTTCTCTGGACTACAATATGCATACCACATGGGGAGAGGTTATCGTTTGGGTGGGTCGACTTCGTGGAAACCTTACCTCGAACCCAGTGCTGCCTCTGTTCCAACAGATTATAGTCGTGACTCGTTATCCTTGGACATTCCGTTCCCTACCTTATGCGCTTTTTCAACGCGATAATTTTCTGTGGCATCGTCTCACACAACTATGAATACATCCCTCGATTCATACTTTGGACCGACCGTTGCCATTTTTGAATCCAACAGCGAGCCCAAGAAAGATTGACATAAGCATACCCACCAGGTCACTACAGATTTCGTGGAACCGTCTTACCTCTGCAACAGTCAATTATCTGGATCTCGAAGACCTCGCACTACTCTTCCAACATGTGTGAGTGTCATGTTTTGTCACTCGACTATGGTCCCGAAACCTTCTTGATGCCTCTGATTATTCATCATCACGTACTGTCATAGACTTGGATCTGGCGGTGTGGCTTCTAGATTCCCTCACAGTCCCGTGTCCTTTGGCTGTGGGGGATGGGCGTCATCTCTTGTTGCTGGAACGGAAACGGCTGCAACCTGATGGACCCAACGAAGAAAGACTCTTAAAATTCTCGTCTAAGAGCAAAACTGAGCTTCTGAGTTTGCTCGCATGTGGAAATTGGATATGGGGGAGTGGTTGAATGGTTTGGGTATTAGGTTGAGAGATTTGAACTTTTATGATTAAAGCAATCCATGGATCTCATTGCTTTCCCCCGCATTGCAAAGTGGGACCAAAGGAAGAGAACCCGCTTGTAATGCTGATGGCTGCAAGTTCAGCTTGTTGCTGGACATGCACCTCATTATCCTGAGGCACCCTCCATCCCTATCCCTGGGCTAAACGTCCCGCACTACGGAGCTGTCTTTCCAACATTCTTGCATCCCAACATGACCCGGATACTATCATACCGTCACTCCTTGTGTTTTCGAACAGATATATGCAGCATATCAAGGTGTGGTTTGCACTTTTGTTGCATATGTATATGGATAATGTCCTTGCAACTATGTAAGGCCCCAATCCTGTCTCGGTTGATCACCTCATCGACTTTCGCAACTGCTGTACATATTTGGCAATCATTCGTGCACACTGTATTCGTAGCGAGCTCATTAGTTTCTTCGAATGACGGGAGGTGTTTCCGTTCATACTAACTGCGTACTTGCTTCTCCGAAATGATCAGATTGTTCTTTATTCCAATATATTGCTTCTATCCAACTCTAGAAACAAAAAAAAAACTCTGCATAGACTTCTAGCGACGACACGTTGCCCTTTCATATATAATCAAGATCATAATTGGTAAGAAAACCGTGGCTAAATGAAAGAGATTGGAAGGTGAATCTGTAACTCACCAACCAGTTTAGAGAAACCAACCTCAATAGCTTCCAGACCCATTTGTCACTAGTAATGCATCAGTTGAGCACGAACGGAATCCTAGTACTTACAGAACATTATTTGATGTCAATCTCGACTTGTTCATCAACTTGGTTAATATGGCCGAAACCCAATCCACTGCCACTTTCACCTGTGTCACCTGGTCTTCATACACAATAGGCAGTATAGAAGTTGAGAACTTGTCTGGATGCCAGTGTAGAAGCTCTTTCTTTAACCAATAGACGAACTTGGTCGTGTTAGTCGCGTGACCAGGGGAGGTGAGGAACGCCTTGATAGCTTCTTTTGTAATGTCATTGGGGCTAGATGGTCTTGACTCGATCGGCCACAGAATATCCGAGAATGAGAGAGTGCGAACATCCTTGGAATATTTCTGCAACTTATTCCACCGAATTACATACTGATTTACAGCATCTGCGTCGGTTCTTTTCTAATAATTTCGTGAGAATTGTAAACCTAAAGAGTATGGAACGCAAACCTCGTTTATCTGTTCCAGCTCATTATTTTTTCTGGCATTCATATAGGGGTGGAATCCATGAATGTTACGTGCTTTCAACCGGCTTGAGTTCTGAGCTTCTTCCCTCCTCTTCAGCTCCTCATACTGCCTTCGCGCCTCCTCCTCCATCTTCATTTCTTCAAATCTTCGCACGTCTTCTTGCCTCCGCATCTCTTCAACATATCGTCTTTGGGCCTCTTCTTCTTGCCTCCGCATCTCATCAACACATCGTCTTTGCGCCTCCTCTTCTTGCCTCCTCATCTCTTCAGATCATCTTTGCGCTTCCTCCTCTTCCTGCATCCTCATCTCTTCGACATATCGTCTTTGTGCCTCCTCTGCCTGCCTCCTCTCCTCAGATCGCCTTTGCGCCTCTGCCTCTTGCTGTATCAGATCCTCAATGTATTGTCTTTGTGCGTCTTCCTCTTCTTGCTTCCTCATCTCCTCTCGCCTTTGTGCCTCCGCTTCTTGCCGTCTTGGATCTTCACTAGATCGCGGCTCCTCGTCTTCCTGCCTCCCCTTGTCTTTCCCTTCCAAGTTTGATCTCATATGGGAGTTCTCATTAAGTGCTCCCTTAATGGCCAGTGTTTCCTTCCGATTATCTTTCATGGGGCACTGAGCACCTCTCGTTTGTGTTGCCGGAATCCCACCATGTAGTAGTTGAAGGGAAGGGCCTGGTGCAGTATAGTATGCATGTCTCTGTTGCTTGGCAATCTGACGCGCTTTGCTTTTCTGTAGGCGTAGAACGTTGTTGGCGATGTGGGCTTCTAAAGATGCCATAGGGGTTGATGCAAGACAATGGTACTGTATAATCTCCATGTGATACATCTCACTTGCGCCTGTTATTTTTGTATTATTTTTGTGCTATCATGAAACTGCCGAAGCGAACGTTTCAAATACGCGGACTCAACAAATACTTATACATAGTACTTTGAGCCGCCAGATTTTTTGGCTTCCTTTCATCGCTGGTTACTAAGTGTTTTGTAGTTCTAAGAGATGTAATTAGTTCACAAGATAATCTGAACTCAAGAGTCACTATTCTCCTATATAATCGATGGCAAAAAGATTTTGGAGACTCGGGTATAGGGCGAAGAATATTCACAGTGTGCAAATCTTTTCATCCATCTACCTCGTTGATTTTCCATCGGTTAATTGGGATCAGCTCTCTGTCGCATTGTGGAAATGAGTATTATTGCCCAGTCTCTATCCTTGAGAGGGTTCCCAATTCGGCACATTTTGCAGGCCATGGCTGATGCTGGTGATGCGATGAGGGCAGACTTTTCCTCTGTCCCTTGTTGTTAATTTCGTTTTGATGCGGGAGGGACCGTCGACCAAGTGTTTTTTGTCTACTAACTTCTACAATAGGAAATTGTATCGATGTGATTCCGCTCTGCAGATCTGAGCAATGAGTTACGGGCGTTTCGCCTTGTGCCCGTCGGCATGCTTCAGCATGAAAACCACCACATTGGTATGCTTGGTAGTTTTCCGCATACTCAATTTGAGTTCCCACTGCTACTAGTAACCACAACTGTCGGAGCCGTCCATGATGGCGCGCTGACAGGCTTACAGCTCACCAACGCTGCCAACCACACAAGTGAATGCCAAGGAATCGGGTGCATTCGATTTTGTCAACGAGAGCCGGTCACAATTTCCAGACCACTGATGATATCCATACCATCTTGTCTGCCTAAATACCATTGAGCCTGTTGTTGTGGAGATTGACCATCCACTGCAAGCCCTTCAGCCGATACTCCTTCAGCCACCCTCCTATGAGTATAGCTGGCTGTTTACTACCCCTTGTTTGACTAGCTGACTAGCTATGTCCTTGAGAGTTGCTATTGCAGCAGAACGCAGTTCCTTGAATTTGTTCACGAGCTAAACGGGTTGCTTGTAAGCCCAAAAACCAACGAGAAATAAAGATCAAGGATGAACGGGCCCAAGCTTGTTGGTTTTCACAACAGAAGGGGATTTAAAACGAAGCGTTTCCAAGATGAGTAGGAGGAATGCCTGAGGACCGCATACATATGGAATATTCTTGTTGCTATATGAAGCATTTCAGCCGGAGAGGTTGTGGCCACTTCATCGAATTGAGATTTGATGTCTAAGCATGGGTGAGCTCGGCAGTCTCGCAATCTTAGACTGATTGCTCACGCGAGAAGAACCTCGTCACGATTTCTGGTGGTTCTTGAATTGCTGGTGATTCCTCCTCCTTTTTATGGTTGCCATTGGAAGAGTTTGTTAGAGGTATTTCGATGCCCTTCAATGGATGTCCCGTTTTGAGTTCAGTTTGCTTGGCGGCTTTGGTGAGGACTACAGAAGGGGGCGGTCGCGTGTAGTCGTGATAGCATTCTAGCAAGTTAGCCAGATTATTCACGTAGTTGACTAAGTTCGCCTCATCTTGGGTGAGCTGTGTAGCATTTTGAATTTCTGACGATTCGGTAAGAGGAACACAAACCTCTGACAAATAGTCAGGATCTTGCTCGACAAGACGTTCCTTCAGTGAAGTTTTCTTATTTGCATTCGCTGCTTGCCTGGGATGGTCACCTATAAGTAATTTCTCCTCGACGGTGTCGTCAAAGTCGCTGGCTTGCTGGAATGCCCGAATGTAGAGCTTGAGGAAAGTCAAT
>Ga0307507_10007064_pt1 | contig 16619 bp, 16 predicted proteins | sample 7_EM_MG_FD_207223 | JGI IMG/M metagenome (GOLD analysis project Ga0307507, IMG submission 207223) | Populus trichocarpa ectomycorrhiza microbial communities from riparian zone in the Pacific Northwest, United States - 7_EM | ecosystem: Host-associated > Plants > Roots > Unclassified | place...
AGTATTTGTGGTTGCCGAACACTAGGCCAAACAAAAATAAAATTACTGAGGAAAATACGATAGTAAAAGTGGAAATACTATCGTATTTTTGGCATGCTGAACAGGGCCTAAATTAAATATTAATTTCTACTATGTGTTCTACTATGTACAGTACTTGTATTATATATATGTATATATTTTTGATTTTCATGACAGTGGGGTTGGTGGGAGAGTGCTGTTGTCATGGCAGAAGTTTTTCCTCTTCGTTGGTGTATCTTGTTGAAAATGAGCTAGACTGCTCACCATTATCATAACAGCTATTGCAGTGTTCTCGGCTACCTACCGAATACATATATTCCTATTCGCACTGCACATGAAACACAAACTCTAGCACCTGCTACACACTATCACTCTCACACTGTTTCACTACTATTGGCGCATACTCGACCAAACATCTACCCCTACATCTCTAGTGCAACAACGTCAAACAACTTCAAATATCCAAAGAAACACGAACGCTCAGGATTGCCGAATACCGACTTCATCCGACGGCTCTCACTCATCCGCGGCAGACAACTCAACCGAAGACCTCGGAGAGATTCAATTCCCACCACCACAGCAATTCAGCGTGCCGGAAAGAAAGGCCGAGAAGGGGAAGGATCTCATGTGAGATTCAGCATGTGCAGGACGCAAGCTGGGCTGGAAGCATTCTATCAAGAAGGATATAAGGCTGTCGGATCTTCTCTTCAATTCCTTTTGTTATTCTTTCACAAGGTGCTTCGTCTCTTTAAGTGTTTTCCTTTGATTATTGATTGTTGTCCGCTCTTTGGTCATTTCGGTTTTCTTTCTTTTGTGATAAATCTTCCGTTACACTCTTTATCTTTCTACGACTATACAAATTGATTGCTTCCACACCGGACCCGAACGTGTTAACCTTCCGCTGTGCTATAACCTTGTTGTGTAAAATATCTTGATTCCCCACCACTTTCAACTTCCGCATCGTCGATTTTTTTCTACAATTAATTTAATTAATTAATTAACCACTATATCTCTATTATTTTTGCTGATAAAGTGAAATTGTTCTTGTATTTTCAATGCTATTTAGTAATCGAAGAACATTAACTGTAAATCTTTGCCGCGAACACTCCATAGTGGCGTTGCCAAGAGTAGGCCGGCCTATCAGGCAGCCGGGACTAATCCTATCCCTCGGGAGAGATGTAATCGTCTTTTTTAGTATATCTAACCTGTTGGGGAGTCGGAGACCTCGGCCACCAAACTCTTTTCTTGCCTCCTGAAAGGCTTCCCGTGTGTACTCGGAGATTCCTTCTCTGCTGGCAAGTTGTTTGAGCATGGCGCCCAACATATTCGTGGTAGACTGCTCTTGCTGGGAATGGAAATCACAGTATAGTCCCGCGACGGCAACGTCTTTCCCCTCAGCCCGATCGCAGAGACTATCTATAACCAGAGAACTGTTATTTAGTGATTGTCAGTGACATTTGCGTTACCTTGCTCTAGAGCCCTTCATACCTGACATAAGTTTTCCCCACCCCCGGATTCCCGTGACAAAACAACACTGGCTCAACACAACCATCTTCCGCATCCCTCCATTTTCTGAACTCAGTAGTTTCTAGTACCCAGTTTCCCACGCCATCGAGTCGGTCGGTCCGCACATCTTGGTGCCGCTGCTGTGGTTCAAGTGGCGATAGCCAGTGCAGAATTTGACGCCCCTCGGCGTCTTCTTCGGCAATGTAGTTGACGATATTGTTGAACGAATTATTATTATTGAATGAGTTGATATTACCGTTCCCCTGCTGGTACCCTAGAGACATCTGCGCTACAGACGGTGATTTGAATTTCTCGCGAGCGTTGGAGAGGGATTGTGTGCAGTGAGAATATGACTTCTCTCGGAAAAAGGATCTCTTAGACTTGGAGAAAGAGGGGGTGGTAGCTTATAAGGCTCTGGCGTTGCACAAGTATCCGCCGGCCTAACCATTACTAGCAGACTGGAAGTGCTCGCAAGCTGCCAGGCTCTCGATTTACAAGACGTCACCAATTAATTTTCCCTCTGGAGCAGCTTTGGATTGCAGAGCCAAAAAAAAACTGAGCTCCAGAGGTATCAAAATTTACCTGGAAAATTCCCTTTACTTACACCCCACCCTTCACTCGTAATTCACCGTTCTGTAGGGGGAGGTATCTTTTAACAATCTCGAAGCTTAACCCACTCTCCGTATTCTTCAAATACGACTGCAAATACGCAAGCATTATCATCAAGTTAGGGCCCTGACTCTTTTTGTTTTTCTAAAGTGCGCGCAGTGTGGGCGGGAATTAGTCCTTACTTTTTTTCCGATCATCCCATTGGTACAAACCGAGCATCAGCCTTGAAATTCCTAACAGCACACTTACCGTACTCGAGTACTACCCTAGGGGCTGAGCAAGGGGGTGTGGACTCAAATTTACACACACCTAAATTAAGTGTGCGCTGCCATAGAGAGAGCCAATCTCAGCTCTGTTTTTCGCGGTAGAATAGTTAGGCGAACTCTTAGCATGATGTGTTCACGGTGATCGGCTCCTAGGAGCCAATCAGAGGATCTTGGCTTCACTTAGCTTCACGCTCGATTTACTCGAGTACGTGTCTCTGCGCTGGGGGTTGGCATCAGTTATGGAGCAGCTCCTCCGGACACCTGCGGAGGATTGTGTTAATATTGCTTTTCTTAAGAAGGCTGACAGCAGGTAAACTAACAACTGGCACCAAAGAGTGGATGTGTGACATTGATGCCAACTGACTTGCTCGCACCAAGAATAAGTCCTGAGACAACAGCCACAACTACAAAATCCTGCAACACTCAACTATCCCGATGCTACAGTGACTCAAGTGGATGCCACAGTCAAAATGAGAGGTCCTATTACTCAATAGCCGGCTCCTAGAGAGGAAAAGGACTTTAATATAAAGGCCTTGATATTAATTGACACTACAGTTGTAGTTGCCCCCTACCACCCCGCCAAATCCTGGATCCTTGCGTTTAGCTTGGCTGGAGCCAAGAGTCAGGCTGCGCATGCTGTTGTAGGATGAGACGAAAATTAAGCGAGCAGGCGCTCCCGCAGTTCGTCAATGCGCTTTGCTTGCAGATCGACCTTGGGTCTTTTTAACGACAACGAATAAACGCCAAGAATTAAAGCAACGGAAAAATTCAATTCGCCAGCGCACGGTTTTTGGATTAGTGGGGAAGTTTGATGCTTCTCATTCAACCTTCCCTCCCTGTTTCAACCAAGTAACTAACTAATGGTAAACGCAGCAGTATATATAAATCACAACGAAGTCGCCCTCCTATCTTTCTGTCGATCGCTATACATATCTATTCTCTTCCACCTATGTCTCCCTTTCCTTTGTGCGTGCCCCCATTCTAATAGAGGAAATACATGCTTCACAAACAACTCCCACGACTCATAGCCTCCGCTCTAGCAACAATCCCTTCGTGCATCCGACTCTTTGATAGTTGCATTTCTTCCGGCGCTGCACCGATCCCAAGTGCATATCCTAATCTTTTGTCCAAACGATAAAGGGATAAACTGAGCATGCCCCGCAGCATCAAAAATTTCCGGTACATTTGAAGATTTTGGGAGGGCGAAACAAGTTCCCAAATATTGTCAGCGCAGGATACTAGGTATAAGGGCTCAGTACCTAGTTGATTGCTAAGTTTGTCGTAGTATAGACTCTCGTAGTGCTAATTTAGTGCGGTTGTCACTCATTCCGCTTCGATTCTAGGTCGGTTTTTATGTGCTTTACCCAGTGCATTTTCTCGCGGCGCGAATAAGTCTTCACACAACACGTGCAATCACGATTCCCACCAACACTCAACTGTTGGAAACCACAATCAAAAATGAAAGGTCCTATTACCAGACCCTACCCTCCTAGAGAGCGGGAGGGGCTCAAATATACCGTCATTACTATTAATAGCCATTATAATTGTAGTTGCGATTGTAATCTCCATCATGGTTGTCATGTTTGAATTTTGCGGGGTGTGGCGGTTGCGCCCATCGTTTTGGGACATATTCTCGCCGGAAGCATCCCCCCTTTCGGTGATGATATCTCTTGTTCGCGATGCCTGTATTGTACCGTAACATCCTCACCCTATTATTTCCACCTAATTGTAAGTATACAGGCATTTTAATAATGTTGGCGCCCTAAGTATTTTTATCTCCGGGAAGCTCAGCCAGCTTGAGCTCTTACCGTTCGGCTTGTAGACCATTGGTCGAAATCAGAGCTTGTACCCCCCATCCCACAGGTCCAAATCAATCATTGGTCCAACGTAGGATCGGGGCCGTGTCCCAATTCCAGCCCCTTGAAAAGCCGTAGTGGCGCGCCTACGGATTCTCACCTTTTGCCATTTATTTTTAAAGTTATATCCAAACATATCTCTATATTTAATAATAGAAATTCTTCCCCCGGGTTAAAATGGCTCTATTTGACAGGCCATAGAAAATGACATTTTCCTCATTTATGACACTTTTTTCTGGTGCAATGAAATAGTTTCGCCTCGCACCGTAGGTCCCTTATTAAGTTGCTGTTTCTAGCGGAACTACTGGTAAAGCAGCTGGTATATACAGTATAGTCTATTTTGGCATACTCCTTAGTCGAAGCAAATCAAACTTTATCCAAAATTCCATTCTTGAGGAAAAGTTATTTTTTTATTCCATTGTGGCCAATTGGACTAGAGACATCAAATTTCATTTTAGTTGCACTAGCCGATGACAAAGGTTGGGTTGTGGGCCAATAGAGTAGCGTAAAGGGTTAACTCCAGAACTACTTGGATTTCCTGAGGGCCATGATGAGGGGGTTCACTCAAGGCCACTAAAAAAAATCCGCCCCAAGAGGTGTATGGACTGTACTCTACAGTAGTGGAGGATGCAACTCACCATCAATGTAAAACTCTGTTACCGGGACACGTAGCGCCCCAGCCCAGAGAAGATTTCCTTTCAATTTGTTAAATTCCTGCCATTCCATAATGGCCTCCATCTTCTGATCTTGTGTCCCTTTCGACAAAATGTGCAGCTCAATTCACTATATCATCAGACTTGCCATGTTGAAAAATGCAATACCAATGCAGTTTATTTTGTAGCTCCCCTCGAGGATGTAAACCCATAGATCACCTCAGGGATCTGTAGAAAATACCCTAACTTGGCCTGAAATAGGAAATACATTACTCTATCCAAAACCAAAATAATACATATGGGAAGAAAACCAAACATGGGAGTATAACTGTACTTTCAAGCTGTTTTATTAAGGTATTTGGAGTAATTTGCGGTTGAATGAATTCACTACATTCTCCGCCAGAGTTAACTCCCCACGGATGCCTGGCCAAAGAGATGAATGAGAACTTCAGTTCTTTAACAACCCCATTCCCGTACTCCTCAAAGCCTACAAGTAACAAAATTTCTCCTTCCCTGACATTTTGACGCCCACACCCATCATGGTCCATCACCTGTCCCCAAGAGAGTTCGAATCCCAAATTTACAAAGCGCCCGATAGGATCTAATTTGATATAGTATGGCATACCGCAAACCCACAAGATGTCGTAGCTGGGGCTGGTGTTGGAAATCGTAGTTACGGCCGTGCTCTGATATTCTCTGTTGCTGCGATCGCGAGTGACACCTCGTGACCTTTTGTGTCACCCCCATAGCACTCTCGCTTCCCTTCTTCCTTTTTGTTTCCTTTCTTTTCTTCCTTTCTCTTTCAACTCTCTTCTCTTTTTTCAACTAAAATGCAAGTTGTTCGCTTCCTTTGAATCCATACTGCTCTTAACTCGTGATACCTCTCGCTTCCGCCAGTGCTCTCCCGATACTTCTCGACAGCTGGAATGAAATAAAGCTCTAGCTAGCAAGGGAGATATACCGGTACGAGGGGGGGGTTACACATGGCCGGCAGGGAAGTAAGTTAAGGGAAAGCCAAATTTAGATTTTCGGGAACACAATTGACTCCACAATGTCGGATATGAGAATATGGATCCGACTTATGTCTTCCTCAGTAGCATCCTCCTGTACACAGTAGTCTTCACATGGGACCAAACCCTCATAACTAATTCTTTCGCAAAACCATCCCCCAATCTCTGCAGATTTGCTATCCCAAATTCACCCTTGCCTCGAGGAGGTTTACATAATCAGCTCTCTGAGATGTGGGCTCCTATTGCAGAAAGACTAAGTCACCCTGCATCAAGTTTTATGGTGCAGGTTACCTCCCCGGGGGATTGCACCATGCATATGTAACTTGTGTTCTGGTATTAGTGGTAGGTAGACGGGCCCCTAGATTTCAGGCCCCCGTCATACATTTAAAGCTGTAGGAAATCATCTCCGGGATCTAGGGACAAATACTCTACCATAACCTACCCGAAATAGGAAATATTTAACTCTATACCAAATCGAGATCATGTAGATTCTACAAAAGAAACTAAACACTACCAGTAGAGCATAACAGTGCTTCAGAACTGTTTTAATAAAGTTCTCTGTTTTGTGGGGGTTCCATCAATTCACTATCCGAATAAATTCTCCGCGAGAGTTAATGCTTTGGGCATGCTCGGTTAAAGGGATGAATAAAAACATCGGTTCTCTAACACAATCCAATTTTTATACGCCCGGAAAGCGTCCTCCCGCGCAAATTAAGTTATGGTGCTGATTAAAGAAAAAAGTACGCCAAAATATGAGCCTCATTGCACAAGAAGTTAGTTTACGCAGGGGTACAAATAACAAAATTTCTTATTGTCCCACCGCACATGACCCCGAGAGGCATCACGGCCTATCACTCGTCTAAGCGAGAATTCTAACCATAAATTTACATAGCGTATGATACGATATCACTATAGAATGAGATAGTATGGAAACTTGGTAGAAACCCATAGTTAGGGTCGGAATGAAAAACACTTCAGCTGGCAATGGAGAGGTAGGGGGAGGGACTACACATAGTCGTCAAGGAAGGAGGGGGGGCCCCAATTGGAATTTTTGGGAACCCAATCAACCGCACGGCGTTAGATAAGTGTTCCTTAGTGGTATCCTCCTGCCCATCATCGTCGTCACCTGCAACCAAAAACGCCTTGTAGTTAATTCCTTTGCAAAACCGTCCCCTAATCTCGGAAAGTTTTCCGCCCCAAATCAATTTGCTATGAGGAAACTTAGTTAATCAGCTTCTTTTTGCACCCTGGGTTGGTATGGCAAAAGACTAAATCATCCGGCATCAAGGTTATGCTACGGGTTATCACCCCGGGGTATTGTACTAGTACAGTATTATACCGTATAGTTGTAATTTGAGCTCCAGTATGAATGGTATACGATATGGTGACTTTCTCTACCCTTCGAACCTTAGGCAGGGTTGAGTTAGGGCAAAAATCTGTACCATATGATTAATTGCATGATAATAATGATTTATTATTTAATTAAATTTTACAATAATATTCTTGGTATGATATAATACAATATGTCGACCTTTGGCTTTAGGATATACCGATGTTCTCGTGCATATTTCTCTACCGCTCACGCGGGCATTGTGGCTCCCACTGTGGGTTGACTTTTGAAGCGGGTTCTTGACCTTGTGTCAGACCCCGTAGGCCCACTCGGCCGTGTCCCCAACCGTCCGGGGGGACTGCCAAGAGCCCCGGACGGGACGGGACGGCTAGCTGTAGTCCATCCGGTCCGCGGTAAGGGCAGGACGGCCGTCTTTGGGTAGGACGGCGGGCCCTACAGGGTGAGACATGTTAGTACAGGTCAGGGGGTATGGACGGCTGGGGATGAGTCAGGACGGCCGAGGACTATTGGAGACGGCCGGGGATGAGTGAGGACGGCCGGAAACTGTGGGGGACGGCCGGGGACATAGGGAGTGATGTCTCATGATGCCACAATGGTTCGTTCGGATTCAATCTCTCTTATTTATAACTAAGTAATGGAGACACCGCCAATCCAGGCATACGGCCACCAAACGGCATTACTATCCTAAGGTAAGAGAACCTAACCTGCCTATCTCGCAACCCCTCTGGTATGGAGCCAACCGTGTGACATGTTCGGAGATATATGATATCGACTCCAGCCAATACCGGAAGGAAATAATGGGTTGATCTATACTGTGAGTGAATAGTGGTAAATAGGACATGATATGCGATGTTCGGAATAAAACAAACCCTAAGGATACTAGAAGTATTTTTTCTCTTGTATTAACGACTTTTACCTTTTGCCTCCGCTATTCGGATCTCACACGATTTCGATACCCTCATAATGTCAAATGAAAGTAATCTGGCGGCGAACCTCAGTCATGTAACATCAATCAATATTATAAGTTTTTGAGCTGTCAAACAGGCAAGCTTCAGAGTTCTTCTTGCGTATCTTGCCGCATGTGTGAGGATAAACGAGAATTAATTTGATCACTTTCAAAGATGTAAAACTAACCGGAGGTGGCTTAATAGGATGCAACCTATAGCCAAGTTCCATGTACGCCCCCAAATTCAAGTGACACCATACAATCATGGACACTAAAAAGATTGGAGGAGACTCAGCAATAGCTAATCAAGTCCTTTTGCAATACGCATACCAAAGTCTAAAGTGATCAGGTTGGAGGGAAGTTATATTGCTATTTACACTTCCTCCTTTGTTTCATGTTCTCTCACGATAATTCTTACTTCCACTTGTCCACAGTAGAGGCATTCAGCCCCGGACTGAAAAAACGATTATGCAGGTTTTTCAAGTAGAAAAAGGTTGCAGCAACGCGATCCTGAATATAGTTAGCAATACATCCCACTATATGAAACCAAACATAGCTTGTAGAATTAGATAAAGTGTTAGGGGCAATAATTTTGAAAAGGTGGTGGGAAAAAAATTTGTAATGTAAAATACGAAAAAGAAGATACAATAAGAAACAGCTTTCTGAATTGCAGCAATATTAGCTTCGGTAATGGCAACTAGAGAAGAATTTCGATCAGAGGGGATTTTCAGCAGTGAAGATGAAAACTTCAACGATTTTGATTCACCTCAAGTGGCACTGCCCTATCTGCAAGCATTCACAGAACCCAGGACGAGTGAAACTCAAGTGGGGATATGGAGGGAAGAAGGACTGCGAGATTCAGAGCGTATAGAGGGAGAGGCTGGTGGACATGAGGAGGAGGTAGAGCATCTCGGAGGTCTACGGCCTACAAATCCAAAGGAAAATGCCTCCTCAGAAGAGGGCATGGCACTTGTAACTGCTGTAAAGGCTCGAAATCCCTTGGGTGCACCGCAAGGTAAACAGGTGGCATATTGAGAGGATGTACACAAAGATCTTCAAGGGGAACGGTTCTTTAAGGACAAAAAGACACCATTTCTGAAAACAAGGATGACAGAACTTCTCCACCTCTATCAGCATGCAGAGTATGTGAATGAAGATAATACACATGAGAATAGAGAACATGGTAGTGATACTGAAGCAAGAGTTGGTATGCAGCCAAGTGGTCAGGGTCAGAGACAATACCAGGCAGTTGGATTTCGTCGTCTTGCAAATAAGAAAACCTTTAGTTTGACAGAAAATTCTGTAAGTACTACTAAAGAAGATTATTAATCACAGATAAGATCTAATCTAAATAATAGATGAGCTTTCTTGTAGGCTCCCTTGATGCCATCAGCTATATGAAAGAAGTTGCCAAATCGGATCGTTCTACTAGCAGAGCGGCTAAGCGGAAGGCTTGCGATACCAACCATGCACAATGTACTGCATTACATGATATTTCACTACCAGGTTGGGTAAGACGGATTGAGGTGGAATGTATACTTGCAGAAGTCTCAGAAAATAACATGAATCGGTGCGAGTCTGAGCGGAGTAGTCGAATTGCTGCATCATCCCGCCGAGTCAATGATCAGCGTGCCAGAAAGCATTTAAGGAGAAAGTTATCCGGTGAAGGGATCGTTCCTCGCAGCAACCTTGATGAACCCTCATCCTCACAGGAGCCACAAACTCCAGCTCAATATAGGGCGGCATCTTCTCTTCTTAGTAGTACTCCCCTCAAGCAGGTACTACCTGCCTTGACTCCCAGTTTCAGACACAGTCAAACATCCCATATGCCCTACACTTCAGCTTTGAACTCCCACCCTCTACGAAGCCAACGTACCCAAGCCGAACTCAGCCTGGTTTTTCTTCATTCAACCAGATCGTGAGCGGAGAGGCAACAGGATACTTGGGACGAAATATTACTATGTTTACGTTCACAGGTTAATGTGGAGCAAGAAATGATAGGGCTGCTAAGAGAAATTAGAGAAGGAATCCAGCATTTGCAGGGAAGAATTGGTAGAGAACATGATGATAGAATAGGCAGAGACACATCCGAGTTTCAAAAATCCTTGATGTGAAGGTAAGATCAATGGGAAGGGATTTATGCGGTGTAGTGGAATGGCCTAAGTAAAGAGACAAAGTGTGTATTAAGAAGAAATGAAGATTATGATCATTGTTCACAACAGGGCAGTTTGTTGTCTCCTTCAGTAATTTTCTAAAGTTGTCCGACAAGTAAAGATCAAAGACGAGCACGGATGGTATTCTGTCAGCCCCTCTGAGCTTTTCTGGAACTTGCCCTATACATCCGAGTGAAGGACTATTCCCCAACCATCTCCCCACTATCCCTCATTGTCTCCCACCCTCTTCCGCTGTTTTCCATTATTTTGCACAGTTTTCAGCCATTCCCCACTGTCCTCCACCATCCCTGGACATACCGTAACATCCACTGGCACTACCGGCTTCTACCTGAATATGTCTTGGCGTGTGAGGCTTGTCGTGCTTCCTAATAAGGACTGTTCTGGACATTTAAGTAAGAGGAAGGACGGCATTTTGTTGTCACATCTTTAATAATAATAAGGCTATAGTAGGTTGACAGACTAATGGCGCCACAGTCATACACATCAACACAATAACTAGAGTGAGACTTAACTCAAGGGGAGGTAAATCAGAAACTTTGTTTGCTCTCTCCACTCTCTGCACTCGAAGGTAAACTACCAGACAAAATATCAGAATATAGAGTGTAAGGAAAGCATCTCAACCAGTCCATCAGTTCCCACACTCATCAATTTCGGCCTATACATAGCTCTACCTTCTATCATAACCACAAAGGAAAGACAATCCCACGATGCATTTCTGTCACTTCTTTCAATCCATGCGTTCAACTTGAGAACAAATGAAATCATCACAGACATTCTCTATTCTTCCTCCTTGTCCGCTTCTGTAAATTCTAATGCCATCTAGTTATTTTCTCAGGTTTCCTGACAAGTAGATATGAAGGCAAAGGACAGACTATGTTTTTACTATCCTGTATCGTTCCGAGATCTGGCAGTCCCCCACTGGGCCGTGTGGGGGCCTCAGATTGCTGTGACAACAGAATATGATTCGCTATGATAAGTCAATGTAAAGAAAAGACTTGAAAAGAGTTAAGAAGAGGAAGCAAGAAGTAGAGAGAGAAAGGACAGACAGAGAGAGAGACAGGTATGTGAAAAGATTTTCATAGATCGTGCGTTCTTTAGTAAGTGAGCAGGTAAAATAAATCAGTGTATATCCGGTAATTTTCAATAAAGAGGACGGTAGTACTAGTAGAGTGAGAGGATTTGCTTAGAACATGAAATATCAGCTAGGAATATTTCTTTAGGTACTTAGAGAATACAGGAGGTGCGTAGTCAAAGAATAAGGACGTTGCACTACCATATCGGCAGATATGTATATTCGTAAGCAGAACAGAGACTTGATATTGAATGCCAATAGCACCGCTGAAAATCTTTTGATCTGGACGATAATCCAGTTGGCTCCACTGTCTCAATACCTCTCCAAATTCTCATTCAACACACCCTCGTTGAGTAGATATTGCTTTGTTCCATCCTTCTCCTGTTGAGTAAATCGTAGCTTTGAAAATAGTGAGAGTAGTAGGGAGGAAGACAATGGGTATGCTGAATCACCATAGAGAAAATAATTTGATTTATAGGTGTGATAGCGTTCGATGACTTTACTCTCGGCAAGAAGAGCATTATTATTCCGGCGCCCTTTATCTGGTCGAAAAAGATGCTAGATCAAACCATCCTGCGATTTGATAGCTGAATATTTGAGCGCGTGGTACTTCTTCTGCCCATCATATGCCATTTGCTGCCATAGCGATGGTCTGCATATCCTACGAATTGTACAATCAATAAATCCCACAGAGCTTTCGAGAGATGCACCAGGTTCTCATATCTTTCTTGCAAAGAGAGACAATCGATCCGGAGTCAATTGGCCTGAACTAAAGTCTTGGAAGAGGAAATCCCAGTCCTTGAAGAGATACTCTATCATCCAGTTGATTCCCTCACCAATTACTAACTTAGGATACCTCAAAAGAATACTAAAAGTATCAAGAAGTTTTGAGGCCGCTAGAAAGATGCACAGTAGAAAGAGTCCTTTATGGCGGGAAAGGCCATAGCGCGAAATTGTCTGAAAGTCAGACGGGAGTTGTAGCAACTCTGAGATCTCCTCTATATCCCGTGAGGAAAAGCGACAAAGGGTAAGCAATTGCTTATCCGTAAGTGTGGCAAGACATATCTTTCCCCAAGGTGGTGGTCTAATAACTCCATGGGCAGCGAGAAGATCAATGAACAATTCTTCATCAGTAGAGTTTGGAAGAGCAATAGATTCTCGTTCATCTACTGGCATAATATGATTCTACATTAGAGGACTTGGACTTGGTTGTTCAGAGGTATGTGCTTGACTTGTTTTCTGTCACCTTTTCTTCACCATACTCTCAATTACTTTATTCCTCCACACCCACTCCCTCTCGAGTATTATTCATTGTGTAGTAGTCTCATGCACACATCATACCAGCTTCTAGCTCCACTAAAAACTTGGCCCTCGGAAAATGCTTTTCGACCCCGGGGCTGAATGCCTATATTCACACTCTCTCAGAAATCTAAGGGCAAGTTTACCTATCGCTCGCGTTTAGAAATTTGGTGGGGAAGCTAGACGGTTGTGTTTCAACCGGAATTTAGTTCCAATAGACGGTCTAAAAGTGTTTACTTACTTTTCTACCTTTCTAAATTCTGGGTCCTAGATGGTTAAAACATGACGTTGCTGAATAGGTGATATTCCAACAACGGTCTATCAACACTACTATAATGCCCCCTCGCCTTTCATACTGGCAATCACAAAAATGCCTACCAAGTCTTCCAATACATCAACCCCAGTCAAAAATGGGCAAACACAACTCAACCCAAGCCTCACAAATGTTGGACCCAACCCAACCCAACCCTAGGAATGAAAACTCATCTTAATCCAACCAACCCAACAACCCCAACCAACCCAGCGCGCCGGTGCATAAAAGAAAAGATATTAAATATATATTAGCATTAGTGTATAATTGGTATTATAATACAGGATGGATGAGAGGATATTTTGAACTTTGTCCAATAACCTCTATTCATGCCGCTTTAATCTATCCTCTTCTAGAAGCGAATTTTGATCAACGTATATCTTAATACCATGTCGTACTTCAGGCTGGAGGAGGGTTTACAGTAGATTATTCTAGGAATTCCACCAGGTCGCATTTTCGCGCTTGAGTAAAATACCACGAGTATGGTCGCTAAACCACTTGATTTGTGCAGATGTTTTCCAGGTATGTAAGGTGAACAGGTGGGCTTTTCCAAGTGGTCCTAGCCCATTCCATTTTGATAGCTCCTCCGAAAGCTCATTGGGAGTGAGATCAGGCCAGTTGAGAGAATAGTAGAGGGCACTGTGACTACTACCAAACAGGAAGTCTAGAACACTTAAGTTTACTTTTTGGGAAGTAGTTCTTGCTTGGCCTAAAGCTTTAATCATGCCATAAGTATAGGGGTTAGAGAAAGAGAGAAGAATTAAATGAAGAGAAGGGGGGAGATGACACTAGTCTTGCTTGGCAGTATTAAAAGTATTCTGAGACAGGAACTTCTACTTCTTCCAAGTCATATGGCGGAGACTCAGTGCATAAACTTGAAAGTATTCCTAGAAGAGGCAGAGGGCTCGAAATCACAATTATGATAATAAAACAAAAGCTCATCATGTCGTGTTTGGTATACAGTCAAGGCTAATGGGAAAATCAAGGTAGGGGGAAGAACAAAAAGGGTGGTGACTTGGTGTATCATGAGGGTCAGAAGCAAGAGACAAAGCAATTGCTGGGTTCACTGGGTAAGCCGGGTTTGGCACCTTTTCTTAGAACCTTGGAGCAGCGCTATTGATTCATGTATTGTTTCTCTATTTATCCTGCATTAGTGCGGGTTTCTTGTTGTTTCACTAGCAACCTCAAATAGATTCTTGTTATAGAATAAAAGGGTGTCGTCTGATGTGGATGAAAAGTGTTCTAGTCATTTTCTTCTATCATGGGTTGAATGAGATTAAAGCCAAGTCATTTCCTGTTTTCTCACTTGATTATCCGTCTTTTATTCAATCACGTCCTCATTCTTTTATAGTCTCTCGATTGTCAATTGAAATCACATTGCTTCCCCTCTTAAGTATTTAAAAGTTTAAGACCTCAGGTTCCGCACTTTGAATGATCTGAATTGCCGCTGAACAATTAATTGCTTTCCTCTTTCCAGATGACCGATTCTTCAGCTATCTTGGAAGTGGCCAAATCCCTAAAGATCGCCCAAATCGCGATGGTGCACGCAGCTACCAATTATCACACATGACACTCAATGGCGACAATCTTTCTTGAAGTAATAGGTGTCTGGGAATTTGTAAATGGAAAGACAGCAAAGTCCAATGGAACTGATACTGCAACTAAAGCCTCCTGGATTTATCTCCCCCAGGGCAGCAAAGGCCTCATCCTCTTCTATATCGATCGTGGCCTGAACCCTTTGACCTCAATAGCTCCTGATGTACCAGTTCCCAGGGTGAAGCTGGAAGATGGGTTGGACATGGGACACCCCACCATTCTCCATACTCTCCTCAGGACAATCATAACTGTGATACGTAGTAATAAATCCGAAACTGGTAGCCAAATGGGGAAGTATCATGAGCTATGACAATGTCTGGTTGATTGAATCTCAGAAGCTACTCTCCGATCAGGGGTAGGGAGACAGCATCTCTACGGACAGTGGTGAAGCTGTTCTTCTCACATTACCGAATAGGGCAGTTATGAAGGGACCCTACTTCCATACCACTCGCCCAACCACCCTCCCTCACATAGTCGACAATCGGAACACCAAGTAGTCAGCGGCATAAAATATTGGTTAAATATAACGATGGAACGTGGACACTGCCAGTGATGAACGTCCAGCCGAAAACCAATACCGCATATATTATGACTGGTATGAGTGGTAAGGATAAAGAGGCCTGAAAGAAGAGAATAGGTGTAATTACAGTAAGTATAACTTGAAGGAATATTGTGGTAGCGGACAACTTGTAGGAGAATATTGTACCTCCAGAAGAGAAACCAGGGGAAGACCCTCTGCTGCTATGGTGATGGCAGATTCCCGCCCAGGTTATGCTTTCCCTGCAACTGAAACAGGGGTCCCACTGAATTCTTGCATTCTCGACGATGTAGCCAGTAGTCATATTACCCAGACACTACTTGGATTCCAAATGTCGAGCAAGCTGATTTCTTTGTCACTATCGGTGTCACAAACAGTGACTAAGGAAGGCAGATTTCCTCGTGATTAAAAGTTATTAATCATTGGTTTGTTATCTTGCACACTATGATATCGGTGCTCATAGGCTGTCACAAGACTCCGGAATAGCGTGTCATTAGTTTACTGTTATTGTTTGTTTACTGACATGACTAATGTTGGTAGTCATGTGGTTTCTGTATTTCGCACATCACTCATAGTTATGAGTCATGGGTTGTGTGCATGTGACTCTGTTAGGGCCCATGACTTGGTTTATCAGTGTTGATTGGTTTGCACAGGTTGCGCAGTTTACTCATTAGAGTCAGCTGATGGATTTCATACTATTACTCATTATGAGTCATGAGTCACGTGACACAGATTATGAGTGACGTAGGGTCAGGGTTGAGGAAAGATCCCCTATATAAGTGTGCTCCTAGGTTTTGGGATTTGAGCCCAAGCTACTCGCCCTCTACCACCCCCCCCCTACAGTCTATTCAAACGCACACCCCGCTTTGCTTACGGGACATCACCCATCAAAGATCCCCTCCCTCTCGTCCCCTGATGGAGATCGAACCCATTCCCCCAGGCAATCAGGCTCTGGCAGCTGCCATTTCCCGCGCCAACACCCCCCGTCTTCAGGAACCCCCCTCACCCTCCCCCTCCTCTCGCCCGTCCCCACCCCTCGCGTTCCTGGCAGAAATATTCTCCGAAAACCAGGAATAGCCTCCAACTCAACCCCGACCTGGTTCAAGACCTGTCCCCCCATGCCCTTCAAACCATCACTGCCGGCGAAGGCTCCATCCTCTCCGTTCTCTGTGCCACCGTCTCTGGCATAGTAGCCATTACAACCCAACTAGACACAGTCACCACCCAGCTCTCCGAAGTTCGCAAAGAAAATCAAGAACTGCGCGCCAGCCTCCACACACTCTCCTCTAGAGTTGCCAACGAAATGACAACGCACGAGGACATACGACCCCTCCAGTCCGCCTTCCACAACCTGTCACATCGTGTGACCACCGCGACCCCCGCCGCTCGCCCCACGGCCCCCACGGCCCCCATGG
>Ga0307507_10007065_pt1 | contig 16619 bp, 18 predicted proteins | sample 7_EM_MG_FD_207223 | JGI IMG/M metagenome (GOLD analysis project Ga0307507, IMG submission 207223) | Populus trichocarpa ectomycorrhiza microbial communities from riparian zone in the Pacific Northwest, United States - 7_EM | ecosystem: Host-associated > Plants > Roots > Unclassified | place...
GGCTATGATCTGACTCTATTACAAGAAATGCTGACTTTGTAGCTATGAATAGGGACCTGTAATCTATATGGAAACTGGGATCAGTAGTTGAAAACTAGTGTTGTGTGAGTAAGCGTTGCTGGGAAGAAAAAAAAAACTGGGGCGTCACACTTGCTTTTGCGTCACACTTGCTTTTACCGACTATGAGCGACCGCGAAATAGGAGGGGAACTGGCTATTATACAAAGATTTCAAACTTTTTCCAATCTATCTAGTTTTTATAAAACTTTCTCAACAGTGAAGATTTTCTAATGAATAATTTTCCACAGAAATATCATTCCTATAAAATGTTCTTATAACAAAACATATTAGAGAAAAAATTATTTTCTAAAGAAATATTTACAAATAAAAAGATTGTGTATTGAACTCTTTCTCACATATCTTGTGTTCATTTAAAGGGTTTTACAAGAAAAATATTTCCAGAAAACATTTTTTCCATAAACATTATTTCAACTATTCAAACTTCTTTTTTTCTAAATAACTTTTTTATATAGAAAATTATTTTTCAGTTTTATTTTATAAGATGATAGCTTTAGAAAGAGAGATAGACTAGAAATAGTTTTCATCTTGAGACAGCCAGACTAAAACCCCAAAAAAAAGTAGATAAGAAAGAGAAAAATTCAAACAATTTAAGTAAAGAGACAAAACCCTCATAGTTTCCTTATCCTCTCTATCAACCTATCACTCAAGTCCTTGATCTCTTGTCTTTTCTCCTCCTTAACCCCTTGAGCAATCCTTTCCCTCTCCTCTAATTCCTCTACTCTTTGCTCCAACTCAGCATTCTCTTTAAGCTTATTTTTCAACTCTTTTCCTATAGTTTTCATATCTTGCTTCAGCTGTCCTAGCTCTGCTCTGGAAATAACAAGATCATCAGGTCCTGCTACTACAGAGTCTTCTTGAAGTAGTTTTAGTCCCTTGCTCTTTAGATAATATGAAAATTCTAGATCTCTTCTATATGCATCAACAATTTCTATCAAGTAAGATTAGCATCTAGTAATAACAGGAATAAGTTTTAAGATACATACTTTGATGTTGAATAATCTCTTGCAACATTTTTGCCTCTGTTCCTAGAGTTTCTGAGTGTGGATCAAGGTCTACTTGAAAACAAGAGGAGGAGGACCATGGTTTAGATGGATTGAGAGGGTCAGAATATCCTTCCTCATATAACTATAAATTGCTTAGATTTTAAATGACCAAAATTTCTTTTTTTTAGAAATCTTACAAACCTTTTGTAGAGAAAAGTGCTCAGAATTGAAAAACCCAGAGAAAGAATGCTGTATAAAAGGTGTGTGAGGGGCAGGAGCAGTAGATGGACCTGGAGTGGGTGGTTTCCCAGGATATTCTTGTCTTGAATATATTGAGTCTAGAAGGTTTCTATTATTAATATCATAATACAAAGAATAACAAGTTTAGAAAAATCAGTCTCACTTATGCTCTTTAGCTGCAAACTGCATTTCTTCCTGAGTAGACTTTTCTTCCTTATTCATATCTTCATTTTCATACTTTTCCCCTCCCTCATTTATCTCTTCATCTTTATTACAAGTTTCCTCAACAATGCAATCTTCCTTATAATCACTATTTTCTTCCTCATCCTCATTTTCTGAATGAACAAATTCAGTGTCAAGTTCCATGTTTATTGCAGTAAAGGCGGGCTCTACTCCAACTGGTGAACCTGAGTATGTGGCTGGTGTTTTTGGCTTTGATTTGGCTCTCTTGGAATATATAATACAAGTGATTAGTACAAAGATTAAGTAAGATAGACAATAACAATTAGAAAATAAAGAGAACTTACATTGTTGGTAACTGATTGACTCAAAGCTCTGGATCTTTTGGGTGGCTTTGAAGAAGGATGCTCAATGGGAGAAGGATTCTGCTGAGAAGCTGTAAGCTCTATGGAAGAAGAATGAAACTCTTTTCTGATGGCAAGTGCCTCAGCTTCATAAGCCTAGGTTTGAGAAATTAGTTATTATCACTAGAAAAACAACTCTCAACAAGTAATTTTGTTCCCTAGTAGTTAAAAAAATTTTCTTAAACAAAATGTTTTTTTGAAAAACAAAATTTTTAAGTGAGAAAAAATGTGCGAGAGAAAAAAGGCTTCTTGTAAGAAAATTTTTTTTCTTGCTAAAAGTGTGTTTACTTGTTAAGAGAAGAAAAAAACTTACCTCAATCCCTTTCCATTCTTCAGGTTTGACAACTAAGAAGCCAGATGAGATTCCCAGCACCAAATAATTATAATCATCTCTGGGAATATTACCAAAAGATGTCCCCTGCCAATTAATAGTCTTAAACTTGCTAAACTCCAACCACTATTGTTTCCATATAGCTGTACATCTTCCTTCCTTCTCTAGAATAATATAAAATGACTTATTTTTTCCATCACAGATTGTTCCAAAACCAGACTTTATGATGACCTGCAGCTTTTCATCTTTTATAGAAAATCAATGTCAGTTCAAGACTCAAACATATTACCAAGAAATCTAAACTTAAAAACTGTTTTGATGATTGTGTTTTTAGTCAAAGCTATTTTGTTTGTGTTCCAACCCTTATAAGTTGAAGTCACTGGTTCAATCTTATACGCAGCAATTTGCTCCTTAGTTGGGAGTACAGAAATGGTTGGTTTATTTGCAGTCATTGTTGTAGAATATGTGAAAAAGAGTTGAAGTAAGATTCAAGGAAGGTGAAAATCAAAGGAGGTGAGATAATATTTCCAGCAGGAGTAGAATAGTAGGAAGAGTTTGGAAAATCTGAAGAAGAGGGGAACTGAAGAATATAAGTAGGAAAAACTTGAGGTTAGTGATAACAGTGATGTGAAATGTGATAAGAAGTAGTGTTGTTCTAATTATATTTGTGACATCACATTTTCAAAGTAAAAATAAAATGTGAAAAGATAAATAATTTTTTCATCCACTAAAATAACATAAATAAGAAAAACAAATAAAAGGTTATAGAAAATAAAAGAAAATAAAAGATTTTAACAACTCATAAAAAGAAAACATTCTCTACTTCAGCTAAACAATACAAAAAAAAGATAAAAGTGCTAGAAAATAACATAAAAGAAAATTTCTTAGGTAAGCTATGAAAGATTCTGGCCTTAGGTGTCAATTGACTGATACCATATTAGCAAGAAAAATGCTAACAATTTGCCTCTTAATGTGTGGCATATTCTTTTGACCATATTTTAGTACCTCTCATGCTAGCAATAACCTAGCAGTATGCATGACAAAGTAAGCATAATCCAGAGAACTATCTTGCTTAGGATGACTGTTCTAAATTAGGTTAGTTATCTCTTAAAATGAGTGTATTGGATTAGTACCATTGGTTGGCAAAACATCCAATTTATTATAAGTGGTGGATTGGAATTTAAAGGCAATAAGCTTTGCTTTTGAGCTTGCTTCCAAGAAGCCTGGTGTTATTCTGATAAAAAATATTTCAACTTCTATGGAGCAAATTAGAATAAGCTTTAACAGTAGTCAATAGGGGAATAAGTTACATCTTGGATCATTCTCCCTAACTGATCTCCTAATGAATCAAAAATTTCAATCATCTAATTTAGAATATCCACTCTGATGAGAATCCAGTGATCATAGTTAATATTCAAAGGAATGTAAATAAATTCCAAGAGATGCCAGTAATTGAAACAATACAAATTGTTAAGGGCAGCAGGGAGGATAATTTCAGATAGACTCTGAATATTAGATGTGGGAATTGAAGAAGCAATAGTAGAGAGTGTGGCAACTTTACAGTTATTGCCATTATGTAAAGCAGCAAAAGAAAATAAAATAGAGAACCAGGAATCCAATACAGGGTCTGAGGTATAATAGGAATGGGTACTACTCATCTTTTTCAAGAGTGACCATTGTAAATATGCTGACCATCCATGGTTCGCAAGGCTGGTTTATTAGATTTGGAGCTGTGAATTTTCTTAACCTTCAGATAGAATGCAGAGGTGGCAATATCTGATGCTGAAGGTAGTAGTTTAGATGAAGGTAGGACTGGTATCTGAATAAGAATTAGCTTAAGATTATTTTCTTCAAGTAAAGGCAAGTATAAAGGCAAGACAAAACTTTTATAGAAATTAAAAAAAGTGGTTTAATAAAATAATTTTTTTAGGAAAACCCCTTTTAAAAAAGTATGTTAAAAAAAAGTATGTTAAAAAAAATATTTTTTTAGGGAAAAGTTTTTTAAAAAAGTATATTAAAAAAAAGTAATTTTTTTAGGAAAAGTTTTTTAAAAAAGTATGTTAAAAAAAATAATTTCTTAGAAAAAGTTTTTTTGAAAAAAGTTGTTCAAAAAATGTCATTTTCACTTTTTTTTTTTCAAGGAAAAGATATCTCTAAGAAAAAAGACTTATTTTTCTCTTTTATCTTTTCCTATTAACAAAAGATTTCCACATTCAAGCAATGTTGTTTTTTAAAAAAAAGTTTATAATACCTTTTTTCAGTATAAGGTAGTATTTTTTTAAAAGGGACTTTCTGTGATAAAAACAAACTTTCAATGAAAATAAATCAATGAAATATTAACTACTTACAGGAAACACACTCTTAATATCTTCCCACATTTCCAAGACCTTGGAAATATAATTATCATCTGCATTTGATTTCATCTTGAAAGTAGCAAGTAAAAGATCCTGCCTACTCAAGTCCAGATATTCATCCTTCCTGGTAACAGTAGCTGTGGAGATAACGAGAATAATCCATATTAGAATTGTTACTATTAGAAAGCAATTAGCATTCTTCACTTAGTAACTGGATCATGCTCTGATACTACTGAAGCTGTATCAGTAATTACCACTGTTTCTTCTGTATCCTATAATTTCACTATACTTTAGTAACTATAGTGAGAAGGATTGTTTATAGTCTATCATACCTGACTCTTCAATGCTATATCTTGTAATTTCTTCTTAGGGCGTTTCAAAATAACTTTTCCATTATTGGAGTATAGAGAAGCATTATTGAAGGCATTTAGTCCAAGGTTCCCTGAATCAGATTCAACTTTAAGTTGGTCAACTCTCTTCAATAGCTCAGTGATAAAATCTTGAGAAGCCATGTGGAGAAGAATGATAGCAGATATATAGACAAAGATATAATGAACAAGAGATTGATCAGATTGTAAAAATAAATCGGAAGTAATAAGGACTAGGGTTAACTGAGTTTAGATAAGTAGGGAAGACTGGTATATATACTATGAATAAAAATAAAATAATTGATATATAAATAGTATAATAAGGCTCTTAGTATTTCCTACTAAGGAAAAATATATATATAATATAAGCATTAGAAGAAGATTATTGGTAAACAATATATGTAATAGAAGATTATAGAAAGAAGCACATCTGCTATTATTAGCAAATATGATATATGAGAGTTGTGGCAGATTTACTATATAATAAATATATGATGTGTCATATAAGATAAAAAGAATACCTATGATGATTTTAAATGTAGAGTGTGGTAGCCATATATGACTATCATCCCCTCTAGTATTGAAGATAGCTTTTACTTCTTACCTTAATACAACCTAAACTTCACTTGCAATTTATTCACAACTTTACTACTCTCTTAACTTATCCTAACTTGCATTATCTACTATGACTACCTCAACTTCCAAATTTCATTTAATTTAGACTCTGTCACAGATAAAAATGTTTTCAATGCAGAAAAACAGCTACAAATATTGGAACTTTGAGAACAAGAAAGTCATCATGTTTAAAAATGTTATGACTAAATTTGTCTGTAAGTTATTATAACTTGACAATATATATGAAAACAATTAATGAGATGTTGAAACAGATGATGAGATTGATATTATTATTAATCCTGAGTATAATTTCATTATTGATGGAAAAAATGAGGATTGTGTGATTATTTTTAATCCTGAGGAGAGTACTTCAGATTATATTAAAAGGTGGTGGTATCAATTTAGCAGGTGTGAAAAAGTTGGTATAAAATGGAAAAGATTAGATCTTGCTAGTATAGCAGATTATAACAACTTGAAGGATTGTATCAGAAGAAAGTGGCTGTTGATTCCTGGAGTTAAGTGGGATGGTATTGAGATAAGTTCACCTTGTTTCTAAAAGGGAACTTTTTCCTGAGAAAACCTTTTTGAGAAAAATATTTTTTCCATAAAAAAGTTGTCCTTGAGAAAAAAAAAATGGTTGTGGGAAAAAGTTGTCTTGTGAGAAAAAGTTGTCTGAAAAAAGTTTTTGCTTTAAAAAAAGTTATATGTAGGAAATATGTTTTGATAAGAAAAGTCTTTTCATGAGAGAATTTATTTCTTAAGAAGAGTTGTCTTAGAAGAAAATGGATTCTAGAGAAAAGATTTTGGTAGAGATAATATTTTTCCCTGTTAAAAGTTTTTTCATAAGACAATTTTTTTCATAAGACTGGTTTTCTTGAGAAATCTTTTTTCTTTTTCAAGAAAAAATGAAAAACTGATTCTTACTTTCCTTCTCTTGTAGTTTGTATTCTAACCTGGTTTTAGAACTATCAGCAAGATGTTATATCATCTAGAATAGCATTCTCCTCAACAGCTGCTATCAATTATACTCAACTGCAATCACAGAATTCTATTGACAGTTCTCAGCCAGTTGATTCATTGGTATGCTATTTGTTTCTTCAAAGATTTTATATCAATTACTACCAACCATTTCTGATTTTTCAATCATACAGGAAGTCTTAGATCTACAAAGTTCTGATGATCAAGCATCACCCATCTCTCAGAACTCTCCCTCATCTTTGCATAATCAATTATTCTCATATGTCTCCATTCCTGTTCCAACTGCAGCTGAGCCTACTTCTACAATCAGCTCTAAACCTGATGGTAATAACTTAAGCCTAAAATTTTGATTACTGTTCACTAGAAGTATTAACCTTTCTCTTGTAACTCAGCTGAACCTGTCTTCTCTACTCTTCTTCCTTATTCTACTCCCAGAGAAGTAGGTTTTCTCTTCTGTTATTTTTATTAAACTACCTTAGTTTTCTAATCTTGGGTTCAGTTTTCTGAATTCCAGTTTCCTGAGATACTTAAATGTAACACTATTTGTGATTTTCATCCCACTCTATCTGAGGAAATTAGGAGAAACAAAACAGCAGGCAAGGGGGAAGTTGAGTGTTTTACTAATCTTAATCAAACCCAAGGTATGTCTTATATTTTCATAACTTTATTTTTATTGCTCTAATTCCTATTTGCAGAAAGTCTTGCTAGCTTGAGAAGAGAGATGAAATTTTCTTTTTACTTAAAAAATCACAATTTCAAAGTAGTGGATCAAGATTCTAAGATTGCAGAGAAAGATGAAATTGTGATTTCAAAGGTAGAGTATGAGGAGCTAGTGGATTCAAAACTAAAAATGTCAAATGAGTTGGAATCTTTAACAGCTGAGTGGAGTGCTCTTCAACAGATGATTGAAACTTTAGAGATGAAATACAGAAATAGAGAAATAGAAGAGGGATGGCAAAAGGAGAAAGCTATGAAATTGTTAGAGAATTTAAGTACAAAGATTTTTCATTCTTAGATATATTTTGTTTCTTGAATTTTTCCTTCCAGAAAACCTTTTCCTGTATTTGTATTTTTACCAATTGTTTCTTTTAACTTAAGTATAACTTGGAATTGTTTTGTTGCTTTTAATCTAGTAAACATGGTTTCAATAAAAGAAAAAAACAGAGGTTTGATTTCACCAGGCAAGGAAATTACCTTAGGAAGAGCATTGGCTTTTCATAAAAAATATTACTTTGTAATAGCAATATACAACCAGGCAAGTACTTGTGTTATACATCTTTTTATAAAGTATTCGGAAGACATCTTTTGTATGCTTATGAAAACTCTACATAGGACAAGTTGGATTCTTTGGAAACGGTTTGCATTTCATTTAAAAATAGTAGGCCGAGGTTTCATCTCCCATATATCAATCAATTAATCTCTTAGAGTTAGGGATCAAGTAGTATTAGTTAGAGATAGGACCAAGCCACAGCCAGCACGAGTACCAGTACAACAAACCAAGCAACCCTAACCAAGGAGACCAATACTACCCAAAGTAATACCAGAAACCACCAAGCCAAGGAAAAACTAACCAGTAGCCACAGGCAGCTGAGTACAATGCCCTCAACAGGCCAGCCCAACAGAACAGCCAACAGAGTAGCAATTCAAGCGAAACAGGAGAGGACAGACATCATTAGGATTAGGGTTAGGAATCAAGTAGTATTAACTAGAGACAGGACCAAAGCCATAGCCAGGATGTGTACCAAGTGTAATTAAAGAGTAACCCCAACTAAGGAGACTAATACCACAAAAGTAATACTAGCAGACATCAAGCCAAGGTGAGCCCAACTAGTAACAAACAAGCAGCTGAGGACAATGCCCCCAACAGGCAAACCAAGAGAATAACTACCATAGCAGTTAATCAATCACAGCAGGAGGATACAAATAGTACCTATACTCAAGGAAATACAAGACTAAAGAAACAATATCTATAATGATAGCACTAGTGATCAAAGGTACAAAGCACACAATGATGGCCCAACAAGCAGAAGGAAATATAACAAAACATCAGACAATTCACTCAAATCAACATAGGATTTCCAATACAAACCTCCACAATCTGTAACAAAATTTATCAAAAAACAATGCAAGAAAAAAGTTAATCTTAATAATCACCAAAATTCGAGAGATATCAAAGTAACCAACATCATATTAACAATATAAAAAATCAAAGGACTGCAATACAAAAATCAAATAAAACAAACTCAACCTTACTAGAATTCCAATAAATATCAAGAAAAGCAAAACTAGAACAAATAGAAATCAATAGTCTTTCAATGGAATATCAAAAGGTATACATACAATCAAGCACTACGTTAACATCAGGAGAGAATAAATAATTAAGGAAATTGGAATCCATACAATATGTCCACAAAGTATTAGCACTAGATCATCCAAGCATATTGGACATAGACGTAATTCAATAATCCAGAAGTTCTTGTCTCTTTTGCCACAAGCTTTGGTTCAGTAAAAAGTCCATGAAGGTATATTTAATATTACCATCCAGCAGGTAGGGATCAAGATTGTAGAGTAGTTGTTCATCCTGTGTAAGAAGTTGCTGAGGATCTGGCATACATTCTGTATGTCCCCAATCAAATCTCCTACCACAGCAATACTTGCGACCCCAACTAAATACTCCACGTCTTCAACCGAAAAACCGGGCTTGATACTGCACTGGTGCAGTAAGAACAACATCTGCATCCAGGCCATCAAGTCGTTCCCCTAATAAGGTTATTTGTATCAACTTTGGAGCCTTGGATCTAATATTGACAATTAAGTCTCTTTTCTCATTAGAGAATTGAGGAACTGGTTGTTGGTGGAGAGTGGGTTGTAATGTATCTGCAGCAGAGGGAAATATTCATTCATACCAAGTCGGAGGATTCAGAAATTGTGAGTGAAGAGGTTTATTACACTAGAGCTTTACACGGGAATTCGATTTGGGATACCAGTCCCGGGAGTCGAGAATGCATCGAAGGGGATTATTGTCCTTGGTCTTCGTGAAGTGCTGATAAAATCTGCCTGAGAGTTGAATAGCCCTATCTTTAAAAGGCAGAAGCCCAAGGAGGTTGCAAGTAATATGTGGTCTATTTGCGTTCCCACCAGCAATCCATTTAATACTGTTGTAATAAGCGGTATGAAGGATCTTCCAACTAACAGACGGGCGATTCCGTAAATGCTCAGGGAAGATGAGGGGAAGTGAGTATTCAAGCATTGGTGACAAGATGACTTTGAAAATATTCAACCTAATGCATGGATACCAAGTATCTGAAACCGACATCATGGCATTAATCAGCTTTGTGATACGTGAACCAAGCAGTGCCGCTTGGGCTGAATAGTCAACTCCAGTCCTTGCGAAAATTACTCTCAGGTACTTGTAGGAGAACACCAGTGGTATCTGTTGATCATGAAGATAGAGATGTGAGGTTGAGGTACTTGATACCACATTTTGCGGAAGAAGATGCCCGGATTTCTGAATATTGAAGATTATTGAATAATTGACTGCCCAATTGGTCGCTACATTTAACAGGTACTGGGCCTGGTGACAGTTGGGTGCAATAATAACTCTGTCATCGGCAAAGAATAATGCCGCAGGTGACTCTAATCTCTTGTTTTGATTCAGTTGATCCAGTAAACTGTTAATAAATCTATTAAACAGAATGGCTGCTAGTGGTGAGTTTTGGGGAAGGTCTTTTATCCGGGACTGATATTGTGACTGAGTACCATAGACCACCAGTGCATAACTCATATCAGCATATATTAGGGGTGAACCAATTGAAGCACTAGTGGATGCATTCCTTGTTTCTTCAATTCTAACTTGAGATGTGACCACTCAACTCGGTCAAAGGCAGATTGAAAATCCAGGGAGAAAATCTGTGTGGTGGAAGAACTTTCAACCAGGTGATTCAGGGTGATGACATTGGTTCAGGTGAAATAACTTGGGTTAGGGTTAGGAGTTAAGTATATTGGGTTTAGAGACCGGACGAATGCCACAGCCAGAACAAGCAACAAGTAGCTAACTAATTACAATGCTACAAGTGAGAAGACAACTACATGAAAGCAGAAGACATCTGAGATGAAGGATAGCAGCCAGCAACTACAAGAGGATGAGAACAAGGCCCACATCGGGCAAACGTGTAAGTACAAGTACCACAGTACTCATACGCAAATCTCGTGATAAGGTAGAAATAGCAAAACCATCTACCAAGAGCAACGAGACTTGGTGAATTAAGCCCACCAACGGCAACTGAGATCTGGAGTATGAGGCCCTACACTGATGGCCAAACCATAGAAAGGAAGCAGAGTTATCAAGGACTTTTAAATGTCAATAACATGCAATATATGAAAAACGTCAGCAAGGTGAAATAAATAAATAGGAGCAAAAATTGGTTGAGCAAGATCAAACTTTTGAAAAAGAGAAAGAGTAAGAGAGAAAGATGATAAACAAGCAGGATAAGAAGAAATAAATAGAGTAAAATAAATATTGTATAAGAGAGACAGTAACAATAAAAAGGACATTGAAGTAAGAATGAGTTTTTTATGATTTTTAATAAATGGGAGGAAGAAAATGATAGACTATGCAGAAAGAGGGTTAAATCTTAGAAGATGTGACATAGAAAGTGTCCAAAAATCGAGGATGTTGCGTGCTTTATCCCAGAGGCATTCGTTTAGAAGAAAGTCAACCAAGGTATACTTGACAGAAGTGCCAAGAACTTGGTGACCCAGGTTATATACTCTTTGTTGCATCTCGTTCAAATAAATAGCAGGAGAAGGCATACAGAGAGTGTGACCTCTATCAAATCTTTTTCCACAGACACTTTTTCTTCCCCAACCCCAAACTCCCCACCGCCATGCAAGAAAGTTGGCCTGATCTGCAGCTGGGGCTGTGAGGACAACATCACAGTCCAGGGCAGGTACTCTATCCGTTAGGAGACTTATCTGTAATAGTTTTGGTAAGTGTCTGTTGATGGAAAAAATGTAGTTGGATTTTTGGAGCATGAGTTCTTCACGGAGGTTATGCTGCAGAGTGCCAATTGGTGTATTTTAAAACATAGAATAATATTTGTTGAACAAAGGAGGAGGATTGAGAAATTGATGGAGAAAAGTGTCATAGTTGTGAACCGGTATATGATGATTTGATTTCGGATACCAACCTTTACCTTGGCGAATTGAGTATAAGGGGTTATGATAATTCATGCTTATTAGATGGAGGTAGAAATGACAGCGAAGATATTGAGCACGATGGTTGAATGGAAGTAGGCCAAGCAAGTGGCCAGTAACATGTGGTATGTGTGAGTTGCCTCCCGCAATCCATTTCAGACAGTTATTAGAAGCTGTATTGAGTTGCTTCCAAAAGGGTGATCTAGGAGAACGTTGAGCCTGGGCAAAAAGCAGAGAGAGGCAATATTCCAGCGTTGGTAGCAGGATGCTCTTCATAATATTCAAGCGGATTCGTGGAGACCATGTATTGGAGAACCAACGCATTGCACCTGGCTGGCGTTCCACACGGTCTCTCAAAATATTGCCTTGTACAATAAAATCAATCCCCAAGCAAGAAAATGTGACTCCAAGATACTTGTAGGATTGAATGAAGGGAATAGAGAGATTGTGAAGCTGAAGGGAGGGTCTTATGGCGGGTGGTGCTTTGGAAGTGGAGTGTGTTATCCGATATCCGCATTTTGCGATATTAAAAGCCATTCCATGTTGATCAGCCCAACGAGATGCCTCGTTTAGAAGACTTTGTGCCTTTCGCAACGTAGGAGAGATCAGAACCCCATCATCTGCAAAGAATAAAACGGAGGGGAAGGAGGGTGGGTTGTGCCAATTGAGAGTTTGTAGGAGGCTATCGATAAATCTGTTGAACAGGGTGGCAGATAAGGAAGAGGCTTGCGGAAGCCCAGATGTACGTGGTATTTGAGGTGATGGGGCCCCGTTGACGATTAGTGCAAATGACATATCCTAATACATCAGCCGATAGATAGGTTGTAATACCAATTGATTCATGCCTTGCTTCTGCAGCTCCTTACAGAGAATTGGCCAGTTGAGACTATCAAACGCGGAAGCAAAATCCAAAAAGACAATATGTGACCCAGCATCGCTCTATATTAAGTGATAGAGTGTTAGGACATTGGTCAAAGTGGAATACCCAGAACGAAAGCCTCCCCGGATACCACAATAAGTCATCTGTCCCGATGATCTTACAGTTGAAATGATTAAGGATTCGAATATTTTGCGACAGAGACAAAAAAGGGTAATTGGACGTGGGTTGCCCGCCGTGTATTGTTTCTTCTTCTCCTTGTATGAAGGGAACATGCAGGCTTGATTCCATCGTTGTGGTGTTTCTCCTTCGTTAGGCAGGGAGTATAAAGCTGGTAGATGTGCTCAGTGAAACTCGTATCCTGTAGGTAACGGAGCATGATGACAGTAATACCATCAGTGCCAGATGAGGAGGTAGTTGACATGCGAGAAGGTTGAAACTTTATCTTGTCAGGGGAAATTTGATCCAGGAGACCAGAGTCTAGGAGGGTAGTCTCATCCAGTGATGAAAGCAAGGGAACAGCATTGATGGAAGGTACTTTTTGAATTGAAAGCAGGGGTTCTGACGCAGGAACTGTGAAACTAGTAGGAGAATAGAAAGTGCGGTTGGACGATTGAATTAGGGGATTAAACATTGTGGTATAATGCTTGTTACACTCATCCATTGGGGTTGACTGGTCTGTAGAGCGGACCAAGTGAACGGCAATTGATGATGCCCATTGAGCACGTTTTAGAAGTTGAATGCTGGCGTTTATATCTAGTTGTTTGGACAATTCCTTTGCAGTATTATCTGGCGCCTTCCTTGCTTTTGCTGGCTGGTAGATATCTCAAACACTCTCTCCCACAGCCTCAACTGCAGAACATAGAATTGAATCAAGCATATCGATATCAAAGCTTTCAGACCACTTGTAAAAGGTGAATAAATCTTCCATCATTGTCCAATGGTTCTGATATTGGAGGACAATTTCGGAAGTTTGTAGACATTGAATATGGAATCGAATAGGACCAGGTAGCGGTGAGGAATTGTGTATTGGCATGTGGTTTGGGGTAGGCTGAGGAAGGATATGCGTGTATTGAATATCGAGAAGGAATAAATGATCTGTCTTAAATTGAAGCGAGTGAGTCCTGAGGAGTGAGAGAGTAATGTTCGATCGAAGGAGTACTGAGGCAAAGACGGGATCTGGAATCTTATAAGATTTTGCTTTTTGTGAATCATCTTGAATGTGGATCATGTTGTATTTAACAGCCCAAGTTTGAAAAAGAAGTGAGTGGGCAGTAGATGATGAATGAGATCGAGTAGTTGTTGGTTTGGGAGCAGAGGGAAAAGTGCTGTTAATATCGCCGAGTAGAAGATCAACTGGACCGATTGTATTTAAACTGTGCTTGATACCATCTTCCTGTATTGAATGTGGAGGATAATATACTGCAGCAAAATGAAGGCCGGGAAGGGAAACAGTAATTCAGTGTGCAGTGGAAGTAGTAGAGAGAATCAGAGGACGAATATTAGGTTTGACAATAAGGTAAATACCACCATGCTGGCGGCCACGAGAAGGACATTGGTTTGAGCATAGAGGAGGCGTTGTTGAACAGTGGACAAGTGGATGAGAAAGTCGGTTTTCGTGATGCAGATACCAGTGTTCTGCAATAAACAATATCAAAAGATTTCTCAAGAAGGCATATTGCCTGAGCAAACTTCCTATCGGGAAGGGAGTTTGCATTCACATATCCAATACGATACATTATTCAGAATGTTTGGTACCGCGAGTTGACTTAAGAATCAACCTCTTATTAGTTTGCACTGTTGGTAAGTTCGAACTAGATCAACTATTTTTAGCTATATGTATTTCAAAATCTGATGAAGGAAATAATTGTTAGTTACCTTGGCAGACCCTCGTCTGAAGAAATACTCAATTTCCTCTTGGTATACCTGGGGGCACGGGGCGTAAGAGGATTGATTTTGAATTTGGACCCAGATTTAGAACCTGCTGCCGAGGGATCCTGTTGACCATCAACCGAACAAGGGATAGGAGTTGGATTACTATTATCTGTGGAGACAACAATCCCTGCTTTTTGTAACTGTTGTCGTAGTTGTTGTCCAGTTCCACGATTGTTTGCCCAATCCATGATATATTGTCATGTGGACTCCTGCTTGGTTGATATCATGGAAGCCGATAGCCTTAAGACAAAGTTCCTCTTCAAGATGGCCTCCTTTGATTCCGGTCGAATATCATACTCCCAATGAAAAGACTTTGCGGAGAGAGGGTCAAACTCTGATTTGACATCGTATTCTGAATTCTTCCCAACGGTTTTAGATACTTAGAGCATGATTGCTATCCACTAGGATTTCGAGAATTCGTTTGTCAATCCTGGACAAATTCCGTACATATCCCAAATGAAGGTTGATTGGTGCTGCTGCCAGAATGTTTTTCACTTTCTTGATTGTTGTAAATGTCATATTGGAAACATACAATGCTGTCGTCCGGGAGGAGGGTTTGTCATCTGGGTTCAGTTTTCTTTTGATAGGTGGAGGTTTTTGAACTGCTATATATGAAATTAGAATCAGCTAATAGAAGAAGAAAGGTAAAGGGGTAAAACTCGCTATTTGTTGCTGATTGCAAAATACTACTATATGTAGGTCTGAATGTCGGAAGCAAGTCCAAATGCTGAGTCTCTGAAGGCAGTAATGCTAGAAAATAATGCAATTAGTGCAAGGTACATTTCAAAATGATAAAGGTTAATACCTGGTGGTCCTCCATAGATATCTGCTAAATCTTCGGTACCCCTTATTGGAAATGTATCATTATGAACCGCCTAAATTATTGAATAAATATATAGTATCAAATTAGTTCTCTTAGTACTTTTGGAATATATTCAAGTCGGATTGCGAATTGGGAATGACTTATATTTAAATAATTAGAGGGACTGAGATGATATTGAAAAATCAAATAACATACCGGAAACTTGATCAAACTTTGCAAAGGAGATAACGGGTTCTTCTTTACTTGTTCATCAAGTATTCTGTCGAGAATTGCAAGGTTATTCTCAAGGAGTCCAACAAGACGCCCAGCCTCATGAAGACATTTTTGTAGGATATGGATCCAATCGGCCTTGTGTGCACTTGATTCCACTTTGATTCCTAATGATTGCCCATTATATGTATTAGTGATATTTTTCACAGTCTTCACACACTATTCTTAAATCTTCAACCAGGACTCATAGAGTACAATACCTCTGTCACCAGAATCATAAGATTCTTTATTGGAGTTGAAACTCTCATCAGACGAGCTAATATTTATGATTGACCGGTCCATCTAATATGATTAAGATTCACAATTAGGACATTCATGTTTTATAAGGAGTTTTAAATATGGGAGAAAACAGAGATCCCATAAGGAGGAAATATATGAACAAAGGCTGTTGGGTATATAAAATACCACTTGTTTCAGAGAGGGAACGGAAATGTGGTATACTAGTGTCAAGTTTGGAAAAATATAGTGTACTTACTTGTTTGCATGAGAATTCAGATATTCTATGATCTATACAATATTAGTGGTTAGGCAAAAAACTGAAAGAATAGACCTGGTTGGATATATTACGATAAAGAATATAAAGAGTAGAGTTATTAAAATAGAAAAAAAGTGGAAGAACACCTACCAGAGCATGAGTGCATGGGAACTTGGTGCAAGTAAGAGATAGATGATAACTCCAGACACATAGTTTGTCACAAATGGTGACTAAGCAAGGCAGACTCTCACATGACTAATAATTATTAGTCATCGGTTTGTTATCTTTCACAGTATGAGGTCAATTGACCCATAGGTTTTCACATAGCGACGCAATAGCGTCTCATTGGTTTATTGTTATTGGTTGATACTTGACATGACACGCGATTGTGGTCATGTGGTTTTGACATGACGCACGATTGTGGTCATGTGGTTTATGTATTTCGCACATGACTCATAGTTATGAGTCATGGGTTTCGCGCATGTGACCCCGTTAGGGCACATGACTTGT
>Ga0307507_10007066_pt1 | contig 16618 bp, 4 predicted proteins | sample 7_EM_MG_FD_207223 | JGI IMG/M metagenome (GOLD analysis project Ga0307507, IMG submission 207223) | Populus trichocarpa ectomycorrhiza microbial communities from riparian zone in the Pacific Northwest, United States - 7_EM | ecosystem: Host-associated > Plants > Roots > Unclassified | place...
GTTTATGTCAGAAACCATGATCTAGTACAGAAATTTGCCGAATCCTCACCTGTTTGAACCACTTTTCTGTACCCGCGCATGCCACCACCCATCCTCCATACCAACACATCGCCGTCGCCTATTTTTTAAAGCTATGGGCAAGCCCGCCTAGTCAACCAAACAGAAGTCAATTGTACAAGCTCTAATTAACCTTAACTACAACAATATCCATATAGAAATTAAGACCCATATTCCTTAATCTACTCTTTAACACTAGAGGGCGAATTTAAAGAGGTACAGCTAGATTAATCCACCAATTAGGGGGAATAGTAGGCTACTACTGCTTACAGATAAAGCTCTAGATATATAACATTAGGTAGTAATATTAATATTAATTTTACTAATAAACGCGTACTAATTAGGGCCTTCTTAAATACCTCTTATACAGCCCAGACGCCTATTTTAAAGAGATGCTCTGGTTTCTATACAACGAATATAATATAATAGTAGCACAAAGTATACTATCGGCTAGATTAAAGCGAAGAAAATAGAGTAGAAAGGTTATAAGGATAATTATGCAATAGCGTAACCTAGGCCTAAGGGATGACTAGATTATTTAAATCTATAGCTATAGACGCAATTAGTTTGTCTTTATTAATAAATTAGCTTATAACAAGAAGACAATAGATAGGAAGTATAAATAGGCGCTAATTAATAAGCCTGCTAAAGAAATATTAGAATTAAAGAAATCTAAAAGATAGAGCTTACTGCCAGCGTATACCTATTAGGGCTATATGCCTAGCTGGTTAATACACTAGGGCGCTGTTAACGGGCCAATATTTATTAAGTGGATAAAGAACAAGGTTTTTACTTATATACAGCCTTATCTACAGCCTCATTTAGTTATAGTAATAGATAATACATTAATCCATCGCAATAAGGTATATGGTATTTATAAAGGATAGGTATTTAATACTATTGCTTACTTAAACCTAGGAAGTTCAACGCCTCTATAATACTACTAGTATTAGGCTTAAATATCTTCCTCCTTACTTACCTAATTTTAATCTAATTAAAGCTTTTTATAACTTAAAGCAATAGCTATATACTTATTAATTTAAAGCTAAACTATAAAATAACTCTAGTAACTTTTTAAGCTATACAGTAGAGTAATAAGGATTTAATAAGAGGGTAAAAGGCTATTTCTTACAGGTAGGAATTAAGAGGTAGTATAAAAAGGATATGGTCTGGTCTTTTATAATATATCTATATAGAGTGCTTGCTAATTAAGACATTAAGTAAGGCCTTTACTGCAGTATTATAATGTTACTAATCTGTTCTAAAGTCTTCTAAGCAGTTTACCATGCGATTAATAAGCCTATATATTAAACCAATCCTATACAGCTTTATATGGCCCATATTACGGACAGCTTAAGTACAATGTTACGACTACTTGGAGAAGAGTCGGAGGAAGCTAGTTGGTTAATACAGGCACGGTCTAGGATGGAGCCGGTGGAACTATGTGACGAGGAATAGTAACTAAGGTTACGTGGTTAATCTGTAATCTATAGGATCTGGGGAACGTGGGATCTATAAGCAGATTAACAAATTAATAGATTAATGGATTAACAGAGCGAAGGGATTTCTTAGGAGTATGGTTATGTATTTAAAGGACTATAGTTCCTACCCAAATAGTTCTCTCTTCGTAGTGAATCTTAGAATACAATTAGAGTTAATTTATTAGGCAACCACTCTACTAGTTATTATTACGTTGTTAATACTGTTCTTACCTATATACCTAGCCTAATAATAGGACCTACTGTAGTTTCTGCTATAAGGTTCCGTTACATATTTACTACTAAGGTTATGGTATTAAACAAGATTGAACAATATGCCACCCAAAGTACCAGTCACAACGACGTCAACGGCAGCCATGACCTTAGGGTTAGGAGACACCAATATAGCAGATACAGATTCTCAAGTAATTACGCAAGGTTAGTTATAGAAAATGGTTAATCACTTATAGGATAATAGCAGGCTACTTAAAGAACGCATTAATGGAATTAGAGCAGTAAAGGTTAAGTTACCTTTAATTAAATGGTTTTTAGGGGAGAAGTTAAAGCTCAAAGGGTTTCTTATGTAGATGCATTTTAAGGTTATGCAGGAAGGAGCGAAGTTAGTAATACCTACGGACCAGGTAGCGTATACAGGACTATTTTTATTAGGGAGAGCTCTAGAATGGTTTAAGCCTTACCTTATAGAGATATAAGTAAACGGTATAACGACTACTAACCTGGACGTACGGTATGTGTTTGCAAGTTGGAATGGATTTACAGAACGGTTAACGCAAATATTTAGAGACCCTAAAGTAACTATAACAGCGGAACAAAAACTTTAGAACTTAGTACAACGCACTTTAGTAATTAAGTATATAACGCAGTTTCAAACACTAGCTATATAGGTTAAGTGGAATAACAGGGCGCTTATGGCACAGTATAAGCAAGGACTTAAGGCTAAAGTCTAGGACGCAATCATCCTAATAGAAGATGTGGATACTCTAAGAGAGCTAATAGACCAGTTAATAAAGATCGATAATAGAATCTATTAAAGGGAACAAGCCAAGAAAGGGTAAGACAGAGTTCTATAGTTATATAAGGCGCAGAGTACGCAACGATAGACACAGAGTTAAAAACTATGGAATAGCGTAGAGCCAATGGACTTAAGTGGTACTAAAGAAACCTAAAGGTTGAGGATCTAGTAATTAAAGGACCTAGAAGTAGAGGCCAAACCAGGGATCTTAGTAGTAGAAGACGTTTAGGCAGACTCCACAACAAGAAAAATGGGTTAAAGATAGGGCTTATATAAATTGCGGAAAACAAGGTCATTTCACTAGAGACTGCAGAGGTGGTTAGAGTAATTATATAATAAAGGGAACCAGACCAGCAGACGGCATATATATATAGAGGGACAACAGTACACTGCAGGGAATAAAAGAATGTTTAATTAACAGTTTTATATTTTGTTATAATAACGCATGCCAAATTTATAAGGACGCTAAGTATGGCGCAAGCTATTAGCTATAGGAGCTATTATTATCTAAATTTAAAGGAACCAACGAACCAGCTTATAGATCGGATATTAAAGACAATAAGTTTAACACAGGCGTGGCATTTACTAATAATAAGGCAATAAAGGCAGCTTACTAGGAGCATGTAGACCTTAGAAAAGTCAAAATAGAAGTAGAAACTAAGACCATTATAGAACAAGGTTTAGTAACGGATATTATAATACTATTAGATACGATTTCCATCGCTTTATAAGATAATAGGAGTAATGTTTAGAAGAAACTAAGTAAGTAGATAACTGCTAGTGCTAGCTTATTACTTGATAAAGGCAAAAGGCCACAGGCTTAAGATTCTTAAGAAGAGATATAAGAAGCTTAAGATTCTTAAGACGAGATAAGACACACCTAAGGACCTATAACGGACGAAAACCGATGGGAAAGGGTAGCTACTTAGTTTATAGATAAATGAATAAGTATAGGACGCAAGTTTAAGAACTATAAGTTTAGGGAATAAATAAGAATGTTAGCAATCCTAGGTAAACGCAGTATTTAGCCTAAAGATTGAACAGTTAATACCTAGATTAAGAAGTAAGATAACTATAAAGATCCAGCTGCAAGACGCAGAAAATAAGAAACTATGGATAAGTTTAGAACAAGAATTATTACATAGTAAGAGCAAAAGCTAGATAAGAGGTTAGCTATGCTAGGTTGTATAAGGGACAAAGCACCTATACAAAGAGTTACTAATAGGCTAAGTGTAGGGATACCTAGGGCAAAATAGTTAGATAAATTAGAATAAGAAGAGGATCTAGATATCCTAACTAGATTTAAAGAAAGATATACTAAAGGATGTTATAATACAGCGATAATAAGGTACTTTTTTATAGATAGACCATATACACTAAACCAGTTGTACGGAAAGTGGTATAGGCAATAACACAACAATAAATGGGAAGATTTTTATATATAGCTAGATAAAAAAGTTGTCCAAGACTAACCCATTATAGAAAAACGTATGAGTTATATTAAAGGAGTATTAATTATAATATTAAGGAATCTAGAAGAGGGATCTAGGGACTAGAGAAGTGAACAACAAATCTTAGTACCCGTAATAGAGATACTAGTGGTTAGGTCAACTAGGTATAGGTTTAAACTTAAAAATAAAGATAAACTAAGAGTTAACCTAAGTTACCTAGCACATTATATACTATTGTGGATAGCTTATATGGATGACACCTATAATATATATAGAGCACTAAAAGATAAGAACCGGAAGTACCTAGTAAGAATATATTAGGCACCCGAGGAAAGGCGGTTTAGGAATGCTAAGTATATACATAGATAGCACCTAGTAGAAGTACAAAGTTAAGGGAACTTAATACTTTAACCAGGAAGATTCCTTACGGAAGAATGCCTAGAGGGATAATAGTAGTAGAAGTGCCTAAAGAATACTTATCTATGGTATATAGAGGAAAAGAAACAAACTAAGTATTAGCTAAGGTTAGACTAAATACAAGTAGAATCTAGCAGCTAATAGTTAGGAAAAGAGGAGGCGTATAGGACTAGAGGGAACTAGTATTAGAGCCTTAGACCCTTAAAGAAATATAAGGACGACACCTAAACTTATAAGTTAAATAGCAAGATTAGCAGTTTAAAGTATTAGTAGATAGTAGAGTAACTAGGAACCACATATTACCAAAGGCAGTAGAAAGGATAGGGTTACTATATAGATAGAAGAAACACCTATATCCACTTATAATAATTTTAGGAGATTAGATAGCCTATAGAGGAGGTATTATTAATCTTAAAATAGGACCTATTTAGTTAACTATTAAAGGAAGACCAGTAAGAATGTCTTTTAATATCCTACCGTTGGGATAGGATGAGGCGATACTAGGAATACCTTAGTTATAGGAGTACAATCTAAAGATTGATTGGGTTATAGGTCAGGTTAATATTAAGAATACTTAATGGCGCAAAGTGCGACAGTAAACCAAGTTAGTATAGTACTAGGTTGGAGTAATATACAAAGAGACTAAGCGAGGCTTAAGTTATATACTAAAAAGATACTATAAGTATGGCAAAAAGTTATAGTTACTAGAAAGTAAAAAGCTATTAAAGCATGCAGTATGGGATTATGAGATAGAATTGGAAGAAGGAATAAGTCCGAAGTTCTTTCCAATCTATAAGCTTACTAAAACAGAGTCAGTAGCGCTTAAGGAGTTTGTCCAGAAGAACTTATACAAGGGATATATTAGACTGTTATAGTTATTAGCAGGATATCTAGTACTGTTTATCCCAAAAAAAAAACGGAAAACTTAGGATGTATATAGACTATAGACAGTTAAATAGCATTACTAGAAAGAATAAGTATCCTTTACCCTTAATTAGCGAAATCCAAGATAGGATAGGCAACGCGAAAATCTTTATAAAGATAGATCTAAGGTAGGCATACCATTAGATTAGAATTAAGGAAGGCGATAAATAAAAGGCAGCCTTTAGGTTAAAGGAAGGACTATATATATATATATTATTTATTGCTTAACGTCCGATTCGGATCCCTGTTAGGCCCACGCGGACTACTCCTTATATACATATAGGGAGAAAACTCTATTTAAGAAAACCCCGTGATCCGTCTCCCTGCCTTTTAAGGCTCGCTTATAAGTCGCCTGCGAGTCACCAGTAGTACTCTACTACCTTACTTTTTAACCTCCTTGGGAACTACTGCTGCTATAACAAACCTACGGACGCGCTAGTATTATACACTGTACTCTACTCCTGTAGAGTTATTAGGGGGCGCCTATTACTTACCCCTTTGCCTTCTATTGCTATTTCCTTTGCAACCTAGAACTGGTCTAGCATATTTTAGCCAATAAGCCACCAGGTAGCTGCCTTAAGGCCTTTCTATGTTGAGAGCAGTGTATTATAGTTTTCTATACTAGCTGCTGAAAGCATTGCTTCTTAGCTAGTACGTAAGGGGCATAACAGTATTATGTGTTTTGGTGTCTGTCTTAGCTAGCTATATTCATACCTTAGGCTACCTACTAGGATACCCACCTAGTAAAGCTAATCTTTTAGTCCTATTATTCCTGTCCTTAAGAGTGTTGCTATTGTATTTTCCGCCTTTGTTAGGCCCTCTTGGAGCCCTTAGGTATTTACCCCCTATAGTATTACCTATACTACGGCTTAGGTTCCCCTTACCTAAGTCTACCTCTGTACCTTTAACTCCTATTTGTCTCTCCAGCGTCAGTCCAACTAGTATTATATTACGGTAGATGGTTTTCCAGTACTCTTTTATACTCTACTTTGGCTCCTTTCTCTCCCTTACTATTATCTTTACTGGCCTCTTGCGCGTCTCCTTTTCTCCTCTATATAGGCCTAGGCCCTAGCGCCGCACTATTCTTCTTCTGCTTTCTCCACCTGTTTTCCTAATATATCTTCCCTACTTTAGGGTTATTGGTTTCTTCTCCTATAGGGCACCCTAGGGTCCCTCTATAGTTTGTTTAGGCATGTCTTAATATACTTTATAACATTAGAGTTACGTTCCTTTTACACCCTTTACATTGCATTAGCTTTAATATATAGTTATAGGGGGGGAATATTGGCTTCCTTCTTAAGCAGTGCTGTAGCCGTTCGCCTATACCCGCCTATTATACTCCTAAGGCAGGCTGTTTAGACCTTTTGGAGTGGTTTAAGGAGTAATTTAGGGGGGCCTTTTTTAGTTTCTCTAGTGGCCTAAATACTAGATCTATACGTTATGGTTAGCCAGACAACTGCTATATATAGTAGGCGTGACCTCTAGAAGCATGGACCCTATATAAAATTAACGATCCTGGATATAGTGATATACTATACTTAGCCCTTATAGGCCGCTTGCGCTGTATATACGCTCTACTGGAGCTTGCTATCTACCTATACTTCTAATACCCTTAGGCCTTAAACTGGTTAACCCCTAAAGCCTTAGATATAGATTGTATGCTAAAGATCTGCAGATTAGTTATATTTTCTTATAAAATGGATTAGCTGGTATTTCTCTGGTAAAAATTAGACTCTATGTTATCTTACCTATTCTATATAGGTGTTATAGGCTTTCTCTAGTGTCCTACAGTTCTCTGTGGCTGTTGGCCTATATATAATTAGGTTTGTGTTATTAATAAAGCCTATCCCCTAGGTCGCCCCTTTCTTAAAGGTGTTAAGCAAGTTGCTTACAAAGAAGAGGAAGAGTATAGGCGATAGAGGTAATCCTTATAGTATTCCTATTACGACTATAATAGGGGGGCTCTGGTATCTGCTAAAGACTAGTAATATTTCTTTCTAGCCTATAAATCCTTAAATAAATTGAATAATCTATTCTGGGAAGCCCTTTACCCTAAGGATGTATAGGAGACGCTTATAGGGTATATTATTATAGGCGCCGCTGATATCTAGGCTAAGTATTAATACTATAAAGTCCTTTCGCATAGCCCATATAGTTTTAATAGTAGTAGCGAGTAGTGTAAGTGCTAATAGCGTTAAGCGATTATTTCTTGCCCCCATTTAGCTTTATGGTAGTAGGGCGTGTTCCTCTGCCGTATCTACTATGCGGTCTGCTATAACCTTTTCTAAGATCTTACTTAGGGTGTTTTCTAAGGCAATAGGGCGGTAGCTTCCTGGGATTAAGTAGTTTACTTTACCTTCTTTTTATAAAATAACCGTTGTTATGGATCTTCTAAGTTACGGGTAGTAGCCTATTGCAAAGCATGCTCTGGCTACGTCTACAAGCCAAGGTGCTATAAGTAGTCTATAGGTCTTTAGGGCTTTATTTAGGATCCTATCTAGTCCTAGTACTATATTATTTAAGAGGCGGCTAATAGTTCTGGCCATTTCTTTAGTTATTATATCGCTATTAACCCTTAGGCGAGTTACTGGTGTTTTACTAGTAATATCGCTAAGGTCTACTAGAGCTAGTTAAGGGAAAAATCTTTCTATAAGGATCTTTACCTTTTTATTATTGTTACTTGTAGCCTATAGTTCGCCTGCTCTTTATAGGGGTAGTAGGTATGGATCTTCTACTAGGCGTCCCACCTTTTTCTTTACCCATTTTACTATAGTCCAAAGGCCCTTGTTATAGGGGAGACTTAGGTTAGTAGTATATTTATTTATAAACCGTCTTCAGTTATTCCTTGCTTCTTTTCTTAGGGTATTCTTTAGCTGGTTTCTTGTGTCTTTATATTATTTCTCGTCCTTAGAATTATGGCTGCTTGTATATTTCCTCCTTGCTCATTGTTGGCCGGCTATAAGGGCCGTGCACTATGCGGACTATATATGTCGCGCGTAGGGGCCTGGTTTTAAAACTGGGCAGTACTCTTTTAGCCTACTTTTAATTGCTGCCTGGATCCTTTCTAGTCTTTAATTAATTTCCTTAGGGGTAGCCAATAAGCCTCGCTTGTTTAGTATTAGGTGGATTTCTTCTAGGTCTTAGAGTTGTTGTTTAATTATATTAAGAAAGCTATCTATGTTAAGCTTCCTTATTACGTATCTTTTGCTATTTAGTTACGCCTTAATATCTAGATCTAGTTGTATTTAGATAGGGATATAGTCTAAGGTAAGTGCCTATTCTTCTTTAGAGGAGCACCTTTTAAGTCTCTAGTATAGGTTTTCGTCTATAATCGTAAGGTTAATTATACTTTTGGCGGTGCCCTATTGCCATATAATTACACCTGGGGGGGTAGCTAGCTTAAGGCCCCCATTATCTATAGCTCTTAGTAGGCACTCTACCTATTAATTAGCAGCAACATAGATGCCCCCCTACTATAGGTGGTGGAGGTTTATATCTCCTAATAGAATAAACTCCATATGTTTAGTTTCTAGTAAGCTTATTATAGATATAATATTCTCTGTCTATACTATCCCTTTAACCCTAAGGTTATAGACATTAATGATTTATACTAGTCCCCTATATATTTAGATGGTTATAACTGCAATATCTGGGTTAACTGCCTGCTATAACCATAAGGCAAGGCTAATATTTTTGCTGATTATAAAGCATACGCGTATAGCTGCTTTTGGTTTATACAGGAGCTAGAATCCTTAGGGGCAGTATGTTAATTATATATAGGTATTATAATACGGCTCTTATATGGCAAGAATATGGTGTTTCTCTAGGTCTAGACTATCTAGTAGGGGCCTTACTAGATGGTGGTTCGTATTGCCGCAGTTATACTATATAATGGTTAAGTGGCGGACCCCTAGTAGGGGTCCTTTACCTCTCCTTCGCTCCTCGCTTCTTCCGTTTTTACTTTCTTTAAAATATTTAGAACTTCTATCTCCTATATTTACTCCCTAGCTACTACTTATTTTATATAGAGCTTTCTATTTCTATATCTTATATTCCTACTAGCCTTTCTAAATCTAAGTCTGTTATTGCCTCTGGTTCTTCCCCCGTTCTCGCTAGTTGGCTGTGTGCCCCTTATAAGCTAGCTATATATGTTATATTTACCGCGTTAAATCTAATTCTTAATTGTCCCGGCCTTAAACTTGCTGTAGCCATCTATAGGGGTCTTCTTACTGGGCGTTCTCTCCCTTGTGTCCTATGTGTCCCTTATGTCCCTGTTTGGTCTGGTAATATTGCACGGCGTTGCTTTTAGCCCGTTAAGGCTTGGGATGGCTAGCTTAGCCCCCCAGTATTAAAGGTAGGAAATGCTAAGAAGATACCTGCGTTCCCCTAGCTTATTGCCTATTGTTTCTATTTGTATAACCTAGCGTGTAGTTATTCCCGTAGCTATTAAGCCCTTTCCTTCCGTCTCCTATATTTAATGTAGTCTTCTCTCTCCCACGCCTTATATGTGCTTTGGTAACAGTTCGCGCATTTTATTTAGTCTTAATTTATATATTGTCTTATATTATAGGGGCCTGCATAGTGGCCGCAGCACACCTGTACTATGTATGTGGATTAGGTGTGTCCCTATTATGCACAGCAATAATATTATTTTAGGTATAGTCTATAGTTGTAGAGCCTTATATTATATATAAGGCCATTTATAATTATTTCTTTTTAGATAAGGAGTTTTTGCATTCCTAGTATATGTACGCTAATGATAAGGGAGCTATATGTTCGTTTATTGTTTCCCTAGCGAGTCTCTAGCGCCCCTTATATCCTCTTATTATTCTTATTATATGCTTAATTTGTGTTTTCCTGTTAAAGCTATTAAATCCGGGTAATTATAAGTCCTAGTATAAGGCGTTCCGTTTGTTTTACTATCTCCTGTATAGTTGCTGTATTGTCCGCCTAGCGTCCCCTTTTTACCCTAAGGCTTATAGGAACCGACAGGACTTTAACTAAGTAATCTTTATAAAGCACTTTTATGCTAATACGCTCTCCTAGCCTGTCCCCTACCCTTATGGCCCGTTCCTTTACCTATTAGTCCTTTAGGGTGACTCTAATATCTCCACTCCTAAGGTGTTGGACTATAATGGCGTTGTGGACCTCCTTATAAATCTCTATAAGAACTTCTGTTTTTAATTGTCCCCTAAGTTCCTCTGCCTTTTCTATATTTGGTTGTATTGTGATTATATGCCCGGTTGTTATCTTTAGGGGGGTAGGTTCCCTGTACTATAGGAGCGCAGCTACGGCGGCCTAGGTGCGGTTCGCCTGTTAGGGGGGATTTTATTTATCTTCGATTTTATTTAGCCGTTAGAGGATTTAATTAAGGGTTTGCTAGAGGGGCGCCTAAGGTTCGCTAGACTGGAGCCATTCTGCTAGCTGTATTAGTTTGTAATAGCTAATAGATGCTCCCCTATAGTTTCGGATACTAGACGCGTCTAATAGGCTTTATATTTTATTAGATGCCTTCTTAATTGGGGTATTTCCGCTTTTTAGTGTGGTATTCGCCCGTCCTTGTTGTTGTTGTGGGGGGCTATTGTTGGGTATAGGTCTGGCGGTCACGCGCGACTGTGTACCACCGTTGTACTACCTGTGCCTTCCCTGTGATGCATGCATCTCAGGGGATTATTAGGGTGTTTTTCAGGGTTCTTTTGGTTGGTTTGGTCTTTTTGGGCTGGGTGCAGCAAGAGCTCCAAAAGTCTTTTTTCGGGTGTAAGCTTAAAGGAAGGACTATATAAGCTATTAGTTATATAGTTTAGGCTTATAAACGCACTAGCAACGTTCTAGAAGCGAATTAATAGTGTATTAGGAGAATACCTAGATAAGTTTGTTATAGCATATCTTAATAACATTATTATTTACTTAGAGAATGAGGGAGAACATAAAGAACACGTTAAATGGGTCTTAAAGAGACTATAGGAAGAACAGATGCTAGTAGCAATTAAGAAATGCGAGTTCTTTATAAGGAAAACCAATTTCGTAGGATTTATTATTAAACTAGGAAAAATCAGTATAGACCTAAAGAAAGTCGAAGCTATAGTAAGTTGGCAAGAACTAGAGAATATTACGCAGTTAAGGTCGTTTCTAGGGGTTTGTAACTACTATAGGAGGTTTATAGCATAATGGTTAAAAAGTATTAAGCCGTTTACAAGGCTAATAAAGAAGGAGGAACCGTAGATTTGGGGTAGTAAATAGAAGAAGCTATTCTAGAAACTTAAAGAGTTATTTACCTAAAAACCAGTCCTTAAGATCTATTAACCAAAGTTAGAAATAGTTATTAAGACAAATATATTAGACTTTATACTAGGAGCATACTTGCTATAGAAGTACTAGGACGCATAGTATCCAGTAGTATACTATAGTCGGAAAATAACACCACTAGAGTTAAACTATAATATCTATAACAAAGAGTTGCTAGGCATAGTTACAGTACTTAAGGAATAGAGAGTATTCTTACAAGGCATAGAGAAACCATTTGTGGTTAAGATAGACCATAAGAACCTTATAGGATTCCTAATAACAAAGGAACTCAACTAAAGACAGGTTAGATGGGCGGAAATGCTTACAGAATACTATTTTAAAATTTAGTATACTAAGGGTACAGACAATGCACAAGCAGACGCTTTAAGTAGAAAGGCTAAACTATAAAATAATAAAAAGCTATTAGGAGCTTTATTACAAAAAGATTAAAACGGATTAATTAGGTACAATTACCCAAAAATTATAATAACTAAGGAAAGTTAGATCTATGAATTACTAGAGAGTGATTAAATATAGAAGATTTAAAAAGTATAGGTAGAGGATCTAGACTTAGAGCAATATAAAAATAGAGAAGTAACGTATATACCTAAGTCTATTATAGAAGAATTTGTTAAGGAATTCTATAAGGGAATAATATAAGGATATAACAGAGCTATATGCTTAGTGTTAAGACTTTAAAAAGAGTATATTATTTAAGGAATCTAGGGACTAGTAAGATAAGTTATAAAGGAATATTTAGATTGCCAAAGGAATAAACCGATAAGGTATAAGCTATACAGAGGGCTATAACCTATTAAAGTACTAGGAAGACCATGGGAGGTTATATTATAGGACTTTATTATTAAGTTACCAAAGTTAAAAGATCCTATTACGGGACAAGATCATAACGCGATTTTAGTAATAGTGGATAAACTAATAAAGTAGGGATACTTTATAGCATATACTAAAGAAATATTAGTAGAAGACATCGCTAGAATCTATATAAAGGAAGTGTTTGCAAGATATGGAGCACTAGATAAAATTATATTAGATAGAGATCTAAGATTTATAGTAGCATTTTAGGAAGTATTTTTAGTAGAATAAGGGGTTCGCGTAGTAACCTCTACAGCGTATTATCCGCAGACGGATGGATAAACGGAAAGACTAAACTAGACACTAGAACAGTATTTAAGATATTATATTAATCACGTATAGAATAATTAGGTATTGTTATTACCAGTTACACAGTTTGCATACAATACAATATTATAAGAAGGAATGGGGATATTACTATTTAAGGCGAACTACGGGTACGAACTAAGAACGTCATTATTACCACGCCAAGTAAAGAAAACGAGTAGCACAGCTAAACAAAGGATAGAGACGTTAATGAATCTTTATATAGACCTTACGGAAATAGCTAAGCTAGTACAGCAAAGGATAAAAAGGTACTATAACGCTAAGAGATCTAAGGGACCAGATCTTAAGAAGGGAGATAAAGTATAGCTACTACACAAAATTTTTAAGAGTCGACGACTAAGTAAGAAGTTGGACTATATTAGACTAGGACCTTTTAAAGTTAAGTAAAGAATTTTATTAGTTATGTATAAGTTAAACCTACTAGCCAAAATAAGGATCTACCCTATATAATATATTGCGATGCTAGAACTAGTATATGGAGATATTAAGCTACCAGTATATAAGGCAGACACGTATAGAGGATAAGAAGAAGATAAATAGCAAGTTTTAAAGATTATTAGTTACGAGGACGTAGATAACGAAACATAGTATAAAGTAAAGTAGATAGGCTATAGTGAGACTACCTAGAAACCACTAAGCAACCTAGAGAACGCTATAGGAAAGGTATAGGAGTATTAGAAGAAAGTAGGTTAGGCAGCATTAATAAAAAAGGATTATAAAAAAATAAGTCACCTAAGGGGGACCTAAGAGGAGCACCTACTAAGCTACTTAGAGTTGTTTCCCTTGCTAGTAAACATAAGTCTGCCTTAGCCTCCTCCGCTTCTAGCTTATAGAGACCCTACTTAACTAGGCGAAACTCCTTAGAGCGAACCTTCTTACATATCTTTTTAAGACGGGTTAGCCGAGCGAAGGCAGTCTGTTAAGGTTTAAATATATAAGCAGATGCTTCTAACGTACGGCGTTAAGCCTCTAGCAATAAGGCTAATTCCTTAGTAGAACAACAAAGTTTATTATAGGCGGCTATAAGCGAGCTCTTAAGCCTTTTGGCCTTAGATTAAACACGAGACCCTATAATAAGTTACTTAGGGAACCTAAAGACTGTTAAGAGTTATAAAACGCGCATACTTAGCGTTAGACATAGAGCAAACGTCATAGAGAGATTAAACGTTTGACTTAGTGCACTCGGCATAAAAGGATAGTTGGCAACCAGAGGGAGCTGCGATTATAACACACACTAACTTCTTATCGGCGCAACGGGAATAGGAAGGCATGGCCTTACCTAAAGAAAGAATCTTAAGTACTACACAATTGCGACAATCGGTAGAAGAAGAAGAAGAAGCTTTAGGTATAATAAGTAAAAATATTAACTAAATTAATTAAACGGACATCACACCTCTAGTAGACGACTTAGAGATGTTAGGAATCTTTAAGGACGAAGATAAAGAGAAGGGAGATGGTATTACGGACAGCTTAAGTACAATATTACGACTACTTAGAGAAGAGTTGGAGGAAGCTAGTTGGTTAATATAGGCACGGTCTAGAATGGAGCCGGTAGAACTATATAACGAGAAATAGTAACTAAGGTTATGTGGTTAATCTGTAATCTATAGGATCTGGGGAACGTGGGATCTATAAGTAGATTAACAGATTAACGGATTAACAGATTAATAGAGCGAAGGGATTTCTTAGGAGTATAGTTGTGTATTTAAAGGACCATAGTCCCTACCTAGATAGTTCTCTCTTTGTAGTGAATCTTAGAATATAATTGGAGTTAATCTGTTGGGCAACTACTCCACCAGTTATTATTACGTTGTTGACACTGTTCTTACCTATATACCCAGCCTAATAATAGGACCCACCGTAGTTCCTGCTACAAGGTTCCGTTACAGCCCATACCACTATTAAGTAGCGCGTGCTTAAGTAACTTAAAGTTATAGTCCTCCTTAATTAAAATTAACTCCGCTTTAGTAAAGGCGTTAGCAATAACTAGGTAATGGCATTATAGCCATTTAGTAAAGGCACTAAGCTTACTATTTAATTATTCAATATCGCTGCGGGTAGGGCTACTAGGTAGTAGGCTTATAGGTATAGTTAGGGGTAAATAGTAATAGGTAGGTGTTTTAGAGGATAAAGCTAGAACTAATAGAGCGCTCTATAATAACGGCACTAATAAGGATCTTATATTTGGTGTAGGATCCACTATAAAATAACCATTAGCGATAGTTGGTCGTACAGGAGGCAGTACTGCCTATATAGCATTCTGCATCTATTATATTATCTACTAGTTCTGCTACTATATCTAGTTTATTAAAACTATTACCACCACTAATTGGTCTTGCTACGGAATAGAATTGGCTAGTAATTATATAACTATAGTATAAGCCTCTCCTTATCGCTGCCGTCGTCTTAGGGAGGAGCTTATTAATTTATTTATGCTACTAGAGTTACCTTAATGGTGCTTATAGCTACCTAAAAATGCCTTTATGTCCTTTTTATCCTCCCTATCCTATATGCATTCACTATACCTAATCTTTAACAGTAGCGGTATATCTAGCATGTTAAGCATAGCTTTCTTCTGCTTAATTGCTTCCAACTAGTACATCTAGTGGTAATAATATAATAGGTAGTGCTTTAATTTAAATTTAAGATAGTATATAACACCGTGCTTTTTGTTCTTATAGTGCTATTAAAGGCAGCAATAGCGTTTAAGTAGCGGGTATAGATGCTTGCCTTTAGCTTCTTTATAATTATATTGTTCAGTAGCCTCTTTCTACATTTTAGTAGTAGTTAATCTCTTCTTTTTACTAATAACTTCCTCTACTATACCTTCGTGATCCTTACTAGAGGACTCTACCTCCTTATCAGCCACTGCTTTGGTTGGAAGACCTGCCGCTTAAAGCCGTGTATTAACAGCCGCATTAACAGCCGCAGTAAATTCAGCACCTCTGGCTTCAGTAGACGCGTTAACAGGTACAGCAGCGGTCTTATATTTAACTATAAGATTAACCCAAAAAGCCTTCCTCGCGTACTTTAATTATATGTCTATTATCCCCTCTACTTCACGCCATTTATCTACATCGTTAACTTCTTTGAGTATTATAGGATCCTTTAGACTCAATAATAAAATAACAGCAGTTAATTAATCAAGCTGGAAGGAACAAAGGCCGTAATATTTACTGGCTTAATGCGTATTTTCGGCAACAAACTCCTAGAATTTAAAGACTCCAAATAAGATGGGTAGAACATTAGTAAATAGCGTTGTACTATTAGCGTACACAGCTAGATTTAAAAGAAAGGTTTAAGGGCCTTTAGACTGTTCTATAGTAGTAGGAGGTATTAATACAGGCAGTACAGGTTCAGCGGTAAGATCTACTTCTTAAGGCGCTTTAGAAGTATTCTTTGTAGTATTCTTAGGTGCTTTAGCTTTCCTCCTGTGTGCCATGGCGCTAACTGCAATAGGAAAAAATATAGGCTTTAAATAGCTTCAAAAAATAGGCGACGGCGATGTGTTGGTATGGAGGATGGGTGGTGGCATGCGTGGGTATAGAAAAGTGGTTCAAACAGGTGAGGATTCGGCAAATTTCTGTACTAGATCATGGTTTCTGACATAAACCCGTCCTTTTCTGAAGCGACTGTACCTATCTCCTGTTGGCCGCGGAGGTAGCTTTACAGCTAGGGTAATATCGACCTGTGACGACGGCTGTCAGACATCAGTATCAGCCTAATTTTGGTCTGTTACACCACCCTCCAGGGACCCCTGTAAGGGGTTACTT
>Ga0307507_10007067_pt1 | contig 16617 bp, 13 predicted proteins | sample 7_EM_MG_FD_207223 | JGI IMG/M metagenome (GOLD analysis project Ga0307507, IMG submission 207223) | Populus trichocarpa ectomycorrhiza microbial communities from riparian zone in the Pacific Northwest, United States - 7_EM | ecosystem: Host-associated > Plants > Roots > Unclassified | place...
ACAACTCACAACTCACAACTCACAACTCACAACTCACAACTCACAACTCACAACTCACAACTCACAACTCACAACTCACAACTCACAACTCACAACTCACAACTCACAACTCACAACTCACAACTCATCCTCCTCCTTCTTTTCATCAACCATTTCAATCAGGGTTTCGTTATCATTAAAACGTTCTTCGTTTTTGGCAAGTATGGGTGCTACACCGGCAATAGAGATCCCGGTTACAGCCAATAATAAAAACAAGCCCAGGCAAACAAGCCTGAGCAGCTTTTTTAGCTTTTTCATGCAAATAGTAATATGCCTACCAAGCTTTACAACATAGTAAGCGGATAAGAAAATTTTACTTAATCCATTATCAAACGGACAAACGGGAAGGGATTAGCCAATGGATAAATGATCCTGATCTATTGGGTATGAAGGAAGGGTAAGTTGAAAATCAGCTACACTTTTGTGATTGAAGAAAAGCCGTTTTAAATGCTGATATCTCCCGGCTACAAGATTATTATAACGCAAAACACAGACGCTAAAAGCATCAGGAAAAATCAGTTGGCCGGATACAGTCCTATAAAAAGCAAGGGAAGCCCTTTTGTAACCAATACAACTTTTTATTATAAACGGTTTATCAGCTAATACTTCGGTATTTGTTGCGTTTACTATTACACGGCTGGAATTTACATAAGCCGAAACGGTAAAAAAGCTAATCAATAAAGTAAACGCAAGTAAGCCACGATTGGCCTTGCTTTTTAAATTGACTATTTTTTTGCGATTGAGCATAAGCAAATATAGCGAATGCTTGCTTACGCAAGCACTTAATTCGTATTGCCGGGCAAATTCAACTTAATCAACTACTCACTCAATCAACTTAACCAAGCACATTTAACAATAAGTTAATATATTAGCAATAATCAATTACATAATAATCAGCAAGTTTGATACGTAGTTAATAAACATAAACTAATACATTAATCACCTAAAAAACACACTATGCTAAAATTTACAAATCCGAGGCTACTTTTTGCTGCCTTAGCTTTGGCCGGAGCGTTGGCTTCAGGCTGTCAAAAAAATTCAAATCAGCCAGCTCAAAATGCTGCCGATAATCAAACAGCATCGGCAACAAAACTAAAAACAGAAGCGGTATCACTTACCCAAGGCTTCGAAGTAGGGGCAACCAGTCCTAAAACGGCTTATGATGTTTCGCCTACAGGTTCAAGCAGCGGAGATGACGTTACACTATCTGGCAACTCATGGAACATGTATGATGCCTTAATAGGCAATCTTGCCGGCGATTTGAAAGCAGGTTCATGGGTAGCACGAATTCGCAACACGGGTAAAATTACCATGCTGTTTGATGTTACTACCGGCATAAGCACAGTTACTATTAAAAGTGGTACTTACGGCTCGGACGCAGCAAGTACATGGGGATTGTTTTACTCCGTAAACAGCGGCAGCAGCTGGACTCAAGCCGGATCAAGCATAACCACTACTTCAACCTTAACCCTATCAACTTTTACTATCACCGGCGTAACCGGCACGGCCCGTATCGAAATCCGCAAACTAAGCGGCGGCACAAACCGTGTAGATATTGATGACATTACTATAAACGACAATGGCGGCACGGGCGGCGGTGGCGGTACGGTACTTACTGGTAAAAAGTTCCTGTTTGATGCCAGCCATCTCGAAAATGCAGGCAGCGCCGATTGGCAGATTGATGCCGATGGCACCGAAAGCGTACCAATTTATACCGGTGGTACCACCGTTGAAACAAAAGCACAACGCACCCCTACCCCATCATACACCGGCATAACATCAAGCACTGCCGAAACTTATTGGAAAGGGGCTTTATCATCATGGGCTATTGAACTGGTTAAACGCGGGGAGCTGGTAGAATCATTGCCAAGCGGGTCAACTATTACCTATGGCACATCTGCCGCCCAGGATTTGAGCAATTACGATGTATTTGTGGTTTGCGAGCCAAACCGCCTGTTTACCGCCGCAGAAAAAACAGCGCTGATGAACTTTGTGGCCAATGGCGGCGGTTTATTCATGATTGCCGACCATACCGCCGCTACAACCGCAGGCACCGATGCTAACGGGTACAACCCATCTGACAGAGACGGAGACGGCTACGATTCACCGCGCGTATGGAACGACCTGATGACCAATAACGGCATTAATAACAACAATCCTTTCGGCTTCAGCGTTAATTATGTTGATATCAGCGAAAGCCCATCTACCAACGTATACACAGGCACCAATGCGAGTGCGCAACTGGTATTAAACGGTGCGGCCGGCACAGCATCTAAACTGGCTTTTTATAACGGATCGACTGCGACGTTAATACCTGCAAACAATTCAAGCGTACAGGGTTTATTTTGGCGCAACAGTGCAACCAATGGCGGCACAGCAAACGCTATGGCCTTACTGGCAACTTACGGAACCGGCCGCGTTGTATGGATTGGCGATAGCTCAGACGCAGATGACGGCACAGGCGATACCAACGACAACCTGTTTAATGGTTGGTCTGGCGATGCACCATCAGGGTTTACTTCGCACCCGGCTTTGCATTTAAATGCTTCGCTGTGGCTGGCTAAAGCGCAGTAAAACTTCGTCTAAACCCTGATCGTCAAAGATTAAGGCTTTAACAAATATTTAAAGTCCCGTTGCGAAGTGCAACGGGACTTTTTCATTAAATCACCCCGGCATCAAAACAACATCCACGCTTTGGTGGTTACATAAAGGCTAACAGTTATGAGTTTATCAGCACCTTAAACAAAATCCCCCGTCATGAAAAATTATGAAAGCTTATTAGACGCAACCAACGACTTGTTCAAACGCGGATACACAGCCAACCTTAGCCTGGAAGGCGACACAATAGATGATAAAGCCCAGGCGGTTCAGATGGGTGCCGACGATTTTATAATTGACGAGTTTTACCGTTTTGAAGGTGCCAGCAATCCCGATGATATGTCGATAGTATATGCAGTGACATCAGCAAAATATAACCTTAAAGGCGTATTGGTGAACGCCTATGGCACTTATGCCGATGATAGTTCATCTGCCATACACGCTAAACTGCGCCACGGCCAGGTAAGCCATAATTTGCACGGAGAGGACAGACCGCATGCGTAGGCAGATGTGCAGATTTCAAATTTCGGATGTGCAAATGAAGCACTTTGGGCTTGCCTATAATTCCGGCAATTTGCTCAATAAGTTCCGATTTGGTCATTTACCTATAAAAATAAAAGTCGTTATAAATACATTATATCCCCAAAACTCTGCCATATAAAAATTCAGCAGCCAGTTACCATAACAATTTGTTAATGAAAGCTTAAACCAAATACAATCTAAAACTTAATATTATTGATTATAATTGTAATAAACAATAATATACAAACACCATGACCAATTCAATTCTGGAGATCACCGAAAACGAATACCTGATAAAACTAAACAGGAGCAATTTCAACCTGTCGTTCATCAGGAGTTTATTAAAGATGGTTGAAGTGGCCAACCCAAGCGACGAAAGCGAGTTTTCATATACCGACCGCATCATTCACCCTTATCAAAACCACTCTGCCACAGCTGACTATTTTAGCGCTATTGACGAAAAATAAAAGGGACCCAGTTTTGGGTCTCTTTTATTTTTCATCTTTTTGTCGTTAATTTCTACCCCACCTATTCACAATCCGGGCTAAAACTGGCGATACCCGCCCCTTACTACCTGTTTATCCATTTGAGCCAACTGGCCTTTCATCATTTTTATTTGTTCGGTAAGTAATTTATTTTTATCATCCTTTGATGCTTCAGATAAATACATCTGCGCTTCGCGCTTGTTGCGTTTTGCCATGGAGATACCTGCCAGGCTCAATTTGGCCAATGCTATATTGTGCGACATTTTCATGCCCAGTTGCAATGATTTCTTAAAATATTTTTCAGATTTCATCGGCGCCTTGCGCGATTCGATCAAACCTATCAGCAGGTTGTAGTAACCATGCTGATTTTTATGTAATTGTTTTTCGTAGTCGGTAATTTTCAATAACCAGGCTTCAGCTTTTTCAGAATTCTCTTTGCGCAAAAAATATTGCGCCAGGATCATGTTTTCGTTAAAAAAGAAGCTTAACAGAACAATACCACCAAATAACAATATTAAAATCCCCCAGCCCCAAAAGCCAAAAGCACAAAGCGCAACGGCTGCGCCAAAGAATACACACGCTACTACTAACCGAACGATATTTGACATAATTTGCTTTACTATATATTAAGCGCAAATATCTGTTTATTTGTACGCTAAATCAACATCTATAAAAATATTTATGGCCAATTCATTAAATCCATCATGGCAGGCGGTTTTACAGCCCGAATTTGACAAGCCTTACATGGTTAAACTGAAACAGTTTTTATTACAGGAAAAGCAGGCAGGACAAGTAGTTTACCCCAAAAATGCTGACATTTTTAACGCTTTTAATACCACCCATTTTGATGATGTTAAAGTGGTTATCCTGGGGCAGGATCCTTATCATGGCGCACACCAGGCACACGGACTATCATTTTCTGTACAAAAAGGAGTTGCCATCCCCCGGTCGTTAAGCAATATTTATAAAGAGCTATCGACAGACATACCGGGATTTAAAACACCGGCACATGGTAACCTGGAAGACTGGGCTAAACAAGGAGTGCTATTACTCAATGCAACCCTAACAGTTAGAGCCAGCGCAGCCGGATCGCACCAAAAACAAGGCTGGGAAGAATTTACCGACCAGGTTATCAAAACCATATCTGATAAAAAAGAAGGTATCGTGTTTATCCTTTGGGGCGCCTTTGCCCAATCAAAAGCAGTATTGATAGACGAGAAAAAACACTTCATCATCAAAAGCCCTCATCCGTCCCCCTTCTCGGCCGACCGGGGCTTTTTCGGCAGTAAGCCATTCTCAAAAACAAACGAGATATTGAGGAAAGAAGGAAAGCAAGAGATTGATTGGCAGATTAGCCCCCTAACCCCCTGAAGGGGGAACTTTGATTTGTTAAAATACGAAGCCCGTTTCATCATGGATAAAACAGGCTTCGTATTAAATTTAAAACTCCCCCTTTAGGGGGCCGGGGGGCTAATATTCCAATGGTACTATCGGCTCCTTTTTACTGGTAGACATGATCATCATGGTTTGGAATGTTTTTACAACCGTGATGCGGCTTATTTTCTCCATGATCAATTGCTCGTATGATTTAATGTCGCGCACGTAGCACTTCAGCAAAAAATCGCATTGGCCGGTTACGTGATGGCACTCAGTTACCTCTTTGATATTTTTTATTTCATCTAAAAATGTTTGGATGGTATTTTTCTGATGAAAATCTAACGAAATCTGGATAAAGGTTTTGATACCCAAGCCCAGTTTTTCTTCATCAACCAGGGCATGGTAACTTTTAATGTATTCGGCATTTTCCAGCTTACGCACACGCTCAAGCGTTGGTGCCGGCGAAAGGCCAATTTCATTGGACAATTGAAGGTTGGTTATCCTTCCATTTTCCTGTAATATCTTCAGTATCTGTAAGTCTATTTTATCTAATTCAGCGCCCATAGTGTTGCAAATATAATATATTCCGCATTTCACGAAATTAAATTTCAATTAAAACGAGTAAAACAAAAATATATTTCTCATGTCTTCATATTTTAGATTAGTCTAAATTTTTTATTAGATTTGTATAAATGAACACGTTAGCCGAAGAAAACTATTTAAAATGCATTTATCATCTGGCAACAGATGCCGGAATGGCCAGCACCAATCAAATTGCGGCATCATTAAATACCAAGGCTTCATCGGTAACAGATATGCTGAAAAAGCTGGCGGATAAAGCGCTCATTAACTATACCCGTTACCAGGGTGTAAGCCTTACGGCCGCCGGCGAAAGAATAGCTATCGGCATTATCCGTAAACACAGGCTGTGGGAGTATTTTTTGGTTGAGAAGCTGAATTTTAAATGGGACCAGGTACATGAAATGGCCGAAGAGATGGAACATATCTCGTCGGAAGAGTTGATTGACCGGCTTGACGAATTTATGGGTCATCCAAAATACGATCCGCATGGCGACCCGATACCAGATTGCAACGGCAAATTTAAACCGGCCGAGCTTAAGCCGGTTTCGGCATTAACAATTAACGATTGCGGGGTAATTTCGGGAGTGCGCGACCATACATCGCCATTTTTACAATACCTGGAAAAGCAACAACTTACCATCGGCAAAAAAATAACCATTGCAGATATCATCGAATACGATCATTCGGTAGCATTAAAACTCGATACAGATAAAGAAGTACACATTAGCCGCGAGGTTGCCAATAATTTACTGATAGCCCTATGAGCAAAAGCAACACAAATGATAATCACTCTTTAGGTAACGTACACAGTTCAGTTAACCCCGAGAGCCTGACCGGATGGCGTAAAACGATGGCCTTCCTGGGCCCGGCTTACCTGGTTAGCGTAGGTTACATGGACCCGGGCAACTGGGCTACCGACATTGCAGGAGGCAGCGCGTTTGGCTATAAACTCATCTGGGTTTTGTTTGCATCCAATCTAATCGCGTTGTTACTACAATCGCTGGCCGCCCGGCTCGGCATAGTGCGCGGGCTGGATCTGGCACAGGCCTCCAAAAACGCCTACCCCAGGTTTGTAAATTTCTGCCTGTATATATTGGCCCAGATTGCCATTGTAGCCTGCGATCTGGCCGAAATCATCGGTATGGCTATCGGCTTAAAGCTGTTATTCAATTTACCGCTCATTTGGGGCGTATCGCTAACCATAACCGATACGGTGCTTATGCTTTATTTAATGAATAAAGGAATGCGCAAGCTGGAGGGTTTTATTATATCAATGATCTTCATTATCGGTGTTTCATTCCTGGTCGAGATGTTTATTGTTGGGCCGCAGGTGCTGGATGTTGCCAAAGGATTTATCCCCGGCAATTTGTTTAAAAATGACGCGGTGAGCCGACAAATGCTATATATAGCCATCGGCATCATTGGCGCTACGGTAATGCCGCATAACCTTTACCTGCACTCGTCGCTGGTGCAAACCCGTAAAATTACCCGTACCGAAGACGGCTTTAAATCTGCCATCAAATTTAACCTGTTTGATACCGTTATCGCGCTTAATCTTGCATTTTTTGTAAATGCGGCTATATTAATTCTGGCAGCTACCGCTTTTTTTAAAAACGGTTATTTTCAAGTTGCCGAAATCCAGGATGCTTATAAACTACTGGAACACATATTTGGCCGGATAGCGCCCGTATTGTTTGCCATCGCCCTTATTGCATCGGGGCAAAGCTCAACCATTACGGGCACCCTTGCCGGGCAAATCATTATGGAAGGGCATATTAACCTGCGTATTGAGCCATGGCTGCGCCGCTTATTGACCAGGGTGTTGGCTATCGTACCGGCAGTATTCACTATCTTGTACTTTGGAGAGGATGCTTTGGGTAGCCTGATTATTTTAAGCCAGGTGGTATTGAGCCTTCAACTGGGTTTCGCGGTAATTCCGTTAATCCACTTTACATCCGACAAAAAGCGGATGGGAAATTTTGCCATCAGCCTTAAAGTAAAAATATTAGCCTGGGCAAGTGCCATACTTATAGTTGGCCTTAATGCCAAGCTGGTTTACGACCAGATTGGCGATTGGCTGAAAGGCAACCACCAGGCTGATTTATACATTTATATTTTTGTTGTCCCGATAGTTATCAGCATAGCTCTGCTGCTGCTTTATGTATTTTTAAGGCCGATGCTTTATAAACATACCGATAAACCCATCTATGTACCGCACGGAATCGCAATTGCAATTAATGAGCTTGACGCTGTTATATACAAACACCTGGCCATCACTATTGATTTTTCGAAAAACGACAATGATTGCATGCGCCACGCCATTATGCAGGGCGGTAAACACGCTACCTATACCCTTATACACGTAGTAGAAACTGCCGGGGCCCGTTATTACGGCGGCCAGGTAATGGATAACGAAACCCAAAGCGATTTTGACAATCTGGATAAATACGTGCAGGCCATGAAAAAATTAGGCTATAAAGCCGAAGGTGAAATTGGGTACGGCAACCCGGCAGATGCCATTGCCGGTATTGTGAACAAAAACGGAATAGACTTTATAGTAATGGGTTCGCATGGCCATAAAGCTTTGAAGGATTTAATTTTTGGCACAACAGTAAATTCGGTAAGGCACAAGGTTAACGTGCCTGTATTGATTGTGAAGCCAGAAAGAAGTTAGCCCCACCTGGGCTATATACCTATCTTTGTAGTCTGTTGATTTTCAGCGTCTTACGAGGTACACAAAGGGCTTGGTAGCCGCTTTGGGGAATCACCTCTCTGACTCCCACAAAAATACGGTTTTTGAGCTTATTTCGCAACTTTTGAAAACTTGGACACTGGCTCGAGCCGAACCAGGAGCATCATTAACCAGCGCATAACTATAAGTGTTAAATCAAGAAGGTTGAATGGTATAACCATCCAACCTTCTTTTGTGAGGAGCGGAGGATTCGAACCTCCTGGCCTGGGACTATTAGGTTGTCAGTTTAACGATACCCCGCGTAACATCTGCAATCTCGGGGTGGATATCCCTGATGAACTCCCCAGCCAAGCCCCACCCAAGTTTTTTTGATATCAATCGATTTAATTAATCTAATAAACGCGTCCATCGAATTCTTAAATTTTATTGTTTTCATAATTCTTCGTTTTAAAATGTCAATAATAAATTCTACAACTGTTGTCAGGAGAACACCAAAGACACCCACCCCGAAGGAATGATGAAACGCAAGTGTTAAACCAAACTTATACACTAATCATTTCTGAACTACAAATACTAAGCGTTGCGCGATTACTGTGGATACATAAACCAATATATAAAGCATACGCACGTCAAGTCTGAAGTCATCATCCGTTTTTGAAGATTAAGTTATTGATCAAAAACAGCTTGTTTGTAATCTTGATGGATCCCATTGCCACTTTTCCGTTGCGACTCAAGTTCCGATCAAGATCCTCTAACATGAGGATAGGCTGAAACTGAAGTAAAGAGTGCTACTAAATTTCATCTATTACAATAGCATCATAAGTTTCGATGCGCTATCTGTTCGGAATCGTTAACTTCGCTTATCTGTTAACCTCATCGGAGCGATGCTAAGCCAAGAAATCATATATCAAAATTTAAGTCAGGGTAAATTCAGTGAGGTTATCGCCTTATTATACCAACAGGGGAACCAATTAGATGAGGATCCAAGTGTAGCCCACGCGATTGGGATCTTTATTGACCATTTTTTTCAGTTAGTTACCCACGCTGACCACGAAATACTTGGGGAACTTAACCATGATCTAGACATATTACTAATCAGTCATACAAAAGGCAATTACCGTTTAAAGAATGATCATGTGATCAAATTGATCCATTTGCTTTACTCCCGGGCGCCGAAATCTGTTCTTTACGATGTTGCCAAAGATCATCCCCAGGATGTTGTTTGTCAAGAGCTTATTGCCTGGCATACTAAACAAGTTGCTACACCGCGAGGAGTGTCGTCACAACCTAATGGCCGAATGGATTTCGATGAACCCCAAAATCTCCCGGGTCAAAAGTTTGAAACCGAGATCAGATCGGGAGACGAGAAGTCCTGGTTGAAAGTGTTTTTACGATCAGGTGATCTACTGGATAACATTGCAAAACATATAGATAAACTGCGATCGGTCGGTACGGTTAATATAACAAGGGCAAAAAACGGAAAATATAACCTGACCGTTTACAGTCAGAAACCATTTGTGATCGAAGAAACAAGAGATGAGGTCACCCTTACTTTGGAGAATTACTTTTCCAGAAGTCCAGCTGACCCAATCTTCAAAGAAGAAATGATCTCCGGAATCAGTGACCTTGCTTATGTTCAAATATTAGATTACATGCTTCGGTTGGGTACCGGTTTGGAAGCATACCGCAGCCTGGCGATCAAAATGGACGAAGAAAGATACCGCGATTATTTTGTGAATTATCTTGACGCGCTTTCGAACGCCCATACGGCGACCGGAGAAACCTTTCATGGATCGGGAAAGAGTGATATTTTGATCAGAAATCGCGAGAAAGAAGTATTATTAGTTGCGGAATGTAAGCTATGGAATGGTAAAATCCACCTTTCTAAAGCTTTAGATCAGCTTTTTGAAAGATATGTTATCTGGCGTGACGGCAAAGCTGCTCTAATAATATTTAACACCAAAGCATCAGGATTCACCAAAGTAATAGAAACAGCTTTGGAAACCGTAAAGTCACACCCATTATGCAAGCAATATCATGGACAACGAAAGGAAACCTCTTTTTCCTATACATTCCAACATTTTACTGATCCTGAAAAATCAATCAAATTGGAACTTATGCTCTTCAATTTTGTCTAACAGGCCTGAAATAAATGCGAGACAATTTTATCTAGAATCAGCGATAACCGCCATCTTATATATTAATTTCTTCGGCATTTAATAGGAAGAATTGCATTGACCGGTTATGGTTCATCGCTTCCGTATAAGAGTGTTGCTTGATCTGTAAAACCAAGGTTAAATCATTCTCCTCCATATACTTTTTCAAAAGATCACTTCTTATATAATTGAAATCATTTCCAAAATATTCATGGTTTTCATATTTTATCACCTCAAAACATGGATTAAGGTGTTCATCCAAGATGCGGCCTTCAGCGGGATCGACCTTAAGTTTTAATTTTTTGCCCATTTTGACAGATGGGAAATATTCTGAAAAACCAGGAAAGACTTCACTATTTGTTTCCCACAAGTATTCGCATAACGAAGACTGCACTTCCACATTTAGTGTCTTCTCATATTCTTCCTCTATAGTCGTATTGATTTTTTCAACCGGTATTTCCCGCGAAAATGTATCGTAGGGATTGATCCGTCTTTTACGCTTCCCGATTTCACCGGTGGGTAAATGCGCAGAATAATCGTCATCATTATCAGTAACGCCCAGCCAATACAATTCGCCGAAATAAATATGCCTGATATCATCTTTAAAAAACGAAACATCATTCTTCCAATCATGAACTTTGCTTAATGATGTTTTTTTGAAAGCATCTGTTTTCGCGTTGCGAGATATAAAGAATGATTCGGCAAGTAAAAATGACCGGGTTTTGTATTCTTCACTCAGGCGCTGGTCGACTTTACCGTAAAGCATGGTGTAATATTTACCGTCTATTGCCTGTTGAATGAGTGGAAATAATAAATCGATCTTAACCTGTTGATTCCAATTCGGATCGGTAGCCGCATCCGCCATTAAATTGGTATGAAAGAATCTTTCAGAGCGATGATTGTGAGTGCCAGGCTTCGAGATATCGATATCGACATCACTCAAGCGTTCATATCGATATGTTCGGATATCATTTTCTGTATAACCCGCTAACTGTTTGTTAAGTAGTAAATATCCGGCATAATCAAAGAATGCCATCCATGAATATTTCTTGCCAAGCCGGTCTGCCTTGTCTCGAATACGCGCTAATTTTTCACCGGTGTAAAAATATCTGAATTCGTTATCATCAAAATCCTGCCGTTTAATATCCTGATAGCCCAACTCATAAACACGTTTGTAAACATTCGCTATAGCTGTTCGCTGTAGATTCTTCTCTCTGTCAATTAAACGAGGTATCGTGTATATGCCGAAATCCATGCCTATCGGTTCCTGCCAGGAATGTTCAGAACTTTGGTCAATAAGCTGCTGCTGTTCGGCTGTTGGCGGCTGCCATTCATTAGGTACCTGAAAGCGATAATCATTCACCTGTCTCTGAATGTCAGGTGAAAAAGTCGTTCCGTTCTTAAAGAATTCCAATTCCAATAAATGTTTAATGGAATCGATGACTATGTAATTGTACACCGGATTTGTTGCCTCCGGCGCGAACTGTAATTGATAAAGCTCCCGCGCGTATTGCGGAAGCATTTCAGCAACGAATGCATCATTGTTTTGAAGATTTAATGCAACACCGTAACAACTGCTAATCAGTCGTTCATAGATATAGCCGTCTGCAATCCCTGCATTTTCCATTGTAAGCATTAACAAATGTTCGGGATACTTAATACCGAAGTCGATCAAAAACGCAGTGCTTTGGTCACGCAGATTACGGAGTGTCGTAGCACCAGTATAGGCACAAAATAGAGCTCCGAGTTTCAACTGAACCATTCCGCTTCTTTGTTCTATCAGCATGGTACGATATCGCTCAATCGCCCGCTGAAAGAATAAATAATTCCGGTAAATGTAGGCGGTCCAGGCCCGGTCAATCTTCCATTGCGGCTGTTGCAAGAGTAATTTTGTAATGAAATGAAAATTGTGTGTACTCCGTGGAGATAGCCATAGATTGCGACTGATCCTTATTATCTCCTTAGCTTCAACCTGGTATTTTTTTCGCAGGAGGTCTGCCGAAAGGTTCGATGGCAAATTATTAGATCCGCCGTTAAATAAGTACCACCAAGCGACATTATTAGCGTCTTGACTATCAATAAATTGTATCACTCCGGGATTTAATGCGATCAGGAACTTAATTATGTCCAGCCGCAATTGGTGATGCGTGGTTTGATCCGAACCAATAATACCCTCCTGAAAAAATGTGGTATCAACCAGATCAGGCATGTTGGGATATTGATCGAGCAAACGTTTCGCTAACAGGTAACCGCCAACTTCCTGCTGCGTATGTTTTATAAATTCATGCTCGCTGCCTGAAGCATCCTTAATGAAGATCAGATATCCTTCTAACACCGCTCTGGCGATCGACTGGTCCTGCGTCACCAGATCATCCGTATCAAAAGCATCGTTAAACTCATCCAATTCTAATATGGCCTGGTTATTCAGGCAAAACAAATCAGCGCTTCGGTCAAAACCCTTTTTGATCGCACTCGCCTTTTGTAAATTCAGTTTATTTCTGACGTCATTGACAAGCTTTTCTATATAATCCTTAAATACGTTAACATACGTTTCGACGCCCAAATGTATCGAAACCTCTTCGCGCCTGGTTGGATTGGTCATCTTGCAAAAAAGATCCAGTAGTAAAGGAACCTTAAAGTGTGTCAGGTCAGCCTGAGCAAGGTTGTCAGCTTTTATTTTATAATGGAGGAAGTACTTTTTGCACGCTTCCAAGACATCGTTATCTTCGCTGAACCCCGGGAGCTCGTATAAATGAGCGGGGCGCGCAGTCCAGATATGCTCAATATATGAAGTGCGTAAGGTGCAAACCAAAAACAGGTTAGGGAACAACCTAACAGTTTGAATAAAAGTCTGTAGGTCGTTTCGCCAAATGTTACTAAAACCGATCCCAGCTTTCGTCGTTTCGTTCAATGCGTCGATTATGATCACACAACGTTTTTTTTGTCCTTTCGCAAAATTGTTGATCGCCGTTAGTACCTCATTCAGGATATAGCCCTCCTGCACTTTGAGCCTATAAAGTAACTGTTCCTCCAATTTAAGATTATCCCCACTAAAAAGCGACGCTTTTAAAAAGATAACTAATTCGTCATTATGCGTTAACGTATTTACCAAATGGGCACATAAATTTGTTTTCCCTGATCCAGCATTTCCTGAAATGATAACATTGTTACTCTGTTCAACCGCATTGGTGACTAATACCCTGACCCCGGATAGCCATTGGTATACCTGATCGTGATTTTTAGTAACGTCACGCACGATATATTCATCTTCGGGTATTTCATCAAAAAGGAGTGACAAGTCCACTTCCCCCTGCTGAATGGTATTGTAACCATAATCAGGTACGACTATTGTTTTGAATCTTTGAAACAGGCCGAATTCCTCCGTTTCCAAAATATTTTGCAGCGTTGTCAACACTGAAGTAATCTCAGTGATCCGGTCATGTAATATATCAGCTTTTTTCAGAAAGGTCTTAGAACGATCGATATCTGCTTTGCCTTCCGCGTGAAGTATCTGATTAAATTCCTTTCGACCTTGTTCAAACCGTTTGATATAATCGAAACAACCATTAATCTCTGAGTTAATATTTTGCAAAAATCCCTTGTAATTCAGAAGTTCGGTCAGCCTATAGCGATTTTCATCAACTTCCTGGTGGAGTTCCGGAATATATTTGCTTTTGATCTCTTCATCATAGTAGATCTCAAATAATTCCTTTAGCCAGGTTTCGCGGCAGACAAAATCAGGCCGGGCAATCAATATTGCAAATTTGTAGACTTTGCTGAATATGGTAGAATTGGAAACGTTTGTGAAATTGGTAGTAGGGCTGGAAAAAGCCGCCAGCGCTCTTTTGATCCGTGCTAACACTGTTATTTGTTATCGACATCAATGTAAGAGTCGGACACATTATCATTTTTAATGCTTCCTTGACCCTTCATAAACACGCTTGTCCTTTGCATATCTTTATTGGAAACTTTGGTTGAGATTTCGCCCGATGCGAGTGTTATCAGTGCTATCATTTGCCCGATTATAACAATCATCGGCTCGATTTCTTTTTTATCCGCATACCAATAAATCGCGGCCAAAAGCATTAAAACATTTAAGATGTAAAGAGTGACCTTACGAAACTTGTTCATAATTAAATTTTAGGTTTGAATGGCAGTAAATATAATAATCTGCTTTAATAATTATATAGAATGCATCTGCGCAATTTAGCGCACACTTTAATGCAACCGCCCCATGCTTTGCACCAATAATGATATTATCTTGTCGCTCATCAGATGAATTGAAAAGAGCAATATCAAAATTAATTAAAAATTGCAGGAGTTAAAAGCCCGGTGTAATATAATTATAAAGATTCGAACCCGACTACGGCTACGTTAAGAGTGGTTGTATCTTCGGTTTCTTAAATTTTCATTCAAAGACTTTTCCTGACATCCTCCAATAAGATAGTCCATTTGTAAAAAGACAAGGCAATTGTTTTCGCCATTGCAATTCGGCGCAATGCTGATCGATAAGCTCTTTATCATTTTCTCTTGATATACGATCACAAATTGGCAATCTGATACATTCTTTTTTCTTGTCGTGTTCCGTGATTCTTGCATATATTAATTCCAAAGATAAAAGGGCCGCCGTTTCGATATAAGGTTTATTTGTGTTGTCACGTGGATAAACGATATCGCTACACTTTGAATCGATCGCAGGAAAACCATAAAAATCAATAAGCTTATCTAAAGTTTCGTTGGTACTTAAATCTTCCTTATAGATAAAATTCAATAATACAGAGTCACCGTCAGCAGATTCATACTTGCAGTTTTCCATCATTTTTTTCATATATATTAGCTTATTGCCAAGCAAAGCTTCCCATCGATTAAGGAATTCATCCATTAAAATATGCATCATTTGATAATTAGGCATTTCTTTCCCTCTGAACGTCCTGCTATGATCCCTCATGTATCTTTGATATAATTGGATCCCGCTTTCTTCCTTATTAGCAGATTCCAGTATCTCAAAGAAAGCATGACCTGGATTATTAAAAAACAAAGATGTGTAACAGATAGCTATTAGTAATTTGATATCATCTTTTAGGTCAGGGCGGATTTTATCATAAATTAACTGGGCTGATTTGTAAGGTATTTCTCTGTGATATAAATCCGGATTAACAAGCGATTGTATAAGGTGAGCCATGCTTTCTATCACACACATATATCCAAATTGAAATCCTTCTTCGAAAACCCTGTCATTCTCGAAGTCATAAACACCTATATTTACAGCTGTATCATTGATCTTCGCCTTAGCGATGTCAGCGGGTGCTATTTCAATTGCGCCAATATTACCACTTAAAAAGTCTTTGCTGCCGTTCTTTTCCCTTAATTCAGATTCAAACTCCTTTGCCCCTTGAATAAATTCATCTGGTGTCACAGGAACTGGTACGGTTTCTCGATCATCAACAAATCCCCTGAATAAAAATAAGGTATTGATAAAAAACGTGTTGTATTTAATGCCGCATGGTGTGGTGATCTGTTGAATATAGTGAACATACTCGTGTACAAAAGAAGCATGATCTCGTATGCCAACTACTTTATATCCGGTATGGGTGATTGGAGACTCACCTTCCAGGTAAATGTGAAAAGAGGTAGTTTCATATTTATTAGTTCTGCCGTTTATAATGCTGTCATATCCCATTAAACCTTTGATGTTAGAGGTAATTCTAATAATATATTTTTGACTGCCTCACCCCATTCGGTCAACCGGCGATGACTGACCCTAACCACTAGTGGATCCATTTTAAACGCCAATTTTTTCTCACTTTCGGTCATTAGTTTAAGTGTTGTATGGAGCAAGCCAAGAGACTCGTAAGCGTAATATGGTGGGTTGCCGATGCTCATAAATGATTTTTGTGTCATTTCATTTAAGTCAGGAATGGTAAGGTTATCTATGATATGACCAAAGCGCTGGTAAAATTCAAAGGTAATTTCTTCGCGGGCAAGGTATTGGGCTGCTATTCCTAAATATTTTGCTTTATGCTCATCATCAAAACGCTCTAGTGTCATGTCATTAATATTTTGACGGTTAATATTTTGTAGCTTTACAAAAAAACGATGGTAAAGTACAAGGTAACATTGACGCAAAAGGAAAGAGAAGAACTGCTGTCCATTACAAAAGGGGGGA
>Ga0307507_10007068_pt1 | contig 16616 bp, 2 predicted proteins | sample 7_EM_MG_FD_207223 | JGI IMG/M metagenome (GOLD analysis project Ga0307507, IMG submission 207223) | Populus trichocarpa ectomycorrhiza microbial communities from riparian zone in the Pacific Northwest, United States - 7_EM | ecosystem: Host-associated > Plants > Roots > Unclassified | place...
TTTCTTACTACCTTACTAATAAGATATATAATATCTAGTTCCTTTTCTATATAAATAGCTTAATAAAGGGTCTACTAAGCCGCTAAATAGGGTTAGATCTAGGATATAATATAGATATATATAGATATATAATTCTAGTTCTTTTTAACCTCTAGGCTTTACGCTATAAATTATATAGCTGTCGGTATCACTTCCGGTAATATATATTGCTATTGCAAAAGTGTAGGGGTGGTAACTGATTTAATTAATGTTTAATTAATTCTCCTATTCTATAGGTGGAATTCAGTGGATTTCCTAAGCTCGCTTAGCTTATATAATCGCGTACAACTGCATTACGAAACCTTGTTTAGACACTAGGGGCATTTAGTTTTGTAATAGTGCTTAAGCGCACCACCTGCCAAATTCTGCCAAATTCTGCCATATTGCTAAAGTGACCAATTACGATTTTTCATCCCCGGGATGGAAAATCGCTATTGGCTCACTTACTACTAGTGCCTTGGCGGCTGTCCTTGCATCTTTGCATCTTCTTCTCTCTCTACCCACTTAGTGACCTATAGCTTAATTATATTTATATTAATTAGGTCCTTTAACGCCTGGCAAGGCTTTAATTTTGTTATAGCGTCTATAGGATTACTGCCTTTATTAATTTATTTAATCTCTGCTATTTCTCTTCTTTTATATAATTATTATAGACACATTAGGTTAACCATAAGTCGTTTTTCTTGTTTTGTTCCGAGTTTAACTAAGCAATTATATAGAGATTTTAAATTGGTGCAAAGGATAACTAGTAATTATTTAAGTTATAGGATTTTCTTAATAGTTGTTTTAATTGCAGCTCCGGTGTTAAATCTATGGGCTATTCCGTATAGTTTAGATACTAGGACGCTTTGTATAACCCGCTTACATTTAATAGATAACCAGTAGAGGATATTAGCCTTATTATCTTTGTTTATAAGTATAATAACAAAGCCAATTTGGGATAAGAGGTCTTAGTTATTCGCAAAAGATAAGTCTATAAAGATTATTAATTTAAGGGAGTCTTTATTAGTATTAAGTTATACAAAACGGAGCCCTCTTAAGGGGCTATTGATCTGCCACTATAGCCGCTTATTAAGTTGCTTCGCGTGCTCCTCCTTTAGATTAACAACTTATGCTGTAAATAAGAGGTTAAAGGCAGCTTCTAGTTGGCAGACTATAGCAATATAGACTCCTCTTGCTCTCTAAGCAACGTACTAGTCCTTTAGTGTAACTGCCTTACGGACTTCCCCTCTAGAGCTAGTTAGGTCTATAACCTTTATAGTAACTAACTTTAGGTTCTAGCATTAAAGTTCCTAGGTAAGGGCTATTAAGTCCTTTTCTTGCCTAATATAGCCTCTATTAAACTTAATTAGGGTATTTAGTATAAGCTTCTCTCTTTCTTTTACTAGTAACTTTGCCTCCTAAAGCCTAACTTTTTTAGCCTCTATAAAGGTTTTATTAGTAAGGAACAGTATATTATTGGTTTACAATCCTATAATTTTAAAGCTATTGTTGGTTGTATATAATAAGTAGAGGTTATATATTAACTAGTTCATCTATAGTTTGTTAAGGTAGTGATGGTAGTATATATTAAGCTAATAGTTATTAGCTTCCGGGACACTATATAGTAGTTTAATAACTTTTAGGATTAATCTATTCTTTAGTTTAAGTTCTAGTGGCGGGCGTATAAAGAAGTCTCTATTTAGGTGGGTACTAGACTATATATAAGCTTGTAAGATATTATATAGGTATAGAGAAGCTGGTCTTTTTTTATTTTCCTATAGGGTTGCTATAAGTGCTAGGATAATTCTCTGGCTGACATATTAAATGGTTAGTAATTGTGTTAAGACTAGGTCTTTACTATAGTTGTTATAGGCTTATATAACTAGTCTAGACTTCTTAAAAGCCTTATCTGTTTTAGCGTTCTTAATCTTATTAATAAATTAGGAGTTAAAGATTCTAACTCCTTCTAAAATGTCTACTGTATTAATAAACTTAAAGACACCTTTCTTAAGTAAGCTGTTTATCTCCTTACGTCAAAACTCTGTAAATAACAGTAAGGTATACTTAAAGGTTATAGTATTAGGTTTCGTTAGGCTGTTGTTAATAAATATTAATATATCTATAATGTTTTACTAGGACTTTGTTAGTGATTATTATATTTATTTTAATCTTTGGGGGGGTGCACTAGCTGCCAGTTCCTCCTCTAGTTCCTTATTAGGTTCTTCTAGTTTAGGTTATAGGTATGGCTTTACTACTATAGTCCTAAAATTGGTAAGTCTACTAGGGAACTATACCTTATATATCTCTCTATTAATTTCAAGTAACTTAAACAGGCTAGTCCATCTACCACTTTATCTAGTATTACCTTCACGCTATATAAGTACATCTAAGTTAAGGGGGAGGTTGTAGATTGTGGTGACGGATAGACCATTTTATTGGTTTAGTGCGTTATTAACTTGCTTCTTTGCCCTAATCCTTGCGATCTCCTTTATTGCCTTCTTTATAGCTGCCGCTCGCTGTATAATAGAGGGTGCTAGTAGGTTGAGTTTGCTTATTTAAGGATAGGCACTAAAGACAAGTAGTGTTAGGACCAAGCCGTCTAGGCCAGCTGTGTTATTGGCGGCTTTTACTGCTATTTATAGAGCTAATTCTTTAGTTATTTCTGAGTCCTATAGCTCCTCTATAATTATCTAGTATGCTTAGCGTAATATTAGGTAAGCTCTTTCTACTATTTTAATAAACCAGTGAGCTTCCACTAGGACGCTCTTGGTTAATATAGCTATTGCTATAATATGCTGTTAAAACTCCTTGCTTATAAAGTTCTTCCCAGCATTATAGGTAATATAGTTAGGTAATCTAATGTAGGTATCAATTTAATATAATTGTAGGATATCCTAGGTATGCTTTGCGGAGATATTACATAGCCATCTCGCGGCTTAAAATCTGGTAGCTTTGTTAATAACATAGAGGACAGGGTTTTCATTAATGTATATAATATTAATAAAGATAGAATAGTTGAAATTGGAATCTTGGTCTTTTTATAATGTAAACTTAAACCATTTAGGGGATTTACTATGTTTCTGGTAGTGGGAACAGTACTTAGTAAGATAGTTAATAATCTATTTATTAATGTTATTGTGGCTAGAGCGTTCTAGTACCTTATATAGCTTATCTGCCAATGGATATCCAAAGCGGCGGTAGAGTTAGCAAAGTTTAGTAGTAGTTAGGTAGCAAGGATTTTAGTTAAATAAGTAGGTTATAAATAACTGTAGTAACTCTTCCTATAATAGGAAGGGGTAACCAAATTAGCGAACTACTAGTACTAATTTTGTTAGGGTAACTAGAACGTTCTTAAGGTTATTATAATAGACCTTTAGTGTGTCTATATCTGCAAGACACAGTAAGAAAGGTATATTAGCCTTTATAATGTGGAACTTAACGTTGCTAACTGGTGTATTAACTATAATAAAGCTAATAGAAGAGGTAGAGCCAATACCAAACTAGATATTAATAGCGCCGGCTTTTAAGGTATTAATAACGGTGTTATAGGTCTTCTTATATGCGAGGTATTGTCTATAACCTACTATTAATCTTTTTAAGGCTCCTATGTTAATTATTACTCCATAGAACTTATTAGAAGTATATTAGCTAATAGCAATATAGGTAAATAGATCTAAGTCATTGTTATAGTAAGTAGTTGGGTTGGTGCCAGTAATTATATAGGTAAAGGATTAATCCGCTAAGTCAGTTATAGTATTAATGGCTCCTCTATACTGTATTATTCCGGAAGAGGTAAGAAACAGTTTAGTCTATTCCTAAGTTAGAGATGCCGGTAGTAACTTAATATTAATCATAAGAGCTTCTATTACGTCGTTAATAGATTCTAAGTTAAGTTCATTATTGTAATCTGTTCCCTTATACTTAGTAATATACTACCTAGCATGTCTATTAAAGCGGCGGTTAAATCTGTCCTTAAACTTCCTTTTTAATTTATTATATTCTTCTCTTAAATATTTAGATAACTAGTAACCTTCCTTATAGCAAATAAAGCAGCGCTTCTTAGGTGGTGTATATTAGTTAGGTAGTCTGTTATATAGTCAAAATGGTAGTTAGGGGTACTGCTTATGGTAACAGCGGTCAGTAAAGAAAGCTTAGGGGTTCTTATTATTTAACTTTTTAAAAGTTGTAATAGAAGATTATAGGTTATTAATTAAGCCAGTTAGGCTGTTAGAAGGTTTAAAGCAGGTATATTAATAAGCTGGTAACTCCTAATAAGCGTTAATAAGTTTGTTATGGAGGAACTTATTAGTATGTAAGTCTGGGTTAAGACCAGTGCTGCTAATAGTTAAATATCCGGACTAATTGCCAGGATATTTAATTGACTAACGCACGGGCCGTATTTGATTGAAGCTAGCCTAATTAACGGCCGATTTAATTGAACTTCCAATTAGATATTTGGCTAGGAGGTTATCCTAGCAACGTGCCGCGATACAGTGGCAGAAAGAACAAAAGGTAAGATATTAAGCTTATTAATTGCAAGAATTTGCAGGAATTTGTTTTAATCTATAAGATCTACCTTTAGCTAGTACCTCTGGCACTTACTAGCCTCTACAACCTCTACTCCTAAGTAATTTCGCTTGTTTATAATAAGCCTTTTAGCCGCTAAGAATACGCGTTCTACTTTACTACTTATTGCTGGTATTAAGAATATGTTAAATGCCATATATACAAGAATAGGAAAGTTAGTTTAATGCTCCTTCTACTATATAAGCGGGTCCTGGGTTAATAGAAGCCGGTAATTAAAAGACCTTAGATAGGTGTTAAGCTCCAAACTATCTATATCCTTCTTCTTCTGCTTATAATACTTCTGTAATAGGTAATTAACTAAGAATTCGTCGTATGCAAGGTAGGAAGATTTTATATTATTTGGCTAATTCTTAAAGTTAAAGGCGGAATTAATATTAGGAACCTTTTTATAATAACTTAGAAAAAGGTCTTTAAATGCCTTTCTTGCGGTCTTAATTTAACTTGGATGCTTTGCCTACTTATCCTTAAAGTACTCAAATCGCTATATAGGGTGAAGGATAATAGCTGTAATGTAAAGAGGTAAGAAATCTGTTAGCTTAAAGTATTTCTTAAGCTTTAGCTAGGCTGTGTTAATACTAGTGTTATAGTGCTTAGTTTGTTTAAAATCGGCATTAAACATATTAATCTCCTCCTGCGCCTTCTTAAGAACATTATATATAAAGTTTATACTATAGAGAACTCTCTATAGTGCGCTATATTGTCCCTTTTAATTAACTTTCTGTACTTAACCTTCCTCTTATTTACAAAGCTCCTAAAAGGGAACTAGTATTTTTTGCTACCTAATTAGGTCCTCTTAATTGGCCTCTTATAAAAAGTCTTGTTAAAGGTTATAGGTACTTTACTGGTTTGGAAGTTTTTAACGGGTTTAGTAAAGGGTAATAGCAGCACGTAGTTTAATTGCTAGCATTTATTAGTATAATAGCTAATATAAATTGTAATAACTTAGATAAATAGCTCTGAACTAAGCCTTAAATAATTGCTATTTTTATAATACTAAATTAAGGAGAAGAAGAAGGGGTTGCCAAGATTAATGTAAATAAATATATACAGCTGACCGCTAAGGCTTATTATGCAGTATACCTAAGTTATATGGGTTACTATAAGCGCTGCTATAGAAATATATGGCGTAAGTTGCCAGCTGGTAACTTATAGTGACTTATTACGGCTGCAAAAAGCCTAGAAATAGCGCGTAGTATGATATCCCTAGTGGTAACTAAGAATGGCATATTGCGGCATATTGCGGCGATATGGCGGCGATATGGCGGTAATATGGTAAGTAATGTGCTCCAGTACTGTTATATAAATAAAAGAAATAGGATATACTATAAGAAATTATAGCCTTAGTTAAATTCTACCGAATTCCTCTATCTGTAAGAAGCTGGTAATATTAGAAGTCTTCCTTTTAGCACTCTCTAAATGTTGTTATCTTTATTAAATTATGGTTGATATAGATATAGATATTATGGAGCTTGCTAATTAGGTCTATACCATTCCAAATTTTAAATGCTTTATTGTATAAAGTACCGGCTAGCTTCCGCTTAAGCTTACTAACGCCCTTACTAAATAGTAAGGCCTTAATAACTAGGTTAATAATATAACCAAGACATTATAGGCGTGAATAGCTAACATTAATATTAAACTAAGTTGCTAGCTCCTTTAGTATAGTATTATTGTCCGTAGCATTATCCATTATAAACGCCCTAAGATTCTGGCTAATCTTATAGTTATTAATAATATCAGCTATAATTTCTGCAATTAATTGGCTAGATTTTACTTTATTTACTTTCCGGAAACCTAGAAGACAGTGCTTAAGCTTATACTCCTCACTAATAAAGTAAGCGTATATTGCTATATACTTGTTACAATTTAGAGAGCGCCAGCCATTAAGTAAGAGGTTAATTTTGCTTTTTGTATATAAAATCTTGTCCTTAATCTATATCTTCCTTAACTAAAATATATCTATTACCTAGCCCCTAATTATAGTATGCGAAAATAGAAGGATTGCTTTAATTTTAGGTCGGCTAGAAATAAGAAGCTGTTAAAATTATATATTTTAAATAGTTAAAAAGCTAAGGTTGTAGGCAATGATTATGTTAATAAGGTCCTTCTTATATTTAAGATCGTTAAATAGCGGTGGAAGAAGACCATATTATGTAAAGCCTACGTAAGTAGAACCTTATCCTTATAATAAGATGGAGTTAGGATCCTTACCGGCTCCAGTTATTCCATAGGTCTTTTTTAAATAAGATGCAATTAATGAGGTAGAGAGTGCATTAAAGAGCTAGGTACTATAAGCCTTTTTTTAATAGTAGCGCTTATAGAGCTAGATGTAACGGAACCTTATAGTAGTAACTACGGTGGGTTCTGTCAATAGGCTAGGTATATAGGTATAAACAATAAGTTAACAACGTAATAATAACTAGTGGAGTAGTTGCCTAACAAATTAACTCTAATTGTATTCTGAGATTCACTATAAGGAGAGAACTATCTACGGTAGGGACTAAGGTCCTTTAAATACACAACCATACTCCTAAGAAATCCTCTCTTATATATAAGGTGCGTATTGTCTGTCTTAAACATAACATCCCCTTTATTTAACACAGTTAACGCGTTTAACACCACATAACCTTAATTACTATTCCTTGTTATATGGTTCTACCGGTTCCATCCTAGACCGTGCCTATATTAACCAACTAGCTTCTTCCAACTCTTCCCCAAGTAGTTATAATATTGTACTTAAGCTGTCTATAACACCATCTCCCTCCTCTTTATCTTTATCCTTAAAGATTTCTAATATCTCTAAGTTGTCTACTAGAGGTATAATGTCTGTCTAGTCAGTCTAGTTAATATCTTTGCTTATTATACCTAAAGCATCTTTTTCTCTGTCCTGGGTTAAGCGTCGCCTGCGTACTATCTCCTTAATACTGTTGTTAGGTAAAGTAATAGCAATTCCTTGCTCCTATTATGCGAAAGAGGGGTTAGTCTATGTTATGCTAGTAAGTCCTTTATCCCGACAACCCTTTTTTTGCTTAGAGTGCACTAAAGCGAACATTTAATCGTCCTGCAACGTTTATTCTGTCTCTAATGCCAAGTATGCGCGTCCTATGACTTTTAACAGTTTTTAAGTTCCCTAAGTAACTTGTTATAGGGTCTTATGTTTAATCTACCGCTGCAAAACTTAATGGTAAGCTGGCCTCTGCGCTGCTTAAGGTTTAACGTGTCTTAGAAGAGTCCGTATATATCCTTAAAGCTTAGCGTCTGGCTTACGCTTATCTTTAACGCCTTAAATGTGTTTATAAGAAGGTTTGTTCTAAGGAGTGGAAACTTATTTAATAGGGTTTATCTAAGCTGGGTAATGAGAGAGTAGTGTCTCTAAAGAAGGAAACAACTTTAAGTAACTTGGCAGTTGCTCCTCCTAAGTTCCCCTTAGGTAATTCGTCCTTTGGCGACCCTTTTTTAATACTTCCTAACCTACTTTCTTCTAATACTCCTATACCTTTCCTATAGCGTTCTCTAGGTTGCTTAGTGGTTTCTAGGTAATCTTACTATAGCCTATCTACTTTACTTCGTACTATGTTTTATCATTAACGTCCTTATAACTGATGATCTTTAAAACATGCTATTCGTCCTCCTCTTGTCCTCTATATATGTCTGCCTTGTAAACTAGTAACTTAATATTCCTGTATGCTAGTTCTAGCATTGCGACATGCTGTATAGAGTAGATTCTTATTTTGGCTGGTAGGTTTAGTTTATATATAACCAATAAAATTCTCTATATAATTTTAAAAGGTCCTAGTCTAATATAGTCCAACTTTTTGCTTAGTCGTTAACTCTTAAAGTTTTTGTGTAGTAGCCACACTCTATCTCCCTCCTTAAGATCTGGTCCCTTAAATCTCTTAGCATTATAGTACCTTTTTATTTATTCTTGTACTAGTTTAGCTATTTCCTTAAGGTCTGCATAAAGATTTATTAAAGTCTCTATTCTTTACTTAGCTGTGCTACTTGTTTTTTTTACTTAACGTGGCAATAATAACGTTCTTAGTTCGTACCCGTAGTTTGCCTTAAATAGTAATGTTCCTATTCCTTCTTATAGTGTTGCATTATATGCAAACTGTGTAACTAGTAATAATAATACCTAATTATTCTATACGTAATTAATATAATGTCTTAGATACTGCTCTAGTGTCTGGTTTAACCTTTCTATTTATCCATCTATCTGCAGATAATACGCTATTAATATTGCTGCTTAAACTCCCTACTTAGCTAAGAATACCTCCTAGAATGCTACTATGAATCTTAGATCTCTGTCCAATATGACCTTGCTTAGTGCTCTGTGTCTTGCAAATACTTCCTTAATATAGATTTTAGCAACATCTTCTACTAATATCTTTTCTGTATATGCTATAAAGTATCCCCACTTTATAAGCTTGTCTACTATTACTAAGATTATGTTATAATCTTGCCCTGTAATAGAATCTCTTAACTTTAGTAACTTAATAATAAAGTCCTATAATATAACTTCCTATAGTCTTTCTGGTGTTTTAATAGGTTGTAGCCCTCCATATAGCTTATGCCTTATTAGTTTATTTCTTTAACAATCTGGATATTCCTTTATAACTTATCTTACTAGTCCCTAGATTCCTTAAATAACATACTCCTTTTAAAATCTTAACACTAATCCTGTAGCTCCGTTGTGTCTTTATATTAGTCCCTTATAAAATAACTTAATAAACTCCTTTGTAATAGATCTTGGAATATAAGTTGCTTCTCTATTCTTATACTGTTCTATATCCAGATCCTCTACCTATGCCTCTTGGATCTTCTATATCTAATTACTCTCTAGTAATTTGTGGATCTGACTTTCCTTAGTTGATATAATTTTTAGATAATTGTACCTAATTAATCCGTCTTAATCTTTTTGTAGTAAAGCCCCTAATGGCTTTTCGCTATTTTGCAACTCTACCTTCCTGCTAAGTGTGTCCGCTCTTGCGTTTTCAGTACCCTTGGTATGATAAATTTCGAAATAATATTCTGTAAGCATTTCCGCCCATTTGACTTGCCTTCTGTTTAGCTTCTCCTTTTTTATTAGTCTTGTAAATGGCTTAATGCTCTTTAACCATTGTGCTATAAACCCCCTATAGTAGTTGTAAAACCCTAGAAACGATTTTAACTATATAACGTTCTCCAGTTCTTGCCAACTCACTATAGCTTTAACTTTCTTTGGGTCCATACTGATTTTTCCTAGTTTAATAATAAATCCTATAAAATCGGTCTTTCTTATAAAGAACTCGCATTTTTTAATAGCTACTGACATCTATTCTTTCTGTAGTCTCTTTAAGACTCACTTAACGTATTCTTTATGTTCTTCCTCACTCTCTAAGTAGATAATGATGTTGTTAAGGTATACTATAACAAATTTATTAAGGTATTCTCCTAATATACTGTTAGTTCGCTTCTAGAACATTACTAGTGCGTTTATAAGCCCAAATTGCATAACTAATGGCTTGTATAGTCCTTCCTTTAACCTAAAGGCTTCCTTCTACTTATTGCCTTCCTTAATCCTAATTTGATGGTATACCTATCTTAGATCTATCTTTGTGAAGATTTTTACATTGCCTATCCTGTTTTAGATTTTGCTAATTAAGGGTAAAGGATACCTATCCTTCCTGGTAATGCTGTTTAACTATCTATAGTTTATACACATCCTAAGTTTTCTGTTTTTCTTTAGGATGAACAGTACTAGATATCCTGCTAATAACTGCGATAGTCTAATATATTCCTTTCATAAGTTCTCCTAGATAAACTCTTTAAGTGTCACTAACTCGGTTTTAGTAAGCTTATAGATTAGAAAGAACTTTAGACTTATTCCCTTTTCTAATTCTATCTTATAGTCCCACGCTGTATGCTCTAACAGCTTTTTACTTTCTGGTAACCATAACTTTTTTCCATACTTGTGGTATCTCTTTGGTATATAACTTAAGCCTTGCTTAGTCTCTTTATATATTGCTCCGACTTAGTACTATACTAACTTGGTTTGTTATCGCATCTTACGCCATTAAGTATCTCTAATATTGACCTAACCTGTAACCCAATTAATTTTTAGATTGTATTCCTGTAACTAAGGCATTCCTAGTATTACCTTGTCTTTTCCTAATAGTAAGATATTAAAAGACATTCTGACTTGTCTCCCTTTAATAGTTAACTAAATAGGTCCTGTTTTGAGATTAATAATGCCTCCTCTATAGGCTATTTAATTTCCTAAAATTATTATAAGTAGATATAGGTGTTCCTTCTGTCTATATAGTAACCCTATTCTTTCCACTGCTACTAGTAATATATGGTTCCTCATTACTCTACTATCTATTAGTGCTTCGAACTGTTAATCTTACTACTTAACTTATAAATTTAGGTGCCGTCCTTAAATTCCTTTAAGGGTCTAAGGCTCTACTACTAGTTCCCTCTAGTCCTGTAGGCCTCCCCTTTTCCCAATTATTAGCTACTAGATCCTGTTTATACTTAGTCCCTTCTAGGCCAATACTTAGTTTACTTCTTTTCCTCTATGTACTATAAATAAGTGTTCTCTAGACAATTCCACCACTATCTTCTATCTAGGCATTCTTCCGTAAGGAATCTTCCTAGTTAAAGTATTAGGTCCCCTTAACTCTGTACTTCTACTAGGTGCCATCTATATATATACTTGGCATCTCTAAACCGTTTTTCCTCTGGTGCCTAATATATCCTTACTAGGTACTTTTGGTTCCTGTCTTTTAATGCCCTATATATATTACATACGTCATCTGTATAAGCTATTTATAATAGTATATAATACGCTAGGTAACTTAGGTTAACTCTTAGCTCGTCTTTATTCTTAAGTTTAAACCTATACCTAGTTAACTTAACCACTAGTATTTCCGCTATAGGTACTAAGACTTATCGCTTACTTCTCTAGTCCCTAGATCCTTCTTCTAGGTCCTTTAATGTTATAATTAATGCTCCTTTAATGTAACTCATGCGTTTTTCTATAATGGGTTGGTCTTAGACAACTTTTTTATCTAGCTATATATAAAAGTCTTCCTATTTGTTATTATGTCGTTGCCTATACCACTTTCTATATAACTAGTTTAGTGTATATAGTCTGTCTATAAGAAAGTACCTTGTTATTACTGCATTATAATATCCTTTAGTATGTCTTTTTTCAAACCTGGTTGGAATCCCTAGATCCTCTTCTTATTCTAGTTTATTTAACTACTTTGCTCTAGGCGTCCCTGCCTTAGGCCTGTTTATAACTCTTTATATAGGTGCTCTGTCCCTTATATAACCTGGCATAGCTAACCTTTTGTCTAGCTTTTGCTCCTACTATATAATAATTCTTTGCCTAAACTTATCTATGCTTTCTTATTTTCTGCGTCTTATAGCTAGATCCTTGAAGTTATCTTGCTTCTTAATCTCCGTATTAACTTTTTAATCTTTAGGCTAAACACTATATTTACCTGGAATTAATGTTCTTACTTATTCTCCGAACTTATAGTTCTTAAACTTGCGTCCTATGCTTATATAATATGCCTTAAACTAAGCTGCTGCTCTTTCCTATTGGTTCTTGTCCGTTATGGGTTCTTAAGCTGTCCTTATTGCGTCCTATAAGTCTAGAGCCTTCCTTATCTCTTCTTAAGAATCTTAGACCTATAGCCTTTTACCTTTTATAAGTGGTAAGCTAGCACTAGCAGTTATCTGCTTGCTTAATCGTCTTTAGATATTACTCCTTCTATCTTATAAAGTAATAGATGTTATATCTAATGGTGTTATAATACCCGTTACTAATCCGCGTTTTATAGTGGTTTCAGTCTCTACTTCTGTTATGTTATTAAGGTTTAAGTGCTCCTAGTTAGCCTCCTTTTCTTCCTTATTACTATTAATTAATAAGTACTCTAATTCTATTATCATTGCTGCTAATCCTTATCTATATATTGCTGTGATATCTTAATCTAGCTTATAGAGTTAATCTTATTCTTTATCTAACTCTTTGGTTCCTTTAAGTCCTCTTAACTCTAGCTCTTGTGGCTAATAGCTTGCGCCATACTTAGCGTCCTTATAAATTTAGTATGGGTTGTTATAATAAAACGCGAAGTGTTTAATTAAACACTCTTTGGTTCCGCGTAACATCCCTATATCTACGCTATTATACTCTAATGACTTAGTGCCTTTTACCGCGTAGTTGTTCTAACCACCTCTACAGTCTCTAGCAAAATAACCCTATTTTCCGCAATTTATGCAAGCTCTATCTTTAAACCATCTTTCTTGTTATAGAGTCCGCCTAAATATCTTCTACTGCTAAGATCCCTGGTTCGGCCTCTGCTCCTTAGTCCTGTAATTACTTAATCCTTAACCTCTAGGTTTTTATAGTTTCTTTATCCACCTCTTAGACTCTTTGGTACTACTTAGGTCTATTAGCTCTACGCCATTCTATAGTTTTTAACTTAGTATCTATTATTATGTGCTCTGCGTCTTATATAACTATAAAACTCTATCTTACCCTTTCTTAGCTTGTTCCCTTTAATAGATCCTATTATTAATCTTTATTAATTAATCTATTAGGTCTTTTAGACTTTCCGCATCTTCTATTAGAATAATTGCGTCCTAGACTTTAGCCTTAAGTCCTTATTTACACTGTACTATAAGCGCCTTATTATTCCACTTAACCTATGTTATAAGTATCTGGAACTATATCGTGTACTTAATTGCTGAAGAACGTTATACTAAGTTTTAAAGCTTTTGTTTTGCTATAGTTAATGCTTCTAGGTCTCTAAATATCTATATTAGTCTCTCCATAAACCTGTTCTAACTAGTAAACATAAACCGTATATCTTAGTTAGTAGTTGCTATACCGCTTACTTATATCTTGGTAAAGTAAGGTTTAAACCATTTTAGTGCTCTTCCTATTAAGAACAATCCTGCATACGCCACTTGATTTATAGGTATTACCAACTTCACTCCTTCTTGTATTACCTTAAAGTGCATTTATATAAGGAATCCTTTAAGTTTTAACCTTTCTCCTAAAAACCGTTTAATTAATGGTAACTTAACCTTTACTGCTCCAATTCCATTAATGCGTTCTTTAAGTATCCTATTATTATTTAATAAGCGATTAACTATTTCCTATAACTAACCTCTTGTGACCACTTATAAGTCCGTATCTGCTATACTGGTGTCTCCTAATCCTAAGGTAGTTGCGGTCGTTGACTGCATTGTGACTAGTGCTTTTGGTAGCATGTTATTTAACTTCTCTCGTGTTTTAATACTGTAACCTTAGTAGTGAATGTGTAATGGAGCCTTGTAGTAGTAACTATGGTAGGTTCTGTTAATGGGCTAGGTATATAGGTATAAACAATAAGTCAACAACGTAATAATAACTGGTGGAGTAGTTGCCTAACAGATTAACTCTAATTGTATTCTAAGATTTACTATAAGGAGAAAACTATCTATAGTAGGGACTGAGGTCCTTTAAATACACAACTATACTCCTAAGAAATCCTCTCTTGTACGTAAGGTGTGTATTGTCTGTCTTAAACGTAATGTCCCCTTTGTTTAACATAGTTAACGCGTTTAACACCACGTGACCTTAGTTACCATTCCTCGTTACATAGTTCCACCGGTTCTATCCTGGATCGTGCCTGTATTAACTAACTAGCTTCTTCCGACTCTTCCCCAAGTAGTTATAATATTGTACTTAAGCTGTCTGTAATACCAGAGCTTCTTATAGCCCTTTACTTGTAGATTAGCTCTATACTAATAAACCTAAGAAACCTTTGTCTTTGTATTTAGGACCCGTTTATTATGTAAGCGATATAGCATATTTTAAAGAAGCTAGCCACGGTATCTAAGAGTATTAAATTAAATGTCAAAAACGTAGGCGTGCGAGGTCTAAGTGGGCTGAGATACTTCTAAGGTAGTCTTAAGTAAATTAGAATTAGATAATTAAGAAATTTTGTTAATATCCGAACTTATATTACCCTTTAAAGTTAATAGGGTTATTGTATAATAAGATAATAGTGGGCAATCTGAAAAATTTTAAACTGGATAAATTATTAACCGAGACTATTAATTAGTTATTAAATATCTGACCTCCGTTTAAATATTTAATTAGCTTAACTAATATCTAATCTCGTATTTAATTGATTAGACTGACGCTTGGACTAATTAAACTTCTAATTAAATCCGTTAACTGTTGGCAGTACTGGTTAAGACCATGCTGGAGGTGTCTTAGTTCTTTAATAAGCAATTATAGATAGTCTAGGGTTGATTTTCTAGTATTCTCGCCTTTGCTTATTATAGACCTTAAGGTTATTAAGTTCTATTGCCCTAGTATACTACGCCTGTACTTAGGTCCCTTAAAGTAGTTGTATATGGCGTTACAGATTTGGTTAAATAAAAGGGTTAGGGTGACGTTTTTGAAGTTAGTATAGTAGTGGTTAAGTGCTAAGCTATATAATATTATAGAGTAGGCTTTAACCTTGGCTTCTTAGGGTATATTAGCTCTACTATAAAGGTCATAGAAGATAGTAAGTTTGAAGTCAAAATTGTTATCTTCTCTGCTGTACTTATTGTCTTCTATATACATCTTTATAAGGTTTGTTAACTCCTTACCAAAACCCTGGCTTTAGTTCTATTTAGATAGTCCTATTATTATTAGCAGATTAATATAAGGTTGATTTTATTGTGCTAATAAAATAGGTTATGTGGGTAGTATTGTAGGTAGGATAGGGTTTATAGGTAGTATTATAGGTAAAATAGGGTTTGTAGTTGGTAAGGTTAAGATTAGGGTTTTAATGGTACTAGTGCTGGTAAAGTTGTTCTTAAAGAGGTAGTTAATTTGTCCTAAATTGAACTTCCCTCCAGTTGCCATATATTCCCTAATCTTAAGCTTAGTCTATTCTATAGGCTCTTCTTCTTATAGGGTGTTAAAGAGTAACTATAGAACTGTAACACGTCTATCCTTCTTAACCCATACTCTGTAAACTTAAAGGAAGTGTTAGAGGTTATAAATAGTTATCTAGTTGCAATTCTTAAAGACTTCTAGTGTAAAGGTGCTAAAGTCATTATAGTAAAGCTCCTATAGGTTGTTGTCTATTATATTATAAAATCCATATTCTATAATCTTGTACTATATAAATTTACTAATTTCTTCTTTGTTAATGTTTTTAGACTATATGTTAAGCCCTTTACTCCATCTCCTCCGTCCTTCTTTAACTTGTGCCTTAATGTCTAATATATTAATTCTTATCTCGTAACTCTTATTAAGTTTAATTTTAGATTCTAAATGCGTAATAGACGTAAATTAATACAAATGCGTAATAGATGCGGGTGCTTAACTTTTGTTAAATTTAAATGCGTAGTAGACGTGAACCGAGGGCCTATTAGATAGGGGTTGACTTTTTAAATACATGTTAACTAATGCTCCTTAATGTGATCTAGGTAGTATAAAATGCGTAATAGACGCGAACTAAGGGCCTATTAGATAGGGGTTAGTTCTTTAAGTATCTAAAGGCTATATATAAAGAATTAAGGGCCTATTAGATAGGGGTTGCCTTTTTAAATATACGTCGACTAATGCTCCTTAGCAAACGGGTTTGGTAGAGGCCTATAGCAGGGACTAATCGAGCTTGTCTCTCTTTATAGATAATACGTCTCCTGATCTATAATTACTAATTAGTGTTGGTATTACTTCCAGTAATACATATTGCTATTGCAATAGTGTAGGGGTAGTAACTGATTTGATTAATACTTAATTAATTCTCCTATTTTATAGGTGGAATTTAGTGGATTTCCTAAGCTCGCTTAGCTCACGTAATCGCGTATAACTATATTGCGAAACCTTGTTCAGACAATAGCCTATATTTTTCTTTATTTTAATGTTAAAAAGAGGTTATAATATAGATATATCTAGGATCTTACTAGGAAATGCGACTTAATATACTTAATTAATCCTCTATAACTATTTATAAAATTTATTT
>Ga0307507_10007069_pt1 | contig 16616 bp, 17 predicted proteins | sample 7_EM_MG_FD_207223 | JGI IMG/M metagenome (GOLD analysis project Ga0307507, IMG submission 207223) | Populus trichocarpa ectomycorrhiza microbial communities from riparian zone in the Pacific Northwest, United States - 7_EM | ecosystem: Host-associated > Plants > Roots > Unclassified | place...
CGCCGGGGCGCCCCCCCCCCCCCCCCCCCCCCCCCCCCCCCCCCCCCCCCCCCCCCCCCCCCCCCCCCCCCCCCCCCCCCCCCCCCCCCCCCCCAAAGGGAGACAAGTACCAATGACGCGGACATCCGTGTCTTGGAGAAATGCAGAGTGGTAAGCCTATTGGATTGGTTAGTTAGTTATCTTTTGGGTATGATATGGGAATTGGGTGTCGAGGGTGGGGTTTGTGGAAGGAAGGGGGGGGGGGGGGATAACGTACCGGCATTGTTAACTTGACGATCGATAGATGGCGAATGTGGTTCTAGTGGTGGTGGTGGTGGTGGTTTGAAGTTGTTGTCACTGCTGTTGGAAGGGTGCACTTGGGGTGTGACAGCGTAATCGAAAATGGCGGGGGAGCGGGATCGTAAAGTGTGTGGAGCTTGCGGCTCGAATCGTGTGCTCTCCATGAAGCCACAACTGTCAAGGGAGGCCGGGTAACCTTCCCCCTCCCCAAGGGCCCTTGTCTCGCAGTCTCCTTGGCCTGGGACCCGCGAGCGCGCTCGCGGGTTCCAATTCTACCATATCCTAGAGGGTATTCATCAAAGAAGATTAATAGATTTCCCTAGGTCTCCCTCCCTCCGTATCTGGCACAGGAAGTATTCGGCACAAGCATGATAGCGGTGTTAGGGTGGGGGGGGGGTTATCAGTATTTTCAAACAGCTATAGTGCGTGCCATTCAAAACGTGCACCAGGAATTCAATGATTTTCAAATTTGATAGGCTTCACAACCACTAACATTATTGGGAAAAAAAAACCTCAGCATTATTCTCCTTCATCTTCTCTTCAATGCTGAGGTTTTTTTTCCACCATAATGTTAGTGGTTATAGAGCCTATCAAATTTGAAATGGTCAACTTTGGGTGAGAGGGAGAAAATTATGTTACATTAACCATAGTTTGAATGCTTAGTAATTGAGTTTTGGGTGCTTAGAATGTAGGTTTTTGGGTTATAGGAAGCAGATTGCCAACTAAATATGCTAAATAAAACCTGTAACCTAGGATAACTCCAGTAACCCTAAAGGGACTTCCAATAAGCCAGTAGGTAACAATGCAACAATAAATTGCAGAATTGTAAATAAACAATAACAAATGCTGTTCTTGTTGATTTTCAATATTTATTGTATTTATAAATACTTTTACATCTTGCTTATCCTATTAAATTGATTATAATTCTAATCTTTCTTCATCACAATCTTATTTTCATTGAAACCTGTTACCCTAAACTCAAACACAACTCGGGCTTGGCACACAAATTTGCACAGCCACATGTAGCACCTCATTTTCAGCCTGGTGTACGTTTTGAATGGCACGAACCGTACCTAATACTTGAGTATGAGGCGTGAATACCTGCAGTTTATTGGATTGTCACTTGGAACACGGTCGCTAGAGAGTGGGATGGGGACGGGGGTTTCCGTCGTGGTGAAACCCTGGTTTTATTCGTTTGACACCCCCCACAGTTCATGCTACTGCAATCAAAGTTTCAAAGTAAAAGAGTATAATATCACTTAATAGTGGTCGCGCTCACAAACATGGTTCAATTAGACGTCATTCAATTATCGTATGAGTAGTTTGGGGAAGTGCAATTTTTTCAAGAGCGAGGAAAATCAAGTGGAAGAAGAAGAAGCTTGGTTTAAAACACTGCCGCCAAGCACTGCTGTCAAAGTTGCACGTTACTGTATGCTACCGTATATCCCTCACTATCCGCACGATAACTCAAAACTAGACTAGGCAATCATACTGTAATCACGCTTTTTCGCTTTCACCAACGGCTTAGAGTTCAGAATGTTTCTTTTGGCTTCTATCGTGGGGTGCTTTTACACCTTTCGTAACTTTAGATAAATACTCGACCAAAAGGAGCGTTTGAGAAAAGGGTTCGTCCCAAAACTTTCCCTTTCTCTCTCTACTCTACTCGTAGCAATACCGTAGTAAAGGTGTGACAGGTGACCTAGCTTAACTTAGACTATCATCACACCCTTCACTTCCGTCATACCTCCCTTGATTGATGTCAATAACACCAAATCACTTTCCTTGACATACCTTACCTTACCAGTGCTCCTCACCTCTACCTACTCTCTTGCTCATCATAGCAACTAGGGCCGCCTGCGAAAATACCGTACCCTGTTAGCAACCGTTCTTTTCCCACCAAAGCATTTTTTTCGTTCCTTCCTTTCTCTTTCTCCTCTTTTGGCCGTATCTACTTGCAGACTGCCGGAAGCGAGCGAGAGAAGTTTTTGCTGGGGAAGAGGGAAAGAAAAGAGACCGGGATAGAGGGGGTGTGATTGGAATTCTGACGCCTTCAACATGGCGCGACAGAAGGAGTTTGCACCAATGGTGAACTGGCTCTATGACCTTATTCTGTGGTCTTTCTCAAGTATGTTTTGTGCCCTGCCCAAGTTCGTGTTTTTAGGGAAGAAAAGGTGGATGAGGCTCCGGGTGAGATTTCATCTCTCGGGTATCTGCTTATGGTGATGACGATGATGCTAACGATCTGCTCTTTCAATCAATAAGTTCTTGTGGATCTTTTCTTCCGCGAGGTTCACCCTCGCGGTGCATTCCGTATCCCTCGGAGGGGTCCTATTATCTTTGTTGGAGCACCACATGCAAACCAGGTGCGGCCTTCTCCACTCCTTAATAATGAGAAGCGAGCGAAGAGATAGGGCCTAATCATGTTACATAGTTCGTCGACCCTCTAATCCTCATGCGCGCCGTTCGCCTAGAGTCCCGCCGCCGTATAGCATTTCTCGTGGCGGAAAAGTCAATGCGAAGGAAGTTCATTGGATGGCTGTCTCGCTGCGTGGGTGCTGTACCCGTCTCTCGCGCCCTAGACATGACCAAGCCCGGCACCGGACGTATCTACCTACCGGACCCCCAGCAACCCCTCAAGATCAGGGGTGTCGGGACGAAGTTTACGGAGGAGCTGGTTGCCGGCGGATTGCTGGTTCTACCGCCGGCGAAGGGGCAGAGCGCGGCTAGTGCGGAGGTTATTGAGATATTGAGCGACGAGGAAGTCGTGCTGAAAAGGGAGTTTAAGGGAGATATTGCTCTGGCACAGCTTACGCAGAAAGGCGAGGAGGATGGAAAGGGGAGCAAGTATAAGGTTGCGCCGAAGGTCGATCAGAGTCAAGTTTACGATGCGGTATTTCAAAGATTAAATTCAGGTGGTTGTGTGGGTATCTTTCCTGAGGGTGGTAGTCATGATAGGACGGAGTTGTTGCCGTTAAAGGGTAGGATATGCCCTGTTCTGATTTTTAACTTCCGATATCACTCCGTGTTAAGAGTGATATCACCGTCTGCAATTACTTTGGTTCTGAGGGGTGTCACTAACATGTATCAGCTGGTGTTGCTATCATGGCGCTCGGCGCTCTCGCCGCCAACCCGGACTGTGGACTCAAGATTGTGCCTTGTGGATTGAATTATTTCCATGCTCATAAGTTCCGATCACGGGCTGTCATTGAGTTTGGAGCTCCAATTGAGGTACCAAAAGAGCTCGTGGACCAATACTCTAAGGGCGAGAAACGTGAGGCTGTTAGGGCTCTACTGGAAATCATATATAATGGATTATTGGCAGTTACTGTTACCTCACCAGATTACGATACCCTCATGGTAAGTCCCTCGGCCCTCAATAGATGAGCTAGCAAAGTCAGAAACTAATGTTTTTTTTACAGGCAATCCAAGCAGTTAGAAGACTTTATAAGCCGACCAACAAGAAGCTTCCCCTTCCGATGGTGGTAGAACTCAACCGACGACTAGTCACTGGATACACACATTATAAAGACGACCCACGCATAATCAATCTCCGGGCATCCGTATCAGAATACAACCGCCAACTCCGTCTCCTCGGCCTCCGGGACCACCAGGTCGAGTACGCAAAATTCTCTTTCTTCCGCGTCATTTTCACCCTGATCTACCGTGTCGGAAAGCTTGTCTTCCTCGGAACCGGTGCCCTACCCGGGTTCATCCTCTTCGCTCCCGTATTCGTCGCAACACGCATAATCTCCCACCGAAAAGCCAAAGAAGCCCTTAAGACCTCGACCGTCAAGATCCAGGGTAAGGACGTAATGGCTAGTTGGAAGCTCCTCGTAACCCTAGCCCTCGCACCAATCCTCTACAACTTTTATGTCGTAATCCTCTGCTGGTGGACGTATCGCCACCGTCTATTTGGGCTAATGCCAGACTGGATGCCGATAATCGGCGTGGCAATCTTCGGTTGGATATGGTTCCCCAGTATCACGTTCGCAGCCCTCCGCTTCGGCGAGATAGGAATGGACATATTTAAATCCCTGCGCCCCCTAGTCCTCTCACTGAACCCCACAAGTGCAAACACCCTCCACAAGCTCCGTCAGAAGCGCGCGCAGTTGGCCACAGACGTGACCGACCTGATAAACGAGCTCGGCCCCGAAATATTCCCAGACTTTGACTCTACAAGGATAATTTCTGACCCGTTCATCAAGTCCGACGCCCTCCCTACTATCAACACTACCTCCCGTACCCGCCGTGATTCGGAGCTCTCCTCCGACTCGAACATCTCCCCCACCTCCGAGTCCGGCGGTGGTAGTGCTTCTTACCTTACCATCGGTGTGGGCTCCGGCATTGGAGGCAACAGTCACAACATCCCGCGCAACGAGAGCTTCGGGAACCTCGGCAGCATCGGTCTCTTCGCTTCTAGGCCCGTTAGTAGAGCGCGTAGTAGAAGCAACAGTGGCGGGTTCCCCATCAAAGCGCTCAGCAACATTGAGGGCGCGGGACAGTTTGGCTTCGACGAGGTCAGTCGTAAGATTAGCTCTGCCATGGCCGAGCGCAGGAAGGAGAGGAGTCGGAGGAGGAGTGGGAGTTTGGGCTGGGGGGAAGAGGAAGTCGATGGGTATCAGGGGAGCACAAGTGAGAGTGAGGGAGATGATGAAGAGGAGGATAAAAAGGTAGTTTGAGTAAGTGAATGTGCCAAAAGTAAAAAGAAACGAAAAAGAGCGTGCGGCGAGGATGGGGGTTTTACCTATCCAATTATTTTCACTTTCCTTTCCTTCTTCCCTTTTCCTGTCGGGTTTGGTTCGGTCGGTCGGTAGGTTTGGCTTGGTTTGGTTTTAGTCTGGATCCCTTTTGTGCTCGCTCGTTCATTCGTACCATAACTTCCCTTTCCTTCCCTTTTTTTTTCCCCCCTTCCTCCTCTTCTATAACACCTCGATGCGCCTAGCCTGGTTTTACCCGTCAACTTGAAGCTTGCGCTCCTGCTCTTTCTTCCCCCCTCCCTCTAAGAGTCCTGAGTTAAGGATATTAAAATTAATTGAGAATACGATAATCTAGTCTAGTCTTAATATGATACTCCTGTTGTTGTTCATGCGTGATCACTCGACCAGTTTTGTCTACTGTAGTTTGTTGGCTGAGTCAGCGGTGGGTGCCTCCTGAGATTGTATCATACTCAGCTCGCCGGAATTAGTCATAGGTCACGTGAACTGTAGTCGAGTCACCGAACATGAAGCTCAGTTAGGTGCTAGGTGCGATGCAACGATCATCAACATCGGAGCGGCATTCAAGAACCTCGGTTTCAAGCACTTCAGATCCGTTCATTTTCACAATAGATACTCCAATTTCAGTCAGATTCCCAACCTCAAGAACCCGCTCTCATCCTCCAGGTAATATACCGGTACTTCTTCACAGTCCACGTGACCTATGACTAATTCCGGCGAGGTGAGTACATCTCCCCGGGTAAGTAAATATCGCCGGGTGCATTACCTCACAACTACCACTCTCATATCAGGTTTAGTGCTCCTGTTAATGAAAAAAAGATCCGTATCATAACCTGGCCTGAAATGCTTTTTGAAATCACTCGATTGGCGTTTCAAGAAATGTGCCAAGCTAGTTTTTTGGTTTGCATTTTAACGTGATGAAGAGAAATTCGGCACTGTTGACACTGCAGGGGATACTGGGTAGACCAAAATATTTCAGCGCAGGATTCAAACATCGCAAACTATGACAGGTTAAATCCATTCAATCAGTATTAAAGTTAATGATATCCCCCTCTCTGCTTTTCCACCTTCCATGCCCACGCACACCACTTGCACTAATCCTTCATTCATTTCATGTTCATTTCTCATCAACTTCCACAACAAGACGCAAGGAAAGGGACAATAGAATTCGCAAGCTAGACTCGCGTGAAACGACAACCACATTTTTATTCAACTTAAAGGGGTGGGGGCAAAACGGAGCAAAATGTGGAAAAAAAGTAAAATTGATGAACGCAAGAACTACAACCGCCTCCTCCCACGTTAAACTAGTAAGAAAGAAAAAAAGAGGGCCTTTATCTCGTGTAAAAAGGTTGAATCTAGTTGGTTCCAGTAACGGCGAGCCTGTAATGGCGGTCAGTAAACGAATAGATACGTGGAAAGCATGGGGAGGGGGCATTTACTTCATTAGATGTTCCATAAATGTTTGCAGTGAGACGTCGTCGGTGAATATAGTCTGGGCGTTTTGCGGAACACCGCCGTATCCGCCGGATGTGTGGGTTGTCGATGGGTTAAGTTTTGATAGGAGGAAACGTGCTTGGGAACCACCAGCATCGCAGACGATAAATCGAGGCAGTGGGAAACGGTCAGCGATCAGCTCCTATATTGGTATTTATATTAGTTATATTTCCTTACCACCGGCGGTGGGATAGGTACTCACCCTAGCGTCTTCCTTGGGCAACTCCAATAGCTCCTTGAAGTTTTCGTATCCCTCTTGCTCCTGGTACCCGACCTTCCTCCACTCGGCAATGGTCTCACCGTGGAAGATGAGAATGTGGAAAAAGGTGTCGAGTAGTAGGATGTGATTAGGCTGGATAGATGTGGAATCCAGAAGAACCGGGCGAGGTGGTTCATCAAAGGTGTACGTATCAAGGGTAGGTTGAATCATGATAAGAGAGTTTCCAACATCTTCGCGATTAATGACATGTCGGTAGAAAGCTGTTTCGTCAGGGGAGTTGTTGAAGACCTGCAAAAATTGACTACGACGCAGATGGAAGACAAATTGTGGGTACAAAGTAAAGTTCTTCTCCAATCTGAACGATGTAGGATCATCTTTGCGGTAGTCAGCAAACCTCGAGCACAGCCTAATAAGCATCCGGTCGACCCATCTCAACACGTCTGGACCATCATCAACCTCTGCCTTGAAGACCGCAATTCTGGCCATGAGCACAGCCGCAGTTTCCTGGTCAAAGGAGTGGGCGATCGATGGATCACCGGTGGGGCCACTAAGATCACGACCAATAGTTGTAACTCTCAGGTGGAATTGGCCAGAAGAGTGTTGATAATAGGTCAAATATTGAATAAGGCCCTTCTGGGGCCCTTGTTGCTGTTGAGCAGGGCCCGCCTGAGAGGCAATCTCAAAGTAGGTCGCGACTGAAGTTGTGGGACTAAGCCCACACATCTTCCAAGAGCAGGTATTACCAATACCACATTCAGTCTCACCAACGGAAGTTGACTTCTTGTTCATTGAAACCGCATGGCCAATCAAACCGGTAACCTTCAATTCTTTGGTAGTCAAAACTTCCAACGAAGCATTAAAGCCCATCAGGAGATTGTCGGCAGTATCCTTATCGAAAATCTTGACAAAACTCTGCCTGAACATAGAGGAGGTAAAACTGTCGGTAAGAATCATATGTCCACCAGTAGAGTTGGCAAGCGATTTCATTTCCAACAGCCCAACCTGATCCAAACAGCCAGCAAAGATATCAATGATATGGCCGTTGTGCGCAGTTCTCTTGGCCATATTTTCGTAGAACTGTCAAAAAACAACGTTAAAAAAAAATAAAAATAAAAATAGGTCCCGATAACGCCCGTGACTAATCCTTACCTTAGTAGCCTTTTTATAGTACTTAATATTATCCCTCTCAATGTCGTGATGAGATCTAATGGGTTCTCTGAGCTCCGGTCCAACAACTATGCCAGGGCCCTCGGTGCCAGGGCCTCCGGAAAACAGCATGATCCTAGCACCAGTATTTGCAAAAGAGGTCTCCAACAGTCCAACTGCAACGCTTAATGCAACACCAGTGCATCGCAACGGGCGCTTGTCGTTAGCCACAGGCCAAGGATCCTTCTGAAGTTGCTCGAGAGCATTCGTCAATTGGAACTCGCACTGCTGGACAGGCAAAAGGAAGCGTGACGATGGTGGCATATGAGGACGTCCGGGAGCCATTGGTGCTTGTTGAGGGCGAAGACTAGCAGCAAGGAGCCCGAGCATCTCCTGCACTTGCTTGGCGGAATACTCCTTGTTCCCCCGAAAAACATAGGATTTGGGGCATTCGGTGTATCCAAGCTCATGAACATGGGCCTAGATTTTTTAGAAATTCTGCCCTCTTGGGGGAAAAGGAAGAGGAAAAGAGAAGAAAAACTCCGTACCATAGTACCATAGGTGATCAGCCCGACCAGTGCATGTGGAGGAAGCAAGCTCAAGCTCATGATCAAAGAGTCTTTGAGAGCCTTTAAGGAATCCTCCTCCTGGCAGGTATCCACCACAAACAAGAATATCGGGGGTGCCGAGGCTGGGCGAGCCAGCTTGTACTCGATTGTGGAAAACGCCGGGGACAACTCGAGAGGCCATGAGTTCGGACCGATGTCTTTATAATGAGGCGGAAGCTGGTTCCTCTGCAAACAGAAGGGGCAGATCCAAAGCTTCGCACGAGAATCCACTTGACTATACCGGAGTTAGAAGACCAATTGATAGCAATAGAAAAGAGCCTTTGCGGCACAAACCAGTATGGATTTAGAACAGCTCGACATGGTGCCTTGCATGTTACTGGCTCGTACTGAACAGGTGGCTGTTCCTTTTCTTTCAAGGGAGTGTATAGGACACCTATAGGAACAACGAGCCGACTAGATTCTAGACGGTTGCTGGGAAAGACGTTCCAACTAAGGGTCTCCGAAATAGCGGGGGTCAGCTATTGCAAACGTAAACGAGCTAATGTGCGGGGGATGATGGTTGTGGGTATAGCAAACAAAAATTTTCTTACCTCAAGCGAACACCATCTTGCTCCTCTGCTGTAACCCACTGGTCTTTTAGTTGTTCCATGTCCCGGGGGTTAAGGGTAAGTGAGGCGAACCAGGAAGGGTGGAGGCGGATAGTGGGGAGGAGGATTCGGAGGTGGAGTTTGTGTGGGTGGCGGCGAGAGTTTTTGATGATGAGGAGGGGCGGTGGAGAGAGGGGGTTTTATTTCTTTCTTATTCTTTTGTATGTACTCGAGTAGACTAGTTGACAGGATGCCGAGAATGACAGGATGGCGACAACTTACGCTTACCTCAGCGGTTAGCGAGTAAACAACCAATAAAACAGGGAATACGGAGAAGCATGACTTAAGGACAACAACGGGGCGGTCGCTGACCCGATACAGGGCTAGCAATGCTGATTAGGTTTGGCTAGGATAAATTTATTGAATTAATTGATTCACCGATACTTCTCGCTCCCCCATCATTCTCGGCACCCTATCAACTACCGTAGAATTTCATGAAAGTCGGAATGGCACTACCGTAGTGAGGATTTTCTTAAACCTGCCTAATCGATATGCTTAAACTGTTGCAAGTTGGCCTTCTTTGTGCCCTCCGGTTGGCCCGGTTGCCTTGGTTTCACTTTAGTCCGCTTTAGCGCCTTTCCGGCTTTCATGAGATTCTGCGGTATGGTTCCTGCAGTCTATACGCAGCACCAAGTGGGACGCAACGGGGAGCGCACTTAGTGCTGCGTATGGGCGGCATGCACTATAGCAGATACATCTCAGGGTAGGCTATCTTTCTATGTAAAAAAAGGGTTTCATCAAAATTTTCGGCTTGATTATTATAGGTCAACTATTGCTTTAATTTTGAATTTAAATCTATTTCAACAAGGCTAGGGGCTACTCTATCAGATACTAGATACTGGGAATTATCAGGCTTGATTTGTGGCTACTGGTAAGTTTACTCTTTTTCGCAAAAATGCACCCGTATGTATAAAATCTGGTTGGTCGAGTGATAGTTCATGAAGTCGAAATAAAAGTAATATTTCTAGAAGAACAGCTCTCTGGCAAGATCATTTTCATTTAACCCGCCCCAATCCCCGCAAATTTTTGATAGTATCCCGGCCTAAGAACTCGGTAAAGTAGCAACCTTGGAATGGAAGAGCTTCTCGGCCTCCTGCCAAACCCTGGTACTCTTTCTATCCTTCAATGAAAGCAAACTTGGAAGCAAATCATTGCCGAACGCTTCACTGGCCTCACGTGGAAGGAGAGTTGGAAGGTGGTCGATAGAGATGACAGAAAGAGGAAGTCCGCCACTGATCCGGAGATATTAGCTTATGAAAAAATGCAACCTAGATATTGTGTTGGGAAACATACTTGACAGGGACGGGGACCGTGGGCTTGTCAAAGGTAGTATTTACGCTGTAGATTGGGACAGGGTTATGGGGATTGGTAGTATCACAGCTAACATCCACGACGACCGAGAGCTTGCGATTGGGATTTTCCAAGGACTTAGTGTCGATGAAGGGAGGAATCGGCTGACTGAGGTAAATGCAGTTGATAAAGATGTCGGCTATAAAGATTTTAGTTATAAAAACACTGTAATTCAATCACAAGATGGCAACTCACATTCAACAATCTCGACAAAAGGACCGCCCTTAGCAGTCTCCGTCATATCCCATTGTAAGACATTCCCAGCCGGGATGCCGACCTTAAGTGCCAAATCAACAGCCCCCTTTCCGCATCTCCCTAAAGCACCAATCACCAAAGCCCTCGGACTTCTTCCAATCTTCGCGCCTTTGAATGGTTAGTAATCTTAGAAAGAAAGAAAAAGAGATAGTAAGGTTCTAATAAATGAAAAGGAAATCTTACTACTCTCAGTAACCACACTCTTGATGTGTGAAATCAAGGCATCTTCATTAGGGTAAGGCTTGACATCACGGAATTCCTCTCCGGGATGAGCATACTGCCATGCCCAAACCTCGACACCCAAAGCGGCGCCGGCAAACCCAGCATGATAACCGAAGGCGGCGACCCTACGACCGCTCTCATCTTGAAGGAACTCCAAGTCTAGCAGAGTACCCTTGCCCTTAGGGAAGCGAGAGAGAACGTCTTCCCAGCCACCTTGGTTCTTGTAACAATGAGCGAATTGGACGTGAGTATGCTTGAGAGGGACTATTGTTTATGAGCATTGCACGGATAATTCAATGAAGGAAGAGGGCGGATATTCATACAGTCATCCTCGGGGAGTTCCTTAAGGCCGATAATGATGTGGTCCGCAGGGGCCTCTGGGTTGAGAATTGCAATAGTGAGTGAATCAGCTCAAACATTTGGTACAGGACAGGTGGTTCAACATACCAGTCCAGGAGCCCTCAGGAACAAGCGTAGCACCAACCCTTCCGAGTAATTAACAGATCATCCCCCAAGTGCCCCGGGGTGTATTAAACTTACATCTCAAACTCACTGTCATCAAAAATTCTTTGCTCGCTGCGCTCGACACGGACATCATAACCAGCGTTCAAAAGAGCGCTGGCGGTGGTAGGTGTAACTATTGATAGCTTAGCAATTACAAATTATAGACGGGAGTCCTCGGGTGACTCACGGGCAGAGCGATGTTCGAGTGGTTTAGCTGTACACAGAAAAATGTGAGCTTCGATGTTTGACTCATAGCACGAGAGGACAGAAATGCCGGAGAATCGACCAAAAGTTGGAATTGAATTGAAATTGATGAGAGGAACAAACTTACACTCGGCTCTCAAGTGAAGAACAACCCCGTGAGACATATTCTCTTTGGTTTTGTATGTTGTGATTTCCCGGTGGTCGTGTGTTTGGTAAGGGGAAAAGAACTTTGTTTCTTAAAGAAACGTTAGTGAGAGGGGCGGGGTTGTGGCCCGCAGCGAAACTTTTTTTGGGACTAGGCACATTCAGATCTTTATCTATCATAATATCCTGCCGTAATGCCACACCCTCGGCATAGTGCATGCCCTCCCCCCATACACTAAATCACTGTACCTGCTTCCCATAAAGAGATTGTTGTCTAGAAACTACAAGTTCGCTGTAATAATGTGATATTTTTAGCGCCGAAGACCACGCTAAGAAATTCGAGCTACGGTTCTATGTATTGTAAAAAGTCGCCCTAAGAACAGGGCATCGGCTTCTCCGCACTGGTATAGCTATCCAACTATGAACTATTGGCCCCGTACCGGTATCTTAAAAAACCTAAAGATACATATCATGCAAGCCCAAGAGAAAAAAAGGTAAAAACAGAGATTTAGGAAATTTGTTTAGAAGCAAGACGGCAAAAAGCTAAGACAAAACCCATCCCTGACATACACTGGTTTACCACCACAAACCATATACCAACCTATCTGCAATGGCGGATACCGATCTGTAGCTAGTTACAAGAAGACAATTTAGTTCCGGTAAAATTAGATTTCGTTAGTAGTCATCATGTCGTCTGTCGCAACAGTTCCTTAGGCCAAGTAACCTGTAACGAGACTTAGCAAATAATTTCAACTGGAACAAGGGTACAATAATACCTAGACGTTCCCCATCCAAACGCTCAAGGTACTCTTTCTCTAACAAGATATCAATACACTTTTTGATATCGGGGATCTTGGGTGTAAAGCGGGACTTAATTTGCCCAATGGTCTCCTGCACCAGTACAACATGTTTGAGGACCTTGCGGGCCTTCATAATGCGAACAATCGCGGACTGGGACTGTTAGTAAAATAATCCCATATCCGATAATAGATCATATCCTTACCTGCATTAGAAGCTTACGATCCTCCTCAATGGTTTTATGGGTCTCCTCAACCTCCTGTTTTTGTTCTGCCCTGACAGCCATATTGAGATTCACGCGAATCTTCTTGGATTTAAAGTCGAAATTGAGGGAATATTGAGTGCCTGGCCCAATTTTTGAACCAGGGGGCGATATCGTCAACACCTTGGCTTTCAAAAAGACTGCTAACGCCGGCTCCATATACTCTTTCGACAATCCAGTAGATTTTTCGAATTCTTCATAGGAAATCTTTGTCGCATCGTTAAACAACAAGAGCATGGCCATCTGGTATGTCGAGACCTGGAAAGTGTATGGGGTCTTGGTTGCTTTGCAGTAACTAGCCTTTAGTTCCCCTTTACAAAGATGCCACAGCCAGGTCAATTTACGGCCATTGTGCTTCCCATTATAGAACTCAACAAATCGAGTGTAGGTCTGAACTATAACTTCAGGGATATTGAACGGGGTTGTGGGAGGGTTCAAAGGCCAAAAAGATGTTCCGAGGACTTGGCAACTGAAGTCAACGCCATTAGACGCACTCTCTCCCTTTCCTTCTAACCACGCCTTATAGGAGTCGTTGAGGTCCTTAGATATCTGCATGTCCTGGAACATGCGCTGAAGTTTGTTGGTATACTCAAAACCACAGGCTTCCTTGAGCTTTCCAATCATGCTTGTCTCTGCATCATCGGAAGCCGAAGTAAAGTTTACCAGTCTCTTCGCCAGCATTTTAGAATAAAACTTCTGGAACACATCCTTATCTTCAACGTATTTGAAGACTGTCATGATAGCAGAAAGCTTGTTCTCGAGATCGGATTCCTCAGCGCTCTTGGCACTTTTACGCAAAAGCGAATCTGCATACTTTGCAAGAAGCTCGGGGGACTTTGTAGATGCTGACTTGCACACCTTATTTCTGTTGACGAATTCACGACAGGCGTTATCCAGGGAACGAACGAATTCTGCCTCGCCTTTGAATGCCTCATTCACAAGATGCTGGTACTGGGTGTGGACCTCCAACAGAGCATCGACATAGACTTTTGGATCGAGGTTGTCCCCACCCTCATCAGCAATCTTATCAACCGCAGATGTCCCTGCCCTCCTAACATGGGCTTCAAATTTCGTACGAAGGGGTTCAAGTCCATCCGGTATACGCGAAAGCAGGTTATACATCCGCTGCAAGTCGCTCTGACGATCGTTGTCTAGCAATACCTGAAACTCCTCCCGGAGAAGGGGGGCATGTTCTTGAATGAGGACTTTCTGGCAAGTCTTCATTAATGGCCCATAGATATCAGGGTGGAGATACATTTGTACACGCCCTTCCTCTTCAGTTAACCTTGTCTCGGCCTAGAGTTCTCATATTAGCACCAAGCGTCACGATAAGCTGCGAGGGTACGTACCTTTTTCATGTACTCAACTACGCTGTTTTCAGCCACAAACTGTTTAGACTCCATTTGGTAATAGGCAGTGGTAGCCTCCAGAAAGGGCTTTTCGAAGAATTGGCGATAGACATCTAAAGTTGATTTTGAGGAATCGCTCTCGTCGAGTCCCAGCGAGACAAAGGAGTCTACTATGCTCTTAACCATAGTAGTCTCGATAGTCTCACCATTTCGCTGTTTCTCAACGAGCTTCAAAACACCGTCCATGACATATTTTTGGACATGATCGAAAAGATCAACTCTCCAACGAACAAGATGGAGCTAGAACACCTAATATCAGCCCTAATCTTTTACTTCCCTAAAGAGAAAACTACCGTATAAACATCGTAGATGTTTTTCTTGCCTTCATCCATTTCACGCTTCACCCAATGTCGGTTAAGATATCGGAACAAATGGTTGATGTATTTTGCCGCAGTGGTATACCGATCCCAATCACGAATGTACAGAGCAAGGAGAGCCTCGTCTGCATGGCCAGATGCCTCCTAAACCCACCAAATCAGTGAATTGTCGTAATTAGTAGCAGAATAGGAGTTTATCCAACTCACATCCTTCAGAGCTGTCAGGTGTTTGCTTAGGTAACCAATGAGATTTTTGTAGAGATCCTCTCCGAGTAGATGAGCTACAGCACCTCAAAAACAAAATCAGCAAACCAGAACCTTCTCCAAAGTTGGATGACGACAGACCACCTCGATGAACGGCACCTGAATTGTGTAGCGCTTGGGGGCTAGAGTTCACTGCCTTTTGGGATGTGCAAAAGTTGTGAACCGCACTGAGGTTAGGCAAGAGAGCAGTTAGTGAGCAAATAGCAAATGCGTTCTGAGGAGAATATCTTACGTATAGACGCCCATGTACTGAGGGGGTGGTCAGTCTACAGAATACAATATCAACAGTGGGAAACTAGAGGCAAAATAACTCACTGTAGTCATATCGACGCCTGTTTGCAGATCCTTCATTATCTTCTCAACACCCGCCTCGAGATAGCTCCATCTACCATGATAATTCAGTCTCAAAGTATCGCGGAGAAAATACAAGGAATACTTACGTCTGGCCAAGATCCTCTCTGTTTGGTGCCTTTGGCTGCATCATTTAGACTCCTTATTGATGCAAAGAGGGGATGTAGAAGTAGAAACACTGTTACGACAGAGCTGCTCTCGGAGTCTGCAAAAAAATACCGAAACCACTGTAGCGTGCCAGGGTAATACAGTCAGAATGTAAAATGAGAAAAAAAAAGGGAAATGTAAAGAGAGAATCTGTGAAAGCGAACGGTTTGCAAATCGGGTTCACTGGATGGTGGGGTTTGAGCAGGTGGAGGAAGGCGATGAAAGTGATGCTAGTGTTGGAGGGGAACTTGGGAAGGTAAGAGTGGTTCTGTCTGGGTGTGGTGTTCTGAGGCTGGGGTGAGGACTAGGCTGGGCACTAGTGAGTCGCCCCGTACGGCGTGTTGCGGGCATCATAGAAGGGGCGGCTCAAGTGAACTCTCAACTCGCAAAAGCCCAGGGACTACGTACAGTGCCGGCACAGTGCTGTGCAAGTAGAAAGTTAGAATTCCCAACCCCCACTAATTTATAAATCTCACAGCGCAGCGCCTAACACTAGCTAGTAAACCGATACAATTATTGTTTCACGAAAACCAACGGTAAAATACAAGTATGTCAGGATAAATGCCAGTTAAGTGATCTAGAATACAGGCCATCAGGGGTGAAAATGCTGGCACGGTATTCTACATCCTGCTATGGTAATTCTGCTTTACAATACGGTGGTACCAATTGAAGAAAGTGTAAAATAACCTAAAAACTTACACTCTGAGCCCGTATATAGGCATAGCATCATACATTAGGCGATAATAAATTACTATGTTAGATACTCGTTCGCTTACTTAAGATATCATTGCGAGGCATTACTGGAGCATACAACTGATAACCCGATCACAGTACAGTACTCGCACTGTACCGGTATTTATTTGCACAAGCCAAACAGACCACACACTATCTCAACCCCGGATACAGCTGCTTTGTCTAAGATATTGATAGCAATGATTGCGCAGCACAGCCACTGCTGTTGCCTTTGTGTCTGCCTACCATCGGATGTAAAAGAACCTTACAGGAACAGACAACCCCGGCACTTCAGGAACGGAAGTTTGTGTTTAGGATCCCTTTATTTGGGTATTGACAATACTCAATAGTTTTACTGGAATTGTAGGGCCGCCACGAGGGAGATCACCAATGAGGAGAGAATTGTCCACCCCCTCGCGCACCACACCATAGACTCCACAAACACCCTAACCTGTGCTAGTATTTATGATACTGGTAGTAGCCTTATCTATACCACAGCTACACATCTTAGGCATCAGGGCAAAATACAAACAGTGGCACGATATTGCAAGTGTGCCCATGCAAAATCCCTCCCCACCACGTTACTA
>Ga0307507_10007070_pt1 | contig 16616 bp, 32 predicted proteins | sample 7_EM_MG_FD_207223 | JGI IMG/M metagenome (GOLD analysis project Ga0307507, IMG submission 207223) | Populus trichocarpa ectomycorrhiza microbial communities from riparian zone in the Pacific Northwest, United States - 7_EM | ecosystem: Host-associated > Plants > Roots > Unclassified | place...
GTGCAATGATCAAGGCACTTCTCTTTGCCGCGATTCTAGGGGCTGGCGGCCTCAGTTACAACTCGTTCGTGAGCCCGAATGCGACGCTGATCGTCAACCCCGGCACGGTGATCGCTGGCGCCGATCCCATTCTGGATCTAACCGGTCGCACGGAAGTCGCTTGCGCGCAGCCCCTGAAAACCGGTGTGATTGTCGTCATCGGTCAATCCTTGAGCGTCAACACGGTGCCGACCCCGTATACGCCGGTGAATGATCACGTCGACCAACTGAACATCTACACCGGCAAGTGCTACAAGCTCCAGGACCCACTGCTCGGCATTAACATGGGATGGACTGGGCATGTCTACGGCACCTGGATGAGCCGGCTCGCCGACAACCTGAAGGCCAACGGCAGGTTTGACCGTGTCGTGATCGTGCCCATGGGTATCGGCAACACCAAGGCTGGGCAATGGGCTGATGCTGTCACGGCACCGTACTTTTTCAACAACATCAATGCCGTGGGACTGCGCATGCGCGATGCTGGACTCCCTTGTACTGCCATCATGTGGGGTCAGGGGGAAAGCGATTCTGCGGTCAGTACTTCGCAGGCATCCTATGCCGCGTCCATGAACAAGGTGATTTCCGAGTTCAATCGCGCCATGCCGGGTTGCCCGTTTTTCGTCGCGCAAGAGGCCTATTACGACGGCGTCGATAGTGCGGCAGTTCTCGCGGCGCAGGCGGCACTCGTGAACGGGACCACCATCTTTGCCGGCGAAAACGTTGAATCGATCCCGGTCAGCGAACGCTTCGACGGGACACATCTGAGCGACGTCGGGGCCGCCCACCGCGCCGCGCTGGCGGAGGCCGCGCTGGTCACGGCACTGGGCCTGTGATGCTACGGGGCCGAGTGATCGCGCAGGACAGCATCGGTGCTCTCATCTTCGGCCGTGCGCTCTTCGGCGGTCATCTTGGCCCGTGCTCGATTGTTGGCGATATTGAGCACAATCACTCCCACGACAATACCCAGGACAAAGAGAATTTCGAACATAGCAATCTCCAGTAAAGAAGGGGCGACTGGCTATGTTAGCGCATAACCAGCCCCTTCTCCCAATGACCAACCATTGAGCTAGGACGAGGCCCCTCCCCCCGATCGGGGACCGAAATCTTAGCAGGAAAGCAGAAAATGACCGAGCAGAGCCGTAACCTGACCGACGAGGATGTTCAGGCCGTCGTCGACGAGTTGGAGAAGCGTGTGGTCGAACGCTTCTTCTCCAACGTCGGCAAGGGCGTCTGGAACCTGGTCTGGCGCGTCCTCGTCGTGGCGATGATTGGCCTCGCCGCTTATGGCGCCTCAAAGGGTATGAAGTGATGGAGCCGACCAAAGCCTTCGGGCTCGTCCTTCTTCTCCTGGTCGTGTGGTCGATCTATAACGCCCATCGTGACCCCGGTCTCAGCTTCAATTTCTTCGATCTCCTCATGGAGAACGGACGCCTCTCCAAGCTCTCCTGCATGGCCCTGGGGTCTTGGGCGCTGCACACCTGGATCATGATCGATCTCGAGGTCAGCGGGAAGATGACGGAGACCTACATCACGACCTACGGGACGATCTGGGTGGCCCCGATTCTCCTCAAACTCTTTGCGCCGAAGGAGGTCTGACCATGTACCTCCTTGTTGTTGTCCTCCTCTTCTCCGGCGGTCAATACGATGAACGGGTATTTCGCCTCCGGTCACAGGCCGAATGCGAATCGGCCATGACTGCGGCAACCGATACGCTTAAGGGTGAATCGGAAAATGGCATGGTCGGCTACTGGATGGCGTGCAGTGCGGTGAAAGGACGGGAGATATGAAGCAACCTTCTGAAAAGTGTTTCGACCTGATCAAGCGCTTCGAGTCGTGCAAGCTGACCGCCTATCCTGATCCGGGCACCGGCGGGGATCCCTGGACCATCGGCTGGGGACATACCGGCCCCGAAGTCAAACCCGATGCCGTCATCGACCAGCGCACTGCCGATGCATATCTCGTCAAAGAGGTCCAGCGCGCGGCCGATGCGGTCAATGTCGCCGTGACCTTGCCGGAGCCGCCCTTCACGCAGGGCATGTTCGATGCCTTCACCTCGATGGTCTACAACATTGGGCCCGGCGGCCCCCACCGCGACGGCATCATCCGCCTGACCAGCGGCGTGCCGTCCACGTTTCTGCGCAAGCTCAATGCCGGCGATACGCTGGGGGCGTCGCTGGAAATCCTGAAGTGGAACAAGGCGGCCGGGCACGAGATGCTGGGGCTCACGCGCCGGCGCGCGGCCGAACAGAGTTTGTTCCTCTCATGATCACCATCGACGTCTTCCCCATCCTGGGCATGCTTCTGCTGATCGGTGCCGTCGTGATGCCGGTCAACATGGCGTGTTTCGCCAATGACTCTCTGCAGCGCTACAACCTCGCCGCGTTCATCTCGTTCGTGGTTGCCGTCCTGCTCGTCGTGGCGGCGCTGCTGTGCTTTTTTCGGAGGCTGATATGGACCTGAGCATTCTGGGCGGCCCGCAGGCTTGGCTGGTAGCCAACGGCACGAAACTGGGCCTGATCCTGGCGCTTCTGGTCGCGGTCTGGGTGCACGGCTGCGTCCACGGTGAAAAGGGCGCGCAGAAGGAAATCGGCCATCTCGAAAGCGACCTCAAGACCTGCGGGGCCAATTCCAAGGGGCTGGAGACCGCGATCGGCAAGCAGAATGCCTCAATCACCTCGACCGCGGCCGAGGGCGCGAAACGGGTGGAAACAAGCCAGGCGGCCACGGTGAAGGCCCAGCCCACCATCGACCGCCTCAGCGCCGAGAAGGCCAAGGCAGACGCCTACCAGCGGCCGGCGGGGGTGGATGCCTGCCAGGCCGCCAAATCCATCATCGAGGCCGACAATGCGGAAAAATAGGGTGGTGATCACGCTGGCGCGCGCTGCGCGAAAAATATCGAAAATCCCATTGAAATCAAAAGTGATTGGCTGGCGCGCGGGTGGTGATCAGCGACCTGCATGGCCTGCACTTTTGCGGCCGACCTGCATCTTTTCGGCGCTCCTGCTGGCTGGCTGCGAAACTCTGGTGCCGCCGGTGCGCACGGTCTATGTGAACGTCGAGGTGCCGGTGCCGTGCGCGGCCGGCGCCAAGCCGGAGAAGCCGGTCAATCAGTACGGCCGCCTGCCGCCTGAGAAGCGGGCCCCGGATATCGCCCTGCAAGCGCTGAAAAGCGACCGCGCGGCCTGGGAGCGGTACGGGACCGTGCTGGGAGCGGCTACGGCGGGGTGCTGGGAGTAGTGCGCGTCAAATCCTGACTTTCCACGGGTGCCGTTCGGATCGGCATCTGCGGAAATCCTCGCCGAGCAAGCAGCACGGCCTTTCTTTGCGAATCGGCCAGGGCGCCTTGAATCGAATGACACGCCGCCACTGCCGTTCAAAATTGCACTTGTGCGGGGAGGCGGTGCAGATGGTGGCGCGTGATTTCATTTCGCCTCTTTTGCCTTGCGCTGGAGCCGCTGCTTTGCCGCCAAATTTCCCAGGCGGGCCCGTTCCCGCCGGGCCTGATTCACGGCATAGGCTCGGCGCTGCTTCTGGGCGTGGGTTTCTCTCATGGTAATCTCCTGATACGGATCATCTTACGCCTTCCACGGCGGCAGGACTATGTGCAAAAATCCGTCAACTTATGCGCGAAATCGGCCTTTTATGCACAGATGGCGCGCTTCTTTCCCCTCTGGCGCCGGTTTATGCGAGACGCGCGCAAAGTGCTCATAATCCTTTGGTCGTTGGTTCAAGTCCAACACGGCCTACCAGAGTGAGAAAGGCGGTTTAGGCCGCCTTTTTCTTTGCGCCTTTATGTGCAATTTTTGGACGTATCTTCCAGAGCACCGCCTTAAGGCGTTCTGGGTACAGATGGGCATATCGGTTCGAGGATTGGGCGGTTTTGTGCCCCAGGGCGGCCTGCACCTCCTTGAGGGTGCCGCTGTCGGAAACGATGGCGCTGGCCAGGGAGTGCCGGAGGTCGTGCATCACGAGATCGGGCCGGCCGATCGCCGCCCTAGCCTTTTTGAACTGGCTGTAATAGGCGCTCCGGCTGTAGAGGAACGGTAGGTATTTCAGGTCCGGCACCGCATTGGGGTGGACCGGAATCATGCGCGGGGTACCGTTTTTCGTGGTGCCGGCGCTCAGGTAGGTGATGCCCTTGTGCTCGACTACATCCTCGGGCTGGCGCGGCAACATCTCGGCGGCCCACCGCAGGCCGGTATAGAACGCCAGCCGGATCAGCGCCCCGGTCTCATCGTCGCACTTCGCCGCCAACTTGTGCACGGTCTCGGCAGTGGCATAGACCTGGCGCTCATTGTCCACCGGCGGGGTCACGACGCGGGCGCCGGGATCTTCGCACTTCCACTCCTGATCCTTCCACGCCCACCGGCAGGCCGCCCGCAGATAGGCGATGCGGTTGCGGATGGTGGCGGGCGCGAGGCGGCCGGATTCGGCCTTGGCGTACGCTTTCCCGACCTTCGACAAGTCCGCCAGCGTCTTGCCAGCGTAATGGATGTGGATCAGGGTGAGGGACTGGCTGCACTGCTTGTAGTTGGCCATTCCCATATGCGCTTCAAGGTAGAGACGCACCGCCTCCTCGATCAACGGGCTTTCGTGGTGTGTACCAGCCGCAATGCCGAAGAGGCGCGCGGTTTCCGCCCGGTCGAAGGCCTCGGCGTCGGATCGAGTCCATGCTTGCGGAAGAAGGCGAGAAGCCCGGACGGGTCGTCCGGCAACCGAACGGCGAAGCTGGAAACGCCAGCGCTTGTTGGCTTTATCGAAGAACACCGGCATGTTTTTTCGTACTCCTCGACGTCGGTTTCAGCCCATCTTACCGCACCGCCAAACCGGGTCTGCGTGATCGGCAAGGCGTAGACCGTCCGGCGCCCCAGGTTGAGGCGCGCAGCGAGTTGGGCGGCCGTCAGGTAGTTCACCCCCGCCACCCCAGCAACCGGGCGCGCGTCAACGGCTGGAACCGCTCCGCGCAGGTCCGGCACATAACATCGTTTCTGAAAGGCGCACCATTCATATGTGCTTCCATATCTTTCGCGACAAGATGGCGCGAATCAGGCTCTTAGATACGCCGAATTCCTCAGCCAATTTGACTCCGCGCGTTTGCCCGCAGCGAGCCCGAATGGTCAATACCTGCTCGGCCGTCAACTTCGCACGGAAATTTTCTTCTCCGCGCAAAGGGCGGCATCGGTGCCTTCCTTTTTTGACCATATCTGCCGAGTTCTCGGCGTTGGTTCCGATGAAGAGGTGATCAGGATTCACGCAACTTGGAACGTCGCACGTATGGCACACGCAAAGCCCGAGGGGAATTTCACCTTTGAACGCAATATAAGAGGCGCGATGCGCAAGAATCTGTTTTGCATTGATGCAGACCACGCCATAACCACCAAATAGGCCGCGGTCGCCAATCATCCAAATCCAGCATCCACATTCCGTGATGCGAACCGCCTGTCTCTCGATTTTTTTACGAATGGCAGCAGCAAACTCGATCATCACCATTTCCTTTCAATTACGCGCCTCGCCAAGGCGGAAAACATACTGAAATGCAGTTCGCACATTTCCTTGCCTGGAAGCGCCTCGCAATGGCATTTCAAGGCATGACAGGAGCGAGATTGGCGCGCGGCATCAGGCGTGCCGGGGATGCTCCCGCCCGTCGCGGGTGCGGGCGCCTGCGCTGCGCATTCGAATAGGGAGAGCTGGGTCATGGATTTCCCCCGCTCTCCGCCCACCTGGCCATTTTGTTCGCCAGGAACAGCGCCTCCGCGCACGTCATGCGGCTGGAGCGGACAACCAATTCGCCATTACCGTCGTATCCGCAGATCAGCACGTCAGTGAAGCCAGCGCCCAGAGCCGAATGCAAGGCCTGCTCGGCATTGAAGTTGGTGCTGGCCGGGAGGCGGAAAAGGTTGTCGCTCATACCTGCGCCTGCTCGACAAGGTCACCACGCGCCGCAAGCGCCTTGCGGACGTCGGCCAGTACCTGCGGGTAAACCGTGGGGTGCTGGGCGCGGAAGTCACCACCACCCTCAGGCAGAAATCGCCAGGCGCCAGGGCTGCCGGGCACCGCCTCAAGCCAGGCCTGCACCCAGCGGCGATGATCGATGCCGACCTCCTGGAAGTCGGTCCGGGTGACGTGGCCGCGCAATTCGATTAGGGCCGCGATCTTCAGGGCGCCGATCTTCCAGCGCGTTAGCTGCATCGGTGCCGGGCTGCCGGCGACGACATCGGGGATGTATTCCGGCAGTTCGTGCCGCTTCTTCGGGTTGGCGTAGAACCATTCTTGCCAGCTATGGCTGCCGAGGTCGGGTGAGAAGGTATCCACCTTGGCACCCCAGTAATTGTCCGCGGTGATCACGGTCAGACCGAGCGCGGCGCAGATGCTGCTGTAACCATCGTTTCCGGGCACCAGCACGGCGCGGAAGTCGGGCCCGGGGGAACTGATCGCCCACTTCTCCTCGATGGCCTGTGCGATGACCTTGATGTTGAGACGCAGTTTCGCCTGGATACCGATTTGGGTCCCATCGGCGTGCGCCATGAGGATGTCCCAGCCGGCCGTCTCGGCGTAGGCGGTCCATCCGGCGAAGCGTTTCGACCAGGCGAGGAAAGAGGCACAGAGGTCAGCCTCGGTGGCGAAGGCGGGAGGATGTTTCATACCTGCCCGCTCTCCGCCGCCATCTCCGCTGCGCGCCTGGCCGCGTATGCCTTCCTGGTCTCGCCGAAGTGCACCTCGGCGCAGGTTTGGCAAAACCAGCACCCGCAGTAGAGGCAGCGGAACATGTGACGCAACGGGATCAGCAGGCCACATTCGCAGTTGACGCCAGGCGTGCGCCCCTGAATCTGGTTCCATTGGCGCTTGAAGTGCGCCACCGTGTCGGTGTTCGCCGGCTCAAGTTGGTACTGTTGAACGTCGCTCATTCTTCGAAGTCCAGTTCGCCGATGATGCAAGGCGCCCGCGCGCCGCAGTCCTGGCAGCAGTAGGCGAGCCAGCGATGCGCGCACTCGATAGGCGTAACTGCAGGCGTGACCTCGGCCGGCGGCGGGTGCTGCACCACCTTGGCGACAACCTTCCTGGCCAAGCGCGCGCGGAGCTGGCGTTGGCGGAGGAAGTTGCTCATTTCCGCCCCCTCCCCTCGCCCGGCAGCGGCACCATCTTCACCATCAGCTCGTTGAGCGCACACAGCGCGGCAGTCAGATCCTCTTTCTCGACCTCGCGCATGCCGCTGTAGTGCTGCAACGCCTTGGAGACTTGCTTGCGCGCGGCCGCGACGGCTCCGATCGCCGCGATGCGCTCGCTGCGGGATTCGACGGTCATGTCGGTTTGCCTTCCCCCGCCGGCCCGGCCACCATCGGCTGCCAATGCGTCGGCTTTTCGCTCCCTTCCATCCAGCCGAAGCCGGCATGCCACCACTCGATGAAATCCTCGGGAAAGTCAAGGCCTTCCAGTTCGTTCTCGGGGATGACACAACCCGGTTCGGTGAGCTGCGCCACGAACACGCCGCAGTCCTCGCGATAGCACAGGACTTCGACGTGGCGTGGCGCGGTTTCGATGGGCTGCCATGCACGTTCAGCCTGCAGAGCCAGCGCTGCCTCAGCTCCCCGCCTGAAATTCGCCTCCGGCATCATCGGGATATGGCCCCCGGCGTTGCGGCGCTGGACTTCGGCAGCCCAGAGGGTGTCGATCAAGTCTGGCATGGCTATTCCTTCGGGGGAGTGGGAATTTCGCGCCAGTGAGTGGCCTTCCCTGTGATGATGAACAAATGTCCAGATGGGCGAGACGTACGCCAATGATCGCAAATTTCGTCGTGATAACACTGCGTATACCGCCGATCCCCACACCAAAGATCAACACAACGATCCTTCGGTGCCGTCTCAATCGGCTGCCAATCCTCACTAGCCACGCCGGAGCCGGGGATGGGATGGGAGAACGCATCGCGCAATGCGTCACGATGAGTGCCCCACCAGATGAACAGCAGTTCTTTTGTCTCGGCTACCACCTTGCGCATAAAGGCGTCAGGCGTGCGATTGAACGTGGTGGAATAGTGCTGGTAGATGTAATCCATACCATCAATCGGCGTCATCGACTCGACCGAAAAATCCACCGGCACCCCAGAAGCAGCGTCTAGCGAAGGGGCGGAGGTAGGATGGGAGATAGGTCCAAATGCGTCCTTGAACTTGCGTACCGAGATGCCGATTCCACCGCCCTCTATGTGAACAGCTTCTGCGATGGCATTGAAGGTTCTATCATAGTCAAATGGGTCAAGCACCAACCGCCACCCCTCGGGAACAGCGGCAGGCTTGGCGGCAAGGGCAGCGTTGAATTCGCGCTCAAGCTTTTGAGATTCTGCATACAAGCGCTCGAAAGCCTGCTCCATCGAAAGAGCGCAAGTCGGATCACCAGTAGCCGCATCCGTCCTCGGCGTCTCCCCAACAGGCGCGGCGGCTTCCAGGCGGGTGGCTTCGGCGCAAAGATTGTCCTTGAACTTTTGGGCAAGTTTTTGCGCATCTTTCAAGGCGAAATGCCTGGTGTTCTCGCCGCTTGGCTGATATGCATCAGAAACCATTGGCTGAAGTTTTTCGGCAAGTTCAAAAACCGCCTCAGCCTGCGCTCTCAACATCGCTGCGTTCATGATCAGGTTCCTTTCGAAGGCCGGCTGTAGCCACTTCCGCCAAGACGCAGATTGTGTTCCCGGCGTTCTGCATTTCTCTTTTGATTCCGTTTGTCCCGGCGCTTCAGACCTGCGATTCCACAAGTTGGGTGCACCATCTCATCAGTACCCTTGTAACTGGCGAGTTGGAATGTCTCACCATCCTTGAGCGTTTTTCCGCAAGCATGGCAACATGGATCGCAATCTTCGGAAAGAAACAATCGGCGCAGAACAGGCGTCATGATCGTGTCCGTATCAGCGACGATTTGATCCAATGATTCGACTTCTTTCGCTGCGTTCATGGAGCTACTCCTCTACAAAGGTAAGGCCGATGTGCGTCAACTTGGACGGCAACTGACCGAGCGCCCAAAGAAATTGCGCATCAGCGCTCGTGATGTTTTTGGCGTAGCAGATGAAAATCACATTGCCGAAGCTGGCGTTGTTGCGGTAGGTGAAGGTCACGGCTTCACCCGCTTGAATTCGACTACCCAGACCCACGGGTTGGCGTCCCAGGCGCCGGCGCCGTTGATCGAATCCCAAAGCGATCCATATGAGAGCCACGGTTCAGTGCAGGCGGACATGAGCAACGGCACATCCCACATGGATGGCGCTAAGTAGTTCTTCCACCGGCCGGGGTAGGACTTGATCGGCTCGATGCCCTCGGCTATCGCGTCAGCCTCGCTGATCTCCTGCAACCGCTCCACGCGCACGCCGGCGACTTCCAGCTCAATGCGGCAGGCCCCGCGCGGCATGTGAATGCTCGGCCGCCATTTCGGCACGTCGTACTCGCAGCCAGGATCGGCCCGGTAGCAGATGAAATGGATGTTGTGACCGAAGTCGGGGTTGTATGCCCACGTCTCGCGCACCCACAGGCGGTCGCCGGGCTGGCCGTAGGGGCAGCGGCCATGCCCAAGAATCTTGGCGGCAATGCTGCCGTCGTGGCCGCTCAGCCAGCACCAGACCTTGTCTACCAACCGGGCAGCCGACACCAGTGCGGCGTCGGGCTGTTTCTTGATCGCCCGCCGTGTCTGCGTCTTGCTGCCGTCCAAGCAGGCGCGCACCATCGGCGCGCTCATTAGGATGGGGCGGTCAGTCATTGCGAGTCTCCTGCGCTACCAGCCGCGCGAAGTTGAAAAGCTCGTCCAGGCAGATGCCATCGACGCCGGGCGAAGTCACCAGCGAGCCGGAGCCCATCTCCCACAGCGATACGTCCAGGCCGGCCTCCCGCGCCAGGTCCTTCAGGCGCGCGCGAGGAATGGGCATCCCGGCTTGCGCGCGAATGGCGGCCGCGCGGTCCCGCCAGGGCTTTTCGTATGCCCGCTCGTCGTCATGCTCGCTGTCCCGGCAGCTATCCGCCTGCCGGTCGCAGTGCTGCGCGTCTTTCTCGGTGCTCATGGTCGATTCCTTCCGCCGTTCCCGGCCGGTTCGTAGGTAGGTGCCGCGCTGGCGGCGTAGCTTGGCTTTCACGCCACCGCCTCCAACTCTTGAAAGCGGAAGTTCGCGCGCACGATGGCCTCGGCGAGTTGCGGGCAGACGCTGTTTCCGCACATCCGGACCTGCGCGTCCTTCGGCAACGGCTTGCCGCCGTAGGTGATCTCGATCTTCGTTTTCTTCATTCCGTCAATCTCCACACAAGTCCGACAATTGCCGCTGCAGCTTCAAGCGGTACAACGCCATTTCCGATCGCGCGGAGCTGGTCACGCCGGGATTGGTCCACCACCAGGGCCAGCCCATCAACCACGCCGCGAACGCCGGGTTGAGTCGCTGGGGCGAGCCAGGGGCAGGCGGCGAGGATTCGCCGCCACTCTGGATCGCTTGGGCCTGGGGCGAAAACTTCACAAAGTTCGGAAGCTGGTCCATATGCTTGCGCCCCCCCCCCGAGACTGTGGTATGCGTTTCCAAGTTCACGCCCTTCTGATCGCGCGCCGCTGGCGTGGGCCAACAATTCGCCACCTCTTGTAGGTCCGGTCCGCCTGCTCCGCGCGCTTCGCGATTCGAGTTCGCCCCCCCTGATGCTGCCTTCGGCGTCGGCCAAGTCAGGGCCGCGCCCGGTAAGGTAGTTCCGCCCGTCTGCCCCGGATACGGGTCGTCTGCTGTCTGCGTGCAGCTCGTCACCGTCGGCGTAGGCCAGTTCCGCGTCGCCCCCGTCAGGCTGTCCGTCGCCCCCGGGTGGTTGCCGCAACTCTCCGAGTCCTCGGCCCGCGCCGTCGGCCAGAAGGCCTTGGCCAGGTCGCCCAGCCCTTGCGGGGTGGCGCGTGCCCTGATGGACCCGCCGCCGCGATCGAGCCCGCCATTCGGCGCTTCGGGCATCGTGTTCGGAGTAGGCCACGATGAAGACTCGCTCGCGCCGGTGCGAGGCGCCCACCTCTCCCGCGGAAAGCACTGTCCATTCCGCAATGAACCCGAGACCGGAAAGGCTTGCGAGAACGGGACCCATTCCTCCGCTCGAAAGAAGTCCGCGGACATTTTCAAACACCACGCCCCATGCACCAGAGTCGCGAATGATTCGGACGATGTCGTCCCAAATCCAGCGCTCGTCTTCGACGCCTTCACGCTTTCCGGCGACGCTGTGGGGCTGGCAGGGGAAGCCTCCAGTGATCCAATCCACCTTTCCGCGCCAAGGGCGAGCGTCGAAGGTGGTAAGGTCAGACCAGACAGGCGCCGGAGCCAGAAGGCCTGCTTCCATGAGCGCGACAAGCTGCGCGGCAGCAAAGGCTTCCCGTTCCACGTAAGCGGCAACGCGGTAGGGGATTCCGAGATACTCGAATGCAGCGGCGCATCCTTCGTCGAGCATTCCAACCCCGGCACATAAAGCCACACTGTTCATACCCCCATCCCGTTCGGCGCCTTGGCGCGCACTGCTGTTGTTAGGGCCTTCTCCACCGGCCAACCGGCGTCTAGGCGCTTCTTCACTGTGTCGCACGGCTTGCCGAAGCGCTCGCACCATTCCGCCAGGGCCAGCGTCTCGCCGTTGTGCGTCACCAGCCTATTGCTGCGGCGGTTGCGATCGTTCGTGGCGCGCGTCACCCAGCGGCAGTTCTCAGGCGAATAGCCCTTGCTGTTGTCCCGGCGGTCTAGTTCGTGCCGCGCGGAAGGCTTCGGCCCCATATCAGCGTAGAACTGGGCTGGCGAATCCAGCCACTGCGCGCAGACAGTGATTCCGCGGCCACCGTAGTTCGGGTAGGCCTTGTGCTTCGGGTCCATGCAGCGCAGACGCATCTGTTGCCAAGCACGATATTCGGACGTATAGGACAGGCCATGCTTGTGCTGGCCGAACAGGGTCTTGCGGCGAGGGCTGATGATCATGATTTGATGCCGGTGGACGCGCCGCCACCGCCGGCGAACTGGTCGATGATGAGTTCGTGTTCGAGGGAGAGGCGAAGTTGGGGCGCGCGCATGGTGCTATCCGATCTCCCCGCCTTCAGACTCGGAAAGGACTGGCGCGGGCGGCACAATGCTGACTTCGTCCGGATCATCCTGCGCGAACGTCTCCGCGTGCTCGCGCAGCGAGAAGCAAAGCGCCTTCCCTTCGTCGTCGGTTTCGTCGGGCATGCCGATCGAGTCCATGGTGCGCCACGCCCCGCTGGCGAGCCGGATGCGGTAGCCGGCCATGGGAATGGTGGGCAAGACGCCTGCGGGCGCCCAGCGCTTGGCCAGGTCGGCGGAGAGTTGGGGATGCGTGTCCTTGCAGGCGACGGCGTAGGCGATCAGCGCGGCGCGCGCATGCAGGTCGTGGGAGGTGTCGAGCACGAAATATTCGCAGCGGTGGTGCTTGCCGCCCGGAGCGCTGCTGCCGTCGACGCGCTCGACGTAGAACTTCCCGTACAGGCCCTGCTCGCGGTTCGGCTTGCTCGGATCCCAGGCCGGGATGCCATCGTCCGGCTGGTAGGTGGCGGCGAAAATGTCCGGCTTGCAAGGGTAGCGCTCGCCCTTCACTCCGGTGATGATCCAGTCGCCCGGGCAGACGCGGTGGCCTTGCTCCAGGGTGTCGATCCAGCCGTGGACGTGATGCGGCTTGCCGCACTGCTTGCAGGCGGATTCACCGGGCACGCCGGGAAGGCGGTAGTAGCGGACGACCTTCCCCTCGGTCGGGTAGATGCCAGCGGAATCGACTACACCGAAGGTCACAGCATCGTCCGGGTGGTCGCCGTTTTTGAACCACTGCGCTGCGTCAATCACGACTGGCTTTTTGCGAAATTTCATGTCGATTCCTTTCAGGGATAGGTATGGGTAAATTCACGGTCAACGGAATGCCCGCGCCGACGTACCGCATTCGCCAGTTCGGCGCGGTTGGCATGGCTTTTGGATTGGAGGAAAAGACCGAAGTACGATTGCGCCGAGGTGTAGACCTCTTCCGCCGGCATGGTCTCGATGCGGCACAGGATCAACGGCTTCCGAACCGTCTCTTGCTGTTGAGTGGGGTCGTAAGTGCTTTCTCCGCGCTCCATCCAAGATATAGGCGATGGCTTATGGTGTTGGAAGAAATGCCGACCAGCGCGGCCCAAGCTGTGACGCTGTGCGATTGACCGTCGTGTGTTAGCACCACGGCATGGGATGGCCGATTCTTGTTCTGCTCCGCGCGAGTCGCCCATCGGCAGTTGCCGGGCTGATACCCAAGCGCGTTGTCGCGCCTGTCGAGAGTCAGGGCCTTGTCCGTGCATTCGCCCATGTCGGCCAGGAAAAAAGCGAAGTCGTTCCAGCGCTCGCATACCTTGATGCCCATCGCACCGTAGTACTTGAAATTCGTCGCCTTTGTGTTGTTGCAGCGCTGCATCATTGACTTCCAGCGCGCATATGTCAGCGTGCTGGAGCCGCCATGTTTGATGTTGCCTTTTGGATTGCTCATCGCTGCGCTCCTGTTTCTCAACAGAACTACCCGGGGCGGGCAGCACCGAGCGGGTTGGCGAACCGGTGGAGCACCGGCCAAGTCTTGCGACTTGCCCGCCCGGGCTGCCCATAGTGGGCGCGCGCAGGCATGAAAAAAGCCGCTGTGCTTGTGCATCGCGGCTCTCAGCCGCTCCACTCAGGTCGCCAAACCCGGTCGCCTCTTTCTCGGCGACGACATAATAATAGCGCAACGCGCGGAACAGGTCCAGTTGGCAGAGACGCAGCAGCAATTTCGTCGCCTCAGTACCTTCGATCATCTGATCGAGAAACGGCACCTTGTTCGTCGCGACATTGGCGCGGAAGACGAGCATCACCAGGTTGAAGGTATCGTCCTGGAGACGCCCGCCGACCGTTGATCTCAGATCGCGAGGGAACTTCCGGGTCAATTGCACGACCATCGTGAAGAGATCGCGCGATACCCGGTAGATCGGAAGTTGGCTATGGAGTGCCATGCTGATGTAAAGGGTTAAATTACTGAATGACTAATCTGCGGACGGCCCGCGCGCGCAACTTGAGGCCCTTGTGGCCCCAGCCCTGGTAGCCGTAGTCGAAGCTCTGGTACCAGGCAAAAGCCGGACCCGAGGCGACTTCTGGCGCCATCCAGTAATAGCGCTCCTCGAAGCGGGCCTTCAGCTTCTCGAACAGCACGATGCCGTCATGCCGGTTCGGCAGGGTGAAGTCCTGGTGACCATCGGTATTGACTTTGGCTGCCCATTTCTTGGCGGCATCCCAAGTCAGTTCACTGGCGTCGTCGACCTCGGCGAGGATGAGGTGGCAGGGCTTGCCGTCGTCGATCGACAACCCGGCGTAGATGCCGCCCTGACCCGCCCATGCCGAGCCGATCGCCGGGGGCATCACGGCAGATACGACCGGCGAGATGACATCCCGCCGCATCAGGTCGGCGAGCCAGAGCCTTGATACCGTCTCGGCCGAAATCGAGACCTGGGCGCCGGCAATGGCGATGCGGACATCACCTTCGGTTACGGTTTGCATGGTTCCTCCGTGGAGCATGGGAAATGGTTGAATGGTTAAATTTTCAATCTGCGGACGGCCCGCGCGCGAAACTTGAGGGCATTGTGGTACCAGTTCTGGTAGGTGGTGAGGAAGTGCTGGCACCAGGCATAAGCCGGAAGCGAGGCATGCTGCGTCGACGACCAGTAGTAGGCATCGGCGAAGGCATCGGCGCCACCTTCCCGGAAGTTCTCGAAACCGGTCTGCAGAACCGTCTTCGCGGTGTACGGGTAGCCCGGTGGGACGCTGCTGGGGTTGTCGCCGTTCCGGCCGCCGTAGGTCTCATAGGTGGTCGGCTTGAAGTGGCGATACAGCAGCTCGAGCTGATCGCGCGCCGGGAGATGCCAGTCCGTCTCGCCACCGATGTCCAGGGCCAGGACTTGTTGCGCGAGCTTGCTGCCGGCCTCGGCCATGGCGCGGGTATTGGACATGCCGTCCGAGTAGCTGGCGGCGCCGATGACGGGCTTGAGCGACCTGTTCCAGATCGCCGGGCCGAGATCGCCGGCCTTGGGTGAAACGATGAGGAGGCAGAGCTGATCGCCTTCGAGGTAGCGGCCGGCGTAGAAGCCGCCGGCGAAGGCGATCCCGATGATGTCGGGGATGGTGATGAGAGGTGCGGGAGCGTTCATGGCATTTCCTTTTTGTGGTTGGAGTGGTGCAACGCGAAGTGGTGGGTCAGGCCGGCTCGAGTTCTTGCTGGGTGTCGTCGGGTGCCGTCTCGCCAGCCTTCTTGCCCTTACGGCCCTTGGCCGGCGTTGCGGGAGCGACATAATCCTGGCCAGGCGGCGTCAGCGTGACCGGAAAGGTCTGGCCGACCATGCCGGTGATGATTCCGCGTTCCGCATCAGCGGGGTCGCTGCGGGTGCGCCAACGCACGGTGGCGCGGTCGCCTTCGAGAATCTTGAAGCGGATGCTGTCGAGCAATTCGACATTCATCTTGATCGCGCTGGCGCTGGAGATGCCGCGCGGCACGACGAGCCCGTAACCACCGCTCTTCCAGTCCCAGGGAATCCAGCCCATCTCCGGGAACTGCACCAGCGGCCGGTGATCGGAATCGATGTCCTCGTTCTCGGTCTTGATCAGAAGGGCCGAACGCAGCCGGGGATGGAAGTGCGCCAGGAAGGCCGCATGTCCGGTGTACTCCCACTGACTGTAGAGGTTGACCACCTCCTTGTCGCCGCGCGTTGCCTTCTTCGGTTCCGCCTTGAGCAACTTCGCGGTCGCGTTCTCCAACTGGAATTGCGTGTAGGCTTTGTCGCCCATGGTATGGCTCCTTGGTAGGTGCTACGGGATGAACTTAGGCAGGGACCGCGTCGGCGTCTTCGACCTGGACGCCGGCGGCACCGAGGGCGACGGCATCGTCAACACTGCACGGCTCGACGACGATGGAATCCTTGACGACGTGCGACAAGGCGCGGGCCTGGTTGTTGGCGCGGATCAGGCGCGTCTCCTTGGCCTTGACCTTCGCCGTGTCGTTCTGGCCGGTCGCGGTGACTTCGATTTTGTAGATGGGCATTGGCGTTCCTGTGGTTACCCGCGAATGCGGGGGAAAATGGCGGAGAAAATCCGCCGAATCGTGACGTTCAAGGCACCGAGTTCGTCGAGCTTCATGACCTTCCACATGGCGCGCTCGCCGTGGAGGCCGTTGTGGCTGCCCTGGTGGCAGTCCTTGCACAGGGCGATAGAGGTGAACCACTGGCCTTGGTTGATTTCGTGGGCGTCGCAGGGCCCGGCCTGATCGCAGACGCTGCACTGCAAGCGCTTGACCAACGCCACCCAGGCGCGCTCAAGCACGGTCATTGCCGGTTTGTTTTTCGACCTCATGCGAGTTGCATTCCCAGTTCGCTATTGAGGAAGTTGATACAAAAATCGAGGTATTCAGAGAACTCCTTTTTGTCGAGCTCGCTGCTGCGCCGATTCGGCGTCTGGACAATGCGGCCGCTTGGCAACTTGTGCTCCTCGCCGCCGAAGTACTTGCACAGAAGATCTTCGTGGATGTCATCGGCGCAGCAGCCAATTTGCTTCGCCGCCTCACCAAGGCAAG
>Ga0307507_10007071_pt1 | contig 16615 bp, 3 predicted proteins | sample 7_EM_MG_FD_207223 | JGI IMG/M metagenome (GOLD analysis project Ga0307507, IMG submission 207223) | Populus trichocarpa ectomycorrhiza microbial communities from riparian zone in the Pacific Northwest, United States - 7_EM | ecosystem: Host-associated > Plants > Roots > Unclassified | place...
TATTTATGTACTAGTTTAGCTGCTTTAAGAGTCTCGCAGTCTTTACTATTAGCAAAGTGGTTTTCTTTACAATTAATGCAAAGAGGGGTTATATGCTTGCAGGGCTTGCCCATTGTTATACAGGTAGGACAGCAGTGGTCTTTGGATAAATGTGCAGCCGTATAGAATCTACAGGCTCTAGTAGAGCATCTATCTCCTATATGGCCAAATTTTTGGCAGCTGGTGCACTGCGTAGTAGGGGAGACTTCGAGGTATTTTACTACCTTAGTAGCTGTACCTGCAATTGAGATCTCTTTTTGCTTAAGGATTTCTTGTCTTTTCTCTTTGTTCTCTATAGTAAAAACTATAGAGCCAAATCTGGTTTATAGATTGTGTCTTTTTACACTAGATAAGATCCATCTAGGTAGTCCTTGTATCCGTATAGGATTAAAGGTCTCAATTTCTTCTTTTAGAAGCTTAGAGCCTCCCTCTCCTAGAAAAGGCAGGGTAGGAACTCCATGGGCTATAATTTGAACCCAAGGTTCTAGTTTTTATTCTCTTTGGAAGGTAAAGCAGTTATGCTAGATATCTTTATATTTGACCAGGAAATCTGCATTATACTCTTCTATAGTTGTAAGGAGAATATTTTGTTTTCCTTTACTTCTAGCTATAGACGCTAGTACTGGCTTTTCTACTTGCAGTTCTGATGCAAATAGTTGGTTGACTTTGTTCCGTATAGAGAAGGTATCTAGAGGTTGGTCCTTTTCGTCTGTAACTAGGACTAGCTTCCTTTCTTATAGCTGCTTTTTCTTACTTTTAGTAGAAGTAGAACTCCTACTAGAAGGAGAAGGGGTAAAAGGTAGTAGTGGTGATACTAAGGAGGGTAGGGAGGACGAAGATGGGAGGTCCTTCTTTAGCCTCTCTACGTAAGTTTCCTTAATAGGAGCTACCTCCTTACGGAGAGCTCTTACTTCTTCTACTAGTCCTCTTAGAACTTCTTTTGCCTTTTCTTTTCCTTGTATAAAGGGGGTTTCTCCTGCTAGAATGCTCCGTGTGTAGTCCTCTAGCTGTTTAACTTGTTCTTTTTCTTCTTTTCCTTCTTCTTCTAGCCCTTTATAGGCCTGAGTTAAGCTTTCTAAAGCCTTTTGTGGGTGTTGTTTTGGAGAAAGGGGAGGGAAAGGTATGCTAGGTATACTATCCGTAGTAGTAATTAGTTTTATTGTCTTTTTTGCAGGTTTTTGGTTTTGTCACAGTACGTGCAGAGGGTCAACGAGGTAACTGTGACTGTGTATCATTGACAAACGATGTCGTGTGAGGATCTATGTACAGGAGACGAGGCAGGTATATATACGTGTTGCTCAGGGGTCAGGTCCGTGCTCATGCATACGCGTAGCCATAACAACGCGTCAGGTCAGTGCCGTGACAGGTTTTGGTTTTGGTTTTTAGGAGAAGATTAATGTCCTCTTTTTTCTCCTGCCCTAAAAAGGCTAGAAGAAGAAGAAGAGGAGAGGGAAAAAGTGAATATATGAGACTGATGATCACTTATTTCTAAAGGAGGTTTTTTTTTTAGCCTGCCGGACTTCGGCATTTTATATAGGGGGGTTTCCTAGTTTTTACAGTAGATAATAACCTCCTTAGGTCTCTTATCTCCTAGTCCCAGAGGTGAAAAACTAGGCAAAAAGCCTTGCTAGTTTTTACTATCCTTCTATGCCCTTTCTCCTTACTAATCCTACTAGAAGATTTCTAGGGAGATTAGGCTAAAAGGTAGTAGAAAAACTAGCTAAAAAGACTAGTATAGTTATTTTCTTTTCCTATTAGAAGTAGAAAAAACTACTAAAAAAAAGGACTTGTTAGGCTTTTGTTAGCGGAAAAGCCCTAAAGGCAATCCTCCTCTTATTAAAGAAAATCTGACTAAAGAAGATATAGAAAAGTACCTAAACCTCCTATTTTATTAGGCTTTTACTTTTTATAGAAGAAAAACCTAGGAAAAGTCTATATTTTGTGGTTTTGGTATTGGTGGTAGTGGTAGTGGTAGTAGTTTTGGTGTTCCTATCCGTGCCTCGCTTATAAGCTAGGACCACCCTAAGAAGAATTTTCTGTTGGGGGAAAGGGGGTAAAACGACAAATAAATCCACCTCTAGCTCGCTAGGCAGGAGGAATTGGGTCTTGAAAGTTGGAAAATCGATTGTTTTTGATGGTAAGATGGGCATGCATAAGTTTTAAAGTGTGGCGCTACCTTTTGGTAAGGTTTCATGTGTGGTGTAACTTTTTATTAAATTTATTATAAATATGGGTTAAGTTACTAGTTTATGGTTCGCGTTTAAGGGGCCAGGCTTAGATATAGTTATTTTAATCTTATTTATAGATATTTCTATTAGGGTCTTTAATAAAAGTGCCTTAACATTACGGAGTTCTTCGCGGAGTACTTCTATTAATTATTAATACTAGGCTTTTAATGCAGCCTATTATTAGGCTAAGGCATCCATAAAGGATTATTATATTATAGTTATAAGGGCGCGAAGAGGCTTTAGGGAAGATTTAAAGGAACAATATAAATTCTATCTAATTTAAGGGTATATAGCTCTTGCTAAATATAAGACATTATATAAAGAAGAGAAAGGAATATAGGAAACTTATAACTAAATATTTAAAGTCTTGGCAGCAGACGCGTAGGCATAAGCCCATGCGGATTTTAATAGATTTTAATTAAATTCCATTATATTAGTAAAATTTGGTGGAATTTAATCAAGTTAGCGGAATTTGGCAGAATTTAATTAACTTTAGTAGAATTTGGTAGAATTTAATTAACTTAGCAGAATTTAGTAGAATTTGATTAAAGCATTGGAATTTATCTATTAAGTGTTTTACTAAGGCATTCCTACTATAACTGGGCTAGTCCCGTTACAATAGTTAACTATTCCCTAACTAGGGATATAATACTTATAGTTATTAAAAGGGATTTGGGTTTGTTTACTATTTTAACAATAGTTATTTTAATATAATGTAGTATAAGGGCGCGAAGAGGCTTTAGGGAAGATTTAAAGGAATAATATAAATTCTATCTAAATCTAAGGATATATAGCTCTTATAGAGAATAAAATATTATATAAAAAAGAGAAAGGAATAATAAGAGAATTATATAATTAAACAGTTAGGGTTATGGTAGTTAGTATATGCGTATATATATATATATAGTCTTTAACGGTCTTTAATATACTTTAGTATTACAGCGCTAGTAGAAAATAGTAGATTATAGAGGATAATTATAGATAGTTATAGATAGTTGTAGACAGTTATAAATAGTCGCAAATAGTTATAAACAGTTATAAATAGCTTTAGATAGTTATCTGTTAAGTGTTTTACTAAGACATTCCTACTATAACTAGGCTAGTCCTGTTATAGTATTTGACCTAAATCTCTTTAAGGTGGCAAAGCTAATAGTACTAGACATACTAGGTTAATAAGGTGCGAATTATATTTATTTAAAGAAGTATACTAGTAATAAGGTCCAGTAGGCATATATAGAGGGTGCTAGCGATAACTATATAGTTAGTAAAGCCTTTAAACTAGATACCTTTATCTATAAATAGCTTCCTATCTATCTTTGCCTTCCTTATAACTAGAGCACCATTCTTAATTTATATCTTGTCGGCGATCTTAATCTAAGTAGTATAGACTTAAAGGCGGGTGAGGTTTACTAGATTAAAGGTACCTTTAAAAATATCTAGGTAATCCCTTTTTATAATGCTAAGAAGGTGGAGTTTAAGCGACTTTATACTAGGAGGGAGAGGCTTATTAAGGTTATTAGCTATAGCAGCTGTTGCGGTGGCTTGTAAGGCCGAAGCGGCTAAGCCTAACTATAATTAAGCCATTTAAGCCTGGTGGTATTTATACTAGCGAGCTTCCTCTGCTAGGTGGGCTTTACGCTCTTTATTATACTTCTAGATCTCCCTTTCTTCTTAGGCTTATTCTCTTTATTCTCTAGTAATTTTACGCTTCTCTATAGCAGCAGTACGTTTATTAGCTTTAGATGGCATTATAGGACTAATAGAGGAGGGTATAATGGTTGTAGATAATGGTGTAGTTAAAGTAGGTTGTTTAGATAGGTTTGCTTATTAAGATTATGCACGCGTATTAGATGTTCCGGTCGGTTATAAGCGGGAATGGCGTTATAAAACGATTCTTAAACGAATAAATAATAAATATTAATAAGTTTAACGATGTTAAAAAGCGAGTTAGCTACGTAGTGACTGTGTTTAATATTCGCGAATATTGCAGGAGGTTTTAGCATTATGCGTTACTAAGATAGACATTGCTAAGCAATATATAGACGCTAGTATATAATATAATGGATATAAAAAAATAAAATAAAAACTTTAGCACTCTTGCTTTTAAATTTCTAAAGGATTTCCCACCCCTATATTTATTATTAACTATAAATTTAGTATAGGCGAAACTTTTCTTAACAATCCTAAAACCTATTAGTGTGTATATAATTACAGCACCTATCGTACTAACCGCGTGCCTACGCGTTCGGTACGCCAGGTACGCGTTTACGCGTTCAGTGCACTAACCACTCGCTTACGCGTCTGGTGCACTTATAAAGCACTAACTAATTAGGGGGAGGACACATCAGTATATAGACCACGTAGTCTGCTTTATATAATCGGCAGTCACTACCATCCCAAAGAGCATATAATACTATACGTATTTCGTGCCCCGGGATACGACTCACTTATGCTATTAAGTTAGTACGAATACTAATTAGTAAGCGCGCACAGATTAGCAATTACTTAATACCTCCCACCAAGCGATATATACGACAGCAACCACCTGTTTAGACTCCTAGTACAACCTACTAGAAGGTTGGAAGTTGGGGATTACGGACTATTACTAACTCTGTATACTTATTTAAGTCTTAGTACAGTTTACTAGAAGTTATAGACGTAAATACAGACCTTTATAGAACCCCCTATTCTTAACCCTCTTTAAACCTCAAACCCCTATTCCTACTATACCCTCCCTTAATACCCCCAACCTCTTTTCGGACCCCTTATAGAGACCCCTACCCTTCTACAAACTGTTATGGACCCGTTAATCACCTTTACGGACCACTATAAGACCCCTTAAACTGTTACGGACCCGCTAATTAATTTTACGGACCGTTACAAGACCTCCCCCACCCGCTATAAGCTACTACGACCCGCCACAGCTTATATAGACATATAACGCTATACAATATGGCAGATACAAGCAAGCAAATTAGTAAAGGTTAAAAGAAGTAGAGCTAAGGAGTCAACCTCACGTCTACGGATAATATTAATAACTACATTAATTTCAAAATCCTTAAATACGGACACTATAAGCTTCTAAATAACAACCTATGGGAGCAATATAAGGAAGACTTTGCGGACTTTATAGAAGCTATTCTTAAGGCTTATAACCCTACTGCTATCCGTAACCTACGAACCCTTTTACGTCACCAAGGTGTATGGGTTAAAAAGGATAAATAAGTTACTATTATATGATCCTTATATAACATAATACAGGAGGAGGACCAAACGGAATAGATTAAAGAGAAAATCCTAGACTAGGTTAAAGCCATAAATAATCTCTCTACTTCTCCTAAACTTAATGGCATTGCTAGCCTTATACCTAACCTACTTAACTAAATTCGTCCTATAAACCCAAGCGATTTCGGAATTAATCTTACGGGCTAAAGCACACCTAGTACCCAAGTTACGGACTGTAATACCCCCGTAAACTAAAATATGGACTAAAACCCTTCTATTAATAAAGCTATAGATCCGTAACCTGCCTAAGTTATAGATCCGCAAGCTATATATCCGCAAACTATATATCCGCAAGCTATATATCCGCAAGCTACAAATCCGTAAGTTATAGATCCGTAATATACCTAAGTAAAGACCTATAGTAAGGAGCTAGCCAACCTAGCTAAGCTCTACACCGACGAATCCAAGTATAGCGGTGAAAACGACAACTTTAACTTTAAACTAACCATCTTTACGGACCTCTATTAGAAGGCCAATATTCCTAAACAGGAGTTCAGCCAAGCCTACTCTACTATACTACGCGGCCTAGCACTTAACCACTACTATACCAACCTTAAGAGTAACCCCCTTAGTATTCCCTTTAATAAGCTATGCAAAGCTACCCGTAACTACTTTAAAGGACTAAAATATAAGCGTAATATCCTTATCTAATAGAATGTAACTAAGCTACAGACCGTAATTAACAAGAACACTAAAAAATCGACTATAGAGTGCCTGTAAATTCTTATTAAAGACCTCCGGCACCTACAGCACAGCCTTAACGCTAAGCTTTGAATAGACAACTTCCTATACAATAAACTTATTACGGCCTGCCAGGAAGTAGAGCCCTGTAAGTACGCCTACTACAAGCCTATAGATACCTTAGCTGGCCTTATTAATAATCTACGCTCCTCTATTATAACGTACGAAGTCTTAAACCCACTAGGCAGCACGCAAGCCTTTATTACAGATATTTAATATCCGCAAATAGACTTAGACGTCTACTTTACGGACCGCTGCTACTGCTAGCAGCACCTGTACCAATTAAGTCCTACCCGTAACCCCTATAGCAACCCCCATACGAAAATATACCCCCGCAGACAAACCAGCCAGAAGTGCTTCGTGTGTGGCAAGGAAGGATATTAGTCTATAAGGCATACCTAGGAAGAACGTAATAAGTCTAGAAAGAGACTTAATAGCTATATTAGCCAGTTCATTTTGGAATACAAAGGAGAGAAAGTAGAAGAGCCCCCTAATAAGTTAATAGAAGCCCTTATAATTAACTTTAACTTAAATACTCAGGAATAAGAGACCTTAGAGACATTCCTAACCACTTTTAGACCTTTTATAGATAGCTAAGCCTTTAATATCATAACCGTATTAGCCAACCGTTCTTTTATACACTTAGTTGCGCCCAAAAACCATTCCGCAAGCACCCCTGTTATGGACGTTATAGATTATAAGTAGGACCCATTTACATATATTACCACAGAACGCTATACCCCTAAGGAATTCTATAGTGTTATAATCGATATAGGCGCCTTTAAGAAGTCTACTATAGGTTACGGATAATACCTTGCATATAGGACCACCGCAAATAATAATACGGATATTAACACTATGTAAACTGGGGCCGTAAACGTCTAATTCAGCATTGGCTTAACTGTATTAATTAGATTAGTTGCAGTTAAGACCCTAATTAGCCTAGTTAACTTCTATATAGTAAAAGCAGACACCCCTTTCTTACTTTGCCTTACGGACATGGACAGGTTATAGGTTTACTATAATAATATTACGGATACCTTAATTGGCCCCGTAACTGCCCTAGAAAGTAAGCATGTTACCCTACTAATTACACAACAATTTAGACACCCGTTCCTTATATAGGGAGAGACTTTATAGACCTATATTTAGGAATCTTTTGACTATAACCCATACTACCTTACCAGTACGGAGATCCACCGTTTATATCGTTATTTTGGCCACCTATCAGCTGAAAAGCTATATAGAGTCCTTAAACGCTCTGGACACAACAACGTTAATAGGAAGGCAGTTAATTACCTAACTAAATACTGCTCCTACTGCTAGAAATACGGACGTTCCCTAGGCCGATTTAAGTTCACCCTTTATAAGGATCTTAACTTTAACCATTTAGTGTACGTAGACATTATGTATATTAACGGCAGCCCAGTATTATATATAATTAACAAGGTAACCCGCTATTAAGCTGCCCGTTAGTTACAAAATATATCCATAAAGTATACTTGGGATATTTTACGGACCTGCTGGATTAATACGTACGTTAGACCTCCTAAGTATATTACCTACAACACCAGTAGGAACTTTATCAGCAAGGAATTCTAGTAGTATACTATAGCCATGGCTATATTAACAAAAGCCGTTCCAGTTAAGGCGCATTAGTCTATTAGGCTTGTTAAACAAGCTTACCTAGCCCTATAGAGAGCTTACTAGATTATTATAGATGAGTGTAAGGACATCTAAAAGGAACTAGCTCTACAGATAGCCATAAAAGCCGTTAACAATACTGCTAGCCTAAATAGACTAGTACCTACCCTCTTAGTCTACGGAGCCTACCTAAGAATAAGTAACCTAAATCCTCCTACCCCGTCTATTACGGAATAAGCAGCTGTAATATAGAAGGCGATAGCTGAGATAGTTAAGCTACGGGCTAAACAAGCTATTAATAACGCCCTACACCACCATAACGGACCTAATACGACCCTAGTATACAACCTCCCGTTTAACTCTAAAGTCCTTATATAGCGTAAAAGCGGCAAGTGGACTAGACCCTACTGTTTACTAGCTATAGAAAACAAGACGTGCTATATACAACTTCCTAGCAGCCCAACTAGCTTTAGGAGCACGTTTGTAAAACCCTACTTTTGGCCCAAAGACACCCATAACGTCAAGCTAGACGAACTAGAAGCAACTACCAAGCTAGACAAACTGGAGGTAACCGCCAAACTAGATAAACTAGAAGCGACCACCAAACCAAACAAGCTAGAAGCACCCTTACCTACCCTAGAAGTCCTCTAGAAACCCACTAAACCCACTATACCTACTATAAAGCGCGGTTAAGGACGCCCCTAAAAGCACCCTATAACTAAGAACACTATAATAGAGACTTACCTAACCTCTACAGGAATATCCGTAAGGCAATCTCCGCCTATGGATATATCAGTTCTAGTACAGGAAACCCCCTTTACGGACTCACAACGTAAAGAGATTAACAAACTACTTAAAAAGGGCGTCTTTGCGGTTATAACAGAGAAAGACGTTCCGCAAGGCGTCTATATATTTAACTTACGCTTTATTAACAAAATTAAGCACCTAGGTACTAACAAAGCTTTTAAAAAATTAAGGCTTGTTATACAAGCCTATAACAACCAAGGGAAGGGCTTAGTCCTTACGCAATTGCCTATAATTTAACAAGTTAGCTAATGGATTATACTTACACTTACGCCTAGACTACAGCAAAGCAAACCTATAGCTCTTTACCTACGGGACATCTCACAAGCCTATATACAGTCTAATACCTACCTAAGTAGGGATATCTTTATACGGCCACCCCCTAAGCTTAACCTATAACCAGGAACAATCCTACGGGTTATAAAACCTCTATACGGAGTACCAGAAGCTGGAAACTATTGGTTTAAGATATACCACCAGCACCATATTAGTAAACTCAAAATGGAATAGTTAACCTACAACCCCTGCCTCCTATACAGCCTATTAAACGGCCTCGGTATTATTGGACTCTAAATAGACAATACCCTATTCCTAGTAAACTAGACCTTTATGGACGCTAAAGAAACTAAACTACAAAAGGCTAAGTTCTTAGTAAAGCTATAAGAGTAGCTAACTAAGCAGAATCCAATTAAGTTTAATAGAGGCCTAATTACATAAAAGGGCAACCTAATTAAGCTGACTTAGGAACGCTAAGCCTAAAACCTAAAGCCTATTATAGTAAAGCCTACGGACCTTACCAGTTCCTACGGAGAGACCCATAAGACCGTAAATATAAAGGACTAATACGCTGTATAGTGTGCAAGAGGCGCCTATATAGCTATAGTCTGCTAACCCGAATCTGCCTATGACTTGTCCTTTGCGGCCCAGGCAGTAGATCTGCAAGAAGAAAATATTAAGCAGCTTAATAAGCGCATTTAATAGCAAATTAATAACATAACAAGAGGACTTACTTTTATACCACTAGACCTAAATTCCCTTAGTGTAATGGCATTTACAGATGCCTCCTTTACTAATAACAAAGACCTATTATCACAAATTGGCTTTATAATTGTACTTACGGACCGTAATTAGGACACAAATATACTGCACTAGTCTTTAATTAAGTGCAAATGAGTAACCTATAGTATACTAGCTTCTAAGCTATATACACTAGCCCATAGCTTTAATATAGCAGCCGCAATCAAATTAACGGTCTAGAAGATTCTATAACTAGAGCAGTTACCCCTAGTTCTATACACCAATTTAAAGTCCCTCTACAACTACCTAGTCAAACTAGGTACAATATAAGAGAAGAGGCTTATGGTCAACCTTATATGCTTATATCAGGCCTATGAACGGCGCGAGATTACGGAGGTTAAATGGATTAGCAGCGGAGATAACCCAGTAGACACTATAACTAAGGCAAAGCCATATTAAGCTCTTAAAACCCTAATTAACACAAATAAGCTTAACCTAGAAGTTACAGAATGGGTAGAATGGGACTAATGGAGCACCTACGGTACGTCTACGGCCCGTTAGAAGGCCGTACGGCTCATTATACGGTATAGGTAGAAAATAGTGGAAAGCTACAGTGGAACTTAGTGGACTTACGTAACCCACCAAATTTTATAGGGTAGTTGAATTAACCAATTACAATTTTCTATCCCCGGGATAGAAAATCGCCATTAGCTCACTTAGCACTAGCGCCTTAGCGGCCCTCACAATCCAACTTATAGCTCGTCTACTACCCGTTAAAAGGCCGTACGGTTTATTTTACGGACCGTAAGCAGAACTTACGGCCAGCTTGGAGCACCGTTTAGAAGGCAGCCTAGACGGCACCTCAGGGGAGATTTCCTATGTATTTTCTTTTATGTTTTATAGTTCTATTAAAGCAATTACGGAGGCTGTATACAAGTGGTTTCATTTTTCAAGTACCGCCAGTGTATAATTATAGCACCTATCGTACTAACCGCGTGCCTACGCGTTCGGTACGCCAGGTACGCGTTTACGCGTTCGGTGCACCAACCACTCGCTTACGCGTCTGGTGCACTTATGAAGCACTAACTAATTAGGGGGAGGACGCATCAGTATATAGACCACGTAGTCTGCTTTATACAATCGGCAGTCACCACCATCCCAAAGAGCATACAATACTATACGTATTTCGTGCCCCGGGATACGACTCACTCGTGCTATTAAGTTAGTACGAACAGTGTGACTTATAGGTTTAAGTTTATCTACTTTATACTTAGCGCCAAATAGCTTATAACCAAATTTAAGTTTATTATACTATTACCCTATATAATAAGTCTAAAGCTTAGCTAGTGTTGCTAAAAGCTCCAGGAGTGTTAAAATACACCATATTGCTAAATCTTATACCAGATAAACTTTAGTACTGTGCGCGCATACTTAATAAGCTTTTAATACAAAATTCTTTAAAATTATCGCCATTAAAGCTACACTTAATTGTATAATATTGCAATTATACCTTACCTTTGGTATATCTAGAATCGTGTAATCTTAGTATTAGAAATAGCTAATAATACATAACTAGCGTAGAGATATATCTAGGCACCCCTGCATACTTACCTATCTTAGGTAGTTCTTCTATACTACTGCCAATAGAAGCAACTTAGTCCTTAATTAAAGACTTAGAACAATTATAGGAGGACTTCTTTTATAAAGGGCAATAGGTGCAGGAGGAACGCATATATATAAATATTAAAGATAGTAATTAGGATATATCTGGCTTATATTAGGAGTATTATAAAGATATACAATTCTAAATTCCCACGCTATAACGACCTGCTAATACCTCTTTTTTAACGCTAGTAGTAAGTAGAATTCTATAACGCGAGCTATATATAATATATAAACTAATTATTTCTATAATATAGCTAGGCTTAATATTAATTATATAAACTGGATCGCTTGCAGTAGAAAGACTTATATTTAGTTAAGAGATACTAGAATATCTTATATCCTCTAAGCACGGGATTAGATATATAATAGATTTATCTAGCCTATAGCTAAATAATAAGAATATTACTAAGACGTATAAAAATGTAAGAGACTATATCCTAGATAGATCTTATATATATCTAGGTTCTAATATAAATAGATGCAATACTTATGTATATTAAAGAATAAGATAAGTATAATATGCTCTCTCCTTAGCCTCTAAAAGTGCTTTAGGAGACAGATACCCTATATAGGTGTGTTTTGTTGCGAATACTTAGACCCTTAGCTATAAAACTTTTACTATAAGCAAATTACAGAGGAAGACTAGGAAAGAATATATAAATTGCAAGAAAAGGTATAATATATCTATAATATTATATTACTATATTTAAGTTATAATATAGACATTAACGTAGTCCACAAGCAAGTGGCCAGTATAAGCATATAGCCACCCCACCAAAAAACCTAAAAATTGTTCTTTAATATTTCAACAACAGTTTAATAATAAATTATAAAAATTTGTAATTAGACTTTTATACTTACTTTAAGACCTCTATTAAAGTTTTAAACTAATTTAAGAAGTGGTTTTTAAGATATAATAATTTGGCCTAAATTTAAAAGCTAAATCTTAATATATCAATAATAGGTAAACTAATTACTCTAAAACTCTAATAGAGGTCTTAAAGTAAGTTTAAGAGTCTAATTATAAATTTTTATAATTTATTATAAGGTCGTTGTTAAAATATTAAAGAACGATTTTTTGGTTTTTTAGTGAATTTGTTAGGGTGGCCATATGCTTGTGCTAGCCACTTGCTTATGGACTACGTTACGTACTCTTATATATTTTCTTAGTAATTTAACAGAATTAAATTAAGATAATCTTAAATAAAGAGACATAAATATATAAGATACTTATTTATATTATCTATTCTTATTAATATATATAGGCTTTATAATAGTATTTGTTATATATTTTAGCACTAGATTGCCTATATAGAGCAAAGTGCTAGTTATAAGCTATATCTTTATATTATAAAGTATACAGTTAGTGTCTAATATATCCTAGATATATTATAACTATAATTAAGCTATAACCAGTTACTTACAGATAGACCTATAGTAAGCATATACTGTACTAAGGGAAGTTAAACATAAAACCAAAAAAAAAATACTACTAAAAGTCTCCTTTTTTAGTTTTAAGATATTTATTAAAATATTTAAGAGATTTACTTGACTAAGGCTATTAGGGTACCCTAGAAACCTATACAGTAGTAAAATATAGAAAGAAAAGATTAGATAATTGCTGTAAGTTATTATTATTCATTGCTTAACGTCCGATTTGGATCCCTATTGGGCCCACGCGGACTACTTCTTATATACATATAGGGAGAAAACTCTATTTGAGAAAACCCTGTGATCCATCTCCCCGCCTTTTAGGGCTTGCTTATAAGTCGCCTATAAGTTACTAGTAGTGCTCTACTACCTTACTTTTTAACCTCTTTGGGAACCACTGCTGCCGTAACAAACCTATGGACGCGCTAGTATTACACACTATACTCTACTCCTATAGAGTTATTAGGGGGCGCCTATTACTCGCCCCTTTGCCTTCTATTACTATTTCCTTTGCAACCCGGAACTGGTCTAGTATATTTTGGCTAATAAGCTACCGGGTAGCCGCCTTAAGGCCTTTCTATATTAAGAGCAGTGTATTATAGTTTTCTATACTAGCTACTAAGAGCATTACTTCTTAGCCAATGCGTAAGGGGCATAATAGTATTATATATTTTAGTGTCTGTCTTAGCCAGCTATATTTACACCTTAGGCTACCTACTAGGATACCTACCCAGTGAAGCTAATCTTTTAGTCCTATTATTCCTGTTCTTAAGAGTGTTGCTATTGTATTTTCTGCCTCTATTAGGCCCTCTTGGAGCCCTTAGGTATTTACCCCCTATAGCATTACCTATACTATGGCTTAGGTTCCCCTTGCCTAAGTCTACCTTTATACCTTTAACTTCTATTTGTCTCTCCAGCGTCGGTCTAACCAGTATTATATTACGGTAGATGGTTTTCCAGTACTCTTTTATACTCTACTTTAGCTCCTTTCTCTCCCTTACTATTATCTTTACTAGCCTTTTACGCGTTTCCCTTTCTCCTCTATATAGGCCTGGGCCCTAGCGCCGTATTATTCTTCTTCTACTTTCTCTACCTATTTTCCTAATATATCTTCCCTACTTTGGGGTTATTAGTTCCTTCTCCTATAGGGTACCCTAGGGTCCCTCTATAGTTTGTTTAGGTATGTCTTAATATACTTTATAATATTAAAGTTACATTCCTTTTACACCCTTTATATTGCATTGGCTTTAATATATAGTTATAGGGGGGGAATCTTGGCTTCCTTTTTAAGCAGTGCTATGGCCGTTTGCTTATACCCACCTATTATACTCCTAAGGCAGGCTATTTGGACCTTTTAGAGTGGTTTAAGGAGTAATTTAGGGGGGCCTTTTTTAGTTTCTCTAGTGGCCTAAATGCTAGATCTATACGTTATAGTTGGCCGGACAACTGCTATATATAGTAGGCGTGACCTCTAAAAGCATAGACCCTATATAAAATTAACGATCCTGGATATAGCAATATACTATACTTAGCCCTTATGGGCCGCTTACGCCGTATATACGCTCTACTAGAGCTTGCTATTTACCTATACTCCCAATACCCTTAGGCCTTGAACCGGTTGACCCCCAAAGCCTTAGATATGGATTATATACTAAAGATCTACAGATTGGTTACATTTTCTTATAAAATGGATTAGCTGGTATTTCTCTAGTAAGAATTGGACTCTATGTCGTCTTGCCTATTCTATATAGGTGTTATAGGCTTTCTCTAGTTCCTACAGTTCTTTGCGGCTGTTGGCCTATATATAATTAGGTTTATATTATCGACAAAGCCTATCCCCTAGGTCGCCCCTTTTTTAAAGGTATTAAGCAGGTTGCTTATAAAGAAGAGGAAGAGTATAGGCAATAGAGGTAATCCTTATAATATTCCTATTATAACTATAATAGGGGGGCTCTAGTATCTACTAAAGACTAGTAATATTTCTTTCTGGCCTATAAATCCTTAAATAAATTAAATAATCTATTCTGGAAAGCCCTTTACCTTAAGGATATATAGAAGACGCTTATAGGGTATATTATTATAGGCGCCGCTAATATCTAGGCTAAGTATTAATACTATAAAGTCCTTTTGCATAGCCCATACAGTTTTAATGGTAGTAGTGAGTAGTGTAAGTACTAATAGCGTTAAGCGATTCTTTCTTACCCCTATTTAGCTTTGTGGTAGTAGGGCGTATTTATCTACTGTGTCTGCTATATAGTCCGCTATAACCTTTTTTAAGATCTTGCTTAAGGTGTTTTCTAAGGTAATAGGGTAGTAGCTTCCTAGGATTAAGTAGTCTGCTTTACCTTCTTTTTATAAGACAACCGTTATTATAAATCTTCTAAGTTGCGGGTAGTAGCCTATTATAAAGCATGCTTTAGCTATATCTATAAGCTAAGGTGCTATAAGTGGTTTATAGGTCTTTAGGGCTTTGTTTAGGATCCCATCTAGTCCTAGTACTGTATTGTTTAAGAGGCGGCTAATAGTTCTAGCCATTTCTTTAGTTGTTATATCGCTGTTAACCCTTAGGCGAGTTACTAGTGTTTTACTAGTAATATTGCTAAGGTCTACTAGAGCTGGTTAAGGGAAAAATCTTTCTATAAGGATCTTTGCCTTCTTGTTATTATTACTTATAGCCTATAGTTTGCCTGCTCTTTATAGGGGTAGTAGGTATAGATCTTTTACTAAATATCCCGCCTTTTTCTTTACCTATTTTGCTATGGTCCAAAGGCCCTTATTATAGGGGAGACTTAGGTTAGTAGTATATTCGTTTATAAACTATCTCTAGTTATCCCTTGCTTTTTTTCTTAGGGTATTCTTTAACTAGTTTCTTATATCTTTATATTATCTCTTATCCTTAGAATTGTGGCTGCTTATATATTTCCTCCTTGCTCGTCATTGGCCGGCTATAAGGGCCGCGCACTATGCGGACCATATATATCGCGCATAGGGGCCCGGTTTTAAAATTGGGTAGTACTCTTTTAGCCTACTTTTAATTGCTGCCTAGATCCTTTTTAGTCTTTAATTAATTTCCTTAGGGGTAGCTAATAAGCCTTACTTATTTGGTATTAGGTGGATTTCTTCTAGGTCTTAAAGTTGTTATTTAATTATATTAAGAAAGCTATCTATATTAAGCTTCCTTATTGCATATCTTTTACTATTTAGTTGCGCCTTAATGTCCAAATCTAGTTGTATCTAGATAGGGATATGGTCTAAGGTAAGTACCTATTCTTCTTTAGGGGAGCACCTTTTAAGTCTCTAGTATAGGTTTTCGTCCATAATTATAAGGTTAATTATACTTTTGGCAGTACCCTATTACTATATAATTACACCTGGGGGGGTAGCTAGCTTAAGGCCCCTATTATTTATAGCTCTTAGTAGGCACTCTACCTATTAATTAGCAGCAATATAAATGCCCCCCTACTATAGGTAGTAGAGGTTTATATCTCCTAGTAGAATAGACTCCGCGTATTTAGTTTCTAGCAAGCTTATTATAGATATAATATTCTCTGTCTATGCTACCCCTTCAACCCCAGGGTTATAGACATTAATAATTTATATTAGTCCCCTATATATCTAGATAGTTATAACTGCAATATCTAGGTTAACTGCCTGCTATAACTATAAGGCAAGGCTAATATTTTTGCTAATTATAAAGCATACGCGTATAGCTGCTTTTGGTTTATATAGGAGCTAGAATCCTTAGGGGCAGTATATTAATT
>Ga0307507_10007072_pt1 | contig 16615 bp, 3 predicted proteins | sample 7_EM_MG_FD_207223 | JGI IMG/M metagenome (GOLD analysis project Ga0307507, IMG submission 207223) | Populus trichocarpa ectomycorrhiza microbial communities from riparian zone in the Pacific Northwest, United States - 7_EM | ecosystem: Host-associated > Plants > Roots > Unclassified | place...
TTTTATATAATATATAAATATAGCTGCCTAGATGTTGCTTAAGGCCTATAGTCTTTTTTAAATGCTAAAATGGCAGTAAAGTGCAGCGAAGTGCTGCCTAAATGCTGGTAAATTTTTTCCTGACGTAGGTATCCTAGTAGGTAGTATAGACCTTATATTAGCAGTAATACGGCTACTAAAAGAGGATATAAGTGGACTAGTAGTGGAAGCGTAGGAGGTGTAAGGGATATTATTATAGACACCTTAGGTTGCCCTTAAGACAACCTCCAGACGCCCCTTAAATAGTCGCTGGTTATATACCAGAGGCACATACCCGTAGTATATAGTCTCTACAATCCTAGAGGCCTTACCTCTTTAAGAATTTGTCTCTCTTACCAATCTATCCTATTCCACAATTATGTCCTTATAGCCCCCTATCTATAAAGTCCCCTTACATTTAAATCCTTCCTACTCTATTTAGAAGGGTAGCTGGCTTTAAGGACCAGATTATTTATTTACATCTTTATTTACATCCACTATCTCTCCCTTAAAATCTTATAATAACCTAATAGAAACTCTATAAATACCTTATAGAAAGCCATTGCGCTAAAGTAGGAAGGTCCCTCTAATAGTAAGAGATTATAATAATACAAACCTCTAGGCAAAATGGCCGAACAAGCCCTAACACCTAGATGCACTAAGAGCTTAAAGACTCTCGCATACTTACGGTTACTAGCAACGCTAAGGAAAACGCAGATACCCTCTATAATGGTTATAATACTACTAAAAAGCAGCCAGAACCCCTTTAGCCCTACTTAGGCCAATTAGAAAATTAAGCGCTAAAGGCAACACTAAGATCTTCCCCTAAATTAGAAATGCTAGAGGAATATACTAATATGCCTAACTAGGGACCCAACCAGAACCCTCCTGGAAGACTACTGGCCCATAATTAGCATAGTGGCGATATATAGACTGCTTATAAGCTAAGCGGGCCTACCCCTTTAGGTAATCCAACCCAACTACTAACTTAAGATTTAAGCCTTACAGGGAAACCTATATTAGCTATTAGTACTAATACTACCTCTATAGCCGGAGCTTCCCTAGGCCTAAGGTTAGAAAGTTAAGAGCCCCATACCAATTTTCTCTAAGGAGGATATTAGGAAGCTGCCGTAAGGCTCTTAGAAGCCATATGGGAAGGAGCCACTAATAAATATATTAGAAACCTTTAGGGGTAGGTCTAGATCTAGTAGAGCTTAATCTAGGCTAAATAAAATCTTTTATAACCTAGCTAAGGCTAGGGGCCTCCTAGGGGCTACCTAGTACCTATTTAAGGAGGTATAGAAGACTTAAAGAGGTATCTATATAGCAAATAGAAAAAGGATATAGACTAACTAGTTAAGGCCTCTAGTAGTCTAGAACTCCGCTATAGACCTAATGCCCAATAGTTAGACGATTAGGTTTATAAAATGGATAACTTCTTTAAGATACTAATAATACAAGACAATACTAAAGAGCGTACTTAATAGATTATTAGTAAGATTAAAGACCAATCCCTAAACTAGATTACACTTAATTAGCTTAATAAAGAGCAAATTACTATATAGCCGTAGTTGTAAACCTTCCTAAAGAAATGGACTTAAGATCCATATATTATATAATATAATAATACAGAGCTATTTTAGAATGGGATATAGCTTAACCGCTATAATTTCCGCCAGTTTATAAACTTTATAAAAACTTATACTTAATTAATAGATTTAGAGTCCTTTAAAAACAAGGACGGTAGTATTTATAAAAAGGAGAAGATTGGATTTATCTAGGCTAGAATTAAGTTAGCAATTTATAATAAAATAAAGCATATGGGAGCCCTATTACGGATTACTATATATGCAGATTTTGAATAAGCGGTTCTAAATGCTAAGGATGCGGTAAGGAACTAGACCTCTTCTAATAAAAAGCTGGGGGGTAACTAAAAGCGTAGGCACTCTAGTAGTAATATAGGGCAGACCTAAGCTCTAAAGAAGCCGTTCTTAAAGAGAAATCTGGAATAGTTAAAGTTAGGGACCTTAAGCAATAGGAAAGACTCCTAGGGCCAACCTAATACCCATCTAGCACCCTTATAGAAATACTCTAAAAAGTTAAAAGAAAACTTCTCTAGAGGTAAACCTAATTGGAAAAACAAGTAGGGTGATAACCGCACTAAAGATCTAAAAAAAGAAAAGCCTTAGTTACAGACCTCTCCTAGCTACAATTAGGGCAAAATATAGAAGGAAAGACTCTCTGTATTGCTATTAAGCTAGAAATAGTACTCCCTATAGGTAAAGTACGTTAGTTCTAAGCACTATATAATAGCGGCGCTGAAATTAATCTTATATAATATAATTTGGTAAAAGAGCATAAGCTTATTCTATTGCTAAGGTGGCAGAAACCTACTATAGGGTTCCTAAATAAACATTAGATTAAACTATACAGTACCTATAAGCTTATAGTGTTAGTGGCTAATATATATAACCGTACTAAGGTGGTTGGCCCGCAACCCTTTTAGGCAGCTAACTTTATAGGTTATAACTTTATCCTTGGATATCCTTGGCTTGCAGAAGCAGATCTTAAGATATACTTTAAGATAGGAGCCTTTAAATAGTGGAACAATAAAGAATTAGAAGGGCGTATATTACTAATAAGCTTAAAAGACATTTTATAGGATATAGCTATAGGTAAAATAGTATACACTCTACACCTAAAGGAGTATTAGATCCAACCCATATTTTATAGTAAAATAGGTGTAGAGCCTAGTATAGGTGATAACCCTTCTATAATAAATACCTTATAGGGAACTACTAGATAGGCCACAGAGATATTATAGGGAGGCGGCGATCTTAAAGATCCTATAAGATACTTCCACCACCATAGGTTACTTTGGCTTAAGCAATATATAGAGAATATACTATAGCACCTTAAACGCTGCGTTAAAGAATTCCCTACCCTCCACTGGCTACCGTATAAGACTGTTTAATGTACAGTGGCAACCATATATAAATAGCTACTATAGCGCGCGACGCTGCCCGCGAGCGTCTTAGGGGAGCTCTAGGACCTACCTAATAATAATGTGGAGGACGAGCATAACCCCAATCTGTTAAATATCCTAGTAGGCCTAAGGAACTTACTAAGGGTATTTTTAGGCAAGTGAGCTAAAGTCCTTCTATAGAGCTTAGAGTATAATTATATAATTAATCTAGAAGAAGGCAAGCAACTACCGAACCTTTCTATCTATAACCTCTCTTATAAAGAGCTTAAGATCCTATAAAAGTACCTTAATAGCTTAGTAGAAAAGGAATGGATCTAGCCTAGTAAGTTGCTAGTAGGCGCGCTAATCCTCTTTGTCCTAAAACCAGATGGTACTATAAGGCTATACGTAGACTATCGCGGTCTTAATAAGATCACAATTAAAAACTATTACCTACTACCACTGGTTAGTAAAATGCTGGATTAACTATCTAGGGCAAAGATCTTTACAAAGCTAGATCTATAAGACGCCTATTATAGGCTCTGTATTAAAGAAGGGGATAAGTAGAAGACCGCTTTTAAAACCCAATACAGCCACTTTAAGTATTTAGTAATGCCCTTTAGGCTAGCTAATACGCCTATAATATTCCAATTATATATTTATAGAGCCTTAGGGGGACTAGTTAACTGCACATATGTCATTTATTTAGATGATATTCTAATCTACTTAGAAGATGAGAATTAGTATAAGTAACACGTCCGCGAAGTGCTGGAATGTTTAAATAATTGGGGCCTCTACGCCAAGGTATTAAAGTATATCTTTAATACTAAGCAGGTTAAGTTCCTGGGGTATATTATAACACCTATAGGTGTAGTTATAGACCTAGTATAGGTATAGACGATCTAAGAGTAGCCGGAGCCAAAGAGCTACTAGGATATTTAAGTGTTCCTAGGCTTTGCCAATTTCTATAGACGCTTTATCTATAACTATTTAAATATTGCCTAATACCTATCTAACCACATTACTAAAGCTTTTTAAGACCCGGCCTAAGGAGCAAAAAGCTTAAAGGTGGGAAGGAAGAAAACTAAAAAGGGACTAACTAAATAGTATAAACCATAGATATAGCCTAAAAAGGTATAGGAAGCCTTTTAGGAACTACGCACAAAGTTTACAGAAGCTCTACTATTATAGTATTTTAACCTAGACCAGCCACTAATAGTGGTCACTAATGTATTAAATTTTGCCCTTATTAGTATCCTACTGCAACCTAATAGGCATCTAGACGCTACCCAGCTCTACTAAAGACTAGTAGTATTCTATAGCAGAAAATTCCAGGGACCTAAAGTCAGGTATTACACTCATAATAAGGAACTGCTGGCTATAGTTAACTGCTTTAAACAGTAGCGATACTACCTTAAGCACGTAAGCCATACCACTTATGTACTCTTAGATTATTATAATCTACACTACTTTATAACTATAAAGGAGCCTATATCTTAACAAGCCAGATAGGCAGAGAAGCTTACGCAATTTAACTTTAAGATTAAATATAAGCTAGGGGAAAACAACCCTGCTAACGGACTGTTATAACGGCCAGACTATACTAAAGGCTTTAAAACGGGAGAAGGAAAACAGATAATAGATATCTTACTCCCTATATTACAGAACAAGCTCTAAGTATAGGATGCTTAAGTACCCACAGCTCTATGCACTAAGTCTTAGGCAGTGCAAACCCTATTAGATTCCACTACTATTCCAGCTAGTACCCAGTCCGCGGCCAATAAGGGTCCAAATATACCTAGATAGGACGTCCCTAATATAAGTTTAGAACCTAGTAATACACTACTAATTACTGAGCTATCTCCTTAAACCAATAGCGAAGCTATAGAGCAATTAGAACTCGGAGCCCTATAAAGACTAAAGGACTTTAACCTCATAGCAGCCTTCCTAACGTACGCGCATTAAGAAGTTACAAGATCTATAGTACTATCTAGTCTTATACTTAGAGCAGTATAAGGTAAAACAGCTTTTACCTAGAAACCATCTAAAAGGTTAACAGATTTTATCCGTAAGGTATAACGGAGGGACGCCTCTTATACCATCTTTAATACGGAAGTAGACCGGAAATATAATGGAAAGGAAGCTGTAAGGCGCTAAAATTAGGAACTAGACCCAATTGGCCTACTGCGTAGAAATGGCAAGGTTTAGGTGCTATAAAAAGCAAATCTATAACAGAAAATTCTTATAAAGAATTATAATAATCCTCTAGGCGGCCACTATAGTTAAGTTAAAACAGTGGAATTACTTTAACGCAAATACTATTAGCTAAAGCTTAAGCAGGAAGTAAAGGAGTATATTAGCTACTGTAAGAAGTGTTAAGTATATAAAATTTAAAGGCACAAGCTATAGGGTCTACTTAAATTGGTTCCTCCCGCCAGCGAACTATAGCAATATTATGCTATGGATTTTATTACGGATCTTCCGCTATTAAAGGATAAGTAAGGATAAACATATAATTTAGTCCTGGTACTTATTAATAGGTTTTTAAAGTACGTCTAATACCTTTCTATTAACAAGACAATTAATATATAAGCGCTTACCAGCCTAATTAAGGAGAAATGCTTCCTTAAAGTAGATTAGCTACACTCTATTATTACTAATAGAGGCAGCGTCTTTATAAGCTAGTACTGGTCAGATCTATACTTTTATTTAAAGATAGACTACTACTATAGTACGGCTTTCTATCTATAGATAGATGGGTAAATAGAACGCTAAAACTAGGAACTAGAGTCTTATCTATAAATATATTTAAACTACTAGCAAGATAATTAGTATAAGCTACTTCCGTATGTGGAGTATGCTTATAACTTAAAGCAATATTTATTATATTAGTTTACACTAATCTAGATTGCCTATAGCATCTAACTATTGGGATTTAATAGTATACCCAATAATTACTAGCTAAGGCCGTATAATTAATTATAAAATCCTACTGGGAAGTTTAAGGATATCCACTAAAGAGTATAAGGGTACCTTAAGGAATAGGAGGAGTAATAAAAGTATATAAAGTAGAGCCTACAAGATGTATAAGAGCAGTAGAGACTTTAGTATAACTATAAATACTAGGATAAGTATTTTGGCGTAGGCAATAAGGTTTTATTATATTTAATAAATATTAAAACCTGTTAACTATTAAAGAAGCTTAATATGAGATACCTAGGTCCCTTCTAAATTAAGGAATAAATTAGTAAGCTAGCCTACTGTCTTTAGCTACCCCTATCTATAGCCTATATACATTTAGTATTTTATATAAATCTACTAGAGCTATAGCATAGACTACCGCTAAAAAAGAACTTCCGTCTAGGCCCAATTAAATACCCTAAAGTGGTAGGCAAGCGGTATAAGGTTAAAGCTATACTATGCTATAAGTCTATTAAGAACAAGCTTTAATATAAAGTTAAATGGCTAGGCTGGCCTACTAAGGACTCTATATAGGAACTAGAGGATCACCTTAATTATTATAAAGATATTTTAAAAGAATATTAGGACTAAGGTCCGCAATCTACAAATTGCAGAAAGCACTCTAATACTATAGTGTTATTACAACCTATAAAGAAAGCTTATAGTAGGCCAAGAGAGGCCCTAAAGAGTAAATAGGTTAAATTAGATATAGAACGGACAAGCTCTAGAAACCATAAGGATTAATTAGGGCTATGGCCTAAGGCAGAACAGGTCCTTAGCCTTTTTATATATATAGCGTAGAATTAATAGGGTATTTTGCTAGAATTGTATTCCCATTTATTAGTCTATATTAGGAACAGTGTTCCTATACCTTCCTAAATGCCTTATAAGGCCTTCCCAATTGCTACTATATATAAGAATTAATCCTAAATACCTAAATTAAAAGCCACTATACCTTATCCCTAGGTGCAGGATCAGTATCTATTAGCCTACTAAGTAATAGCTAATAGGAATAAGATCTAGATCTAGATCCCTTAGTAGAAGTATAGGTAGATATAAAAACAAGGGTAGGCTAATAAGGTATAGATAGAGCAAAGATCCTTAAACACTTAATACTAATATTAAGCCCAAACCAGTACCAACGAAGTTCTTAAGGCGTAAGCTTATAGTTAATAAAGATACGCTTAAGCCCAGAATAAATAGAGATATTGGCTAGCTAGTAAAGACCAGAACCACTAAAACCTTGCTATAGCAATTACCAGCTACATATCTGCTAGGTACCTAAAAGGTAACCTACCTAATACCGTATTATATTATACTCTTTTAAAACTTAACGCGCATACACAAACTCCTTCTTATAGTAGACAATAACCTTCTTCTTATCACCCCTATCCTTTACCCTATTCTTAGTATACTAACCTTACTCCCTTATTAGGCGTTACTGGCTAGCTTACTAGGAATTATAGGCGGTGTAGATGGCTATAGCATAGTCTTAAATTCAACCTAAATATTTAGCATTAGCGCTAGAATAAAAGAGAGCCTAGGTGATATAGTAGTTAAGAACATTAAAGGATTATCGCCACTTAGGCCCAGGCTATATTAAAGCTTAAAGTCAGTAATAGAAACCTATTAAGGATAGAAAAGCTTACCTTAATATAACTGCCGCTCTTAATACACATGCATTAATTATAAGGACTAAAGGTGTTAGACCTTACGTAATAGGTCTTGTTGTAAGCATCCAGAATCTTCTTATTAGACTTCTGGTCTTTTAAGGACGTGTATACAAAGTTATTTAGGTAGAACTAGCACCAGTTGCGGGTTAGCAGAGGTTAGGGTTCTATATATAGCGGCAGGGCTAAAATACGCTATAGAATTAGATTAGAAAAGCAGTTAGTAGGAGAATAAAGAGGTATATTAAATTAATAGGAAAAAAGAAAATCTTAATAATATATTAAAGATACGTCCAAATTTAGATAAAGGTTAATAATAGGAAGTAAGGTATTAAGGAAAAGGAGCAGCTTAGTAAGTAAGGTATCTTTATACTTTACCTTCCAATACCCTTCTAGTAAATAGCCGCAACCTTACCAATATAACTCCGTTATAATAGCATAATTCAAAAGGAAGGAAACACGCATATATGCCATTTAGCCATCACTTCCTTATAAAAACTAATTACGCGGCCGGAGAAGGTAATTAAGACGTTAATTACAGACGTATATAGGTTAAATTACACCTAAACGATACTACGGTATTAAAGAATAACATTATAAACGTTCTTAACAATCGTATAATAGCTAGAGGCGCTATTATAAAGTGTCCCTTCTATTTACTAGGTAGTAAAGCTACACTAAATATATAGCACAGAACTAACAAGAAAGGATTATAGATTAATATCTTAAAAGTTAAAGATAATAGCAAGCTAAGGCTTTATACGTTAAATCCTATACTAAAAGGTTCTATAGAACTATATTAGGAACACTAAATTGCCTATAACACTTATAATTAATTGCAGACCGGTATAAAGGCTTAGAAGTAGAGTTGTATAAAAATTCTTAGGTTAGCTTAGGTAGTCACCAGCATGTTTCTGGTAGGCTTCTAAGGGGTCTCCTAGCAATCCTTACATCTTTTCTCTAGTTATATTTTTTCTTTATTAAGGTTTTTAGGAGTTTAAAGTAGGGGTTAAATAGATAGATGATATATAGCAGCATACTAATATCTCCCTAATATCTCTCTAAACCCCTTCTAGGACAAGCCCTTATAATCTCCCTACTATAAGGTAATGGCGATTAAGGGCTGACTGTAAAAAGGGGGGGGGGGCAATATAAGGGATATTATTGCGGACACCTTAGGTTGCCCTTAGGACAACCTCTAGACGCCCCTTAGATAGTTACCAGTTACATGCCAAAGGCATATACCCGTAGTATATAGTCTCTATAATCCCAAAGGCCTTACCTCCTTAAGGATTCGTCTCTCTCACTAATCTGTTACGGCACTGGCAAATTGCCGCAAACTGCCGTTACGTGATGGCAAGTTGCCGCAAGTTGCCATTACGTGACCAGGAGACTGTATATAACTTCGAGCGGTGCTTCCGTTCTTCCCCTTTCCTTTCTCTAGCTTTAGATCCTTATTTATAGACAATCCAATTATATAGGCTTGCGCAACCTTCTTGCCGTGCTTGTGCCTTAATTGACTGAGTTGCTAATATTATCTAAAGCTCATTACTACTTTTTCTTCCTAAGAAGGAACTTAAATATATCTATAAGGCTACGAACAGGACCCCAAGGACATAGAATAGGACCCTAAGGACAGGACAGACCTCTAAAAAACTAAAAGAATATAAATAGAACGCGAAACCTAAGAATAGGATATGTATAGACTAGAATCCCTAGGAAATAAACAAACACCGGAAATTACCTAATACCCCTACTACTATACTAAGAAATACAGCAGCTGGCAAAGCTGCTATAGGACCCGCAAATACCTCTAATAGTGAAATAGTCGCCGTCTTAACCCCCTAGGAAGAACTCGCAGCAGCTAATACCAAAATTAAATAACTTTAAGAGCTACTTAAAACCAGAAATACCCCTATACCCTCTAAGGAGTTATTAGACACCTAAAGACTTGCTACAGTCCTTAAGGCCCTAGCCTAATGTACAGCATTAGCATTGTTGCGGTCCGCAAAGGTTATAGACCCCCTATTACTTACAGACGGAACTAACCCTATATTTAATAATTAGAAGCTTTAACTACAAGATAAGCTTAAAGTTAATATAGACCACTTCCCTACTACTTAAGCTAAAATGGCCTATGTCTTTAGCCGTACTAATAGGGACGCATAGACGTACCTATGTCCGTGATATGCCCAGGATTTAGCAAACCCCTTCCTCTCTAGAGAAGAGATAATTAACTACCTATCTTCTATTTATAAGGACCCCTTTAAGATATAGAACGCCTGCCTTAATTATAAAGCCCTTAATATAAAAACAATAGAGACCTTTTTAGCCTTCTAGACCCGCTTTCTGTACCTAACTAGCTAAGCCTAAATCCCCTATAATAACCTAATACTAGACCTCTTTAATAAGCTTACCCTAGACCTACAGCGTGCCATACTGCCAGTTTTCACCACTATATAGACGCTAAAAGTACTTATAGACTACTGCCTAGCTATTAACCAAGGCCTTTGTTAAATTAAAGTATAAACTAAGCGGTATAAAGCCAGAAACTCTTTAAACCAGACCATAAGCAATATAAGAATAGCTAATAGTGCCTTAGTACGGGCTGTAACTCCTATAGCACTAACTATTTAGCCTGCAGTTAATCTAGCAACTAGTTATACAGCTAGTCCTACTATAGGCCCAGTACAAACTTGGCCTATATATAGCAACCCCTATAAATAAGCCCTTAGCAATTAAGAAGCCTACTTCTTATATAGCTAGAAAGACTACTTTATAAAAGACTACCTAATAGCGGCAAAGACAAATAAGGTTCTGTTAATTTAGGAGGATAGTATAGAGTTAGAAAAAGAGGAACCCTAGAGTAAGACTCCTCTCTAAGGTTAAAAGGAATTAACATATTATATATTAATCTAAGTCAGCTAGTTAGTGGAAGAAGCTGCACTATCCCTTATACTTTATTCCATAATAGATATTAAGTTTTAACCTCTACTTTAGCTAACTTTAGAGTAAATGCCTTTGCCTTAATAGATATATAGTATGCTATAAAGCTAGCTGACCTTTTAAATACACCCCTTAAGGAACTACCCAAACCAATTCCTATTTATAGGTATAATAGATAGATAAAACCACCCACTATAACTATCTTACAGATTTACCTCTATGTAGACAGATAAAGGTAGTATAACATCCCCTTTCTTATTACAGACCTAGGAAGCCATAATATAATCTTAAAAAGAAAATGGCTAGCCTATCTAGGCTTATAGCTTAATGTATGGAGTAGACAGCTTGTCTAGCCTAAAACCTTACCCCCAACACCTTCTTTTATAAAAGAGATTAGTATTATAATAGAAAATCTTATACAGCTATAGATAGACACCATTTACCAGGTAAACGCTATGCGTAGGGATTAGGCCTTTAAGAAAGATATATAGCTTAATTTATAATAGGTCCATATACTACGCCGCCCCTAGACTACTAATGTTGCACTACCAGTACTAGAAACCCAAAAAGTTAGTAATAAACTAGCTAGCTTAGGCCCTATATAGTAATAAAGAACGGTAAGAAATATTAGACGCTGTACTAAATATATAGACTAAAAGGATAATTTATGGAAAATGGAATAGGAGCTAAAGAGGGTTATAACCCCTTTACTATAAAATATAGTCTATAAAACGTCTGTAAAGAAACCTATAAACCTCCCACTAGTTAATATCTGCTATATTAATGCTATAGGGTTCTACTAGAACTTAAATGGCCTAACATTATTGCCTTTATAACTAGCTTATATAAAATTAACTAGCTAATTAAAGACAAGGAAGCCCTGGCCTGTAACTAGCTTAATAGGAAAAGTAAGCTTATAAATAAGGAGCTAGTAAAACAAAAACTACCCCACTAATACTAGGAATTTAAGGATATATTCTCTAAGGTAGTATCTAATATACTCCCGCCTTACTAACCGTATAACTATAAGATTAAGATTAAGCCAGATAAAAAAAATACCCTTAACTATACCCCCCTCTGCTAGCAATCTACCAATAAGCTATAGGCCACTAAGCAGTATATTATTAATAACCTTAATAAGGGCTTTATTAAGCCTAGCTAGGTCCCCTTTGCCTTACCTATCCTCTTTATAAAAAAGCTAAATAGCAGACTCTATTTCTATATTAACTACTATAAACTAAACTATATAACATACAAAGACCAATATCCACTACCTTTACTTAAAGAAACACTAGCCTATATAAGTAAGGCTAAGATTTTTACAAAGCTTAATATCTGCTAGGCTTTTTACCAAATTAGAATAGACCCTAAATTTAAGGATCTTACTATATTTCAGACCTACTATAGATTATACAAATATAAAGTACTATCTTTTAGACTGACCAATAGACTGGCTACATACCAACAGTATATAAATAATATACTCTTTAACTACCTTAATAACTTCTGCACAGCCTACCTAGATAATATTATAATTTACTCTAAGAATAAACTGGAATATAAGGAATATATCCATAAAGTCCTATAACAGCTCCGCAAAGCTAGTCTCTAGGCCAATATTAGGAAGTTAGAATTTAGTATTAAGCGCACTAAGTACCTAGGGTTTATTATTAGTATAGATAAAATTAAGGCAAACCTAGAAAAAACGGCTATAATTAACTAGTGGGCACCCCCACAGACCATAAAGGGGGTATAATTATTTTTAGGTTTCTATAACTTCTACTAATACTTTATTAAGGACTATAGTAGGATCTCCTAGCCCCTTAACTATCTTACTAGGAAAGACTAGCCTTTCTATTTTAACGCCATATATAAGCAGGCCTTTAATAAGCTTAAAAAATGGCTAGTATTAGCTCCCCTACTTGCCTATTTTAACCTAAAATGGCCCTTAATACTAGAAACTAATGCCTTAAATAGCGTAATAGCTAGTATCTTTTCTTAGAAGCAACTGGACAGAGAATAGTACCCTATTATATACTATTTAAAGACTATAATAGATGCTAGGCTGAACTACTACATCTATAATAAAGAAATGCTAGCTATTATCTCTAGCTTTTAGTACTAGTGTGTATAGCTAGAAGGGGCCCCTAAGCCTATTAAGGTGGTTTTAAATTATAAGGCCTTAAAATACTTTATAACAACAAAGGCCCTTATAGCCTAGTAGGCATACTAGGTGGATATTCTATCTTAGTTCCACTTCCTAATTATATATAGGCTAGGCGTAACTAACTATATAGATACCCTTATAAGGCATAAATAAGACCTAGATAACTAAATAGCTATAAAGATCTTATTATGGACCTAGATATTATTATAACTAAAGCACCTTAACCCCTAGATATAGGCAGAGCTAAATATAAACTCTTTAGACGCTAAGATATGCCCTGTTAACTTTATAGAACTTAACCTTATTAATAAACTGCTGCAGGTAAACCATATAGCCCCTTCTCTATAGAAGTACTATAAAAAGATAGAGGATGCTACAAGCCCATAGTCTCTTAAAAATAGACTTCTTAAGTACTATAAACGGCTAGTGGTAGCAAAGGAATAGAACTTATAGACCTGGCTTATTGCCAAAGTATATACCCAAGTCTCTACGGCCTACCCTAAAAAAAATAAAACCTATAAAATTATTGGTGACCGTTACTACTAGCCCGGAATAGTTATAGATATTAACCGCTATATATAGAACTACAACAACTGCCACAGGTCTAAAATTCCATAAAATAAAACCCTAGGGCTATTAAAGCCACTCCTAATACCAGAATGCCCTTAGTAGTATATCTCTATAGACTTCTACAAGTTACCTACAGACCGCAATAGATATAATATGGTTATAATCCTAGTTAACCGCTTTGGTAAGCGCCTATTCTTAATCCCCTGTTATAAGAATATTAATGCTAAAGAGGCGGCCTAACTTTATATCTACTATGTCTACCGCATTTACAAACTACTAGATACTATTATATTTAACTATAGGCCGTAGTTTATATCAGCTTTCTAGAACGAGTTTACCCAGATCTTAGGTATTAGGCTAAAGCTCTCTATAGTATACCACCCCTAGATAGACAGTTAGACAGAGATTATAAATTAGTACTTAGGCTACAGACTCCAGCCCTTTATTAACTACTTTTAGGATAACTAAAGCGAGCTACTACCTATAATAGACTACGCCCAGGCAACCCTACCCTATAACTCTACAGGGTTTGCACCTATTTAGCTAGAAATAGGATACTTACCCTATATAAGCTTTAACTAAAAGAGACCAGAAGGACTATAGACCGTACGCAAAAAACTATCTTATAAGGAAGCCTAGTATTACGCTAAACGCTTAGAAGAAGCCTAAAAAGTAGCCCATATAAACTTAGAAAAAGCCTAAAAATTAATAGAACAGTAAGCAAATAAGTATAGGCGTAAGCCTGACTTTACTATAGGCAATAAGGTTTAGGTTATAACAAAGAACTAGAAGATAGAGCGGCCTAGCCATAAGCTAGACTATTAAATAGCAGGACTATATAAAGTTCTTAAGAAGAGAGGCAACTTATATAAAGTAAAGCTCCTAGATTTAATTAAGGTCCACCCTAAATTCTTACTGGATAAGCTACGGAAAGCTGTAAATAACCTATTACCTAGATAAAAGAACAAACCGCCCCTGCTAATTTAAGTTAATAGTAATAACAAATAGGAAATTAAAGAAATACTGGCCTATAAACTTATATAAGGAACACTAAAGTACCGCATAAGTTAGAAAGGATATAATCCAGACCCACTTTATAAGCTTATCCACTATCACTAAGATTGTATTATAATCTTGTCCTATAATAGGATCTCTTAACTTTAGTAACTTAATAATAAAGTCCTATAATATTACTTCCCATAGTCTTTCTAGTGTTTTAATAGGTTATAGCCCTCTATATAGCTTATATCTTGCTAGTTTATTTCTTTAGCAATCTAGACATTCCTTTATAACTTATCTTACTAGTCCCTAGATTCCTTAAACAATATACTCCTCCTAAAGTCTTAATACTAAGCCTATAGCTCCGTTATGTCCTTAAGTTAATCCCTTATAAAATAACTTAATAAACTCCTTTATAATTAACCTTGGAACATAGGTTACTTCCCTATTCTTATACTGTTCCATATCTAGATCCTCTACCTATACTTCCTAGATCTTCTATATTTAATTACTCTTAGGTAATTTATAGATCTAACCTTCTCTAGTCGCTGTAATTTTTGGGTAATTATACCTAATTAATCCGTCTTAGTCTTTTTACAGTAAAGCCCCTAATAGCTTTTTATTATTCTATAGCTTACTTTTTCTACTTAGAGTATCTGCTCATATATTGTCTGTACCTTTGGTATACTAAATTTTAAAATGGTATTCTATAAGCACTTCCGCCCATTTAACCTATCTTTAGTTTAGTTCCTTTGTTATTAGGAACCCTATAAGGTTCTTATAGTTTGTCTTAACCATAAATGGTTTCTCTATGCCTTATAAGAATGCTCTCTATTCCTTTAATACTGCAACTATCCCTAACAACTCCTTATTATAGATATTATAGTTCAGTTCTAGTGGTATCATCTTTTAACTATAGTACGCCACTGGATGCTATACATCCTAGTACTTCTATAACAAACATGCTCCTAGTATAAAGTCTAATATATCTATTTCAATTACCGTCTCTAACTTTAGTTAGTAGATTTTAAGGATTAGCTCCTAGGTAAATAACTCTTTAAGTTCCTTAAACAACTTCTTTTACTTAGTTCCCTATACCTACAGCTCCTCCTTCTTTATTAGCCTTATAAATAGCTTAATACTCTTTAACCATTGTGCCATAAACCTCCTATAGTAGTTGCAAAACCCTAGGAATAATCTTAACTGCATAACGTTCTCTAGTTCTTACCAACTAACTATAGCTTTAACTTTCTTTAGGTTTATGCTAATTTTCCCTAGTTTAATAATAAATCCTATAAAATTAGTCTTTCTTATAAAGAACTCGCATTTCTTAATTGCTACTAGCATCTATTCTTTTTATAGTCTCTTTAAAACCCACTTAATATATTCTCTATGTTCTTCCTCACTCTCTAAGTAGATAATAATGTTGTTAAGGTATACCATAATAAACTTATTAAGGTGTTCTCCTAATACACTATTAATTCACTTCTAAAACGTTACTAGTGCGTTTATAAGCCTAAATTGCATAACTAATAGTTTATATAGTCCTTCCTTTAACCTAAAGGCTGCCTTCTATTTGTCGCCTTCCTTAATCCTAATTTAATGGTATACCTATCTTAGATCTATCTTCATAAAGATCTTTATATTACCTATCCTATCTTAGATCTATCTTCATAAAGATCTTTATATTACCTATCCTATCTTAGATTTCGCTAATTAAGGGTAAAGAATACCTATCCTTTCTAATAATGCTATTTAACTATCTATAGTCTATACACATCCTAAGTTTTCTATTTTCCTTTAGGATAAACAATACTGGATATCCTACTAATAACTATAACGGTCTAATATATCCCTTTTATAAGTTCTCCTAGACAAACTCCTTAAGCGCTACTAACTCTATTTTAGTAAGCTTATAGATTAGAAAGAACTTTAGACTTGTTTCTGGTTTTAACTCTATCTTATAGTCCTATGCTATATACTCTAATAGCTTTTCACTTTCTAGTAACTATAACTTTTTGCCATACTTATGGTATCTCTTTGGTATATAACTTAAGCTTTACTTAGTCCCTTTATAGGTCGCTCTAACTTAGTACTATACTAACTTGGTTTGCTATTGCACTTTACACTATTAAGTATCTCTAATATTAACCTAACCTGTAACCTAATTAATCTTTAGATTATATTCCTATAACTAAGGCATTCCTAGTATCACCTTATCTTTTCCTAATAGTAAGATATTAAAAGACATTCTAACTAGTCTCCCTTTAATAGTTAACTAAATAGGTCCTATTTTAAGATTAATAATACCTCCTCTAT
>Ga0307507_10007073_pt1 | contig 16612 bp, 19 predicted proteins | sample 7_EM_MG_FD_207223 | JGI IMG/M metagenome (GOLD analysis project Ga0307507, IMG submission 207223) | Populus trichocarpa ectomycorrhiza microbial communities from riparian zone in the Pacific Northwest, United States - 7_EM | ecosystem: Host-associated > Plants > Roots > Unclassified | place...
ATGCACGTGACGTTTAACCGGTTGCAACCGATTTAAACCGGTCTTTTTGCGGTCCCACAATATTTTTTAAAATGAAAGACCAGCAACCAGGCTGCAAAAGACTGGTCCAAAAATAGACCACTGGTCCGGTCCCAATCGGTTCAGTTCAGTCCGATTTCGGTCTTTTTTTCGGTCCTATGGACCGGACCTTTAAACACTAGTCTTTGACAGTCCTTGGAATTTCTGGTCTTGGGCAGTCTTGGTCCAGTCCAGTCTCAGTCTTTTTCCAGTCTTGGGACTGGACTTCCAAGCACTATTCTGCTAAGAAAAATGGAATTTTTGAAAAATCTATTGTCCCTCCTTGGTCCCTCCCACCTTTCTCATTCAGCTCAGACTCACATGGCAAAAGGAAAGTGGTGAATTTTTATTATTGAAGCATATGTACATGATTTTAGCAGGACTTTACCCTCCCTGGTATACTGTGGTATTTTGACCAACTGTTTGGTCACTCATCACATTGGCCTATGAACTGAACAGATCTGGCACTTGTCATGGGTCACTTGGAAGGTCAAATAGGGTGACATTTTGCCCTAAAAAGGAAAGTCTCTCCAAAAAAAAATTCTCCACTGTGTGGTGTATGCCTATTATGAAACTAATACCATCCCCTAATCCTCATCTTCTCCCTTGTCTTGATGGTCATGCCACCACTCCCCACTATACAAGTGCACAAGAGGCCATGAACCCAAGCATGGATCTACTTACTATGTTGGTCAGTAAACATTGAAAAACCAGCCAGGCAACACACCAACCTCTTTGCATTGTGATCCACCAATCCAGTTTCCTTAATTTCGTGATTCAGGCAATGAGATCACTTCTAAAACACCTTTGTTCAATTGCTGTGAAATGGAGAATCTGAGAGACCTCACTGAGATGAAAATGTGTCCAAATGGGAAGTAGATGTTGAATTATAGGAATCTAGAACTTTAATCAGTGAAGAGAGTCATGCTGGATGAGAGGTTGTGGAGGAGGCAAGAAGGTTGCTGTCAGACGCCATGTCAACAAACACTTGTTGCTGGCCAAACACTTTTGTTGCTATGTCACACAGTCATCCTGATTTCAAACACCCCCCCCATCTGTTCAAGGCCATCACACATCACATCAGCCAAACAGTTGGTCAAAATACCACAGTAATCCATATGGATTCCATAGAATGGGGTATGGATTCCATAGAATTGGTGATGGATTCCATACTACTTCCAGATGTATTCATATGGAATGAGTTCATGGAATATAATTCCACACTTATTCCATACTATTTTCAGGGTGAATGCATATGGCATGAGTTTATGAAATGATGATTCCAAAAAGTAGCTAAGAAATATTGATAGAGTTAAACAGACTACCTACAATATGTAGTCTATTCCTAGTAAGAAGCTATATAGTTGCAAAGGTTCTCCCCACATCGAGTAGTCATTGTGCCCTCGTCATTGTGGTGTCTTCGTTTCATCCATGTCATGTTGTGGTGTCTTTGTTGCATCATCATGTCATGGTCATGGTGTCATGGTAGCATTGCTGTGGTGTTGTCATGTCGACACATCGGTTGTGTCCTTGTGTCATCGTTGTGTCCTTGTCTTCATGTTGTTGCATGTCCATCCTGTCATAGTTGTGTGTCTGTGGTGTTGTCATCATGGTGTTGTCATTGTGGTGCTGGGCTTTGTCAGCATTGGTGGGTTGTGGTGCTGATTCATCATTGCCATTGGTGGGTGGTGGTGATGGATCCTAGAGAACATTACCATGACTTGAATACTTCATGCCATTGTTGTCCTAAAATCAAGGTCTTTACCTTCCCTGGTATAATCCATATGGAATCCAACACTATTCCCTATGGATTCCACTGTATTCCATGTGGAATGGAGGCATATCCACCTTGGATTCCATGGAACAAATCCCAAATTCCATGGAAATTCTGCTGGGATTCCAGGGAAACAACTCTATATTATTATTGTCAAAAATATATCAACATCAAGAATCAAACACTTGACTCTGCAGCCTGCCACATGCATGCATGACAGAGCTCCTCCACCTACACTATACAACTGTTACAAGATATGAATATAAGGTCTATAAAGGGTGTTATTTCTCAGCCATGCCCAAATTGAGTGTCAGCAAATGCTGACACTCAATTTGGACACCATCAACAATTCCCACTCTTCTTCCTCAACTACCACCACCACCCATGAAGCCCCCAGCACCGCCCACCACCAATTGTTGATGACCCACAACCATGGCCAGTGTTCGCAAGTCCAGTTCAGTACGGTTTTTTGCCCCCAAAATGGGCAACCATGGACCACAACCAGTCAGGACTGACCCAAATATTGTGGGGACTGAACTGGACCACCTAGGACCAGTTTTTGTGGTCCATGGAACTGATTTAGACTAGTTCAGACCAGTTTTTTTGTGAAAAATTCATTGTACCAATATAAACCATCTGTATCTCAATTATCATTACTCTGAAAACTAAACAGGTTATATAACATAGTAGAGCCTGTAAATGCCCATCATTCAACCAATTTTCAATAGATTTAATGAAGATTTGACATATCTATGACTGAAACCAAATTACACCTCATAAAAACTCAGGCAAAATGTAATGTGACAACTGTAAATTACTTGATGCATACCCTACATTGATAGATGGTGAGCACATTTTTCTACTTAAAATTTCCATATCCAAAAATAGAATGAGGCAAAATGATGAAAATTTGAGTGAGTTGGAATTAAAGTCATTCTGATACAAGTTGCACAAAAAAAGTATTTATACCAAAATGGATTTGATTATATCTTTCTCAATTCTTAACTGTTTTTGATGAACCAAAGATCAAATTGAAGGTAATAAATGTCGTTACAAGGCTATGTAATGCACGTGACCATTTAACCAGTTGCAACTGATTTCAACCAGTCTTTGAACAGTTTTGAATGATTTTTGAAATGAGGCAACCAGCAACCAGAATAACTCTAAATTTGGGCAACTGCAACTGAAAAGTAGACCAGACCATGGTCCAGTTCAGTTCAGTCCTATGGATTTTTTTGGTCCATAGGACTGAACCTACGAACACTAACCATGGCAGCACAACAAGATGACATGGCAACACCACATAAGCAAGTTAATGGGTGCCCACAAGATCTAGGCAACAAAATCATGGCCATCCAAACCAGGTGAGTCTGCCCATCTTCATCCCCCCTTCCTTTCTTTGACATGGAATCCAGGTGCCACATCACTGACAGTGATGTGGCAACCAAACAATGAATGAGGACGGCTTCGTCATTTGTTGTTGTCCTTTTTATGACCCCATGGTGAGCACCCCCTCCCAACCCAGTGACAACACAACACCATGATGACAGATGACAACAACACAATGATGATGATACCCACTGATGACAAACACAGTGACACAAACAGTGATGGAAGCAACTCATGATTTATAGCCTGCTTGGACCTTTAGTTATAGTAACATGTTGTGTATTTAAATATTTTAGATTCCTTTTAAAGCCAGAAAAGGTCCACAGCCCACCAGGAGCAGAGCTGGAAATTTCTTCAAAAGAAGGGTGGAAAAAACATACCCTTTTTGGATGAAAACATACCTTATTTGGAAGGCAGGAGGGGGAGGGGTTCCAAGAGCCTTAACCAAAAAAATCTACCCCAGGTTGTTTTCAACTTCCTGGGGCTCCCTTGCTTAAGTGGAAATATTCCAAGACATAGTTCACACCATTCACAAAAAGCAATTCCTGGAATGGTGTAGTGGTTAACTCTTGAGAAATTGATCTTGCTTAGTCATATGTTGTGGGTTCAATTTCTGGTCTTGACACTTATTTTCTGCTGCACTTGGGGCAATTGCCTTTTATTTTTTATTTACTTATACATTAGGTTAGGAGGTTAGGAGTTAGGGTTAGGGATCTTTTTCTCCCTGTGCAGTAGCACATTCTCAGTTAGGTTAGGAGGTTAGAGTTAATGGTTAGGGTTAGGGTTAGATATTTCTCCCCACATGGTAGCACATTCTCAGTTAGATTAGGAGGTTAGGGTAGGTTTAGTTTAGTTTAGGGGGTTAGGGGTTCAAGAATGTGCTACTGTGTGTTCTTGAGCTGACTTAGGGCAATGGCACATTGCCCTAAGTCATGAGACTACCATATATGGAATGTTGGTGATTATTAGCACATCATGTGTGTCATAGTGGGGGAGAGCAGGGACTTCTAAAAGTCAAGCAAATTATTGAGGTTTGCTCATGAAAGTAATACATATGTTAGAAGACAGAAGCAACTTGACTATGCAAAAGTATGACTACCTTTCCATTTGACAGCAGGCAAGAAGGCCATTAAACCCTAAGCAGATGTCCCAATGGAAAGTTACTACTTTAGTGCTGAGCTCAGGTGCAGAGACAGTGATGGTAAATACCAAATAAAATAAAATATGATGTTCAATTTTGGTTCAATTGCCAGTGAAAAACCATCACCATACATAAATTCACTGATAAATTGTAGAACCACAACCTTTTCACTCATACACAAATGTAAGCATACCACCATTGGTGAGGATGTCTAACCATCCTTTGACATCTGTAGTAGCAAAAACATCACTACATACTTGTTGTCAGACATGCTATCAATGAGTCTTTCAACACCTATTATGCCAGTTTGAGATGTGGCATCCTTGCCACCCCATGAACTTGCAATCAATTACCTCTTGCCACCCACCTCAACTCAAAACACATGGAGATCTGTACACAGGTTTTCAGTGGCTCAACAAGATTTTTTTCAAGTATTCAACCAGTCAGTTCTTGTACAACATTAAAGAGGAATGTATATCATTCCATTAGCTCCCACATGTGTTCAATCCTGAAGTGCATTGGCACTGCCAGAAAATGCACCATTATGTCCTTTTCAACATCTCTGAACTCCAAAAGTCATGTGTACTGCAATAGGTGCACACAGCTATACTGAATTCACAAAAATAGGTGAAGGTCTCTACCATGTACACAAGTGACATTTTCCATAAGTACCTCTCAAGCTGAAGCCCCAAAATCAACACATTGCAGGGTCATACAACAGAGCCTTTAGTCTCTGATTCAGCAATGGCTAAGAAACAATCACCAAAATCCCATTTAAACATGCCAGCATACCCTTCCTCACCACAGCCAGCAAGATGGCCACTCTCACATTTGCCTGAAAAATTCTGGGGCTTCCTGCTCCATGTGTTTTCTCCTGGAACAGTCATGCAGATGCCATTGGTGCTGAATATATCATAATGGAAAAAATGAGTGGCGTCAATCACTGGCATAATCTTCAGAAGGGCCAAGTCATGCCATGTTTCAAGCCTGAGGATCTGTTGGCCATTGAAAACCAGTTTGAGTGTGCCCCATTTTTTGTATTTCAAGGAGGACATGAGCTCCAAGCTGTGGTGGGGGTTCCTGTGTGTTCTTTTTATTATTCAGCAGTCTAATTTTTGTGTGCTTCTTACATATCCCCTCTCTGAAGGCCCTGACATGAAGTCCTATATGTAGTGCTTGGAAGTCCAGTCCCAAGACTGAAAAAAGACCCAGACTGAACCAGACCCAGACTGCCCAAGACCGGAAATTCTCAGGACCATCAAAGACCACAACTGCAGTCTGGTCTTTGGTCTCTCATGATTTCGGAAATTTAAAGACCAACAAAAGACCGGTCTAACCAGTCTTAACTGGTCTTTACCGGAACTTGTAACCAAACAAAACTTGTAACCAAACAGAACTTGTAACCAAATACAAACACAAACTCTCTCTTCCCACCACCATGCCTCACATGGTGCCCACCATGGGCCAAATGACATTGACCACTGCCTCACATGCTGGAGGCTCAGCACAACACCCACATGGCCATCACACCAACCTTGGCACACATACACACATCAACCACAATGGCAACAAGTGCCTGCTGTGTCAACAGCACATGGGTGGCCAACATAACACTTGCCAACTGCCATGTCACCCCCTCACCCTCTGCCACCTTTGGCGTTGACAGCAACACACGACAATGGCCACACAATGACAATGGAGACAGGTGGACAGCAGTGACATGATGTGGCAGCTGTACTTAACTCTCCCCCTGGTATTCCCACTGGAATCCAGTGGACTGCTGGATTCCCATTGCAGTCTGGGTAAAGTCCAGCATTCCGGCTGCAGTCCTGGTAGAATATGGTAGGACTCTATTCCCATTGGATTCCAGTGGGAATCCAGTAGGAATACTATATTCCAGCTCTATTTAGATGTCATGTGACTCATTCTAAAAGTCATGTGACTTAACCTACTTTATTCACACTGTATACAATGGTCAGACTTCCTTATAACATTTATATATGAACAGGTAGAATTCAAGTGTATTTAAATACTAATAGACAAAATACAAATATGTTAAAGGAAGTGTATTTGAATACTAATAGAGAAGCTACAATACTACTTTATATATTAGAGGGGGGGGAGGGAGTATGGGGACAGGCAGGCCCTTGTGGCTGGTGATGCTGGGCTTTCATTGCTGTTTGTGGCTGGTGGTGCTGGGCCCTCATCACTGTTTGCATGTGGTGGTACTGGGCCCTCATTTGCCATTTGTGGTGCTGGGCCCTCATCGTCAACTGCAGGTGGTGTTGCTGGGCCCTCGTCGTTTTTTGTGGGTGGAGGGGCTGGGTGCTGGTTGCATTGTTCATGGGTGGTGGTGGTGTGCCCTCATTGGTTTTCATGCAGCATGGCCCCCATCACTGTCGTGGTGGTCCTGTCATTGCTTGAGGGAGAGGGTGGTGGGTCATTCATGTCTGCAGACACTCCATCCGTTGTTGTCCTGCATTGGCGTCCTGCATCGTTTCCACATGCTGTCATCGTGTGTCCTCATAATCATGTGTCCTCATCATTGTCACATGTCCCTCATCATTGTTGTGTGTCCTCACCATGTCGTTGTCCCCTGCCCTCCTCATCATTATCCCATAATGTTGTTGCTGTGCCCTCATTGTGACATGTCATTTGATTGCCACGTCGCTGTCGGTGACATGGCACCTGTGGTAAAGAGATGATTGGGAGGGGGGAGGTGAGCTTACTCACCTCAGCTTGTTGTTGCCCATGTCCATACATGGCTGCTGGCTATCATTCATGAGCCATGGTTTGTATGTGGGTGGCCATCTTCATTTGTGGGTGGTCAGCTTCATTTTTCAGGTGGTCATGGTGGCAGTGTTATTGTTGGTGGTCATTGGCATTTTTGGGCAGTCACGAAGGTCAGTGGTGGTGAAGAGTGTGGTTGGCGGCGGTGACAAGGATGGTTGGTGGTGGTGGGAAGAAAAGAGTTGGCCATGTTTGGTGAGCATGATGCCAAACAAACATTGTTTGTTTGGTCCTCACATGTGAGATCATCACATGTATGATCTCACATGATGATCTCAGACTCATCCCATGAAAATCCACTGGATGTTCCATGGATTTCAATTTTTTTTTCATGGAATGGGGTTGGACTCTGTATGGAATTACAAGACATAATAATACAAACACAATTCCCATTATATTCCATGCAGATTCCGCTGGAATGTCAAATTCTGTGATCAGTCTGGCAGAATTCCAGGACTGAAGCTGGATTCCAGGTGGAATACCAGGGGGAGAGTAAAGACCTCCATGGCAGTGACGACAGTGGAGACAGGTGGACAATGGTGATGCAACATGGCAGCAATGATGGATGACCCCAACGATGGCAGACAACCACAATGATGATGGATGACTGAGGACAATGTGAAGAATATGACAACAGACAAGGACACATGAGTGCTGCCCCCCTGCCCCCCCTCGTTCACACTCATGTAGTACTAGTATATTAAATTACATACATGTTTTCCCCATGTCAGTAGCTACAAGACCAGTCTTTCAACTGTAAAAAACTGACCAAAACTGCACTGAACTGGTTGATGTCAGTTCAGTCCAGTTTTTCATGGTTCTTCAACCTGTGAGGACCAGTCCCAGTCCTGGTCTTGTCAAATTTTGACAAAAGACCAGACTGGACAGGACTTCCAAGCACTACCTATATGCTGGCAGGCACAGAATTGGAGAAATTTTGGATCATGAAATATGTGACATCTACAAGGCAATTGGCTCACCCCTGACATCAACATTTCTACAACACAGAAGAGCATTTACAGGTCCTGAATCTCTATTTCACCCCAACATCAATCTGAGGAATGTTCTTGTCCAGGAAACAGGTGACCCACAACTCATTGGCCTGATCGACTGGCAACATGCCATCATCGCCCACAAGCCCACTTTTTCCCAAATGCTTCAGTATGATGGGACTTTCTCCATCATGCTGGAACTTTCTGATTTCATGTCCAACCTTCCACAAGAAGAGCAAGAGGTATATAGATGGAAGCTGGAGCTCTTTGTCATCATCAGCTCTGTGAAAAATCACTGATTTTTGGGTCTTCATGTGAGAGGTGCCAGTTGTGTCTGTAGCCCTCCCTATCTCAACTGGGCAACTTGCAGCATGAGGTTGTGTGGTCATGGACAGATAGCTTACTTTCCTTGTGACAGAGCCTCTTGGAGCTTCAAGATGACTGAGATAGTGAGGGTGTGCTGTATCCTGTGGTGATTTCCAAGGCTGAGGTACAACAACATGAGAGAGAATATGAGTGGTATGTGAAGTATCAACAGGCATTTGATGTGCTGAAGAGGAGCTGGATTGTGGTGGGGATATATTTTTATCTTGGGAAGGGTATGAGGCTGTGATGGACATGGTAAAAATGAAGCAGGAAATGTGGGATGAGGAAAAATGTGGAGGCATATGAAAACAGCTGTTTTTTGTTTTCCCTCAGTTGAACTTCTCTTTTGTACTTTATGGTTGGTTTTTTGAACTTCAAATCTCAAGAAAGATGTAAGTGCACTCATGGCCTCCCTTTTGCCTTCCAGGGCATTAAACAGAAACATAATGGGATTGTTTCTGTAATGAGAACCAATTACTCCTCTATTTGCCATATCCCTTCTTTGTGTATACAAGGACCATGCTCACTCCATTACAATCTTGCAACTTGTTCCTGTATCATGCATGTCCAACATTCACTAGCTTCACCAAGATGGGCAACTACAACAATGATTATCCTTGTGCAAGTTGGGATTCTGACACTGGATGCTTTGCTTTATTGTTTTTCTGATATTTCTAGTGAACATTACTTTAACTGTAACCAGTTGAGGACTGACAAAACATACCCTCTAGAAGATATGAATAAGAATTTATGGAACTGAATTGCTAATATGAAAGTTGACTGACCCACTGTTTATATGAATAAGTGTCATAATAAAAAAATCAAAGGACCAGAAGAATACATACATCCTGAAATGGAGAAATTAGTGTTAGTGGGTAAGTGAGTTGGTGACATACAAGCTATGAGAAATAAGTAGACTTCAGTGTAAAATATAATTGAAACATACAATCTGGGTTAAAAAGTTACACTCTAGAGGTATTGAAATAAGAATTTATAAAGACCATACCATCTAGAAAGGAGAAGGAAGAGAAATGGGTTACTTAAATGGCATATATAAAAATAAGAGGTCAACAAACCTCCTAAAAATAATGGGAATATAAGTTATTTACTGGACAATGAGTGGTAACAAAATTAAGAAGTGAGTAGTAGTTTTAATAAGGGGGATTAGAGCATAAAACTTACAAGCCATGAAAGAAAGATACAGATAGCCAACCACCAAAAGGGTGGCCAATAAAAATCTGGGTCACATACTTTCTAAAAAAAGATAAAATTAAGAATGATTCCCTACCAGTATGCTTCTTAAAAAATAGAATGACTTACTTTCTAAGAAAAGCAAAGCCAGAGAAAAAGTTGGCAGAGTGTGTATAGTAAAAAAAAAAAACAGAGAATGAGTCACTTGAAGAGTCACACTTGAAGCAGAGCAACACACCTTCTGGAAATTTCAAATGCAGGGAATGGATTATCAAAGGGGTGAAAAGTGAAAAGGAGGGCAACTCACAAGCTAAGAAACCAAATGGAGATAATGGGTGACAAGAAGAGCACAGTGAAAAGTAAGGCAACTCACAAGCTAAGAAACCAAATGAAGATAATGGGCCACAAGAAGAGTACAGTGGGAAGCAGGGCAACTCACAGACTAAGAAACAAAATGAAGATAATGGGTCACAAGAAGAATATAGTGAAAGCAGGGTAACTCACAGACTAGAAACCAAATGAAGATAATGGGCAACAATAAGAGTACAGTGAAAAGGAGGGCAACTCACAAACTAAGAAACCAAATGAAGATAATGGGCCATAAGAAGAGTACAGTGAAAAGTAGGGCAACTCACAGACTAAGAAACCAAATGAAGATAATGAGCTACAAGAGTATAGTGAAAGGCAGAGCAACTCACACTCTAAGAAAATGAAATATAGAGAGTGAGTCACTAGAAGACTGCATAGTGAAAAGCAGGACAACTCACAGGCTAAGAAACCAAATGAAGACAATGGGCCACAAGAAGAGTATACAGTGAAAGGCAGAGAAGCTCACAAACTGATAAAATGGCATGTAGAGACTGAATCACAAGAAGACTGCATAGTGAAAAGGAGGGCAACTTACAAGCTAAGAAAACAAATGAAGATAATGAGGTACAAGAAGAATACAGTGAAAGCAGGGCATCTCACATCCTAAGAAACAAAATGAAGATAATGGGCCACAAGAAGAGTACAGTGAAAGGCAGAGCAACTCACACGCTAAGAAAATGAAATGTAGAGAGTGAATCAGTAGAAGACTGCATAGTGAAAAGCAGGGCAACTCACAAGCTAACAAACCAAATGAAGATAATGGGCCACAAGAAGAGTACAGTGAAAAGCAGGGCAACTCACAAGCTAACAGACCAAATGAAGATAATGGGCCATAAGAAGATTGTACAGTGAGAGGCAGAGCAACTCACACGCTAAGAAAATAAAAAACAGAGAATGAGTTTTCAAAGAGTGCACAGTAAAAAGCATGAATACTCACAGATGGTAAAGACTCAGAGAATGGGTCACCAAAAGTGTGCAGAGTGAAAAGCAGGGTAACTCACCTGTAGAGAAAACTAATTGTAGAAAGTAAATAAGTTGAATTACTTTTGGTAGCCTATCTTTACCTACCCACTGATGAAGATCTAAAATGTAACTCTAGAGATGTTGAATATGCAATATAACATACTCCCTTATTGTACACAAATAATAAGAATTAGATACCAAACTGTCTGAAATAAAAAATTAGACTTACTGTCTAATAGCAATGAAATTTGAACATGATAAAATGTTCAGTAGTGTAGCACATCTGCTCACAAACTATAAGAAATTGATAGATCAATATCAACATCTATATTAGTTATGGGCCTTTTAGCACCCACATCCTGTAAAATAAAATAAAAAATGATTTAAAGTAGTATTTGTCCAATTCTCACTTTCTGTAATTTCTTGTCAGTTATTACAAGCAATAATTGAATTCAAACTTACTCTCTTCCAGTCAAGATAGATATTTAAATCCAAGGCTTTCCCATACAACTTTGTACCACATACCTCCTAACAGCTCTGCAAATCAATTTCAAAATATTGCATTATATCTTTTGACTTACTTCCTGTCACAGATTTTTGATCAGTAAATATATCCATTTAGCCAAATTATCCTTACTGTATAGAGATCAAGAGTTTTCTGTAATATTGTGAATAATAATCTTGTAGCTGTTGATATTCTTTGTTCCTTATTTCAAATATTGACAGTAAAGTAATCAAATGAATTGTTATGACTTACCTCACACAACTCCACTCCAGCATCTAGCCATACTGCTATCTCTTCCTCACCCTCATATGTGACTCTCAACATGGTATTATACCATTTTTCTCCCTGAAATGTAAGAAAATTTTCAATGGAGTATACCAGAGTGTTCATGATTGCTTCATCCCAAATTGGTCCTTTTCCTAATCCCAAAATAATATGAGTTGGCCATTCAACAATAGCATACCTTGGACTACTGTCAAAGAAATCTTCTGAGGAATCTTTTTCCAAACATTTCAAACAGTCCAGAGCCATATGAAGATGTTGCAAAGGAGGATCAATGAAGTAACTCCCTGATCGTGACTTGATGGTCAGAAAATCTCGGAGAGAAGTGTGATAGAGCATGATCAGCTCATCATCATGTCCAGGAATTTTAATAATTGATTGTACTTTCAACAGCTCAAGGACAATCTCTCCAGCTTGGATGTCAAGGAGCAGGCTGAGAGAACTGATGGACTGATTGGTCTGCAGAACCATGATAGATCCAATAAGTCGATGAAAGGCTGGTGTTTGAGAAGCAAAAGAAAGAACTTGTTTGTAGAGTGGATCCAGACCATTGGACTCAGAGTCCAGGACATCCTGCAAGACTTTGTATGGCATGGGATCTTCTCCAACCAATCGAACCAGTGTGGCAGCAAACATGAATGAACTGCCAGCTTTATCAAGGAGAACAGAGAGAGCTTGGGAGGATGGCCAGGGCTGTGGGATCCTCCGCATGATTGGAAGGTTCTGGTCATAAATACGACCAAAGTCCTGTTCAAAATATAGTTGGATATCCGGGCGAGCATCAAAAGCATCCAAGTCTATGCAGTACAAGACTGACTGAGCCCTGGCATCACCAAACTTCTTCCTGATATGTTCTTCCACTCTGCTAGTAAGGAAGATGCGAAAAGGGAGCTGGTCCCTTTGAGACATGTCAATCAGCATTTCAATAAATTCTGCCATTTGAACGTTGTCATCACACTCATCAAGACCATCAATAACAAGGATCTTTGACTTGGCAAATAAAGAAAAGGGAGTGGAAAGGGAAGATAGTGGGTTAGTGATGAGCCTTTGGAACTGATGAACAATAGAGACTGGAGAGTCTAGCATGGTGCAATCTTCAAGAGCCCGGTCAATCAGCAGTTTTGTGGCAGGCACGGAGATGGAGATCTGGTGGGCAAGGGTGGGAATTAGGCCTGCAATGTGACTGCGATCCCCAGCACCCCGAAGAAAGAAAAAGCTGCCTAAAAGCCTGCCCTGGTCGGCATAGCGCTCCGCAATGGTTTGCGATAATGCAGATTTGCCATAACCAGCTGGCCCGTTAAGCCAACAGACAGATTGCTTATCACGCCTATTAAGCCATTTCCTGATCTTGTGAATCACTTCGGCACGAGTGCCAGGATCACACTTTGGGACTGGACCTGAGCGGGTGTGTGTCGCGTTACCGACAGGCCTAAGCAACTGCGAGAGACCTAAAGACAGTGAATTGCACTGAAAGAGGTGCATAAAACACAGCTTCAACGTACCTGCAGGAGGGGGGCCGTATACAATAGTAACATCGCCGCCAGCGTTAACGACCTGTGCATTCCCTGAAATGGTCGTTCCGGTAGAGTTTTGTAAGATCGTGTTGGACGCCATGAAAAAATGTGTTTTAATATGAGAGGATTGAGTTTGGAGGGGTCGATGAGTCGCTCGATTGTTGTGGTCGATGAAGAATTGGTGAGAATCTGCTAGCTCCCAAAACGGGGCACAAAATCAAGTAGGATGCTGACATGCAGCTAGACGTTGAGATTATCGACCTACCCACTGGCGTTTCTCTCGAAGCTATCCATTTGAAGCCACTAGCAACCACCCATTCGGGGGGAACGAAATCAGCCGTATATCTCCACCCTTGGTCCTGGCTTGGTGGTCGAATGGAGCATCCGTGGGTCGTCCATAGCCCTTTGGTGCTTACTTACACCTTTTAAAAGCTTCAATTGAAGTGTCCTTGACTCTCTGGTCGACCCGTTACTTTCCAAGAACTACCACGTCCTCCGATACAATTCGCGAGGCGTCGGAAGGTCGACTGGCCGTGCATCATTCACGGGTTTTGACGAGGAAAAGGACTTGAAAGCCGTGATACATTGGATGCTAGATCACTTCCAAACCTTAGCTCCGTCGTAATAAGTGTACGTTCCATTCTTTGCTTTCAATACGTTGGTAATTCAGCTCATAAGTACCTTAGGGTTACTCTCATGGCTCCCCCCATCGCCTCCCTCCAACCAGCCCCAGTACAAACCTCATAAGTCCTACTATCCTACCCCCTCGGTCCCAGATCATTGTTCCGATCATCAACATACGCCCAGAAACAGGAAAACCTCATCAAGTCCCCTACATCTCGCGTGCTTGTGGTTCTCGGGGACCAGGATGAGTTTACTTCTATATCGAGTTATAGAACCTGGGTGGCTGAACTAGAGAATCATTCTGGGACGAGTGATAGGCTCAGGATCGTTGAAGTTGGGAATGCTACCCATTTCTGGCGCGGACGGGCTAATGAGCGACTTGAGCACGTACTATTGGAGTGGTTGCAGTCTTCTTCCAATACTATACTGTTCGTGTCTCCTTGGTAAAGGTTGGCCAGACCTTGTTTACTCTACCCTCAAACAAACGGAGGGATATAAGGCAGGGTTGGCTTGATCTTTGAACATAGTTATTGAGTCTACGCACTGTGTTGGCGTGTATATATATTGGTGACCGACGAAACGACAGGAATAGTTGTCGCATGCCGGTTGCAGGAAAGGAGAACTTGGCCCATACGCATAGAAAAGAGCTCAAGCACTCGAGCTTTCAAGGGCAGACGCGGGTCGACTACTTGAAAAAATGTTACAAGATAAAGCTGGTCACAGCAGAAAACATACGAACAGCACAGAGCCCGCTCTCCTCAGTCACATCTCCTTCCAACACCTCACCTCCGCCTATACTTCCCACCCCCACCCCGGCCAACCTCCCTCTCCACCTCCTCCCTCTTCTTCCTATGCATCGCCTCAGCCCTCTCATTAATATCCCCTACCTCCTGCGTATCTGGGAACCCAATATTCCAATACCCAGGCGGCGTATTCGCGCGTGCCCACGTATGTCGATGACGCGAGATGGCCTTTTTGTGTGTGTCGATCTCGCGTTGGCGGGAGGAACTAGAACCTTGACCACGGCGGGTTGAGGTGGAAGAAGAGAGGTTTTCGTGAGAATGTCGTGCACAGGGTTTGCTGGAAGGTGAGCGCCATAGAGGTTGTTGTAAGCGATTGGGGAGGGGGCCAACGGCTTCGTAGTACTGTCCAGAGGGCATCAGTATAGGATAAAGTAGGGAGAGAGAATGAGGAAACACTCACGTCTCGACAACATTCACAGTCTCCTGCGTTCATTTGTCGGCGTTGTTCTTTCCCTCGTACAACTTCGTCGTACTGGTAGTCAACTCCACCGTTCTGAGCTGGGTCGATGGCATATAAAGTGTTGATGGTTTTGCCAGCGCTAAATTCGAGGGAGATCAGTAAAGAAGTGAGGCGATAGAAAGGAGGAATTGATTAAATCATACCTTGCATCACCACCTTTGGCATACCTTCCCCTGCCTTTAAAGGCCGAATAATCATCGAGATGCTTCTGTCCAACCGTTCTGCTAGTCAAAGGAGTAACGAAATCTTCCTCCCTCTCTTTACCCTTTCCCTTCACATCTGGGATGCGCGGAGTAACCTGATCCTTCGGTCGACTCGAACTAGAACCCCCTGCAAACTCATTCCCACTCACTCTCCTGACCTTGTTAGGTCTGCTATCCCCGCCGAGCTGATCAGGTCGTCGTGGCTGGATAGACCCGTAGCGACCTTGCCGTGCAGTAGAAGGCCCAGCGACAGCAGCGGGTGGGCAGGTCGGAAATTCCTCTCGTGGGCGGAGTGGAACTGGGGTTGGGTCGGGGGCTAAGTCGCAACGGGGTAAGAATAAGAACCAATTGAAAAAAAAAAAGAGTACGTACCTTGCGAATCGTCCTCTGTGTCAGAAGATCCCCCACCTTGGTTCAATCTCAGAGCCTTGGGGACAACAGGCGGTGCTGGTATCTTGAAAATTACAGGCTTCGCTGCAGTGGTGAGGGGGTATGACATGGCTGGTGTGAACGTCAGTAACGGTGGAGTATGAAACGACAAGAGCCAAACCTTGGGAATCATCCTCAGTATCAGACGAATTCGGAACTGGGCGAGACTGATTTGGAGAATGTGGGCGTTTGAGAGTGTCATCTAAACTTGTAGGACTTGACTTTGGTTCTTTCTTAACAATGGTATTGCGCGATTCCGTATTGGGTATTGGCTTGAAGGAAAGGGGGACTCGCGTACTTGACACAGAACGGGTACTTGTGGTATGTGTTGATGGGACGGCAGGATCGAGAAAAATGGTGGGCGAACATGAAGGAGCAGAAGAAATCCTGTTGTTTAGTGGTTGAAGGTTATACGTGGGGGGAGTTGATATTGAGAGTGGTGCTGGTTTGGTAAGAGGCGTCGACTTGGTGACTGGCGGGGCTGATGATATGCGGTGTGATTTGTGCGGAGGGACTGGGGTAGATCGATTTTCATGATTCTCCTTATCTCCCTCGGCGTCAATCCCACCAATGGGAGGTGGAGGACGGGTCGGTGTCGTCGCAGCCTCAGGATCTTTAGGATTTTCATCGTCTTCACCCGCGAACTGCGCGAGATCAGGTCCGAATTCCACCATCTTCTGTTTCTTCCTCATGATACTTTCGTAGTCGCGTTTCTTCTTTTCCGTTGCTGAGATGCCCTGTTCATTTCGATGTTTACGGT
>Ga0307507_10007074_pt1 | contig 16611 bp, 1 predicted proteins | sample 7_EM_MG_FD_207223 | JGI IMG/M metagenome (GOLD analysis project Ga0307507, IMG submission 207223) | Populus trichocarpa ectomycorrhiza microbial communities from riparian zone in the Pacific Northwest, United States - 7_EM | ecosystem: Host-associated > Plants > Roots > Unclassified | place...
GCATTTAGCAGCTAAATGCTAGTACTTAGTTATAAATGCCGCATTTAGCGGCCAAATGCTAATACTTAATTATAAATGCCGCTAAATGCTGGGAAATGCTGGGAAATGCTAGAAAATGCTAGAAAATACTAAAATAGCAGAAATAAAAAATTAAATACTAGTAAATTTTTTCCTAATAAAGCTAGTACCCTTAGAAGGGAAGATTCTAGATAAACTAATAGGACTAATTAATTATATTTTAATTGCAAACCGTATAGCTAAATCCCTAAAAATATTACGGCACTGGCAAATTGCTATTAGATTACCGCAAACTGCCATTATATAATAGCAAGTTGCGGTAAGTTGCCATTACGTAACTAGAAGATTATATATAACTTTAAGTAGTGCTTCTATTCTTCTTATTTCCTTTCTTTAGCTTTAAATCCTCGTTTATAGATAATATAATTGTATAGGCTTACGCAACCCTCTTGCCGTGCTTATGCCTTAATTAACTAAGTCGCTAATATTATCCAAAGCTCGTTACTACTCTTCTTTCCTAAAAAGGAACTTAAATAAATCTATAAGGCCATAAATAGGACAAGGATATAGAATAGGACCCTAAGGACATCACTAAGACTATAAGAATAGGATAGACCCCTAAGAACTAAAAGAATATAAATAGAACGCAAAACCTAAGAATAGAATACGCATAGACTAGAACCCCTAGGAAATAAACAAACACCAAAAATTACCTAATACCCCTACTACTATGCCAAGAAATATAGCAGCTGGCAAAGCCACTATAAGACCCATAAATACCTCTAATAGTAAAATAGTTACCGTCCTAACCCCCTAGGAAGAGCTCGCAGCAGCTAATACTAAAATTAAACGGCTTTAAAAGCTGCTTAAAACTAGAAACACCCCTATACCTAGTAAGAAGTTATTAGATACCTAAAGACTTACTATAGTCCTTAAGGCCCTAGCCCAACGTATAGTATTAGTATCGTTATGGTCTATAAAGGTTGCGGACCCCTTACTGCTTACAGACAGAACTAACCCTATATTTAATAATTAGAAGCTTTAACTATAAGATAAGCTTAAAGTTAATATAGACTACTTCCCTACTACCTAAGCTAAAATGGCCTATATCTTTGGCCGGACTAGTAGGGACATATAGATATATCTACGTCCGCAATATGTCTAGGACTTAGTAAACCCCTTCCTCTCTAAAGAAGAGATAATTAATTACCTATCTTCCATTTATAAGAACCCCTTTAAGATATAAAACGCCCACCTTAATTATAAAGCCCTTAATATAAAAACGATAGAGACCTTCTTAGTCTTTTAGATCCGCTTTCTATACCTAGCCAGATAGGCTTAAATCCCCTAGGAAGATTTAATGCTAGACCTCTTTAATAAGCTTACCCTAGACCTATAGCGCTCTATACTACCGGTTTATACTACTATATAGATGTTAAAGGAACTTACAGACTAGTGCCTAGCTATTAACTAGGGTCTCCATCAAATTAAGGTATATGCTAAGTAGTATAAGACTAGAAGCTCTACTAACTAGAATATAAGTATTGCAAGAACGGGCTATAGCGCCCTAGTAAGATCTATAACCCCTATAGCACCAACCATACCGCCTATTGTTAACCTAGCGGCTAGCTATGCAGCTAGCCCCGCTATAGGTCTAACAAATACTTAACCTATATACAGCAACCCCTATAAATAGGCCCTTAGTAATTAAGGAGCCTACTTCTTAGATGGCTAAAAAGACTGCTTTGTAAAAGACTACCTAATAGCGGTAAAAATAAACAAGGCCCTATTAATTTAGAAGGATAGCATAGAGTTAAAAAAAGAGGAACCCTAGAGTAAGACTCCTTTCTAGGGTTAAAAGGAATTAATATATTATATATTAATCTAGGTCGGCTAGTTAGTAAAAGAAGCTGCACTATCCCTTATACTTTATTCCGTAATAGATATTAAGTTTTAACCTCTACTTTAGCTAACTCTAAAGTAAATGCCTTTGCCTTAATAGATATGTAGTATACTATAAAGCTAGCTGACTTTTTAAATATACCTCTTAAGGAACTACCTAAACCAATTCCTATTTACGGGTATAATAGACGGATAGGACTACCTATTATAACTATCTTATAGATTTACCTCCATATAGACGGACAAAGGTAATATAATACCCCCTTTCTTATTACGGACCTGAAAAGCCATAATATAATATTGAAAAGAAAATGGTTAGCCTATCTAGGCTTATAGCTTAATATATAAAGTAAACAGCTTATCTAGCCCAAAACCCTACCCCTAACACCTTCTTTTATAAAGGAAATTAGTATTATAATAGAAAATCTTATACGGCTATAAATAGATACTATTTACTAGGCCGATACTATATATAGGGACTAGGCCTTTAAGAAAGATGTATAGCTTAATTTGTAACGGGTCCGTATACTACACCGCCCCTAAACTACTAATATTGCACTACTAGCACTAGAAACCTAGGAAATTAGTAATAAGCTAGCTAGCTTAGGCCCTATATAGCTATAAAGAACAGTAAGGAATATTAGATAATATACTAAATATATAGACTAAAAGGATAATTTATGGAAAATAGAATAGGAGCTAAAGAGGGTTATAAACCCTCTAATGCAAAATATGGTTTATAAAATGTCCGTAAAGAAACCTATAAACCTCCTACTAGTTAATATCTGCTATATTGGTGCTATAGGGTTCTACTAGAACCTAAAACGGCCTAATACTATTGCCTTTACGACTAGCTTATATAAAATTAACCAGATAATTAAAGATAAGGAAGCCCTGGCCTATAACTAGCTTAATAGGGAAAGTGAGCTTATAGATAAGGAGCTAGTAGAACAGAAACTACCCCGCTAATACTAGGAATTTAAGGATATATTCTTTAAGGTAGTATCTAATATACCCCCGCCTTACTAACCGTATAACTATAAGATTAAGATTAAGCCAGATAAAGAAAATACCTTTAGCTATAGCCCCCTCTGCCAGCAATCTACTAACAAGCTACGGGCTACTAAGTAATATATTATTAATAACCTTAACAAGGGCTTTATTGAGCCTAGCTAGGTCCCCTTTACCTTATTTATCCTCTTTATAAAAAAGCTAAATGGCAGACTCCGTTTCTATATTAACTACTATAAACTAAACTATATAACCCGCAAAGACCAATATCCGCTGCCCTTACTTAAAGAAATACTGGCCCATATAAGTAAGGCTAAGATTTTTATAAAGCTTAATATCCGCTAGGCTTTTTACTAAATTAGAATAAACCCTAGATCTAAGGATTTTACTATATTTTAGACCCGCTACGGATTATATAAATATAAAGTACTACCTTTTAGACTAACTAATGGACCGGCTATATACTAACGGTATATAAATAACGTACTCTTTAACTACCTTAATAACTTCTGCATAGCCTACCTAAATAATATTATAATTTACTCTAAGAATGAACTAGAATATAAGGAACATATCTATAAAATCCTATAACGGCTCCGCAAAGCTAGTCTCCAGGCCAATATTAGGAAGTTAGAATTTAGTATTAAGCGTACTAAGTACCTAGGGTTTATTATTAGTATAGATAGAATTAAGGCAGATCTAAAAAAAACGGCTATAATTAACTAGTGGGTATTCCCACGGACCATAAAGGGGGTATAATTATTTTTAGGTTTCTGTAACTTCTACTAACACTTTATTAAGGACTATAGTAGGATCTCCTAGCCTCTTAACTATCTTACTAGGAAAGACCAGCCCTTCTATTTTAACGCTATATATAGGCAGGCCTTTAATAAGCTTAAAAAATGGCTAGTATCGGCTCCCCTACTTGTCCATTTTAACCTAGAACGGCCCTTAATACTAGAAACTAATGCCTTAGACAGCGTAATAGCTGGTATCTTTTCCTAGAAGCAACCGGATGGAGAATAGCACCCTATTATATACTATTTAAAGACTATAATAGATGCCAAGCTAAACTACCACATCCATAACAAAGAAATGCTGGCTATTATCTCTAGTTTTTAGCACTGGCGTATACAGCTAGAAGGGACCCCTAAGCCTATTAAAGTAGTTTTAGATTATAAGGCCTTAGAATACTTTATAATAATAAAGGCCCTTATAGCCTAGCAGGCACGCTAGGCAAATATCCTATCTTAGTTCCACTTCCTAATTATATATAGGCTAGGCGCAACTAACCATATAGATACCCTTATAAGGCGCAAATAAGACCTAGATAACTAGATAGCTGTAAAAATTATATTACGGACCTAGATGCTGCTATAACTAAAGCACCTTAACCCCTAAATATAGGTAGAACTAAATACAGACCCCATAAAGGCCAAGATATGCCCTATTAACACTATAGAACTTAACCTTATTAATAAGCTACTGCAAGTGAATTATACGGCCCCTTCTCTATAGGAGTACCATAAAAAGGTAAAGGACGTTACCAGCTATAGTCCCTTAAAAATAGATTACTTAAGTATTAGGAGCGGCTAGTAGTAGTAGAGGAGTAAAACTTACGGACTTGGCTTATTACCAAAGTATATACCTAGGTCTCTACGGCCTACCCTAGAAAAAATAAGACCTATAGGATTATTGGCGACCGCTACTACTGGCCTAAAATAGTTATAGATATTAACCGTTATATACGGAACTGCGACAGCTGCTATAGATCCATAATCCTATAAGATAAGACCCTAGGACTATTAAAACCACTTCTAATACTAGAGTGCCCCTAGTAGTATATCTCTATAGATTTCTATAAGCTACTTACAGACCGTAGTAGATACAATATGGCTATGGTTATAATCAACCGCTTTAGTAAGTGCCTGTTCTTAATCCCTTATTACAAGAATATTAATGCTAAAGAGGTGGCCTAACTATATATCCACTACGTCTACCAAATTTATAGACTATTAGATACTATTATATCCAAATATAGGCCGTAATTTATATCGGCTTTTTAGAATAAGTTTACCCAGATCTTAGGTATTAAGCTAAAGCTCTCTATAGTATACTACCCTCAGATAGACGGTTAGATGGAGATTATAAATTAATATTTAGACTAAAGACTTTAGCCCTTTATTAACTACTTCTAAGATAACTAGGCTAAACTACTACCCCTAATAGACTATACTTAGGCAACCTTACCCCATAACTCTATAGGGTTTGTACCTATTTAGCTAGAAATAGGCTACTTACCCTATATAAGCTTTAACTGGGAAAGACTAGAAGGACCCTAGACTATACGCGAAAAACTATCTTATAAGGAAGCCTAGTAGTACACTAAGCGCTTAGAAGAAGCCTAGATAATAGCCCATATAAACCTAGAAAAGGCCTAGAAATTAATAAAATAGTAGGTAAATAAGCATAGGCGTAAGCCTGACTTTACTATAGGTAATAAGGTCTAGGTTATAATAAAGAACTAAAGAATAGAGCGGCCTAGCTATAAGCTACGTCAGGAAAAAATTTACCAGCATTTAATTTTACTTTTCTGCCATTTTAGCATTTCCTAGCATTTCCTAGCATTTCCCAGCATTTCCCAGCATTTAGCAGCATTTATAATTAAGTATTAGCATTTAGCAGCTAAATGCGGCATTTATAACTAAGTATTAGCATTTAGCAGCTAAATGCAGCATTTATAACTAAGTCTTAGCATTTAGCTGCTAAGTGCTAACTATATAATTACTAAGCATATATAAAAGTTTAATTTTTAATTTTTATTAATATTAGTAAGCATATATAAAAGTATAAAAGTATATATTTTAAATATATAAAAGTTTAATTTTATAATTTTAATAATTTTAAATATTAGTAAGCATACATAAAAGTTTAATTTTATAATATTAATAATAAAAAATATTTTATAATATCAATAATAAAAAATATTTTATAATATTAATAATAAAAAATATTTTATATTTTATATTTTATATTTTATATATACTTTATTAATAAATATTAAAATTACTACCCCTAAAGCTCTGCATAAAGTTCTACACAAAGCTCTACATAAAGCTCTGCACGAAGTTCTGCACAAAGCTCTACATAAAGCTCTGCATAAAGCTCTGCACGAAGTTCTGCACGAAGGTCTACACGAAGGTCTGCACGAAGGTCTGCACGAAGGTCTGCACAAAGGTCTGCACGAAGGTCTGCACAAAGGTCTGCACGAAGGTCTGCACGAAGGTCTGCACAAAGGTCTACACAAAGGTCTACACAAAGGTCTATACTATCACGGCACTGACCTGACGCGTTGTTATGACTCGGCGTTGTTATAACACAAGCATAGACCTAACCCCTAAGCACTGACCCTATGCGTACGTGTACATATATCCTGCCTTACCTCCTGTACTCCTGTACCCAGATAACCGTCGTCAGAGCCAGATAACTGTTACTAGAGCTAGACGACCGTCGCCAGAGCCAGATAACCGTCACCAGAGCTAGACGACCATCGTCAAAGCTAGACGACCATCGCCAGAGCCAGACGACCGCTGCTAGAGCCAGACGACAACCCGTTCGAACGACCAGCCAGCGAACACTATAAACGATTCAATCGATCGATTGAATCAAGGTAACACAGACAGGTAGGCATAGATATGTAGGCACAGACAGGTAGGCATAGATATGTAGGCACAGACAGGTAGGCACAGACAGGTAGGCGCAGACAGGTAGGCATAGACGGGTAGGCATAGCAGACAGACAGACAGACAGATAGACAGGTAGGTAGGTAGGTAGGTAGGCAGGCAGGCAAGTAGGCAGGTAGGTAGAAGAGAACCGTCGCCATATTATATTAAATTATCTAAAATAATATAATTTATTTAATAACAACTATATGGGAAGAGCAACGCTTATCTATTACTTAAAGTGAGTAAAATATACAAAATGCGCAAGAAGGGCATTATATATTAATTACGCATTAAGTATAAAATGCGCATTAAGTGCAAAATGCGCAATTAGCTGCACTGTGTTATTGGTTTCTATTAAATGCAGCAGTATGCCGCCTCTTAGTCGATACCATACGCTACACGTTGCAATGCGCGAAATGCGCATTTGGCCGCGAAATGCTGCCAAATGCTGCAAAAATGCTGCAAAAATGCTGGTAAATTTTTTCCTGACGTAGACTATTAAATAGCAGGACTATACAAAGTTCTTAAAAAGAGAGGCAACTTATATAAAGTAAAGCTCCCGGATTTAATTAAGGTCTACCCTAAATTCTTACCAGATAAGCTATGGAAAGCTATAGATAACCTATTACCTAGATAAAAGAATAAACCGCCCCTACTAATTTAAGTTAATAGCGACAATGAATAGGAAATTAAAGAAATACTAGCCTGTAAACTTGTATAAGGAACACTAAATTACCGTATAAGTTAAAAAGGATACAATCTAGACCCTACCTAGTACCCCATATAGAATTTTATAGGTAGCCCCTATAAGTTATAAGAGTTCTATAGCCGTTATCCTAATAAACCTAAACCGCCAAAGTACTTAGATAAGTAGATGGAGTGCTAGTATAGCAAAGACAATAAATTACTAGTAGAGTATAAAGATAAGAATGCCCTATAGGGGTAATACGGATATATAAAGCCTAAGGGCAGGCTTTTTTAGAGGGGGGGGTAATGTTACGGCACTGGTAAATTGCCGTTAGATTGCCGCAAACTGCTATTACATAACAGTAAGTTGCGGTAAGTTGCCATTACGTAACTAGAAGATTATATATAACTTTAAGCAGTGCTTCTATTCTTCTTATTTCCTTTCTTTAGCTTTAGATCCTCATTTATAGACAATATAATTGTATAGGCTTGCGCGACCCTCTTACTATGCTCGTGCCTTAATTTACCAAGTCGCTAATAAAAAGCCCTTTGTGACTAAGCTATAAAAAGTAACCTTTATTTAGAAATAGAAGATAGACTGCTTTTATACTAAGAACTGCTTATAATCCTAGATGTTAAGGACCTATAAATAGAGCTAATCTATAAACCCTATTGTTAAGTCTTTATAGCGTATCCTAGTTAAGATAAAACCTAATAATTACTAGCGTCCCGTTACTATTAGCGAGGGCTTTTATCTAATATAGAATAATTTATTAAAAATCGTTATACTTATAAATATATAGATACCCCTAGGGACTAAACTCCTAGATAGCTATAACTACTACTAGTTTCTAAACGCCCTTAGAAATATATTATAATAGATTATAAATTATTTATAAAAGATAAATATGGCTATAATATAGTCTTTATAGTAGTTAACCGACTAAGTAACTAAGCTATTTCCCATCTTTGCTTTAAGACTATAACTATAAAGGATATGGCCTATATATACGTTAATAATATCTACTAGATCTATGGCGCTTCTAAGTTAATTATCTTTAACTATAAACCCTAATTTATATTAGACTTTTAGGATAAATTCTACTATATTCTTAGAACTTAGATTAAGCTCTTTATTATATTTTACCCTTAGACTAACAGTTAATGTTATAAAGTAAGTATAAGTGGTGATAATATATAGCGAAGTAGATATTATTAAGCTATATATATAAACTATATAAGAAGAGAAGGTAAGGAAACGGGAAGAAAGGGTATATATTATTAGTTTAGTTACTTAGTTAATATATATATAGAGCAGAATAGAATTCAAGGAGCGGTCCTAGTAGAACTTAGCAGAATTTAGTAGACTTTAGTAGAATATGGTAGAATATAGCAGATTACCGTTAGATTACTATAGATTGCCAGCAAATTACTATTAGGTTACTGTCTTGCAGTTAGTCTCTTCTTACTATATTAGTGGAAATAGGTAGCTGTGTATAAGGTATTACTGTCACGGAGCGAGCATAAGTGGTAATAATATATAGCGAAGTAGATATTATTAAGCTATATACATAAACTGCGTAATAAAGTCAAGACGTTGCGTAAGGAAAAGAAAGTAGGAAACAGGGGAAAAAGGGTATATAACGTTCGCTTAGTTGCTAGGTTAATAGGTACTATGCTACGCATAGGTAGGATAGAGCTTAGGTAGCGGTTCTGGTAGAACTTAGCAGAATTTGGTAGTTAGAGGTCCTTAAAGTTACCAATTAGCAACTCCAACAGTAGAGACGGCAGATTATGGCGGAATACGGCAGATTACTGTCAGATTGCCGTCTCGTAGTTAGTCTCTGGTTGTTTAGTTAGTGGAAACAGGTGGACGTGTATAAGGTGTTACGGGGGTGTCCCATAACAGTACCCCCCCTTTAAACTCAAGCATCTGCGAGATAGGGCTATAGTAGTTCTAGGTAGAGTTTGTAAAAGTCTTCTACAGCTTATATAAGTCCTATAGAGTCGGCAGGTTCCTATAAGGGTTTAGTAAAACCTCTCCATTTCGTAAGGTACATATATTTACGTTTCCGTTTGTTATACTTAATATCATTAACTCTTTTAATAAGGTACTTATCCTTACCATCCACTTTAACTAGTGGGGGAGGGTCTTAGATCTGTCTAGGCAGGGCGTCTGATATAGGGGCGGTAGGGTGGAGGACTAACGTATAGAATATAGGGTGGATTTTAACCGTATTAGGGAGCTTTAGTTAGTAGGCATAAGGAGAAACAACTTTTTTAACCTTATAAGGGCCAGCGTTCTTCCAATTAAGTTTCTTAGTAGGTTGTTTCGTGTTCAGATTTCTTATATCTAGCCAGACAAAGTCACTAATTTAGTAGGCCGGTACTAGGGTCCGGTTCTTATTTGCTACGGCTTTATAGACAGATTAGGCCCATGTCATTTCATCAGTAAGGAACTTTTGTAGTTCTTCCATCTTCTTTATAAATTTGTTTGCTTCTGCAACTTATAAGGCCTAATAAGCTAGGTAAGGAATATTACTAAAGGGTTTAAAACCCATTTATAGATGCTAGCCGTAGTTAGCCAGGAACGGGAAGACCTTTATGGTTTCCAAGACGGAGTTATTTATAGTAAACTTAGCAAATACAAGCCAGTCCATCCAGTCGTCCTATAGATACGACGTATATATCCAAATATATTGTTCCATTATAGCATTTGCACGTTTTATTTAACCATCCATTTCTAGGTAGTATACTATAGATAATAATGCTTTAATATGGAGTCGGGTAGTTAGTTCTTTCTAGAACATAGAGATAAACTAGCTGCCTCTATTAGAGATAATCGTTTTAGGGAGTCTATAGAGTTTCTATACGTAATCTAGGAATAGTTAGGCAACGGCAGGTATTAATATATTAGGATAGGCAATTAAGTGTCTTATTTTAGATAGTCAGTCTATAACTACTATAATGTTTATATAGTCTTTACTTACGGGGAGTTTAACAATAAAGTTAATTAAAATATTCTTCTATCTTCGGTCTAGAACAGGTAGTAGCTTTAAAAAGCCATTATATATCTTGTGTAAAGCCTTAGCTCGTCGGTAGGTATAGTAGCTGGAGATATATCTTTATATTATATTATATATATTCAGCCAATAGTACTCCTATTAGAGTAGTTCTAGGGTTTTTCCACGGCCTAGGTGGCTGGCTACTAGTAGGTTATGTACGTGTTTAAGAAGCTTAAGCTTAAGTTTGTTATAGTTAGGTATAACTAGGCAGTTCCAGTAGTACAAGTGGTCTCTATAAGCTTTATATTTACTTAAAGAGATCTTTTTAAAGCGTCTAACGCTATCTTAAATTAGCTTAAGTATCTCTTAGATAAACTTGTTATTTAGATATTTGTTAATTATAATCTATTTAACTAATTAATTAGTTATTTTAAGGACATATACCGTAAGGTCTTTAGCTAGGGGATTAAATAATTTAAAGCGAAGTAGGGTTTAATTATAGTAGGTACGCGCTTTTTCCTATACTGGTATGTCTTATAAACATTAGGTTAGGGTATTAGGTTTTTAACCTTAAATGCCTAGGCAGTATATAATTAAGAATTGGAAACAAGATAGATATTCTAACTAGCGGGCTTAATAATGACTTAGCTGTTTCGTGGTTGTAAAGTATTATAGATTCTTATAGTTGCTAAGGACCTTAATTGGAAATCCAGCGCCTTCTAGTTTAGGTTACCATTGTTTAAAATATCTAATAATGGCTAACAATTTCTTATTATAGATCTCGTAGTTACATTTAGCTAGACTTAGTTATTTTAAGAAGTATGCTATAGGGTATAGTACTCCTTCCTTATTATACTAAGACAAAATGCCTCTAGTAACGTAGTTAGATAAGTCAGCTTCTATAACACTCTTTTAGTTTAAGTTAAAGTATTAGAGTACAGGTGCGGTAGTAAATATAACTTTTAGATAGGCAAAGGCCTTCTTATATTCCTTATTAAAGATAAAGGTTTTGTCTTTTTAGGTTAAAGCTATAAGGGGTAAGACTAGGGCGGAGAAGTTATTAATAAACCGTTAGTAGAAGTTAGCAAATCCTATAAAGGCTCTTACATCCTTAACATTCTTAGGTTTTTACCAGTTTATAATTACTTTAATTTTCTTTAGGTCTATTTATATGCCGTCTATAGAAATAATAAGTCTAAGGTATAGGACTTTTATTTTATAAAATTCGCACTTGTCTATATCTAATTATAGGCTAGCTCTATATAAGGCTTTTAAGATAAGGTTAACGTGTTTCTTATATTTAGTTAGGTTATTACTATATACTAGGATATTATTAATATAAGTAGTACAAAAAATGTCTAGGTAAGGTTATAGGGTATTATTTATAAAGTATTAGAACAAACTTGGGGCATTTATAAGGCCAAACGGCATTACTAAGTATTTAAATAGTCTATACCTAGTACGGAATACAGTAAGCTATTTATCTCCTTTTATAATACAAAGACGGTTAAATACATAGATAAGGTCAAGTTTTATATAGTAGCGAGCCTTACTTAATTAGTTTAGTGTCTCTTAAATTAACAAGAGCGGGTACCGATTTTTAATAGTAATGGCGTTAAGAGCTTGGTAGTCCATATAGAAGCGCAGACTACTGCTAGGTTTTTTAATAAAGATTATAGGTGCAGCTATAGGCAAAGAGCTTGCTCTAATAAATCCTTTACTTAGGTATTCGTCTAAGTACTTCCGCAGTACTTAGAGTTCGTTTTAGGACATTCTATATAGGGGTCTAAATCCTAGCTGTTTTCCTTCTTTAAGTATAATCTTATAGTTATATAGTTAGTACTCTACTAACTTATTAGCTTCCTTTTATAAAAATACTTTTAAATGCTTATAATAGCATACTAGTACTTTCATAGTAGGGTTAATATACTTCTTTAGTGCTAGGGCCTTTTTAATATCGGCCATTATAACGGCGAAGATCATATATTTAGGTTTCCTGGCAAGTTATGCTAATAGGGTAGCTCTAATTATATAAATATCCGTAAAAAGGGGGGTAAGTTACCAGCTAGCAACTTCCTTTTAATTATCTACTGTTTTTTATTTAACTTTAGGTTTAGTATTAGGTATAGAGTTAGTATTAGATTCGGGTTTAGGTTCTTTAAGTGTCCTTTTTATAGTAGAATACCAGTTCTTCTGGTACTTTTATATATTAAGCTTAAGTTTAGGCTTCTGCTTAGTTTAGGGTAGTATAGTAGTTAGGGTCGGTTTATATAGTTTAGTATAATTTTTAGGTTCTTAGTAGAATTAGGTAGACTTTTTAGGTGTAGAGTAAACATTAATAGAAATTTTAGACTAATAGATCCTAATAGATTTTTTAGATTTTAGTTTAGGGTCTAAGCAGTAAGTTATAAGGCACTTCTACTTATAACGGGAGGCGGTAAATAGAAGCTTAAGGTTATCCTAATTAATAGTTACCTTATATAGCTTTATCTAAAGTTGTCTAAGTATTATTAAGTAACCTAGGGTGGTAACAAAAAGCCTAATTAGTTCTTTATAGTTTAGGTATTAGAGTTTTAGGAATACTATATAAGTAATACAGCCTAAAATAGTACGTTTACTATTAAATCTAAATATATTAATATGCCAGTTAAGGGGGGTTAGGGTAAAACTATTATTTTACATAAAGATCTTATTAATAAATCCTATACTACTAGCTCCTATATTAATTAGGACTTAAGTATTAGCCTATTAATTATTCTACTAAAGATAACAGTTAATAGTTATACTATAATCCTAAGAGTTAGAATTTATAACATCTAGAGCATTTAACGAGATCCTAAGGTAGTACTGTCCTAAAGAGTAACTTAGCTCCAGGACCTTCCTTTTAGAGGTAACCAGGGTAGGGTTCCTATAGAATATTAGCTATAACTTCGTTCTTATAAGTAGTACTTACTAGATGCGGGGCTAGAGCTATATAAAGATTGGGGATAGTAACTAGAGGATTAGTACAGTAAATAGTTGCTAGTATTAGCCATTTATAAATTATATTGGGGTATAGGGACAAAGTAGTATCTTAAGATATAAGCCTTACTTCTATATTTAAAGTAAAGGCCTAGCTTAATACGTCATTCTTATTTAGGGGACCCTAGTAGGGCATACTCTAGGGTTTTAGAGTCAATATCTATAGCATTAGGGTGCTTAGGCTAAAATAATAACTTAGTAGTTATTTACAGAGCTATCATATTATATTAAGGAGTGGACTTTAGTGTTAGGCGTAGTATATTATTATATTATTTATTAATAACGTTTACGTAGGCGTTAAGGGCTCCTAGTAGGTCTATATCTATTAGGGAGGTTTTTAGTTTAGAACTTAAGGATTTAATAAGGCTATTAACTAGTATAGAGTCATTCTAGCCTATTTCCTTTATATAACGGTTAAATTTAGAGAAGTATACTAGAAAGCTTTTCATTCCTTAAGTTATATAGTTTATCTTTCTCTAAGTAGTGGCTTAGCGGTTTAGGTTACCGTATATAGCTTTAAAAAGTATAACTAGACTTTATACTAAATTCAGTTAAAGGGGTTTAATAAGGTTAGTTATATCTCCTCCTAGTTAACTTAGGGCGTAGTAAAGTTAGTTAGCTTTAGTTAGGTAGCAGTTAATATTACCAGTTAGCTTATTTTTAAGCTAGCTTAGAAATAATCAAAGTTCTTATTATTTACTAGTAAATATTAGAGGGTCTAGTAGTTATTCAGATTATTGCGGTATAGTAGTTAGTTTAGGGTAAATAGCTACTATAGGTTTGGGACTCTTATTTTATATATTTATTTCTAGAGAAGGCGTTTAGTCTTAGGGCCCTAGTATAGGCATTTTAAGGGTGCGGACTTCTTCTTAAAGGTCTTTAATTATTTACAGGTATCATACTTCTTATTCGGCTTATTATTAAGTTAAAGTGGCTTAGTTCTGTGTAAGGGCGTCTATAAAGGACTTCTATATCTCTACTAATTATTCTTAAAGTGCAGATATAATACCAGTAGCTATTATAGGGGCTTTAGGGTTATTCTACATTTTGGAGGGTAGTATATAAGGTTAATACAACATAGTATTACAGAGCAAGTATAAGCAGTAATAATATATAGCGAAGTAGATATTATTAAGCTATATATATAAACTGCGTAATAAAGTTAAGATATTGCGTAAGGAAAAGAAAGTAAGAAACAGGGGAAAAAGGGTATATAACGTTCGCTTAGTTGCTAGGTTAACGGGTACTATGCTCCACACAAGTAGGGTAGAGCTTAGGTGGCGGTTCTAGTAGAACTTGGCAGAATTTGGCAGTTAGAGGTCCTTGAAGTTGCCAGTTAGCAACTCCAACAGTAGAGATAGCAGATTATGGCGGAATACGGCAGATTGCTGTCAGATTGCCGTCTCGTGGTCGGTCTCCGGTTGTTCAGTCGGTGGAAACAGGTGGACGTGTGTAAGGTGTCACGGGGATGTCCCGTGACAATTACAGAGGTGTCCTATAATAGTACCCCCCCTTTAAACTCGAGCTTCTGCGAGATAGGGCTGTAGTAGTTCTAGGTAGAGTTGATAAAAGTCTTCTATAGCTTATATAAGTCCTATAGAGTTAACGGGTTCCTATATAGGCTTATAAAAGCCTCTCTATTTTATAAGGTATATATATTGGCGTTTTTGTTTATTATACTTAATGTTATAAAGATAATCGTTAGGGTAAAAACTAACGAAAATTTTGACCGAGTTTACGCTTACTAAGCCTTTTATTTAGAGCTTCGATGTGGAGCCTTAATTTAGAAGCTTTTAATCCAGAAGCTATTAGCTTTAAGGCTTTTAGCTTAGGGGCGTTTAATAGAGCTTTTGTAGCTAGTAATTAAGATTATATTGGTCACGAATCTAGTATATATTTGGACAATAGAGCTTTAATGCAGAGCCCTCTACGTAGAATGTGATAGAGCAGTTAATTGTAATTCCGATTTAAAGCTTTATACACTAAATATTTTTGATTGCCTGATAACCAAATCGCCGCGTAGCTGTCTGCTACCTTAACACGACGACGCGATCGTACGACAACGCGATGGCTCGGCGATGACGTAATGGCTTAGTGCCGAGAAATGGGAGGAAGGGGAAGAGAGGGAGGGGAGGGAAGGGAGGAGATTAGGGGTGGCTTGGCCACTACAAGAAAGTCGTAATATTGGTATGGTGTTGAACTTTAAAAATTGTATCTCAGGAGCTTGATTAACGACCCCTATATAAAACGTCAATAACGTCCAATTTTAGAATACTAAATTGGCAGATCTTCTAAGAATGCTTATTATAAGTAGCTCTAAGTGCGAAATCTAAAATATTTAGTAGTGGTATGGGTATAGGAGGGGGCATATATTTACGTTCCCGAATGTTATCATATAACACAATTTTTGGGCAAGGAAAATTAGAAGTCTCCCTAGGGGTAGAGCGTTAGTGTCTTACTAGAGTCTCCTCCCGTCTTCTTTCTTACCCGTCGTCTCCTTGTCCGATGCTGTCCATATCACTACGTTAACTAATAGATCCCTTAGTGGAGACTAAGGAGTATTGGAGCACCTCCAGCTCCTATAAGGAAGAAGAAAAGAAGAGAGGAAGGTGTAGAGGAGGGAGTATTTATAGACGGGAGGAGGCCTATAAGTATAGGAGATTAGGCAGCTATAATATAGCTATTGACGTTGCTCGACTAATACCTACTAGAGGCTCCTCCGTCCTTTTTATCTTCTCTCTTACCCGTCGTCTCCTCGTCCGATGCTGTCCATATCGCTATGTCAACTAATAGATCCCTTAGTGGGGACTGAGGAGGAGTATTAGAGCACCTCCAGCTCCTATAAGGAAGAAGAAAAGAAGAGAGGAAGGTGTAAAGGAGGGAGTATTTATAGACGGGAGGAGGCCTGCAAGCATAGGAGATTAGGCGGCCATAATATAGCTATTGACGTTGCTTGACTAATACCTACTAGAGGCTCCTCCGTCCTTCCTATCTTCTCTCTCGCCCGTTGTCTCCTTGTCCGATGCTGTCTATATCGCTACGTCAACTAATAGATCCCTTAATGGGGACTGAGGAGGTGTATTGGAGCACCTCTAGCTCCCTATAAGGAAGAAAAGAAGAGTAGGTATAGAAGAGGGATTATTTATAGACGGGAGGAGGCCTGCGAAAGGAGTAGTAGTAAGGTTAAGGCGCCTTAGTCACTGCTAGGTGGCATTATATCTTATTAAGAGGGTCTACTGCAG
>Ga0307507_10007075_pt1 | contig 16608 bp, 10 predicted proteins | sample 7_EM_MG_FD_207223 | JGI IMG/M metagenome (GOLD analysis project Ga0307507, IMG submission 207223) | Populus trichocarpa ectomycorrhiza microbial communities from riparian zone in the Pacific Northwest, United States - 7_EM | ecosystem: Host-associated > Plants > Roots > Unclassified | place...
CCGGGCACTACCGACCCACCGCGGGCGGCCACTCACCGCCGCGACCTCGGCCGGCCCACGCAGCCCGGCACGAGCCAACTGGTTAGCCCTGCAAAACACCAGCCACCTAGTCCCACGCCACCGGCAGCGCGCGAACACCGAAGACGCTCATGTTGGCGCGCAACGGAACCTCATCGGCGGGCACGGCGAGCCGCAGCGTCGGGAACCGCTCCAGCAGGGCCGTGAACGCCACCCGCAGCTCGACCCTGGCCAGCTGCTGACCGAGGCACTGGTGGATGCCGTGCCCGAACGCGACGTGGCCACCGTCCTGCCGCAGCACGTTCAGGACATCCGGGTCCGCGAACTTCAGCGGGTCGCGGTTGGCGGCCTCCAAAGACACCGTCACCGACTCGCCCGCCTTGATCAGCTGCCCCTCCAGCTCGACGTCCTCCAGCGCGGCGCGCACCGCCCTCGGTGCCACGGTGAGGTAGCGCAGGAGCTCCTCCACCACCTCGTCCATCCGGCTCGGGTCCGCCCGCACAGCCGCCAGCTGGTCCGGGTTCGCCAGCAGGGCGAAGGTTCCGAGGCCGATCATGCTCGCGGTCGTGTCGAGCCCGGCCACCAGCAGCAGCACGCTGAGCCCCGCGAGCTCGCTGTCGGTGAGGTCGGTCTCGGTGAGGTCGGACAGCACGTCCTCGGTCGGCACCGCCCGCTTCGCCAGCACCAGCTGCTTCATGTAGCGGTGCAGCCACATGAAGGCCTGGCCGACCTCCTCCGGCCTGCCGTCCTGGGTGAGCAGGACCTCCGTGTACTTCTGGAAGTCGTCGTAGTCGTCGTACGGCACGCCGAGCAGTTCGCACAGCACCAGTGCGGGCACCGGCTGCGCGAACAGCGTCCACAGGTCCGCGGGGGCGCCGTGCTTCTCCATCGCCTCCAGGTGGTCGTGCGTGATCTGCTCGACTCGGTCGCTCAGCTGCTGCATGCGGCGGGCGGTGAACTTGCCCACCAGCAGGCGCCGGAAGCGGGTGTGCTCCGGCGGGTCGATGCCCGTCATGTCACCGACCGGGGCGGGCTTGCCCTCGTGCCCCTCGCTGCCGGAGACCGCGTCGCGGACCAGCTCGTGGCGGGAGCTGAACCGCGGGTCCGACAGCACCGTGCGCACCGCCGCGTGACCGCTGGCCAGCCAGCCGACGTGACCGTCCGGGTAGATCATCCGGCGCAGTGGTGCCATGCGCAGGTCGGCTGGCGGGTCGAACGGGCAGCCACCCGCGCGTTCCATCGGCAGCTTGGGCAATGGGTCCTGGTGTTCCACCGTCATGACTTCCTGTTTTCCGTAGTCGTGTAGGTCACTGCACCGGCTCCAGTAGAGCCCCCGGATGAGCCGCGAGCAGGTGGTCCGCCAGCGCCTCGACGCTCGGGTTCTCCAGCACGACGGTCACCGTCAGCTCCAGACCGAGCTCGCGGTTCAGCCTGGTCACCATCCTGGCGAGCCAGACGGAGTCGAACCCCAGCTCGGCGAACGAGAGCTCCTCGGCAACCTGGTCGGGCCGGGCCTTGAGCAGCTCCGCCGCGATCGTTCTCACCTTGTCCCGCAACCGTTTCGAGTCATCCCGCACCTCGGCGCCGACCGGGGCCGCCGGTGCCGCGGGCAGCGGCAGCCAGTGGCGCTCCGACTCGAACGGGTAGACCGGCAGCGGAATCCGCCTGCCGGGGGCGTCGGCGAACAGCTTCGCCCACGGCACCGCGGCGCCCTGGCACCACAGCCGGCCGAGCTCCAGCAGGCCGCCCGCGCTCGTCGGCCGCGCACCCGCAGGTGTACCAGGGACGGCACCCCTGCGGGCGGTTCCGGTGACCAGTTCCGCTCGTTCGTCCGCACCGGGCGACACCAGTGCCGCCAGCACCTCGTCGAGCTCCTCCAGCGTGTGCACCGTCGCGGCGGCCCGCACCGGGAACTCCTCGCGGCCGATGCGGAGCGTGCAGGCCACGTCGGCGAGCCGGTGATCTCCCCGCGCGAGCACTATCCGCAACCGCCGGGCGTACCTGGCGAGCACCTCCCGGCTGCGCGCGGACAGCACCACCAGCTGTGGATCGTCCACATCGGACTCAGCGGGAACGGGCCCGGAGTACTCCTCCACCACGACGTGGGCGTTCACCCCGCCCGCACCGAAGGCGCTCACACCCGCCCGCCGAGGCAGCTCGTGTCCGTCCTCGCCCCGCTTGGGCTCCCACGGGGTCGCCACGACCGGCACCCGGAACGGCGTGCGGTCGAAGTCGATCCCGGGGTTGATCCGCTCGGAGTACAGCGACGGCGCGATCGTGCGATGCCGCAGCTGTAGCAGCACCTTGATGAAGCCCGCGATCCCGGCCGCCGGTTCCAGGTGCCCGATGTTGGACTTCACGCTGCCCACCAGGGCAGACCCCGGACCCACGCCGTGCGCGCCGAAAGCCTTGGTGAGTCCCCGGATCTCGACGGGATCGCCAACCGGCGTGCCCGCCCCGTGCGCCTCGACGTAGCCGATGCTGCGCGCCGACACCCCGGCGTTGTCCAGCACCCGCAGGTACAGCTCAGCCTGGCGGTCAGGGTCGGGCACCGCGAACCCGATGCTGCGGCCGTCCGCGTTGGTCCAGCTGGCGCGGATCACGGCGTGCACGTGGTCACCGTCGGCCTCGGCTTGACTCAGCCGCTTCAGCACGACGGCGCCGACGCCCTCGCCGAGCACGATGCCGTCGGCGTCGGCCCCGAACGAGCGGCACGCGCCAGTGCCCGACAACGTGCCCATGCTCGTGTACTGCATGAACCGCCACGGGTGCAGCAGCAGGTTGGCCGCGCCCACGATCACCGCGTCCACCGTGCCACTGCGCAACGCCTCACAACCCAGGTGCAACGCGACCAGCGAGCCGGCGCAGGCCGCGTCGACCGTCATGTTCGGCCCGTGCAGGTCGAGGAAGTGCGACACCCGCAGGGCCAGCTGGGAGTTGTTGGTGTTCGCGTAGGTGTCCACCCCGGCGAGGCTCGCCTGGGCGCTCAGCACCGCGTAGTCGCACGCCGTCGCGGCGGCGTAGACACCGACGTTGCGGCCCAAGGACTCCCTGGTGTGCCCGGAGTCCTGCATCGCCTCGTAGGCCACCTCCATGAACAGCCGCTGCTGCGGGTCCATGGTCTCGGCCTCGCGGGGCGAGATGCCGAAGAAGAGCGCGTCGAACCGGTCGACCCCGTTCATCAGACCAGCCCACCGGGACCGGGTCTTGCCCGGCTCGATCGTGTCGGGTTCGTAGAGCGGCTCGTGGTCCCACCGCTCCGGCGGGATCTCCCGGATCGCGCTGCGTCCCTCGACCAGCAGGTCCCAGAACTCGTCCAGCGACGGTGCTCCCGCGAACCGGCCCGAGACACCGACGACCGCGATCGGATCGTCCTGGGCGGCCACCGGCCGGGGCGTCACCCGAACCGGCTCGGCTTCCCGGATCGCCTTGAGCAGCCCGGTCAGCACCCCGCCCGGTCCCACCTCGCGGAACTCCGGCTCCGGCAACGCGTTCAGGTAGCGCACGGTGTCGGTCCACCGCACCGGCGAGACCAGCTGCCGCACCAGCAGATCCTTGATCCGGCCGGGTTCGTGCGGCAAGGCGGTGACGTTGGACAGCACCGGGATCTCCGGGTCGGCGAGCTCGTAGCCGCTCAGGAACCGGGCGAACCCCTCCGCCGCCTCGGCCATTCGGCTCGAGTGCGGTGCCGTGGTCAGCGACACCCAGAACACCGCGGGCGCCTCCTCGCCGAGCACCTCGGCGGCAGCGCGCAGCTCGTCCTTGGGCCCGGCAAGGCCGTGCTGGTCCGGCGAGTTGAACGCGGAGAACTCCACACCGGTGAAGCCGTTCTGCTGCAACAGTTCGGTGATCCGCTCAGTGGACATCCCGGCCACCGCGACCAGCGCCCCGGAGTCACTGTCCGCCATGGCCCTCGCACGCTCGGCGACGATCTCCAGGCCGGTGCGGAAGTCGAACACGCCCGCCGCGAACAACGCCACGTACTCACCGAGGCTGTGCCCGGCGACGACGTCCGGCCTGGGCGCGGCGGCCAGCTCGTCCAGGTAGCTCAGAGCGTTGACCACGTACATCGCGGGCTGGGTGAACCTGTTGTCGCTCAAGCGCTCGGCCGGCCCCCGCAGGCACAGCTCCTCGATCGAGTAGCCCAGCACTTCGTCGGCCTGGCGGACCAGGTCGGGGTACCGGCCGAAGAGGTCCCCGCCCATGCCCGTGCGATGAGAACCGTGTCCGGGGAAGAGAAAAATCTTCGTCATGCTCCGGCTTCCTGTTCTGCTGGCGCGGTGCTCAGACCTGAACCGCGACCGCGCGCTTGATCTCGATGAAGGCGGCAATGGCGGAGATGGTGCGGAAGTTCTCGAGCCGCAGGTCCTCGCTCACGATGTCGAGGTCGAAGGTCTTCTCGACCCAGGTGAGGATCTGCACCGCGAACAGGGAGCTCACGTAACCGGACTCGAAGATATCCTCGTCCTGGGCGACGGTCGCGCCGTTGAGGTGGGGACGGATGAACTGCTCGATCTGCTCGATGTCACTCATTTTCTTTCCCTCACACGTAGCTGTGGAAGCCCTGGCCGGACTTCTTGCCGAGTTGACCGGCGTGCACCAGCTTTTTCAGCAGGGTGGCCGGCCGGTACTTGGGGTCGTTGAAGCTGTCGTAGAGGACCTCGAGCGACAGCAGGACGGTGTCCAGTCCGATGAGGTCGCAGGTCTCCAGCGGGCCCATCTTGTGGCCGAAGCAGTCCTTGAAGAGCCGGTCGACATCCTTGGCCGAGGCCACGTCCTCCTGTAGCAGGAAGACTGCCTCGTTGACGGTCAGCATCATCACGCGGTTCGTCACGAAACCCGGCGAGTCGTTGACGACGATGCTGTCCTTGCCGATGGCCTCGAACAGGTTCGCGGTGAGCTCGATGGTCTCCTGTGACGTGTGGAAGCCGCGGATCACCTCGATGACGGGCTTGAGCGGCACCGGATTCATGAAGTGCGTACCGATGACCTTGTCGGGCCGCGAGGTCAGGCCGGCGACCCTCGTCACCGAGATCGCCGAGGTGTTCACGCCGAACACCGTGTGCGGCTGGCAGATGTCATCGAGCCGGCGGTAGATCGGCTCTTTGACGTCCCAGTCCTCCGTCGCGTTCTCCACGACGTAGTCCACGGTGCCGAACCGGTCGAGATCGGTGGTGAAGTCGATCAGGGAGAGCACCTCGTCCGGGTTCGGCTGCTCTCCCCCCGACCTCAGCAGGCGGTAGGTGAAGCAGTTGCGGGTGATCTCCCGGCGGGCACGGTCGAGGATCTCCTCGGAGATGTCCATCAACAGCACCGGCACGCCCCGCTCGGCGAACGCGTGGGAGACACCGATGCCCATCGTTCCCGCGCCGACCACGCCCAGTTGCTTGACTGGCTGGCTGTACATTCACTTCCTCCAGGGTTAACCGATGCTCACTTCGGGAATCGCTGCGGCGTCCCGGACGATCTCCGGCCACTGGGACGCGTCGAGCCCGTACTGGCACAGGAACGCATAGGTCAGGCGTTCCAGGCCGATGCCCGTGCACCCCGTGTGGGTCTTCACACCCTCGTCCTCGTGGGAGATCGCGAAGGCGTCGCTGAAGATCGGGCCGTGCAGGTTGAACGAGCCGCACGCGATCGTGCGGTCCGCGGCGACCGGCACGCGCAGCTCGTACTTGAGCTCCAGCAGGCGCTGGGACGTGATCGCCCCCGCGGTGTCCTGCCTGCCGAAGAAGGGATCATTGGCCACCTCGCAGTGGGCGGCCAGGTCCAGGTCGTTCAGCAGGGCGAAGATGTTCTCCATGAACCGCGACCGCGCGTCGGTCACGAAGCTCTGCGTGCCGAGGAACACCGTCTCGCGGATCGTGAAGTCCCACAGGCGTTCCAGCGACTGCCGGTAGCGCGACTCGAAGCGGAACGACTTGCCGCGCGAGGTGACCACCCGGTCCGGCTGCGAGGTCTCCGTCAGCTGGCTGAAGGTGTGGTAGCACATGGTCGGCGGCAATGCGTAGTCCATGTTGCCGCACCGGTCGTAGAGCGCCTGTTCGTCCAGACGGCCCTCGGCCACGTCGGCGAGGAAGTCGTGGTAGGTGTCCACGTCGCTGTGTAGCCTGGTGACGAACATCAGGTGCTGCGGGAACGACGCCAGGTAGCCGCACCGGCGCAGCGTGGCCAGTGGAACCAGGGTGGGGTAACGGTATTCTCGCGCGTCGAACTCGCGGCGGTTCATCGAGGCGACCGCACGGTCGAAGAACCCCATGACGCGGAAGAACTCCTCGCCCAGCGCGACCTGGCCCTCGCCGAGCTCGAACGCGATGCCGCGCTCGGTCATCTCCTGGTAGATGTCGGGAACGACGGCACGGGTGCTGCTCGACCGCCAGATCTCCCTGCCCAGACTGGGATACTGTGCCAGCACGTCGTTGGCGATCATCTTGCCGAGCTTGCGCTCCAGCTCGCCGGCCCCGATGGGCGCGGAGGTCCAGACGTCGATCGCGTCGACGTGCTCGCCCTCGCCCAGCAGCGTGAACCTCTCGATGTGCTCCGAGACGAAGAAGACGCGCGAACGCAGCTCCGGCTCGTGTCCCTTGGGAACCGGGGTCTCCAGCACGACGCGGTAGTGGTGCGACATGGCTCAGTCCCGTCCGTTCGCGCTCGGCAGACCGAGCAGTGAGCTGATCACTTCGCGCTGGATCTCCGACGTGCCGCCGTAGATGGTGCCGCCGAGCGCGTCCCGCAGCTCGCGTTCGACGCCGAACTCGGCGAGGTAGCCGCGGGCACCGTGGATCTGGATCGCGTCGAGCCCGGCCTGCACGTGGCTCTCGCTGATGAACAGCTTCGCGATGGCGGACTCGGCGAGCGCGATCTTGCCCTTCTCCTTGAGCCAGCCCACCTTGTAGAGGATGAGCTTCGCGAGTTCGAGGCGGACCTTCATGTCCGCGATCCGGTGCGACACCGCCTGGTTCAGACCGATCTGACGGCCGAACTGCGTACGGCTCTGAGCGTGTGCGACGCAGTCGTCCAAGATGCGTTCCATCACGCCCACCTGGTTGGCGAACATGAAGCAGCGCTCCCACTCGATGGTCGACGTGAAGATCGAGTAGCCGTCGCCCTCCTGGCCCAGCAGGTTCTCCGCGGGCACCCGGCAGTCGGTGAACGCCACCTCGCCCATGGGTGTGGAGCGCAGGCCCGCCTTCGTCCACTGCCGGGTGACCTCCAGACCGGGGGTGTCGGCTGGGACCACGAACGCGGACAACGCGTCCTGCCGCCTGCCTTCCTGCCCGGTGCGCACCACCGTCACGTAGACGTCGGCGATGCCGGCGTTGCTGATGAACGTCTTGACGCCGTTGAGGACGTAGTCGTCGCCGTCGCGCACCGCGGTGGTCCGCATCGACAGCACGTCGGAACCGGCGAACTCCTCGGTCAGCGCGTGCGCGCCGATCAGCTCACCCGCGCACATCGGTGGCAGGAAACGCTTTCGCTGTTCGTCGGTGCCGTGCTGCAGAAGGTAGACCGCGCATGCCCACAGGTGGTTGTTGATCACGAAGATCAACCCGTTGTCGCGGCAGGCGTATCCCAGCGCCTCAAGTGCGACCACAGTGGACAACGGATCCAGCCCGGCGCCGCCGAACTCCTGCGGAATGGGCCAGCCGAGCACACCGAACTCGGCACAGCGATCCCACCCTGAACGGGAGAACTTCATCTCCCGGTCGTCGTGGGCGCCGTCATCGAGTTCCTTGCGCGCGAAGGCGATGATCGAGCGTCGCAGTGCCGACTGCTCGGGTGCGAGTGCGAACTCCACCGAAACCCCCTGTTTCGTTGGTTGTCGATTTCCGCGAGCGCGAGATACGCCTTCAGCGGATCAGGAACGTGCCGCGTGCCGGCTGCGGAGCAGCACCTTGTCCGGCTTGCCCGCGTTGTTCAGCGGAAGCTCGTCCAGCACGAAGAACTCGCCGGGAACGTGCGTCGGCGACAGGGCGTCGCCGATCTTCGTCCGGACGTCGTCGACGGTCAGCGCGGCGCCAGGCCGGAAGACGACCGCGCAGTGCAGCGACTCGACGCAGTCCTCGTCGCGCCAGCCGTACGCGGCCGCGTTCTCGACGCCGTCAAGGGCGAGGACCTCCGCCTCCACCGCCGTCGGGTGGATCTTCACGCCGTTCACCTTGACCACGTCGGACATCCGGCCGAGCAGGTGCAGGTAGCCCTTGTTGTCGCGGTAGCCGATGTCGCCGGTCGCGTACCAGCCGTCGCGCAGAACCCGCCCGGTCAGCTCGTCGTCGCCCCAGTAGCCGTCCATCTGGTTCGGCGAGCGCATCCACACCTGGCCGGTGTCACCGTCGGCGACCTCCGCCCCGGACTCGGTGTCCCGCAGGCTGATCTCCACCTCCGGGAACGGTCGCCCGACCGTCGTGGAGAGCCACGGGTCGAAGTGCGCGCCGGGGTCGAGGAACGTGATGCGGCCACCTTCCGAGGTGCCGTACGCCTGGGCGAGCCGCGGCCCGATCAGGCGAGCCGCCCTAGCGATGCGGGCGGGCGCGGCGGCGGAACCGCTGTAGATCAGCAGGCGCAGAGACGCCAGACCAGCGGCGGCATCAGGCCGGCCGGACACCTCCAGCTCGTCGATGAGCTGGTAGAGGTGGGTGGTCGCGAGGAACGTACGGGTGATCGTGTGCTCGGGCACGTCGCGCAGGAACTGGCCGGCCTGGAACTCCTCGCGGAGCACGACCGCGCCGCCGACCATGAGCGTCGCGTCGGTCATCGGCCCGACGGTGTGGCTCAGGGGCGTGTTCACGAGCAGCACGAGCCCGTCCTGGTCCGGCGGCCTGGTGGCCCGCACCGAGCTCTCCCACGCCGCACCGGACATCCGGATCCCCTTGGGGCGCCCGGCACTGCCCGCGGTGTACCCGATCACGGCGGGCCGCTGCGGGTCCCAGATCTCGGCGTCGTCCGGCTCGTCGAACCCCTGCGACCCGGCGATCGGCCCCAGCACGGAGACGTCGGCGTGATCGGCCAGATCGGTCGCCCGGCCCAGGTTCTGCTCGTCGGTGTAGACGACGGCCGCGCCGGTGTCCGTCAGCACCTGGAGCTGGTCCGCGGTGGACAGCATCGTGGCGTTCGAGCCGGGGTTCGTGGTGTGCAGGTAGCAGACCGTCGCCCCGCGCAGGTTCGCCGCGTACCGTGCGACCAACATCTCCGGGCTGTTCGGCTCGACCAGCACACCCACCGCGGTGTCCCGGCCGACCTTCGCCTCTCCCATCGCGGTGAACGCGGCGCCGGTCGCCTCAACGAACTCCTGCCCGGTGACCTGCCGGTCCCGCCAGCTCAGGACCACCCGGTCCGGTTGTCCGGCGAGCACCGACAGGATTTCCGCGGCATACCCACCGGCACCGCTCCACCACATCCTGTTGCCCATCCTCGCGGCCTCACTTTCGCGCACACCAGTCGCTCCAGGGCCGCTTCGACGAGTCAGCCTTCCGACTCATCGTTGAGCTACAGACGCGGGGGAACAACCCCAGACGGACCCCAGACTTAGGGGTCCGTCCCCGCGGTGAAATCGCTCAGGCAGTGTCCACCGCATAAAGGCCGAGATTTACCGGAAGATTCCGCCTGCCGTTGATGTCCAATTTCCGGTAGACGTTCGTGAGATGCTGCTCAACAGTGCTGACGGTGACGTGCAGCAGTTTCGAGATCTCCCGGTTGGTGTATTTCAGGGCAGCCAGCGCGGCCACTCGCCGTTCCGACTCACTCAGCCGCGCGTTGAGAGCGCTCACGGACTCCGCGGGAACGACCGACTCCGGTTCGAACGAGCGCAATTCCGGCAGTCGCTGCCGCAGATCGTCGAGCAACGCGTTCGCACCGCACTCGGTGGCCAGGTTGACCGCCTGCTGACCGGTCGGGTGGGCCAGCGGGTCGCCAACCGCCTCCAGGGCCTCGCCGAGCTCTGCCAGCGTCCTCGCCAACTCGACCCGGTCCCCCGCCTTGCGCAGCTCGCTCGCCGCCTGCTGGAGCAGCAACGAGCGCTTCTTTGGCTCGCTCGTCGCCGCCCGCAGCCGCAGTGTGACACCGCGGATCCACGGATGCCGGACGTCGGGAGTGGACAGCTGTTGCAGCACCAGCCGGTCCGCGGCCTGCATCTCACCCAGACGGCGCAGCACCTCTGCCGCGTCGAGCCGCCACGGCACCAGGCTCGGCCGGTCGAGGTTCCAGCGCTTCATGATCCGCCCGGCCTCGAAGAAGTCCTCCAAGGCGGCGTGCGGCTGGTTCGTCGCGACCAGGTACCGGCCCCGCGCCTGTAGGTACCGCAGTCCCTGGATGCTCTGGAACAACCGCGCGGGCATGGGCTGGTCGACCTCGGCCGCAGCCCCAGCGAGATCGCCCATCTCGATCCGGGCCAGAATCAGCGTCGAGACCGAACCGTAGACGAACGTGCAGTTGCGGCGGTCCGACACCAGATCCAGCGCCTGGACGGCGTTCCACTCGGCCGCACGTAAATCACCGGTGCGCAACGACGCGTAGGCGAGCGTCGAGGTGAACGCGTACTGCCACCCGCGCGCCTCCCGCACCCGCGCCTCCCCCAGCAGCACCCGGCTCCAGTGCACCGCCCGCTCCGGGTTGTGGAAGTGGGTGAGCGCGGAGACCGCGTGCGCGACGGAGGGCAGCGTAGATCCCGACAGCGTGATCGACTGGAGGAACCTCTCAAGCTCCGCGGCGTTCGCGTCGATCGCCGCGGATTGGCATGACTCGATCATCGTCGTCAGCCGCGAGTCCTCGGCACCCTCGGCGTTCACCGGTAACGCGGCAATGTCCCTGCCCCGGCGTACGTCGTTCGTGGACAGTTCGTCGGCGTCCGCGGCGGTGACCGCCCGGATCCGGATCTCGATCGCGTCGGCGATGCGGCCCTGCGCGACGAGCAGCTGCGTGAGCGGCCACATGCTCTCCGCGGGCGCGTCGGCGGCGCTGAGCGTGTCCAGTGCATCGTTGAGGTGCTGCTCGGACAGCGACGGGTCGAGCCGCCAGCTGACCGCCGCGAGCCTGGTTTTGATCTGCCCGCGGCGCAACGGGCTCTCGCACACGGCGTGCGCACGTTCGAGCAGCAGCACCGCCCGCTTGATGTCGTCACCAGCCAGCAGCACCTCGGCGGCGGCGCACAGGGCCTCCACCACCCACGGTTCCTCCGGTTTGGCCGATCTGTCCTCAATTGACGCGACGAGGTGGTCGGCGACCAGCTGCGGCGGCGCGTCGGCGTGGTGGAACATCTCGGCGGCCCGGCGGTGCAGATCTGCCAGTTCGCTGCGCGACAGGTAGTCGAGCACCGCGAGCCGGCCGACTGGATGCCAGAACGTGGTGCCGTTCAGCACCCCGGACGCGGCCAGCGCGGCGAACCCCTGCGCTGCGGCCGAGCTGGTGACGTCGAGCAGCTCCGCGAGCCGGGCGGGCGAGGCGTCGTCGCCCAGCACCGCGACGGCACCGGCCAGCCGCAGCCCGTCCCTGCTGCAACGGCGTACGCACGTGACCACCGCCTGGGCATAGGGCCCGCCGATCGCCGGCACCGCCGAGGCGGAGGTGCGGCGTTCGGCGATCAGCGCCCGCAGCAGCAACGGGTTGCCGCCGCTGATCCGGCCGAGCTCCAGCGCGTGCTGGGTCGCGCTCGCGGCGAGGTCCGGATGACGGCCGATCATCGCCACCATCTCAGCGCGGTCGAGCCGCGACAACCGGATGTGCTGGATATTGCGCACCCGCAGCAGCTCGGTGCTGAAGTCCGAGTACAACAGCGTGAAGTGGTCCGTCCGGCTCAACACCACGAGAACCGGAGCGGTCCTGCCCAGACGGACCAGGTGCTGGAGACTCTCGAGCGAGGCGGCGTCGGCGTAGTGCAGGTCGTCAACGCAACACACCACCGGCCTGCCCGCGCAGAAGTCGATCAGCCCGGTCCACGCGCCGACCACGTCGTCGGCTCCCTCGTCGAATAACGACCTCGCCCCGGCCGGCGCGCTGGCCCACAAGCGGCGCACCGTGCTGAGCGGCACGTGCCGGTCCGACTCCAGCCCCGCCGTGGCGAGGACGACGGCCCCGCGCGCCTTCGCGTGCTCCGCGAAAGTCTCCACGAGCTCGCTCTTTCCACACCCCGCCGGTCCCTCTACCAACGCGATCTGACCTGCACCCCCTTCGCTCGCCGTCAAGAAAGAATCGAGCGTGTGCAGATCTTTTTTCTGGCCAGCCAACGTCGTCCCCCCGGAAACGAAACGTGTCGAACGCACTGGCGAAGCTCAGGCCGCAGCCGAGATCATTGAAGATTCATCATCCCTGCTTGATGAAGATTCATCATCCCCTGCTTGATTGTGCGGCGACCCTGCCAGCACGTAAGCTCAAGAACGACCCTAGCCGCACCCCTTAAAGCTGTCAAAGCGCTTTCACTTTAAAGTTTTCTTTGAAAAGGGGCACGCCTTCGCTCTCTTGACCACCTCTGAAGCCCGTGCTATTATGCGCACTATTAATCGTGGCGCACTCGTGCGCACCTGGAGATTCAAATGCATAATGGGGATTTCGCCGGATTTCCCAGCCAATTTACCGCACTTTAAATACCGCCTCGACCAAGTCATTCTCGCCTCGGCCGCACAGCCGAACCGGCCGCAGCCCTCACGACAGGCCGTCCACGCCGCGTCGACAGGACGTTGACTGCGCGCTGCCGTACCTCCACGCACAGACGGAGGCGCAGCACCATGGACACCCCCCGGGATCGTCAAGACCAAGCATGGCGGAACCACGAAGACACGAGAGTGCGCACACGCGGTGGCTCGGCGCACCCAAGACCCCTCCTCAGCTCGCACCATCGCACTGCCGCCGTTCCTCAACACCATGCTGCGCAAGCACCTTGAACGGCACCACAACGAGTTCGTGTTCACCGCCGAAGGCGGAACATGGTTGTGATGCAGCACCTTCATTCTTCGCGCACTCAAGCCCGCGGTTAATGGCAACGAAGGGCGCCCACGATCCGGCGCTCGTGCGGTACCGATCCGCCCTGACCTTCGACGGATTGCGGCACAGTCACAAGACGTGGCCGATTACCAGCGGTGCTACCGAAATCGCCCAAACACGGCGTCTCGGCCACCACCTGCCCAACCGGTCGTCGAGGCCTACTCCCACGTCGCGCCCGAAGTCGAACTCCGACTCCTCAACGACCTCCAACGCCGCTGGCACGAAGCCGACCTGAATGTCCGAGCACACCCGACCGCACCACGGCCACCCGAACACCACGCCTCCGGACTGCTTGCGGCGTAAGCAATACCGCTGCCCCTCACCCGTTGGTCAACGGGGCACCACGAACACCGAGATCCACCGGACCGACGCGATCAAGCCGAAGAATCCTGCTCCAGAACTGCCCATAGGGTCACCGCAACACGATCAACAGACGATCAACCCTGAATAGCAAGAAACCAGCCTGACCAGCGAATTCACCGGATCAGACGGCTTCTGCCCACAAGCGGAGCCGAGGGGACTCGAACTCCTGACCCTCACACTGCCAGTCCATAAAGGACTCGCACCAGCACAACACCAGAACCCCCACAATTCCAACACAACTAGCCGCCGTTCAGCGCAGTTCGATGATGTTGCGCCCCTGGCGCTGCTCCAGTTCCGCTCCATGACATTCAGCGTGAGACTCGTGGGTCATGCTGGCGCGGGCGTTCGAGGCGCGGCTGGTCCACGGGCAGCACTCCGCGCGGCGCTGTGGCGATGCCGAGCCCCCATGCCGCCGAACGCGCACGCCGGCCTCAGGCGAGACAGAGCCGAGGGAGCACCGAGTGGAAGCAGATTGCGAGCAACTCCGCGCGTTCAACATGCCGGAACGGTCCTCAATGGACCTGAACAAACCCGCGCCGACCTGCAAGAGTCTTGTTTCCGCAGTTCAGCGCGGCATCGGTGCCATAGTTCACACCTAAGCGGCCTTGAGGCGCCCATGAAGAACCCCATTGAACGCCGCTTCACCTTGACCAGGCCCACTCGACATGACGGGCGCCGGCTCGTTCAGCGGGGACAGGTGAAGCACGGCCATCAGGCAGATACGCCAACCCTCCAGATGGAACGTCTTGGAGGATCTTCGCTGCAGTTGAGGTCAGCACGACGCAGCTCGGGCACAGCCGCAGCTTCGGAACACCCGTCAGCCACTGCCTTTCACGCTCATGCACGCTACTGGAGTAGCGACAGGCCGTTTCAGGTTTCGCCGCCGGAACTGGGCGAAGCGATGGCTGATGATCAAGTATCAGCTCAAGCCGAGAAGACGACCACTTGTCTACGCGGTAAAACTCCTCCCCAGTGTCGTCCACAAAGGACTCAATCAGCAGAACAGGCAACCTCAAGACCGTTCAACGCCGTTCAGTGCAGTTGAGCACACTCAGGGCAGATTGAACGCTCCGATGTGGACTCCTCCAAACACCACTTGGCGCACTTGAGTCAAAAAACTCGTTGTCCTGGGGAAACGTTGATGCGAAAGCGTAGTTGGCGTCAGTTCGACGCTGCACGACTCCGGTCGCGCACGATCGACGCTCCGGATTCGCTCCTTCTCCTTCTGCCACCGTCCACGTATTCAAATGGGTGCGGCTCTCTTGGAGGGATGCGTGACCTGGCAGTTCCCTGGAGCCTGCTGACATTGAAGGGCTCCTTCTCGCTACGTTCGAGGTGCTGAAGCCTGAACGTCAAAGAAGGAGCCCGGTGGAAGAGTACGCGGTCACGTCCGTGGATGGTGCGTTCGCCCGGTCGCGGGAGCAGTTCGAGTCGATCGTGGCCGGGCTGGGCTCACCGGAGACCGGCTTGGTCACCCACGCCGAACTGGAAGAGCGGATCGGTTGCCAGGGCAGGGAATTGCTGCGCTGCCTCTTCCAGGACCACCTCGACCTACGGACCACGCGGGAGGTACGTCATACGGCGGTCACCGGTGCGGACGCGGTGGTGCGCCGCACGGTGGAACCCGACCACGACCGAGCACTGTCCTCGGTATTCGGCCAGGTCCGTGTGACACGGATGGCCTACCGGGCACGGGGGTCGGTGAACGTGTATCCGGCCGATGCGGCACTCAACCTGCCGATCGAGAAGCACTCGCATGGCCTGCGGCGGCTGGCCGCGGTGGAAAGCGTGCGTGGGTCGTTCGAGGCCGCCGGTGCGGCCATCGGTCGAGTCACCGGACACGACCTGGGCAAACGGCAGGTCGAAACACTGGCCCGGAGGGCCGCGGTGGACATCGACGCGTTCTACGCCGCCCGCGTGCCCGATTGCTGCCCGGACGGTGACGTTCTGGTGCTCTCCGCGGACGGCAAGGGCATCGTGATGCGTCCCGAGGCGCTGCGCGAGCCCACCCGCAAGGCCGCCGCCCGTGACGGGCACAAGCTCGCCACCCGCCTGTCCAAAGGCGAGAAACGCAACCGGAAACGGATGGCCGAGGTCGGCGCGGTCTACGACGCCACTCCCGCGGTCCGCACCCCCGAGGACATCATCACCCGAACCGGCGGTAATCCGCCCGCGCGGCGGGCGAAAGGCCCGGTGGCGCGGGACAAGTGGCTGACCGCCAGCGTCGAGCACGACACCACGACCGTGATCGCCGCGGTGTTCGACGAAGCCACCCGCCGCGATCCCGGGCACCATCGCCCCTGGCTGGCGCTGGTCGACGGCAACGCCCACCAGATCGAGGCGATCCGCGCGCAGGCGACACGACGCGGTGTGACGGTCGCCGTCGTGCTCGACTTCGTGCACGTGCTGGAGTATTTGTGGAAGGCGGCCTGGAGCTTCTACCCGGAGGGCGATCAGGCCGCCGAGGCCTGGGTTGCCGAACACGCCCGGCGTGTCCTGGAAGGACAAGCGAGCGTCGCCGCCGCCGCGATCCGCCGAAAGGCAACGTGTCAGGGCTTGACCACCGCGCAACGCACCCGCGCGGACACGGCCGCGAGCTACCTGATCCGCAACCGTCGCCATCTGGACTACGCGCACGCCCTGCACCAGGGTTGGCCGATCGCCACCGGCATCATCGAGGGCGCCTGCCGTCACCTGGTGAAAGACCGGATGGACATCACCGGAGCCCGCTGGGGCCTGGTCGGCGCCGAGGCCATCCTCACGCTCCGGGCACTGACCAGCAACGGCGACTTCCCGGAGTACTGGGACTTCCACCTGCGGCAGGAACACCGCCGTGTCCACCAGACCGCACGCCATCCCCACCCACGCCAGCTGCAACTCGCAGCCTGAACAAGTCACTCCAACAGAGCCGCACCCTATTCAAATCGACGAGCGCACTTGACGGAACATCAAGTGGCCAGGGCCCCGAGGACGCCGCTGGTGACAGCAAGTTCCCGCTGAAGGCTCAGGGTGGGCACCGACCTGCGGACCCGAGTTGGGAACGTTGCCGCGCAGACATGAGGATGCGGCATGCGCGTCCCGCTGGCACGGTCCGGTCCGGGGTTCAGTGATGTTCATGTCGACGACGGTGTCAAGTACCGGGTTTGATGGAGACTGTGATCACCCGCTCGTGATCGAGACGGGTGTGACCGTGTGGTGATGGTTGATCTCGCACTCCACGGGCGGGATCAGGCCCAGTTCCCCGTGCAGCCGCCG
>Ga0307507_10007076_pt1 | contig 16605 bp, 7 predicted proteins | sample 7_EM_MG_FD_207223 | JGI IMG/M metagenome (GOLD analysis project Ga0307507, IMG submission 207223) | Populus trichocarpa ectomycorrhiza microbial communities from riparian zone in the Pacific Northwest, United States - 7_EM | ecosystem: Host-associated > Plants > Roots > Unclassified | place...
TCTATAAGCATTTCCGCCTATCTAACCTGTCTTTGGTTAAGTTCCTTTGTTATTAGGAATCCTATAAGGTTCTTATAGTCCGTCTTAACTATAAATAGTTTCTCTATGCCTTATAAAAATGCTCTTTATTCCTTAAGTATTGTAACTATATCTAATAACTCCTTGTTATAGATGTTATAGTTTAACTCTAGTAGTGTTATCTTTCTACTATAGTATGCTACTGGGTGCTATTTATTTTAATATTTCTATAGAAAGCACGCCCCTAGTATAAAGTTTAATATATCTGTTTTTATAACCGTCTCTAGACCTAGTTAATAGATCTTAAGAACTGGCTCCTAGGTAAACAACTCTTTAATTCTTTTAAACAGTTCTTATTATTCCTTTCCCTATACCTATAGTTCTTCTTTCTTTATTAACTACGTAAATAGCTTAACATCCTATAACTATTGTGCTATAAACCTTCTATAGTAATTGCAAAACCCTAGGAACGATTTTAACTATATAACGTTCTCTAGTTCTTGCTAATTTACTATAGCCTTAATCTTCTTTAGATCTATGCTGAGTTAGCCTAGTTTAATAATAAATTTAATAAAATTAGTTTTCTGGGTAAAGAACTTATATTTCTTAATTGCTACTGGCATCTGTTCTTTTTATAGTCTCTTTAAGACCCATTTAATGTGTTCTCTATATTCTTCCTTACTCTCTAAGTAGATAATAATGTTGTTAAGGTATACTATAATAAATTCATCTAGGTGTTCTCCTAATACACTATTAATTCGCTTCTGGAATGTTGCTAGTGTATTTATAAGCCTAAACTGTATAACTAATGGCTTATATAGTCCTTCCTTTAACCTAAAGGCTGCCTTCTATTTATTGCCTTCCTTAATTCTGATCTAATGGTACGCCTATCTCAGATCTATCTTTATAAAGATCTTTATATTGCCTATCCTGTCTTAGATTTCGCTAATTAAGGGTAAAGGATATCTATCCTTCCTAGTAATGCTGTTTAACTATCTATAGTCTATATACATCCTAAGTTTTCTGTTTTTCTTTGGGATAAATAATACTAGATATCCTACTAATAACTATAATGGTCTAATATATCCCTTTTGTAAGTTCTCCTAGATAAACTCCTTAAGCGCTACTGACTCTATTTTAGTAAGCTTGTAGATTAGAAAGAACTTTAAACTTATTCCCTCTTCTAATTCTATCTTATAGTTTTAAGCTGTATGCTCTAATAGCTTTTTACTTTCTAGTAACTATAACTTTTTACCATACTTATAGTATCTCTTTGGTATATAACTTAAGCCTCGCTTAGTCTCTTTATATATTGCTCTAACTTAGTACTATACTAACTTGGTTTGCTATCGCACTTTGCGTTATTATATATTCTTAATATTAACTTAACCTATAACCCAATCAATCTTTAGATTATACTCCTATAACTAAGGTATTCCTAGTATCGCCTCATCCTATCCTAATAGTAGGATATTAAAAGACATTCTAACTGGTCTCCCTTTAATAGTTATCTAAATAGGTCCTATTTTAAGATTAATAATACCTCCTCTATAGGCTATCTGATCTCCTAAAATTGTTATAAGTGGATATAGGTGTTCCTTCTATCTATATAGTAACCCTATCCTTTCTACTGCCTTTGGTGATATGTGGTTTCTAGTTACTCTACTATCTACCAACACTTTAAACTGCTAATCTTGCCATTTAGCTCTTAAATTTAGGTATTATTCTTAAATTCCTTTAAGGGTCTAAGGCTTTAATACTAGTTCCCTCTAGTTCTATACGCCTCCCCTTTTCCTAACTGTTAGCTGCTAGATCCTGCCTATACTTAGTCTAACTTTAGCTAATACTTAGTTCGTTTCTTTTCCTCTATATACTATAGATAAGTGTTTTCTAGGCACTCCTACTACTATTATCCATCTAGGCATTCTTCCGTAAGAAATCTTCCTAGTTAAAGTATTAAGTCTCCTTAACCTTATACTTCTACTAGGTGCTAACTATATATATACTTAGCATTCCTAAACCGCTTTTCCTCTAGTGCCTAATATATTCTTACTAGGTACTTCCAGTTCTTATCTTTTAGTGCTTTATATATATTGCACGTATTATCCATATAAGCTATCTATAATAGTGTATAATACGCTGCATGTTTTAGGTTAACTCTTAGTTTATCTTTATTTTTAAGTTTAAACCTATACCTAGTTAACCTAACTACTAGTATTTCCGCTATAAGTACTAAGATTTATTACTCACTTCTTTAGTCCCTAAATCCTTCTTCTAGGTTCCTTAACATTATAATTAATACTCCTTTAATATAACTTATATGTTTTTCTATAATAGGTTAGTCTTAAATAACTTTTTTATCTAGCTATATATAAAAGTCTTCCTATTTATTATTATGTCGTTGCCTATACCACTTTTTATACAACTAGTTTAGTATATATAGTCTATCTATTAGAAAGTACCTTGTTATCGCTATATTATAATATCCTTTAGTATATCTTTCTTTAAACCTAGTTAGAATATCTAGATCCTCTTCTTATTCCAGTTTATCTAACTACTTTACCCTAGGTGTCCCTGCACTCGGCCTATTAATAACTCTTTATATAGGTGCTCTATCCCTTATATAACCTAGCATAGCTAACCTCTTATCTAGCTTTTACTCTTGCTATATAATAATTCTTGTCCTAAACTTATCTATAGTTTCTTATTTTCTGCGTCTTGCAGCTAGATCTTTATAGTTATCTTACTTTTTAATCCTAGTATTAACTATTTAATCTTTAGGCTAAATACTACATTTACCTAGGATTGCTAACGTTCTTATTTGTTCTCTAAACTTGTAGTTCTTAAACTTACGTCCTATACTTATTTGTTTATTACTAAACTAAGTTACTACCCTTTCCTATCAGTTTTCGTCCGTTATGGGTCCTTAGGTATATCTCATCTTACTTTAAAAATCTTAAGCTTTTTATATCTTTTCTTGAGAATCTTAAGCCTATGGCCTTTTACCTTTATTAAGTAATAAGCTAGCACTAGCAGTTGTTTACTTACTTAGTTTCTTCTAAATGTTGCTCCTATTATCTTATAAAGTAATGGAAATCATATCTAACAGTATTATAATACCCATTACTAAACCTTGTTCTATAATAGTCTTAGTCTTTGCTTCTGTTTTGACTTCTTTAAGGTTTATATACTCCTAGTAAGCTGCCTTTATTGCCTTATTATTAGTAAATGCTTTGCCTTTATTAAACTTATTGTCTTTAATATCCGATCTATAAGCTGGTTTGTTGGTTCCTCTAAACTTAGATAATAATAGCTCCTATAGCCAATAGCTTACGCCATACTTAGCATCCTTATAAATTTAGCACGCGTTGTTATAATAATACGCAAAACTATTAATTAAACACTCTTTTGTTCCTTATAGTGCACCATTATCCCTCTATATATATATGCCGTCTACTAGCCTAGTTCCCTTTACCGCGTAGTTACTTTAACCACCTTTATAGTCTCTAGCAAAATAACCTTATTTTCTATAATTTATATAAGCTCTATCTTTAAACTATTTTTCTTGCTATAGAGTCCGCCTAAATGTCTTCTACTGCTAAGATCTCTGGTTTAGCCTCTACTCCTAGGTCCTTTAATTACTTAATCCTTAACCTCTAGGTTTCTATAATTTTTTTTTCCTATCTTTAGGTTTCTTTAGTACCACTTAGGTCCATTAGCTCTGCGCTATTCTATAATTTTTAACTCTATATCTGCCGTTGCGTACTCTGCGCCTTATATAATTATAGAACTCTGTCTTGCCCTCTCTTAGCTTATTCCCTTTAGTAGATTCTATTATTAATCTTTATTAACTAATCTATTAACTCTCTTAGAGTATCCGCATCTTCTATTAGGATAATTATGTCCTAGACTTTAGCCTTAAGTCCCTATTTATACTATACCATAAGCGCCCTATTATTCCACTTAACCTATATAGCTAGTGTTTAAAACTGTGTTATATACTTAATTGCTAAAGTGCGTTATACTAAGTTCTAAAGCTTTTGTTTTGTTGTGGTTATGGCCTCTAGGTCTTTAAACATCTATATTAGTTATTCCACAAACCCGTTCCAACTGGCAAATATATACTATACGTCTTAGTTAGTAGTTGTTATTCCATTAGCCTATATTTCTGTAAAATATAGCTTAAATTACTTAAGTGCCCTCCCTATTAGGAACAATCCTATATAGGCTACTTAATCTAATAATGTTGCTAACTTCGCTCCTTCCTGTACTACCTTAAAGTGCATTTATATAAGAAATCCCTTAAGCTTTAACTTCTCTCCTAAGAATTATTTGATTAAAGGTAGCTTAACCTTTACTACTCTAATTTTATTAATATGTTCTTTAAGTATCCTATTATTATCTTATAAGTAATTAACTATTTCCTATAACTAACCTTATATAACCACTTAAGAATCCCTATTATCTATACTGGTATCACCTGGCCCTAAGGTTGTAGCTATTACCAACGCTGTTATAACTAGTGCTCTAGGTGGCATATTATTCGATCTTATTTAATACTATAACCTTAGTAGTGAATGTGTAACGGAACCTTATAGTAGGAACTATAGTGGGTTTTATTATTAGGCTAGGTATATAGGTAAGAACAAAACAACAATATAATAATAACTAGTGGAGTAGTTACCTAACAGATTAACTCTAATTATATTCTAAGATTTACTACAAGGAGAGAACTATCTACGGTAGGGACTGAGGTCCTTTAAATACACAACCATATTCCTAAGAAATCCTCTCTTGTATATAAGGTACGTATTGTCTGTATTAAACGTAACGTCCCTCTTATTTAACGCAGTTAACGCGTTTAACACCACGTGACCTTGGTTACCATTCCTCGTCATATAGTTCCACCAGATCTATCCTAGACCGTGCCTATATTAACCAACTAGCTTCTGCTGTCTCTTCTCCAAGTAGTCGTAACATCGTACTTAAAGCGTCCGTAACAAATGCTAAGCTTTAAATAGACGATTTCCTATATAATAAACTTATTATAGCTTGCTAGGAAATGGAACCCTATAAATACGCCTATTATAAGCCTATAGATACCTTAACTGGCCTTATTAATAATTTACGGTCCTCTATTATAACGTACGAAGTTTTAAATCTACTAGATAACACTTAAGCCTTTATTACAGACGTATAAAACCTATAAATAGACTTAGAAGCCTACTTTACAGACCGCCGTTACCGCTAGCAGTACCTATACCGACTAAGTCTTACCCGTAACCCCCGCAGTAACTCCCGTATAAAAGTATACCCCCATAGATGAACTAGCCAGAAGTGCTTTATATGCGGTAAGGAAGGATATTAGTCTATAAGGCATACCTAGGAAGAACATAACAAGTTTAAGAAGAGATTTAATAGCCGGATTAATTAGTTTATCTTAGACTATAAAGGAGAGGAAGTAGAGGAGTTTCTTAATAAGTTAATAGAAGCCCTTATAATTGACTTTAACTTAGATACCTAAGAATAGGAGACCTTAGAGACGTTCCTAACTACTTTTGGACCTTTTACGGATAGCTAAGCCTTTAATATTATAACCGTATTAGCCAACCGCTCCTTTGTATACTTAATCGCACCTAAAAACTAATCCGCAAACATATCTATTGGACCTATTACGGATGTTACGGACCGCGAACAGGACCTATTTATATATATTACTACAGAACGCTATACCCCTAAAGAATTCTATGGTGTTATAATCGACATAGGTGCCTTTAAGAAGTCTACTATAGGTTATGGACAATACCTTGTATATAAGACTACCATAAGTGATAATATGAACATTAATACTATGTAAACTAGGGCCGTAAACGTCTAATTCGGCATTGGCTTAACCGTATTAATTGGATTAGTTAAAGTTAAGACTCTAATTAGCCTAGTTAACTTCTATATAGTAAAAGCGGATACCCCTTTCCTACTTTACCTTGCGGATATAGACAGGTTATAGGTTTACTACAATAATGTTACGGACACCCTAATTAGCCCCGCAACTGCCCTAGGAAGTAAGCATATTACCCTACTAATTATATAACAATTTGGACACCCGTTCCTTATATAGGGAGAGACTTTATAGACCTATATTTAGGAATCTTTTAACTATAACCTATGCTACCTTACTAGTACTAAAATCTACCGCCTATACTGCTGTTTCGGCTACCTATTAGCTGAAAAGCTGTATAGAGTCCTTAAACGCTCTAGATATAACGATGTTAATAGGAAGATAATTAACCACCTAACTAAATACTGCTCCTTCTGCTAGAAATACGGACGTTCCCTAAGCCGATTTAAGTTTACTCTTTATAAAGACCTTAATTTTAACCACTTAGTATACATAGACATTATATATATTAACGGCAGCCTAGTATTATATATAATTAACGAGGTAACCCGCTATTAAGCTGTCTATTGGTTACAAAATATATCTATAAAATATACTTAGGATATTTTACGGACCTACTAGATTAACACATACGTTAGACCCCCTAAGTATATTACCTATAACGCCTATAGGAACTTTATTAGTAAGGAATTCTAATAGTACGCTATGGCTATAGCTATTTTAACAAAAGCCGTTCTAGTTAAGGCGTACTGGTCTATTAGACTTGTTAAGCGAGCTTACCTAGCTTTATAGAGAGCTTACTAGATTATTACGGACGAGTATAAGGACATTTAAAAGAAACTGGCTTTATAAATGGCCGTAAAAGCCGTTAACAACACCGTTAGCCCTAATAGACTAGTACCTACCCTTTTAGTTTACGGAGCCTACCTAAGAATAAGCAACCTAGGCCCTTCTGCCCCGTCTATTATGGAATAAGCAGCTGCAATATGGAAGGCAATAGCTAAAATAGTTAAATTACGGGCTAAATAAGCTATCAATAGCGCTCTATATTACCGCAACGGACCTAACACAACCTTAGTTTATAACCTCCCACTTAATTCTAAAGTCCTTATATAGCGTAAGAGCGGCAACTAGACTAGACCTTATTGTCTACTGGCTATAGAAGATAAAATGTGCTGTGTATAACTTCCTAGCGGACCAACTAACTTTAGAAGCACGTCCGTAAAACCCTACTTTTGGTCCAAAAATACCTATGCCATTAAATTAGATAAACTAAAAGCACCTACTAAACTAGATAAACTAGAAGCACCCCTACCTACTTTAGAAGTCCCCTAGAACCCTATTAAACCTGCTATAAAGCGCGGTTAAGGACACCCCTAAAAGTACCCCATAACTAAGAACCCTGTAATGGAGAATTACCTAACCTCTGTAGGTATATCTATAAGGCAACTTCTACTTGCGGATATATTAGTTCTAGTATAGGAAATACTTTTTACGGACTTATAATATAAGGAGATTAATGGACTACTTAAAAAGGGTGTTTTTACGGCTGTAATAGAGAGAGACGTTCTGCAAGGCGTCTGTATATTTAACTTACGCTTTATTAACAAAATTAAGCACCCTAGTACTAACAAAGCCTTTAAAAAAATTAAGGCTTATTGTATAAGCTTATAATAACTAGGGAAAGGACTTAGTCCTCACGCAATTACCTATAATTTAATGGGTCAGTCAATAGATTATACTTATACTTATGCCTGGACTATAGTAAACTAAACCCGTAGCCCTCTACTTACGGGATATCTTGTAAGCCTATATGCAGTCTAATATCTACCTAAGTAGAGACATCTTTATATGACTACCCCTTAAGCTTAATTTGCAACTAGGAACAATTTTATAGGTTATAAAACCCCTTTACAGAGTGCCAGAAGCTAGAAACCACTAGTTTAAAACATATCACTAGCATTACGTTAGTAAACTTAAAATAGAATAGTTAACCTACAACCCCTGCCTTCTATATACCCTATTAAACGGCCTTAGTATTATCGGACTCTAAATAGATAATACCCTCTTCTTAGCAGACCGGACTTTTGTGGATACTAAGGAGACTAAACTATAAGAGGTAAAGTTCTTGGTAAAGCCATAAGAGCAGTTAACTAAGCAGACTCCAATTAAGTTTAATAGAGGCTTAATTATATAAAAGGGCAACCTAATCTAGCTAACTTAGGAACGCTAAGCTTAAAACCTAAGGCTTATTATAGCAAAGCCTATGGACCTTACTAGTTCCCGCGGAGAGACCTATAAGGCCGTAAACACGAAGGACTAATACGTTGCATAGCGTGCAAGAGGCGCCTATATTGCCACAGTCTATTAACCCGAATCTGCCTATAATTTATCCTTTATAGCCTAGGTAACAGATCTATAAGAGGAAAATGTTAAGTAGCTTAATAAACGCATTTAGTGGCAAATTAATAATATAATAAAAGGACTTACTTTTGTACCACTAGACCTAAATTCCCTTAGCTTACTAGTATTTACGGACGCCTCCTTTGCTAATAATAGGGACCTATTATTATAAATTGGCTTTGTAATTGTACTTACGGACCATAATTAGAATGCAAATATACTCCACTAGTCTTTAATTAAATGCAAATAAGTAACCCGCAGTATACTAGCTTCTAAGCTATATGCACTAGCTTACGGCTTTAATATAGGAGCCGTAATTAAGTTAACAATCTAGAAGATCCTACAATTGGAGTAATTACCCCTAGTTCTATGCACCAATTTAAAGTCCCTTTATGACTGTATAGTTAAACTAGGTACAATACAAGAGAAGAGGCTTATGGTTGACCTAATATGCTTACGTTAGGCCTACGAACGGCGTAAAATTGCAAAGGTTAAATGGATTAGCAGCGGAGACAACCTAGTGGATGCTATAACTAAGGCAAAGCCGTGCCAAGCTCTTAAAACCCTAATTAATATAAATAAGCTTAATCTAAAGGTTATAGAATGGGTGGAACGAGACTAATGGAGTACTTATGGTTTATTTACGGCCCGTTGGAAGGCCGTATGGTTTATCTACGGCCCGTTAAAAGGCCGTACGGTTTATTTTACGGACTGTAAGCAGGACTTACGGCCAACTTAGAGCACCGTTTAGAAGGCAGCCTAGAAGGCACCTCGGGAGGGATTTCCTATATATTTCTTTTGTGTTCTACGGTTCTATTAAAGCAATTACGGGGGCTATATACAAGTGGGTCTATTTTTAAGTGCCGCTAGTGTATGATTACAGCACGTGGTATACCAGACGCGTAGTTACGCGTTTGGTGCACTAACTACTTATATGCTGACTAATCAGGAGGGAGGCGCGTTAGTATATAGACTACGTAGTCTACCTCAATAGAATCGACAGTTACTATTATCCAAAAGAGCATACGATACTATACGTATTTCGTGCCCCTGGATATGACTTACTTGTATCATTAAGTTAATACAAACAGGATCTAATTTAATTTAATTTAGATGATATTTGGGCAAGGTAACTCTATAGGGGATTTCTTAAACTTAACACCAAATTAATATTGTGACTTTTTGCAGCAGCCCAGAAGGCTCTGTGCAGCTAGGGGGGTATATTAAACTAGATCGTATTTCCTTACTACTATCTTAATACTAGCTTTAAGTCTAAAACCCTATGTCTTAATACCCCGCTCCTTACCTCGTATATCTCATCGAATGTCTCATCCAGTGATCTTCTTGGACTGGAGTGGAGTGGATCCAAGCTCACATCCACTCCATCCAGCTTGTAAATTATTTGGCTCTAGGAGCTCCACAGAGCTCCAATGTATTTATATGCTATATTTAAAAAAGCTTGGCACTAATATAGTATTATAAATGGGGTAGTAAGAGTACTTTTATAGACAGGGTAGATAGGATGGGTTAAAAATAAGGGTTAGATAAGTAGAAAAGAAGGGAGGGGGGTATAGAGGTAAGTGGTAAGGATTTGGAGAAGAAGCACCAAGTACAACGCACAGAGCGCAAATACTCTTATCTTATCACATGTGATACATGCACGTACCATATTTCCCTATTAAGATTAGATCTTTCCTTATTAAGTTAGATCTTTCTATTAGATCTGGAGCTCCAAGAGCTCCACGACTTCAAATCCACTCCATCCAATCAATCAAATTAACAGGATCCACTCCAATCAAACTACGGCTCCACCATGGAGCTCCTAAATTAACCCAGTCCAAGAAGATCACTGGTCTCATCGAATGTCTAAATACTTGTTTCCATTACCAAATAACAACGTAGTCGTTATTCTATTTGCAACCTATTTGTTACCTATCTGGTGTATATATAGAGGCTCTAGAAGCCCTCTTTAATAGACAGAGTTCTTATACCTGGTTGTCCGTTTAACAATACGGATTGCCTTTCCCTTTAAGTAACATAACTAACGATCAAGAACTGTTCTCGACCTACACTACTTTAGAGGATAATTTTTCCTAACACAGTAGCATAGATCAGCACTCAATCGAGGATGAAGAGGGCAATATTACCATGTTTTCGACTCGGTCTCATGTCTACAAACCCGATTACGATCAAGTCATGACCAGCCACGAAGACCTGGACAGGAGCCCTGGCCGACGGTTGGCGCACTATGAGACTTCTAAGAATGGAGATATTGATGTGGCACAGTCGCTGGAGAGTGACAGTGATTCATTATTGACGAATTCACAAGTTACGGCTCGACTACAGTTTCGCAATGACAGCGCAGATCTCGACACAGCTAGAGGTCTAAGCCAGTCTTACGAAATTGAAAATACACAAGAGCAAGAGGTTGGAAATTTGGCAACTGCAGATATGGGTTATCGCCGAACTAAACGTAACCATTCTACTCAGGGTGGTTTTGGATAAACCTTATCGCGATAAGTCTTGGCATACCCCAAATAATTTTTTAGTCGCCTTCTTTATTATTATTATATAAAAATAACTAATTTAAACCCAGTAAATTGATGAACTGAATGATATTGGAAAGAATGAATAAATCTATGAAATCTAACTACGACGAATATAGGCCTTAATATAGGCCTATATCGGTACGGAAACCGAAGTGACTGCCATGGAGTCTGGGGTGACTACTACGGACTCCGACCAAAAGCGGAACAAAGGAAGTCTGCTTATGTAAGCAGGAAACCCGTGTAGAGGACTCTTCCAGAGCCATCGTCACACCCCCTAGTGCTCTACCAAAACAGAAGCAGATCCTTCCTAAATTAGTATTAAACTTGTTAATATATAAAAGAAATACCTTGTAATCCTCTAAGTATACTCTAGGTCCTACTTGACCTCTCCCTAAGCTATGATTGATCGCCCGTTATGAGCTTTCTACGTCGTTCGTATCCCCCCTTTGAAAGTCATCAGCATTAGTCAGAATCGTCAAATGGCGTGCCCTCCGAGGATTTGCTGGCCTGTGTACGATTTCCTATTTGGGTTTAGTATCTATGTCGCATTAAACGAGGCCTAGCTACTTGACGAAGTTCCTAAACTAAACCATCAATAGTGGCTTTATAAGACCGTCAGCCACCATATCGCCCATAGGAACGTGCTATAGGTAGATCACGCCGCTTTAAACCTTGTCACGAATGTAGTGCTAGTATAGCTCAAAGTGCTTAGTGCGTGCGTGGTAGTCGTCGCTTTTAGCAAGGCTAATAGCTGGTTAATTATCGCTATATAAATATATTAGTAGCAGATCCTTTCCGGTGTAGCCCAAATTAGTAAGCAATTGACGGAGCCATAAGGCTTCCTTAGCCGTATATGTCATCGCTACATACTTAGCCTCTATAGTTAAGGTTATAAGTATTAACTGCTTACTTAACTTATGTGAAACTAGGCCACCCGGCAGAGTTGGGAATAAGCAAGCGAGCCAAGCTGAGCAGGCTCAGCTTGCTGGCTTGTAATTTTTAACACCTTAAGCTTGCTTGCTTGGCTTGTTTGGCCAAAATTGTCGGCTTGCTTGGCTTGCTTGCCCGCTTAATTGAATTTTGTATAGAAGTCTTGGTGTTATATACAAAATTAAGGCTGTAGGCCACCCCAAAATCTCTCCTCCGCGGCCCGACTCGTAGTTATATAATATAGTTACGTAGGGGTAGTTATCGCAAAGCTTGGCGAGGTGTTAAGAGCGGCTTTAAGGAACGCGTTGATGGAGGCTTCGAGGGAGGCTTTAAGGGAGGCTTTAAGCAAGACTTTAAGAGAGGCTCTGAGGGAGGCTCTAAGGGAGGCTCTAAGGGAGGCTTTGAGCAAGGCTCTGAGGGAGACTTTGAGAGAGACTTTAAGAGAGGCTCTGGTGATAAGGCTTCTACTTTTAAAGCACCTAGATGTTAGCTATCGCCTATATAGATTGTGGCTTACTTACCATCCGTACTAGATCTTTTAAAGCCCATCCTTTTATAGCTACAATTACACTATAAGGCAGCAATAAGATTAGGCCGAAGCCTTAAGCGATATAGCTCTAAAAGATCACCAGCTTTACTAAAGGCTCGTTCGCAGTTATTGCTTATAGCTGGTGTTATTAATATATCAAGAGCCATCTTTAAGAGCTTTGGCCGAGTTAATCACTCCTACCACTAATATAATATAGGATCGCTTGCAAGCGGATAATCGTAATTAAGAGGCTCTTAAACTCTCCAAGCTTTGTACTTATTAAGGTTAATAAGGCCTTAAGAGCCACGAGTGTTGGCTTAAATATAGTCGTCTCTACCGGACGCCACATGCGATAGTTTTTGCTGCTGAGTTAGTGACTAAGTTGGTAACGTAATTAAGGTCTCTGGTTTAGCTTTATATTAAAGCCAAAGCTTAAGAAAAGCTGAGTCGTTTTTAATCAGCCAATCTGGGCGATCTGCCCATGTATATTTACAGAAGTTTTTATATAAAGGATGAAGTAGAACAGCTGCGTAGTAGACAGGAGTCTTGTTAAGTTTCTTAAAATACTTCTGTAGTTTTAACCACCCGCGATTAAGGTTAATTGCGTAGTAATCCTTAATTGGTTCTTAATTAGGATAGCCTTCCATTATTGCTTCAGCTACTTAGGCCTTCTTTTCTTTAAAGAGGTTAAGCAGCCAATTGAGTGTAGGAATTACCTCCCAAATCGCGCCATGCAGGCCTAATTTGCCTCTAGCTTTAAGCATCTTGGTAGCTTTGCGAATTGGTAATAGAATGTTGATGTAGTTGATAATAACGTCCCAATCGTTAGAGGTTAACGCTCTGCCTGCGATAAGTGGTGGAGGTAGAGGTACCTTCTTTCCTTTAGCTATTAGAGGAGCTACTTCCTTATTATATTTCCGAATTATATACTGTGTAATTAAATCGATTGGGCCGTAAAGAAGGACGGCTTGGGTAAAGGCGTTATAATAACTATTCCATCTGGTTTTAACTGGCTTTACTACTTTAAGAATTCTACCCTTAGCCTCTAGTGCAGTAACCTACTCCTGTTACTAGTACTCTTTAAAAAGTTAATAAAGCTAAGGTGTATTAATAGAGTTAAGGATGTTAATAAGAACGCCAAGAGGACCTTCTTTTCGCCATTCTTTAAGGAAGCGTTCTTCGTCCTGTTTAGTAGAAGTCAGTAAGAGAGTAGGAAGTAAAGATTTATCAATTAACTTACTAGTATATTTAAATCCTCATTCTTATATGCTTCTTTATCTTTTCTAAATAAAATCGACTAGGCTATAAGGTTAAGGATATGGGCCGCGCACTAAATCCAATGGTCCTTTTTCTTAAAGCTAAACTTGGTAGATAGATGATCTATACAGGTGCCGTTATTGGCGGCGTTGTTAGTAATAAAATAGCCAAGCCTTTTACTACTAACGTTAAAACGAGTGAGGACGTTACTAACTACTTAAGCGTAGTTAATTCCTGTATAACGGCCGAGTTGCTCTAGTAAAGCAATTAAGTAGTCAACAACTCGGCCTTTATAATTAAGGTGGTGAATATATACACTAGTAAGAGCGTATTTGCCACTGCGTATAGTCCAGCTGTTAAATAAGAAATAAAGCTTTAAACGGGCGCTTGCAAGCTCCTTAATTATAGCTAGCTAGTAGGCCTTATAGTCCTACATTATATAAAGCCGAACTGACTTATGGCTTTTCTAAATCCACCGCTCTGCGTTGTAATTGGCAGCGGCTATTATAATATAAAAGGAAGGTGTTTTAACTTCTTATAGAGGATGATTATTGTTAGTAATCTATTTGATTATAGCTTGCTAAAAGGCCTTCTTATTAAAGCCGCCAATAAGATTGTTTGTGAGGCCTTAAGAGATTCTATGCTTCCCATTAAGTACTTTAAGAATTATCACCTTCCGCTTCTTTATGAATTCAATTACGCCTTGCTTATTATAACTATGGCCTTCCCTCTCTTCTACAAGGTATTGGGAGGTAGAAGAAGTAGTAAAGGTAATATTAAATTGGCCACTAGGTATAACATGCTAATAGCAATATTTACATTCCCAAAATAGTCGCTTGCTAGTGCGATGTTAAAGTTAATATCCATACTGGTAAATAAAGCTTGCATTCCTCTCTAAGATTTTAAATAGCTTCTAATATTGGTTGAGTCGGCCCTAGTTAATCCCATTATAGTTTCTTTTAAAGTTAGTATTATCTAAAGGCGGTAGAGACGCGTCTGGAGTAACAGCTTCGGAAAGTGTAATTATAGGCGTTAGAGTGGCTATCGCGTTTAGGTTGGCTTCGGTAAGATCCTAAGGCATTACTAATAGAAGGGCTAGTAGATAGCTGTAATTGTGGTAGTGTTTTAGGGGGGTTTGGTAGAGAGATCTCCTTGTATATAGATTGCAACTTTGAGTTACCTTAGCAAGCTTAGACCATAGAATCAGTTAGCGGACATACGTATATCCGCAAGCGGATATCGCTAACCTTTTTTGTTAAAAAGCTAATTCTATGGTCTGAGAGACTTTTCCAACGTTTCTTAAGCGATCCAACTTTGTTTGTATATGGAGCAGTCACCTTCTTAAATGAAATTGATCTACCCCCCTATAACAGCTATTATCTTAGAAATACCGTTAAATTGATCTGTAGAAGCAGCTCTATAATCTATTAATATATCTACCCCATTAGCCCCCGCGATGTCAAACAGAAAGCGCCGCCGAACGGGTAATATGTTAACAATTAAATTGCCTACCCCCTCTATAAACACAACATTAGTTAACCAGCGGACGCCTATCTAAATACCAACTAGAGCATCTGCCGAGCGGATATCGCGCCCGGTAACAAAGGAAGAGAAGGTTAAAGTCATTTCAGAGCATTTATAGGACTGGTAATGTTCCTTTAGTGACCTTTCTTTAGCGTGGCTACAGTTTAATACTAATAAAAGAAAAGGCGTAATAACAGATAAGGTGCAAAAAAAAAAGGTAAAAAAGAAGAAGGTAAAGAGGCTTATTGCTACCCTTCTAGGAGACGAAGAAATCCGTAATACGATTATGGAGACTGCGGATATCCATTTGGAACTAGTTAATGCGATTATAAATATCCTTTGTAAAGAGCTTTGTGATCTTTAGCTTGCATTATTATACTCTTGCCAAATAAGGTTCTTGTAATAAGTATTATGTCTTTTTCCTCAAATAGTAGCCACCTAAGGGCTTTAAGCTGCTCCGCACGTCCGTGATATGGATATAAAAAAGCAATAGCCTCATCAACCTTGCTTAGCTGCCGAGCCTTACTCTCTCCGCGAAGCGCAAGAAGCTAATCTTAAAGGTCCTATAGCCGTCGCTCCTGGTCTGTTCTACAACTCCTCTAAGTCCGATTATCCAACACCTAATACGGTCGCGGCTGTTCTAGCACCTTATTTGACTTCCTCCCTCTCCGCCTAGTGGGTTTTGGTGCCGGTATACAGTAGATTTACCTGGATATCCATGGCTTAGTGGTTGGCGCGTAATAAGGTTTCAGTGGGTGTTACACGCTATAATGCTGACGCTATATATCCGCCAGGCTATAATAGGTTCTTTAGGGTGGCTATTATAGATCTATGGGGGTTTAATATATATTAGCTAGCGTTTAATAAAGTTATATATGGTTACAGAATTGCTAATAACGCGTTTTTTTTTTAATGAAAATGATTATAAGACCTAAAAATACCTAAGTAATAAAAATGATATATTCTAAAAGCCTACATTCTGTTATATAATTGATGAACTTTAGGGAATGATATAAAGTCCTAGTGTTAAGTTATTTTAATATCCGCAATCTCCGTAACGTGGATTTCGTCGGAAATCTAAGAAACTTTAGAAATGTGGCTTAGACGTAATTCTGGTGGTTTCGCACAAATGTAGTTAGTCAGCTTGCGGACCGATTAAAAATCCGCACCAACAGAATCACGTCTGAGCTTGCTGAGGTAAAACTTTAAGCGCGAGAACGCTTAGCGCGGAAAAACAATTACACGCGTCGAAATCACCACCAAAAGTATATTATAAGATTTAACTCTCAACCAAAATCTAGTATATATATTTCCTATCAAGCGGGCAAGCTAGCTTGCAAGCTAAGCCTCATTTTGGCTTGCTTGCTTGCCCAAAATAGACCTTCTAGCTTTGTCTCGTTCCCAGACCTTCTTGCCAAGGCTTACCTTGCCAAGCCGCTAGCCGCTTTTGGCAAGACCTTCGTTAGAAGGTCTGGTACACGGTTCGGATTTTTGTT
>Ga0307507_10007077_pt1 | contig 16605 bp, 15 predicted proteins | sample 7_EM_MG_FD_207223 | JGI IMG/M metagenome (GOLD analysis project Ga0307507, IMG submission 207223) | Populus trichocarpa ectomycorrhiza microbial communities from riparian zone in the Pacific Northwest, United States - 7_EM | ecosystem: Host-associated > Plants > Roots > Unclassified | place...
CAGATGTCTTCTGCTTTCATGTAGTTGTCTTCTCACTTGTCGCATTGTAATTAGTTAGCTACTTGTTGCTTGTTCTGGCTGTGGCATCCGTCCTGTCTCTAAACTCAATATACTTAACTCCTAACCCTAAGCACTACAACAGCAGATGGACAACTAGGTCACGACTCACTTGGCTGACTTCAAATACAATTCTGAGCATCTGGATCGCAGAGGGTATTTGTATCATGAATTTCCTATGCACTATGTCTACTACACAAAAGAGAACTCGGCCAGATGGAAGCCAAGGGAACAGGGCTGCTCGATTGGTCGCATGTATTCAGCCAATCCCTTTATACGAGAACGCGACTACTTGCGCTTGCTAGAAACTATTGTGTGTGGTGCTCTGAGCTTTGATTATCTGAGGACGGTGGATGGAGTAGTACATCCTACCTTGAAGGCTGCCTGCGTGGCTCTGAGGCTGTTGGAGGATGATGGGGAGTGGGTTGCCCTCTTCAATGATGGTAGGGAGTTCGTGACAGGTAGAGAATTGAGGCACCTCTTTGCCCTGGCCCTTCAAGATATGACCAATCACCAACCCACTCTTTATCTAGCAGGAGTTTGGAGAGAGTTTCTGTGATGACCTACAGCGCCTTCTTGTGACAGGCAGGGTCATCCCACCGGCTAGACGGGAGGGAAGGGAGGGGGTCCTTCATCTCGACTATGGACTTCTTCATATTCCGAAGCTTCTAAACGCATATGGTAGGTCTGTAGCAGAGTTTGGGCTACCACAGCTGGTGTTGGATTGGCAGGAGGAGGGGGGGAATAGGAGTCCGGGGAAATGGGGTGATGGAGGAAGAGTTGAATTATGATTTGGAGAGAGAGAGGGAATTGGCAGATGGTATGCGAAGGCAGTTGAATGAGGAACAGGTCTCCTGTTTCAATGACATTGTCGCTGCAGTAGAGCTTCACTATCAGCAGGCTCCCCAGCAGGGGTCTTCTGGTGCTTGCTTTCTCCATGGCCCAGCAGGTACAGGCAAGACATTTCTCTACAACTGTCTTTGCAGTCACTTCCGGTCTCTTGGCAAGATAGTCTTGTACGTCACATCCTCCGGGATAGCGGCACTGCTACTTCCTGGTGGCCGGCAAGCTCATTCAAGGTTCAAGATCACTCTGTCTAATGACATCAATGCTGTATGCAATATCACTCGTAACTTAGCCCTTGCAGAGTTGATCAGAAATACCTCTCTTATCATCTGGGATGAGGTTCCAATGCAGCATAAAGCCTGCTTTGAGGCTGTCAGCAGAACTTTGAATGACATCTGCAATGTGGATGGCCAGCAAGTCTTTGGTAGTATTCCTACAGTACTTGGGGGTGACTTTACCCAGATCATGCCTGTGATTCGTAGAGGGACAAGGCAGGCCACTGTGAATGCCGGTATCCAACATGACTCAATCTGGGAGTATTTGCGAGTTCTCAAGCTCAAAACAAGCATGCGTGTCACTGCCAGTGATGCTAACAGAGTCTTTCTTACCTTTCTCAAAGATTTGGCCACCAACCCTCACCATTCTGGGTGGTGTGAACTGCCAGGGTATATTTGCGAGGTATATATTGTTGATTAACTTTGTGATCAACTCTATCCTGGGGTATTGTTGAATGAAGCCACTACGACTCACAGTGCTCAGGTAGGTAGAGCAATTCTCGCCTTCCGCAATAACACTATGAATGACTTCAACAATGTTCTTCTGGATAGGATGCCTGGTCAGGAACACCAATATTAAGCTGTCAATCATCTTGCAGTTACTGAGGAGACAGCAGCAGCAGAGCCATTTGTGGGAGAGTATTTGCAGAGTTTGGATCTTGCATCCCTTCGGCCTTCCTGCTTGAGACTCAAGATTGGAGTCCCAGTAATCCTGATTCGAAATCTGAGTCCCAGGGAGGGCCTCTGTAATGGTACCAGAATCAGGATTGTGGGAATCAGCCGCAACTGCCTACAGGTGCTATTCTTGGTGGAAGATTTGATGGGCAGATCCGCTTGCTTCCACGGATTAAGCTTACCACTACAGAAGAAGATCTTCCCTTCATTCTGGAATGCACTCAGTTTCCACTCCGTCCATGCTTTGCTATGACTGTTAACAAGTCACAGGGCCAGTCACTCAAGATGGTTGGCGTTGATCTTTGAACCAATGCCTTCACTCATGGCCAGCTTTATGTAGCTCTGTCAAGGGTTACATCACTTGATGGACTAACTCTTCTTACCTGCTAAGAGTTCCCCAACCCTACTGAAAACATAGTATATCCAGAGGTTCTTCTCCCATCTCCATCTGGTAAGTTTTCTTGGTTTTATCTCTCACAGCTATAACTAATGTGTTGTCAATAGGCCTTCTACTCTCTTATCTGGTTTTCATTGATTCTCCTATCTGTTTATACACTGCTTATGTACTATACTTCTTTTATAAATTAAAAGTTCTTCTACATATTCTTACTGATATTTTATATATTGACTTGTTTCTCACAAAAACTCTTCTTGTAATTCCTTTTTATACCTTCCAATGTTTATCTTCTCAATGTTTGGTTGAATTTAATTATACATGTTTGATCTATGGCACTTTGAACATTTACTACACACTCGAGCATGCGATTGAGGGGCTGCTAATAATCTTCTCTCTATCCTTTTTCCTAAATGTTTCTTTTTTATTACAAATTTGGCAATAACTCAAAAAGCGATAGTTAGATTAGTATTAAAATTGTAGAATAGGTAGAGGATAACTGCATTATGAGATCTATGATTTTTAATTATGTGCCACTTTATATTCTGATATGTGATGAATTCACAAGAAGAGTTGCTGAAACTATGTATTGTAACATTAAAATCTTGATTTAAGAATTACTGTTTCATTACTTAGCATTTATTTTCTTGGCACTTATGTCTTGATATATTGGTTATGTGACAGTGAATTTTGGGAAAGAGTGTTTCAATGAATCTTATATTATTTTTGTCTAATCTGCTTTGATAACATATATCTCATATACCGTGTTTCGAGTAATACCCATGAGGACGCGATCGTCCGTGCGGTCAAGGGGCTGCTAGTAGTAACTATTACTAGCCACGTTTGCTCATAGTAACATACTAAGATATATATCTTTAATAATACCTGATTCCGAATACTTGATGAAAGTAGAATTTATCCTCGCGCGCTTGCACCTTACGGACAATTCAGTCAGAAAATCATTACTCGAGTACGTCACACCACACGCTCAAGTGTCTCATTTTTAGTTTTCCTGCTGCTGTCGGGGGGTCTTGAGCCAACTCCGATGCAAAGAAACGTGTCAACAGAGCCGTATGATGCTTGATCCGTCCAAGTAGATATTTCGACTCCGCAAAAATTTAATGATCGCCCCAATTAGCATCAGCTCCCGAACAAAGCCACCTATTCGAGACTTTCGAGTACCCAGTAACCTAGTGCAGTACTGGTCATAAAGGTGGAGAAAAGGATCAGCAAGATTAGACGGGGTAATTATACAGTTTGCGTCAGTGGAAAAATTCTAGACTAGGGGGAGACCAGAAATCTGAATTGAAGGAACCAGTATCTTCAAGTATCAGTATGTAGTCCAATCTATTTGTTTATACGAGTCCCTTAAAAGAGTCATTCCAAAAACCTTGATTCCTTCTCCTTTAGTTTCAACTTAGCCTTATATGTGATTGTACTTTTGTAGCCAAGGACAGGCTAGGAGATATATAGCTCCGTCTAACCAACCAAACACTCCCGAAACTAAACGAACTGTAAGGAAACAAATGCTGCTGACAAAACTGATCTCCAGCCTTCTAGAACCATCCCATGATCCTCCGTGATCCATAGAACCGCAGCCTCAACAATGCGCAAACTCCCATATGGGTAATGGCATAAAGTGTGAAAGAAACCATGGAACCGGGACCCTATGCCTACCAGAATAGGGTGTGAAAACAACAAAACTTCTGCTAGGTGCTGAACCGTCAGAACCACAAAGCCATATTCCCTATACCCTTCCGTCTCCTAACCGTGTAGCCGCAACCCTGCATAACCCATGTCCCACAGGCCACTATCCAACAATACAATCTTAATAACAATCCATAGATTTGGAATCACAGTTAAACACAGAGCGCAACTGCTCTAGGTTAATGACACCTACTCGCAATCGCATGACATTTATGAACATAACTGCTATTGCATACCGCCAAAACTTAGCTTTTTTGCCTAGATTTAGGTGTCATTGTGTTCACAAACGTCATGCGATTGCGAGTATACTTGTAACACCCCCATTTTTTCAACTCCTCCCGATCGATTAGCACTCCTAATCCTCGTCTCCCACCCAAAGCTTTTCGCCATGAATTACCATGCGCGAGTATCCTCGGAAACACCGCGCATCCATCTTTGTTTTTTCAGTGCGAGCAATTACCCGTCCTAGCTTTTCTACTAGTACTGGCCAGACGACTCTCAATAATTTGTGGTCTTATAACCTACGAGTAATCTACCGAAATAGCTAATTGCACAACTACAAAAACCATCCACGCTGCGCTTTCAAAGAATCTCGTCCGCGCACAGTATCTCACAATTGAGCACAACCCTCGCGACCCGTCCTCAAATACGGAAGAAAATCGCCCTATCCAAGCCAGAATACTGGAAACACCATGGACCAACAGCTAGCCCCGGCCTCCAATGAGCAGAAAGGGGGCATAACCGGGCTTTTTTGTGTGAGAAACACTCTCCCTTATTTCTCTGGAAAACTTCTAACCCTTCCCTAGTATTATGGCGCCGATGCTTGGCCGCTGCAGCTAAACGCCAGAGCAGCCGACGAAAACACTTTTAAAAAGGCTATTAAACAGTCACTTTCAGCCCGAGATTCAATTACCAAGAATCCTACCCGCTCGTACGGTACAAAGAGCAATATGCAACACATATCATCTGCGAAATTGAAGAAGTTCTCAGACCAATCACCACCGCCCACTACCCTAGTGTATCTACTCGAGAGCTGGGTATGCAGAGAAAAAGGCTCCGCAGGATTGTCAACTATGCCAAAGCACTCGGCGAGAAAATGAGCGAGCAATCTTCCGAGCTAAAGATGATCTCTAAGTCTTGGTTTAACAACAACGATCGACTCTTCATTCCCAACGACCCCCGAGTGAAGAGTAGACTTGGTGACGAAGACTATGACCCTCAAGACCTTTTACGAGTCGACTTAGTCCTTTCCCCAGGGTTCCTCAAATATGGCAACGACAATGCGGAGAACTTAGATGACTGGAGTGTATGGACGCCTGCGATAGTGGAAATACATGATCCGGCTAGACCATCCCCACCCTCACCCATAAGACCGCCGACAGCACCTGCAAGAACGCCGCCGGAGTTTTCTTCGAGAGATTCTAAGGAATTGCCTGGAGAGATGCAGAAGAAGGAAGTAACATCGTTTAGCACGACGACCGAACAGGAGCACCATGAGGACGAAGAGTTCGAGGAGATACTATAGAACCTTTCAATCCATACGCCGCTAACAGTGGGCCATGGTATTAGCGTTTGATATGTTCGATAAGAATTTCATCTAAGGTTTCATCACCAGCCCACTCAGTACTCTACTCTCATTTTGTGATCAAAAAGACGTAAATCTGTTTGTTAAGATAACTCCATCATCCCTGGTAAAATGCCGGTAACTTACCTAGAGCGTCATCCCACTCTCAATCTCAAACGAGAGCTAGCGTACCGTACTATATAGCTATGGTGCCCGACATTTGAAATCAGCCCTCATGGGTAATTCAAGAAAACGCCTAGTAATATACCAAGACTATAAGGGTTAGGGTCATATGCTCTAAAATGTTCGCGGTGGTCAGGGAACGGGCCAAGTTAGCTGGAAGATCCTTGATGTGCTGGAAGTTAAGGTATGGTCAAGCATATTTTCGCCATCATCGAGTGGACTCTGTCAAAGAGCTCTACATGTGTGCAAAGATGCTCCAGGAGGGTAAAACGGATCAACCTGAATCGAGGCACCCTTTTATCCCGTGGCAAGTCCTTGACAGCCTTCCAGCAAGGTGGATATTCTAGGCATATCATTGTTATCGAGATAATTTGGTTCTATCCGGATTGCTATAGCGTGACATATCTCATCCACGTGCGCGTGAAAAGGCCGCGTCGAATGTTATGACTTGCTTTTCCCACCTAACCCACCAGGAGCTCTGAAACCCCCCCGCATCATTTGACCTTTCGATTTTCTATCATCAAAGTTCTCCGTTATCTATTTATCTCGCATCGTCAATCTTCTGCATAGTAGCGTACCTAGCCCCATTTCCTGCCACCACCTCTAGAGCCGAGTGATAATACATGACTAGCCATTGGCCCAATGAATGGGCATATTTCTAAATAAAGCCTTTCACACATTCATACTAAAGTTGATACTGCAAGATAATAATCTTCCTTTCCAGTGGTGCCACTTGTAGTCAAAATTCCCAATTTTAATTTCACACGGACTACCAGTACGCGTTCTGGTTGGTAGGCCGCACGCATAACCCACATCCGGACGATTCAACTCAGGGGGTAGATTCTCCTAGTACAAGTATAATAGTGTTCGCAAATAGGTAGTCTTCCAGAAAATTTTTAAGACCCCATACTCAGCTTTAGCAATCGCTCATACCAACTCTAGATCTAGGAACTCCACAATCAACGCCTACCAACAGAAAGTGAAAAACTTCAGCCATAACAACAACACTCCCCCACCAACCCTACAATTGTTAAAACCGGGAAAAAATATCAAAAACGTAAGTATAGGGTAGAATAGTAGATATTAATATTTGAGTTAGAGAAAGTACTTTAGGTGGTGTTGAAAGTGTGGAGGGATAAGGAGAGTTGCGTTGCGGTCGATCCTTGGTCCGCGGTTAATTTTGTCCACTGCCAATAACATGTCGACCCCCCAGGGCTCCCAATTGCCCCTGCCCCTACCGACCAGCTTCCCCTCTCTCAGTCATCTCCCCATGTTCCGGCCTACCCTCTCCTACCTCCACCTCTTTATAAAAACCCGAAACTTTATCAGCACAATTACCCTCGCCGGGAAAACAATGTCAGGCAGGAACAAACCTTGATCCTCCTTGGCTTTATCGCCCAGCCCGTTCTCGGCTTCCTCCTTTCTCAGTTCCATAATCCACCTCCTCACGATAGACGAATCTCCATTCCCCTCTAGCTCGCCAACCTTGTCGCTCAATTGAGTAAGGAAAAGATTGCGCCCCTTACGCACACCCCGGTTGTATTCGGGGGTGAGCAGCACGGTGTGTCCCCACAGCACCGGCGACCACTTCCTGAAAATGCCTTGTCATCGGGGTCATCATATTTGTCAGCTTGGTGTCAGGTATCTTGGGCAATAATTGCTTGGTATGCATGTAGAGGATGTTGGTGTGGAATCTCCTAATGATAGCAGTGAGGTCGATAGCAATACCGAAGGCAATGGTGCGATTCCGTGGTCAAGGTTGGGGTTGTGACAGAAGGTATCGCTAAAGCCCTGTTTAGTTGCGCTGGTCCCATTCCGCTGTCCCATACAAGTGACCAGTACAAAATGGAGAAAAGGCCATTTTCACAGCAGATATGGTCGCCCAATGGGATAAGATTAGCGTAACCGAACAGGGCCTAATAATTTTTTCAGTCTTCTCACTCTTAACAGACGAAAGTCGACCTTTATTTTATTATCATTCCCCTAGCTATCAGTAATCTGTAGGGTAGCCCAGGATCTATTAGTTTTGCCCCATAGCCTAAAGAGAGCAACGTCTTCCATGCCCTTGTCCCACAATTGAATCTCGGGTTGAAAGTGAGGTTAGGATTTTAGCGAAAGATTGAGCAAGTATAATATTATTATGATATGCCTCTTGCGAGGGCGAAGGCACCTTCCAATAGTATTATGGCCTTTTTTACTTAGCAGCCCTGCCCGGTTAAGAATCTAATAAATTAGGTCTACCAGCACGCTACTCATGGGCACACCATCACTCGGTATCTAGAGGCCCTCCCCTAAGCTCGACGCATAAATTGACCTAAAAAACATCCTGCACTAGCCTCATAACCAAAAACCATCTATCTCTGCAAAGATTTTAATATTCAATCTTAGCTTTCCCATACGACTTTCCGGCATACATCAAGTCCAGCTCCAAATCGGCTGACCCAACCTTCATGTCGAAAGTGAAACTAGCCCTGGAAACTGACTTTTGAGGGTTGTTTCCCGATCGCTTGATCTCGAAAGCTGACGGTGGCATCATGCTCACATCACAGATGACCGCGCCTAACATATCGACCTCTTTTCTATTGTTACCCTTCTGCCAATTCATGAAGGATGGGGTAGCCTACTCCAGTGCTTAGCGCTCAGAGGCGGATTATCAAATTTACACCCCATAAGGCGAAGATTTACTGTTCGGTTATCGCCTGGAAGGAAGGATTTCACACAAGGTATAGAAATTACTTTTTCATTACTGGCGTCGTCGCCCTATTTTCTTTTCAGCCTTGCATCTAGTGAAGCAGCAGAATCGAGCCCATACCTTTCCTGCTAGCCACTCAACATTATCCCGGGTGAATTTTATATCATCAAAAGGATCAATGTAGGAATCTTCTTCATCGTGTACACCTGGTTCAAATTTTCTCCCCAGTTTTATGCCGTAATGTTGCTTCAACTTCCGTGTATGGACAATGCCCTCAACGCCATGGAGAACCGCCCCTCGGACCACGGCAGACCAACTATACACTTTTAGTCCACGGTTATTGGAATTAGCTGATAGGATTTCGATAAGCTTACGAAAAATTGGGATTGATAACTCGAATTTGGTAAGACTGCCGTCTAACCCAAGCCTGAACTTCCTTATAGAGGTATGCAGATTCACCGAAACCCCCAACCAGGAAAATTGTCTATTAATTAGCTTAATCATAAAATAACTGTCAAGGGGTAATATACAGAAACTTTGTTTGAAGAATCCAATATGTTGGAATCCCGAACCTGCTGCTCCAGCAGGGAGATCACTTGCATAACGATTGGGTCGAACAAACCCTTCATATCAGTCCTAGTCAATACTTCAGTCCCACCGGCTCTCATTAATACAGGCATCGGCTAGTTTGAGATACTTACACCTTCAATCTCAATTCTCCATCTTCAATCCCATTTTCCGGATCATCTCTCACATACCCAACAGGGATCAGCCAGAAGTCCGTAAGAGTTGTCGTTCCAAACTCCTTCTTCGCCGTGTCGAAACTGCGCATAAGGGAGCTCTCTGGGGCAGTCTTTCGAGCGGGCCATTCCCTAAAGCCAGGCCCAATGCGGGATTCTAAAAGGCTAAGGAACGCTCGGTCTACTGCGACTGACCCGCATTTCCCTCCCGAGCCTACGGCGGCTTCGTATAGGCTTAACCTGGGGCTTATTGTCTCAATCGTGTAGGTTATCAAATCCTGGACAATCAGCAACCTTTAAAGCTAGTGTGCTCATAAGCAACTTACAACAGTCCCACCTCCGGCATTATAAATTACGACTCGCTCGCCCGGCTAGACCCCATTAACCCCACACCAAACGCCTACGCAGAAGAAAGCCTACCTTGAGAGGGCTGCCACTATTAGAGCGTTCGTTGTAAATCTCCCTAAGACAATACGACGCAGCAGCCTCCGGCTCCGAAACCATTGTCAATGTATCCCCAGCCCTCGACGTAAATCCAGCATCCTTGGCCGCTTGCCTGGTTGCGTTCTGCGCCTCGTGACTCCATATCGCCGGCCTCGTCAAAACGAATTCAATCGGCGTATTATATAGTGTACGGCCGAACCTTTGGCGCAGTGTCTCCATAAGGTGCGTGTATAGCAGTTTAAGGTAATCCGTTGTAGTTTCTGCTGCAGTCTTCCCCGCGGGCAGTGGGATATTTGCGTACGAGCCCTCCATGGATTGGGGGTTTGATGTGGCTAATCGGGGGTTGTCATACTGTGTTGCTGCAGCGTTCACATCTAGGAGAAGCTTAAAGAAACCATGGCGGATCCCGTCCGGGGGGATGTCATAGCCCCAAGTTGTGCCCCTGTGTGAATAGCTGATTTCGGTGGGGACTTTAGAATGATTAGTGTTTCCCCGACCTGGCCAGCTGTCGATCACCTCTATATTTTTATAATCGGGCTCTGTCGTGTGAATATATGCTAGCCCTGGAGGTATCAATTAGCCATCGTGTCCGGCTGTTGAAGGATAGCGCTAATTACCAGAGTACGTCGTGCCAAAATCCACTTTGATTCACGGATTAGAATATCTCCAACCAAAAGCCAAGGGGAACACACCGCCTATTACCAGCCTGTGGAGCTCGTTTGACATTTTAGATATGTAGGATAGGAATATTATCAGTGCAGAGTGAAAAGTCTCCCCTGTTGTTGATGTTGATGCAAATTAGTGATAACCCCGTGGTGTTGGATGAATAAATCGACCTCAGTTACCTATGATACGGTATGGCACCTGTAATTTACTATACTCGACTAGCCAATCCATGCTTGCGAGTTTGCACCTTACGGCCATTCCGATAGAAAATTAATGCTCGAGGACACCACACGCTCAAGTGTCCTATTTTTAGTTTTTCCCGATGCTGCCCCAAGGTCTTGATCTAACTCCCATGCAAAGAAACGTGTTAATAGAGATATAAGATAGTTGATCTATCCAAGTAAATCCCTCGATTCTGCAAAAATCTCATGATCGCCGCAATTAGAATCAGCTCCCTACCGGGGCCAATATTCGAGTACCCAGTAATCTAGTACTGTACTCAAGCATGTCATAAAGGGTGAAGAAAAATATCAGCAAGATCAGGCAGGGTAGTTACTCGTAGACAGTTTGCATCAGTGGAAAAATTCTAGGCTAGGGGGAAACCAGAAATGTAGATTGAAGGAGCAGGTATCTTCATGTATCGTATGCAATTCAATCTATTTGTTATATCAGTCCCTTAAAAGAGCCATTTCAAAAACCTTGATTCCTTTTCCTTTAGTTTTAACATAGCCATACAATCTTAATAAAAATCAATTGACCTAAAATCACAGCCAAACACAAAGAACATAAATCACTCCTCCCGATCGATCAGCCCTCCTAATCCTCATCTCCCCACCCAAAGCCTTTCGCCCCGAATGACCATGCGTGAGGACAGTACTTGCGGAAACAGTTTGCGCGTCCGTCTTTGCTTTTTCCAGTGCGGGGAAACAGCCACCCCAACCTTTCCACCGGCCAGACAACCCCAACAACCCCCTGCCCCATAATCTAATCTAATAGCTACACCGGAGGACAAAAGTGCATGAGTTTTTCCGCAGTGCAACCATCGAAAAAATGAATCTTCGCATTCGAAATATAGCACAGAAAGCACTGATCACCACCACCATCCCTCTATGAACCCCGTGAATAGTGTCTCTGCATGCTTAAGTCAATTCTCTCTTAGCACAAGCAATTTCTTCTAGTAAAAATGGGAGTCGGGCTAGAATGTATAGCCAAAGGCCTACTACATACATATTAGTTGATGGGTCTGCCGGGTAACTTAACTTGCTCTCTAGAACAGGCTTGCTTTGTGGTGCACTTATTTCAACAATTCCTCGGCCTAGAGGAGTGTATTTTTACAAGGTAATGTGAGGCCTCTGTAGCCTTATTAGTATTATTTCTTTAGAATGTGCTGGTATGCTGTGCTGCTGGCACTAAATTGGATTTTGGCCTTGCCGGTGTTCGGGCGATCTTTTGTTTGGCGATGGTCGCGTTGTCCGAAAACTCATGCACTTTTGTCCTCCGAGTATAATTGCACAACCACGAAATCAATCACGCTGCCCTTTCAACGAATCTCGTTTTAAACAACAGGGTTACAGCACAGCGGATGGGGGATACGTTCTGGTCCAGTGTGGAAGCGATCAATTTTTATAGTCGTAGAAATATAAAGAGTGTAATCAAAGCCTTATCAAAAGTAAAGAAACCAAATGACCAAAGAGCGGACAACAATCAACAACGAGAGGAAAACACTCAAACAGATGAAGGACAAGTGAGTGGATAACAAAATGAACAAAGAGGAAATCCAACTGCCTTATATCCTTCCTTGTGGAATTCTTTGCACCCAAGCATGCGTCCTGCACATGCCCAATCTCACATGAGGTTATTCCGTTTCTCTGCCTTTCTTCCTGGTGCTCAGAATCACTCTGGTGGTGAGAACCGAATTTCCCGAGGTCTTTGGTTAATCACTCTGCCGAGGTTTACGCTCATGTCCTCGGATCAAGTCGGTATTCGGTAGTCCTGAGTATTTGTGTTTCGTTGGAAGTTTGATAGTGTTTGATCTTGTCGCACTAGAGATGTAGGATTAGATGTTCGGCTAGGTATGAGCTAGTGTTGTTGGAACGGTATAGGATCGAGAGTGTGTAGCTGGTGCTGGAGGTTGTGTTTCGTGTGCAGCGCGAATGGGAATATATGTATTCCGTAGGTGGCCGAGAACACCGCAATAGCTGTAATGGTAATGGTGAGCAGTCTAGCCCATTTTCAACATCTCGTACGAGCACGGTGTCTCACAAGAGCATAATACTCGCGGCCCGTCCTCTAGTGGAAGGGAGAATCGCCCTGTCCAGGACAGAATACTAGAACCACCATGGCACAACAGCTAGGCCCAGCCTCTAAAAAGCCGAGAGGGCACCTTGCACGTCTCCTTGCGAGAGCAACTCTTCTTTATTTCTTAGAAAACCTCTAACCCTTCCCTAGAGCTATGGCGAAGATACTGAGTCATTGCAACGAAATGACAATCCGGTCGACGAAAATGCACCCATTAAACGCACTGGAGTCTCAGATCCCATGCGAGGAAAACTAGAAAAAGAGAAAGCAAAACTAGCTGAAGCTAACGAACACCTACTACATGACAAAGTAGCCCTCGAGGCCCAGGCCACGGTACTACAGGATAGAATGACAAAACTTGGAGGCGTATTAGAGGAGAGCGAGAGAATCCGAGATGCACAAACGGAAGAACTGAAACAGTTTCAGACTCAAGAGTACGAAAAAACAAACAGAGCCCAGCGCGAACAGCAGGAGGCCATCAGCTCCCAATTCCGAGAAATATTTCGGCAGTGCTCAGACTGGGCGAAGGACTATTTTAATATTAAGATCCTAGATTTCGATATGAGCAAGTTCCCGGAGTTTAGAAAGGAATTAGAAGTGGTGTCTTAGGAAATCAGTGACTGGAGCACTAGAAGCTCTTCAAAGCTTCGTATTTGGTCCAGGCGGTGCTTGGGAACATGATATGCAATCGAATCTTTTCTTCTCCTTTCTCCGGAACGCCCTCGGACTTTCATCTACAGTTTCAAGATTTGTACCGGATGAAGTATCACAGTATGTCTTCCTCTTCTAGCCCAATACTCCATTCTAATAAAGGTAGTTGATAGAGCAGAGGCACAGCGCTGGCGAGCGAGCAGTCTCCAGGCGTTCTACTTGTGCCCGAGATGGCCGTTAAGCAGCCAAGGATCTTACCCGCTCGAATCGTATAAACAGCAATACGCAACGGATATTGTCGGCGAAATTGAAGAAGTTCTCAAACAAATCACCACCGTCCACTACCCCAGTTTATCTTCTCAAGAGCTGCGTGTGCAGAGGAAAAGGCTCCGCGCGATTGTCGAGTATGCCAAAACACTCAACGAGAAAATGAGCAAGCAATCTTCCGAGCCACATATGCTCTCTAAGTCTTGGCTTAGCGATAACAATCGACTTTTCATTCCTAACGACACCTGGGTGAAGAGTAGGCTCTGTGACGAAGACTACGACTTTCAAGACCTTGTACGAGCGGACTTAGTCCTCTCCCCAGGGTTCCTCAAATGTGGAAACGACAATGGGGAGAACTTAGACGACTGGAGCGTATGGACGCCTGCGATGGTGGAAATACATGATCCGGCTAGACCATCCCCACCCTCACCCATAAGACCGCGGACAGCACCTGCAAGAACGCCGCCGGAGTTTTCTTGGAGAGATTCTAAGGAATTGCCTGGAGAGATGCAGAAGAAGGAAGTAACATCTTTTAGCACGACGACCGAACAGGAGCACCATGAGGGGGGATTTGACAGACACTGTTCTCAGCCGTCCGGGGCCCCCGTAGGGCCCGGCGTGGGGACTGCCAAGAGCCCGGGACCGGACGGGACGGTAAAACGTAGTCCGTCCTCGTCCTTGAATTTCCAGGACGGCCGTCATTAGGAAGGACGACAAGCCCCACGATCTGAGACATATTCCGGTAGGGGACGGTAGGGGACGGTGGGGCACGGTCCTTCACTCGGACGCGCGGGGCAAGTTCCGGGAAAGACCGGACGGGACGACAGAATGCCGTCCGTCCTCGTCTTTGATTCTTACTTGTCGGGCAACTTTAGAAAATGACCGGACGGGACGACAAACTGCCGTCCGTCCTCGTCCTGGCTCAGGACGGACGGACTGCCCCGTTGAGAACACTGTTGACAGACTTACCCACAACCACCTGTACCCATCCTCAACGTCCCTTAGAACCAAAACCTCACCTCTTGTGACCTGTCACATTTTCAACCTTAGCCAACCAGGATCCTTAGTTCTTATCTCACAATAGCGGTGGTTATTAATTTCAGGGAATATTTCCCTGACTTCAATCCCGTTTGTTTAAAGGATTTCATCACTCCCATCAATTATGCAACTATGGTCTTCTCTCTAAAAGGTTCTAGTCTCTAGATATCATTGTTAAGTGAAAGAAGTGGTCTTTTTGGCTGCCACTATTGCATGCAATGGGATAGTCACATCAAAGGGTCCAGAGAAGATTGTTGTCTGAGAGGCCGAAGTTTTACACCGATAGGACCACATTTCAATCCTCTCAAAAAGAATTTAGCAGTTGGATCCAAGTTGGTCATATTGTTCAAGCAGGTACTAGAGATATCTCTACAATATTCGGGAAAATTATCTACGGTGACTTATTTGTAGTGAGAGGGTGGTTGTAGAAGATGTAGTAATGAATGATTATATACTATCTTTGGCTGAGGATAATGTGGCTGTGGCTATAGTAGAGGTTGTGGCTATAGTGGCAGTGGCACTGCTATAATGGCTAAAGTAAAGGAGTTAGCTAAGGGGGAACAGGATGGGAAAAGAGTTTAGGTACTGGTTTAGTTTCAATTATGTGGAGTGGGCCTGATAGGATAATAGATAATAGGAGGTTTGAATAGGGGGGTAGAGGGTCATATAAGGCTCTATTAATGATAGGAGTACTAGTAATACACTAGTAAGCTATCAGCCCGGTTTATTATAGGAGCAGGTTAGAAGAAGACTGGCACTATGAATCCACGCAGGCATTATGGCTAGAAACAACGGGAGAGAAATAGGAATATGGCTATCAACAAGGTTAATTGTGGAATTTGAGGTACCTTTAGTGGTAGCTTTCAGGAACCAAGAGCTAGCCAGAGAGCAGTTTATGTAAGGTATAATATCTGCAAAAAGAATAGATTCTCCTGTAGTACAGATATCGCTTCTTATATCCTGTAGTAATAAGAGCACTCCCTGTGCCGCCTCTCCTCCTTATATTAAGTTCGATTTCTAAAAGGTTATTAGTTCTTGTTACAATCCTCGTCTCTCAGGTGATACTTGCAGTAGGTAACAGCTAGTCGCCTAACGATCAATTCTTCTTTGCCCCATAGCTGTTCCGATAGCTATGTCTGCTGACTCCTATCCAGCAAGTTGATCGCTGGGCTCAGATAAGACCGTTGTGTCTTGATTCTCGAAAGTGTGATAGATAAAGATCTTTGTATTACAAGTATAGTATAAGCAACAACTTAGATGGTTGCGTGAAGAACCCAAATCTCATCAAAATTTTTTTTCTTATTATGCGTTCATTGTTTTTAGGTACAAGAAGCTTCGTGCAGCATCAGGAAAAAAATACCTTGCGTCAGATCCGTCGGCGTTGCGCCCTGACGCAAGCGACGTCGCTTCTGCGTTCTCTACGCCCGGTGCGCCCTGAATTTCGTTGCAACGCACGCAAACACCCTGTGCTTCCTGTGTTGCCTGGCAACGCCCTCTATCTCCTGACGCGACGTCGCGTTGTACTGACGCCCTGGCTACAGCTTAGCTCCGGTTCTCTTCAGTTCCTTCTCATGATGGCGCCAGCTTGTCACAAACGGTGACAAAGCAAGGCAGACTTTCACATGACTAATAGTTATTAGTCATCGGTTTGTTATCTTTCACGCTATGAGATCAGTTGACTCATAGGTTTTCACATGACGACGCAATAGCGTGTCATTGGGTTATTGTTATTGGTTGATATTTGACATGACGCACGATGGTGGTCATGTGGTTTATGTATTTCGCACATGACTCATAGTTACGAGTCATGGGTTTTGCGCATATGACCCCGTTAGGGCACATGACTTGTGTTATGAGTTTTGATTGGTTGCGAGATAGGGGGCAGCTGACTCGGTCGAGTCAGCTGATGGATTTCACACTATGACTCACTATGAGTCATGAGTCGCGTGACACGAGGGTATGAGTCACGCAGGGTTAGGGTTGAGGAAAGAACCCCTATATAAGGGCACCCTCGGGACAGGAGATTTGGGTCCCCCTACATTCTACTCAAACGCATAAACCCGCTTCGCTTACGGGACATCACCCATCAAAGGCCCCCCCCCCCGTCC
>Ga0307507_10007078_pt1 | contig 16602 bp, 14 predicted proteins | sample 7_EM_MG_FD_207223 | JGI IMG/M metagenome (GOLD analysis project Ga0307507, IMG submission 207223) | Populus trichocarpa ectomycorrhiza microbial communities from riparian zone in the Pacific Northwest, United States - 7_EM | ecosystem: Host-associated > Plants > Roots > Unclassified | place...
TGACCGCTTACCCCGCTTCTACTGACCGCTTACCCCTCATTTCTTCACCGCCATTACCCCGCTCCGGCATTCACACCATTCACCGGGTTCCAGACTCTCCGGTGAAGGAAGCGGTTTCCTTCTAGATCATTCCACTGACGGAGGGCAGGTGTGCTCCGGCGATTCACAATAATAATTACGGTCGAACACTGCTCTGTCGTGCTGCCTGGAAAGGGCATGCGGAAGTAGTGAATGTGCTTCTCGAACGGGAAGAGTTCAACCCTCGCGAGCTACATTAGGACGGCCGAATACCACTCTTGCCTACTGCTTTCAATGAGCACGAGAGCGCGGTAAAACTATCACCCGAGCGTGTCGAGGCGGGCCTTGACAAGCCTGATAATGACGGCCGGACCCACTATTGTATGCTGCAGGGAATGGATATTCGGAAGTGGTGGAAATACTGCTCCAAAGGGACGACGTCGACCCCAGCAAACGAGATGTGTACGGCCAAACACCTCTCCGGATGGCTACTCGGCACAACCACACAGCGGTGCTGGCTCTACTGTGGCCCGGGGGTCCCTCAGTTTGAATCAACATTTCCATCTCATTTGTTTCTATTACTTTCTAGTAGTAAATGTTGGATCGCTTATAGGGCATACTGTTATAAGATTATCCGAATATGCAGATATCATAGGCGGATATACGGCTAGGACATATTCAGTTATAGGACATGTGGCTTTGTGGTGTGTGACGACTAGGCATCTATCAATGGGTTGTTTTTTTTCTTCTTTTCACATCTTTTGCTACTAGCAATAGGGTATTTCTTTCGGTTTCGCTGATAGGTTACCCATTGCCATCAGGCATTAGATGTCTAGTATTTTGTTCCATAGCGTTCCTTTCATATTATACTAAATTACCAATGTCCTTAGACATCCGGGAGCTAGCGCACTACAAGGGCTAAGTTTTAGAACCCACGGGAGATAATTGTTGAAAGTCACCGGCGAGCACCCCACGCACCTGGATGGCGAGTTTCCTATGTCACTTTCCTATTGTGTTAGCTACTACTACTAGTTTGTTTTGTCCAGGGTTCCCAATAGTCCGACCGGTCAAGTCTTGGAGGCAAGACCAGACTCGCCAGTCCTGGTGGATGTCTTGACTTGATCTGACTAACTCGGGTGGTCTGGTCTGGTCTGGACTGGTCCTAGACCAGTCTTTGTGGAAGATTGTGTAGTCATGTAATATCACTCACTTATGGCACCGAAAAAATTGATACCCGTGAATCTATTTTAGCCGCGCCTAATGTCAGCGAGGCACTATCTCTATTCCGACTCTCCCGTGATTCTCTAGTATAATATATGGAAACAATGAGTTTAATTAAGAAAAGCTTTATTTGAACGTAATACGTTGTGAGAAAAATAGTAAAAAGAAAAATGTGATGCTAATTCTGTCAAAGGGCCATGCATATCCTAGTGCTTGGCGGACCTGGTGTGACCAATCCTGGCCGAGTCAGGTCCGATATCCTTGACTGTTCCAGTTGGTCTAATTTCCACTATAGACTAGACTGGACTTTGACCAGATTTGCTAGTCCAGTCCAGTCTTCTGCGGACCATTGGGAACCCTGGTTTTGTCATTCATTATCAATCGTTAGGAAGACAAGAGTGTACCTGGTTCGTATACCCAGTAGGAGGATTTGCATACAAGACCGGCCATCATGATGCTCGGGGAGCAAAGCGAGGTGGATCGGTGTATAGGGCGAGTCGGTGTATAGGGCGATTCGGTGAGAGGGATGATCACCGTGAACGGAGGAACGGAGAGATACCCACCAAGGGCGAGAGTGCGATAACGTCCTTTGTATTTTCTATATAAGCCAATGGCTCCTCCATAGGTAGATAGTTAAGCAAGCAACGAGTCCAGACAATATACAGCCGTATCTTCCTTCCCTACACTTTTGTTCTCTCCCTTATTCGTCAACCTTCACAATCGGTGCCTCATAACAATAATAATCGGGTATCAAGATGATTCTAAATTTCTTGCGGTCGCCCGGTATCATGATTTGTTGGCTCAGTGTGTCTCTTGCGGGTTTTTTTGGGTTTCGAGAGTTTTACGGTGCGTCGGTGCCGCTATATGGAGCGATATATATTCTGGGGGAGTTCTTCGCGTTTTACGTTTAGAGTCTATTGAGCTTGCGCTTATGTTCTTTCCTTCTTCTGTGCTTTCTATACTCGTAGGCTCCAACAGTAAATCTTGGTTGCATATTGATTGTTCACTTTTTTAATTTTTCTTTAATTTTAATATTTCCCTTTTCCACTCTAGAGCGAGATCAAATTATTCGGATAATATAGAGGAAAATAAGGGTCGCAAGTTTTGCTAAGAGGCGAAAACTAGTGTGAAAGCTAACGGTTAATCAAGATTTTATTGTGGTTCTTCTCTACTAGGCGCAGTACATTGAGTAAGGAAAGTCCTGCTTGTATAGTACACCCTGAAGGTGTGGGCTTGATGGTGAGGTTGAGAGGCTATCTACACTTTTCAGTGTTGTTCATCAAGAATCATAAATACAATAATAAATTTTGGAACGGTTGTTGATGTGCTCTCTTCCCTTGGCTATGGAGAGGGGCATCGGTATTGAGAATGCAGAATCGGGTCCAGGGTGTACCTGGCTTTGGCTAAGGTAGTGTCCCCCTAGTCCTTGAGTGCGAGCAGGATCGGACCAGGGTCTAATTACTTTACGCCTTCTTGTTGCGATTGATCTTTCCGGTGGGTGCTGTAGTGCCTCAGACTACCAGGCAAGATCTTTATAGGCCTTACCGGATATCCGCCCTTTATAGTACTTAGCTGCCTGTGGGGGGAAATATAGCTCCATGTTGTAGAGGCAGCGAAGAAATGTCCTTCCTAGAGGAACAACAGTGGAGACAAAGTTTAGATATCCGGTAAGCTTCTGGATATCAAGCAGCGAGAGGGATGGGCTATTGCATGCCTCGCTGATGACATTGTGCGGATTTTGTAGCTTCTTATCGCGGAGTCGAATTACAATGTTACGGGTATCGACTACCACCCCGGCGAAGCACACGGCAGTCCCCTCTTCATTTTTTGATGTTTTTATACTCAATCCCACTTGCACACAAAGTGTAGGAAAGATTTTGCTAGATTTCTAGAGATTGGCTATCACTCCTGGGTCTAAGAGTAACAAAAAATCGTCTAGGTAGTGGATTACCGTAGCACTGATATTCGCCGTTTTGAGTTCCTGTTCGACAATCCAGTAGAAAACCTCCGCAAAGTGGTTGAACGGAGAGGAGCCATACGCAGTCCGAATGGCAGGAAACGTTCTGTATAAAATCCGACCACTCATTGGAACCCGAGAAGTGTAGTGTCTATTGGCGTTACGGCTATGTGGCGGAAAGCGGACTCCAAGTCGTGCTTACTTCGTATCATGTTTCTCCCAACTCGTTGAACCGCCTGAATCGCGTCTTGGATCCCGCTATACTGAATAGCGCCATAATGCTCTGGGATCCCAGCATCAATCCCACTCATACCTCCTGGTGGGTAAGATGGGTGATGGATTCTCCTCTTGCTTCCGTCCCTCTTATCGGTTAGGCCTAGTGGAGATGCTGTAAAGTGGCTTGGTAAGCTATTAAGATCTGGGAAGACTTCTAGGCGGCATTTATTAAGCTCTAATAGTATATCGGCTGACATGGTTAGGGCCTCCGCTATAGCAGTCTTTAGGTTGGGGTGAATTGTGGTAGTATTGCGGTAGCCTTCATAGGATATTCTTGCACCAAAGGTGCATATGCCTAGGACAGCTGTGATCACATCGGGGTCTGGGTAATCTGGTGTAAGCTTGTCCCATCCTTGTCCGCTTAGTTGCCCGGTAGGCATTGGAAGGCTGTGGGTGCCAAATAGTGGGTAATGCAGTGATGTATTAGGGCGTGCAGATGCTATGCTAGGTTAGGGGGGTCAGGCAACTATTGCTTGGCCTGTGGGGTGTCTGCTTTAAATGAGTAATGGGGATATGAGCTACTTGGGTAGCAGTGAGCTAGGTATTCTGCAAGGGGAAATACACTGTCTAGGAGTATAGGAAGTGGCTAGGAAATGGCATGACAAAAGTGGGGATAGCTGGGACGGCTAACGTTTATTAGGCCCTTGGTATCCAGTTCCTGTAGGGTATTGCGCTACACGGTGGTTGCTACTGTAAGAAATGCACGGATACTCATAGCAGCAGCGGGTGATTTGGCACTCGCGATACTTCCAATTTCTGCATCGTGGTGCTATAGCTGGTCCGGACCCTGTGTTTCCTCTCGCATGCTGGTGTTGGCTCAAAGTTGATTTATGGCTGCGCCCGATGGGCTGGTATGCTTGTCCGGGTACTCTCTCGCGTAAAGGGAGCTCGTGTATCCGGCGGAGAGATCTGGTGGCAGGCATATTGCTTTGTGGCCAGGGGCCTTGTGGCGCTAGGTGCGCAAAACATTTTGAGGCTACAAGCTCACTGTCAAGGAGTCGCTATTCGCTAGCATGATAAATGCTTTTTCCACTAGCGACCCTCTTCCGGTGAAATTGGAAGTGGTCAGCGTTCACTCACTCCCATGCATACTTTCCCAGTAAGTCATACAGGTTCATGGTGTCTATAGACAGTGCTGCGGCGAGGTCCCCTTGGAGTAGGGGTGCTGCTAGATTCACCAGGATTGCTGAGTAGGCCGCCCAGGGTTTGAAGAGGCTGCTGATACGATACTCGCTCTCTCTGCCATCCCTTTTGGCGTACTCAAACTCAATGCCTCCGATGCTAATCATTCGTTATGTCCCGGCTCGCTCCTTTTCACTGGCTAGAACCTGGGAGATATTTGTCCGCCTGGACCTATTTTTGATAATCTTTATCAGGGTACCGCGTTCGACTCCTGCAAATAGTACCTCTAGTGACGCTGCAATAGTTGATGCGCTCTCACTCTTGTGTGGGAATAGGGGCTGGGATGGGTTGTACATACCGAGAGCCCTCGGTTCCCTCATATCAGCCAGGCCCAGCTCACTTTGCGCTTCTGAGTTCGGCCAATTGGCTTTCCAGTGCAGCTATTCTACCTTGTGTAGAGTTGGGTTGGTCGGGCTGGGTGCCTTGGGTTAGTATAGGGAGTTGCTGGGCCTGCTGGGGGGTGGGACTCTGGGGATTCTGGTTATTTGAGGTGAGTTGGAGGACCACTCCGCCAACAATATCCTGTTCGTCTGAGCGGAGGAGTTTATATATTGTACTGAGATTGATTGGTATATCTCACGGGGAGTGAGATAAGGTGTGGCTATCTACATCGCTTGGTGATATTGGGGTGGCTGGTTGTATTGAGATCATATTGGAGGACAGGGAATGTGAGATATGTATCCGTTCATTGTTAGGGGGGACTGGCTGTACTGGGGTGTGCTCGGCGCGGGTTCCTCACTATTGCTAGATGGGGGAATTGTATGTTCGGTCCCGGAGGTACAGTGATCCAGATCTCGTTGTTGGCCATAACGGCTTGGGGCTTGTGGGATACATATGATCTGGCTTACTCCTGCTCGTGCCCTTCGCCTGATAGCCCGTTTGGAGGTGCCTCCACGTGTTGAAGCTCTTCTGGGGGCCATAGTGTATTTGTGGTGGTGGCTAGTGGCTAAAACAAGGTAGGCGTGGCTTTGAATGGGTAGAGATAGTGGTTTGAGAGCAATAAGGAACGCGAGAAATAACGAACGCGAGCTGTGAGAAGAGTGGTGATGATGTGGTATAGAGAAGCAGAAAGGGGGACTTGTGTAGAAAGGTTTGATGGGCCGTGCGTGGGAGAGCTATGACCCCGCACTGTCCCTGCAACCAGAAATACCATAATCCACCAACTGCCCAGGCATACCGGCCTACCCCCCCGGTTGGGTTCCTAGTGCTTTGCCCAATTCGCAATGGGTTGTACCAACCCGACATATATACAATAGGACCCTCTTGTGGAGAAGTCAGACTGCTCCCTTGCAGTTCTAATCCCTCAGGTATATCCATTTATACCGTCTCCCCTATTTCACTTTTGAGAAAGGCCATCTTGACGTCCATTCCCTCTAACTCCCAATCGCTTTCACAGACCAAGGAGAGCAGTGAGCGTACTGAGTTAAACTTGGCGACTGGAGTGAAGGGTTCAGTATAATCAACCCCTTCTCGCTGGGCATAGTCTTTGGCAACTAACCGTGCCTTGTAGTGTCGGTCTTCCTTCCGCATGAACAACCATTAGCATCCTATTGTTTGTCAACCTAGCGGGAGAGGTTAAACCTGCCAGGTATTATTCCTTGCTAGTGAATCTACCTCGGACACCTAGGCCGCTGGCCATTGTCTGCTGTCGTCACGCTTCAGAGCCTCCTGGAGAGTGTGCGGCTCTTCAACATTAGCAACCATTGCTTGTGCAAAGTTTCGTCCTCTAAACCGTTGTCGCCGGGAACTCCTTAGTCTACCTAGACTAACCTCTATGTCCGTAGTTGCTACCCCACTAATCAACGGTGTTACTACAATGATATCGCCACCAAAAACTTCTGGGTTTAATTCCCATCGCCAGTCGCTTGTGGGCTAATCAGGTCGAGTGGTATTCCGCTTTCTTCCTCTTCTTCAGTCAGTTCGCTAAGGTCTGGCAAGCTGAGTCGATCTCATCGCTCCCTTCCCTCCTGTCATCTCTCTCCTTCGATATTGCTAACTCATCTATTATCACATCTCTTGAGCTAACTGTTGGTTTGAGAACAGGATTGTAGACATGGTAGGTCTTTTGTCTCGTACTCTTGTCATAGCTGACAAGGATACACTTTGTTGACCGTGAGTCAAGTTTCCTTCTGCGGTCCATGGGCACTAGGGTATAAGCAACTGACCAGAGACTCGTAGGTGATCCAGACTAGTAATCTCGCCACTCCAATGTTCGAGGGGTAATTTATCTTGGTGCGATTGGGATGGCAGTCGGTTGTGTATATGGGCAGCAGTGGCAACACCGAAGCCCCAAAAATGTGGGTCTAGTTTTGCATCCACTAGCATGCATCGTGCGCCTTCCATGAAGGTTCTAGTGGCCCGCTCGCCTAATCCATTCTGTGTGGGAGTATAAGGCGGACTAACTGCATAGACAATTCCAGATATGAGTAGGTAGGCTTGAACTTGAAAGCAATGCCCACAGCACTCTCCACCACCATTGGTTTTTGGAGGTCTGATCGTTCTGCTAGCTTCCTTTTCTGCTCGGGCAGGGCATGCTCGAAAGGCCCGCAGGGCCTGGTCTTTACTTTGGAGAAAGGTTACGGCTATTCTGCCACGCTTTTCGTCTAGGAAGGTGACGAAATATATCTCTCCGGTCAAAGTACTAACGTGCCTAGGTCCGCAAATATCAGAGTGCACGACACGAAGGCGTTCCTTACTCTTGGTTCGTTGACTGGTTGCTGTTTCTTTATACAGTCGCCCTGCAGAGCATCTAGCACACAGTTCCTTCTCCCTTGAGTTGCTTCCGATTACTGTAGATAAAATTGACTAACTCAAGTTGATATCTAGTCGATACTCCGTTCATCCAGAGTCCAGGAACCAAGCCTGCGATGCCACACCTCTAGGGTAACTGGAACTGATTTGTTGGTCGCTAGCCCAAGGTTGGCTGGTTCGTGATAAGATGAGTTTGATAGGTACTAGAGACTGCCTTCTCGTCCCGCCTCTACATATATTCCAATTCCCGTAATTGTACATTTCGCTTATGTAAATTGAATATTATAGCCGGAATCTATCACACATGCTATGTGTAACAGAATCTACTATTGGCACTACTCTTCATTGACTTGACCTTGGATATTGCCTATTAGGATCTTTCCTAGTCACATATCATTCCTTACGTTGTACCTTTCTTATCTGTTATAGTTTCCTATTGGGTAGTACTTTCCTTAGTTTGCTTATCACTACCTTTCGTTTCTTGTACCCAATTGGGAAACCCTATTCTTCCTACTATGTATTACTGGTTTAGTACATTAGTAGCAATTCCTTGCTTGTATGATTCCATTACTTGTTTTGTTAGTTATAGGCTGTCGCCTCTACATCTTTGTTTTGGGACTTAGTTGTTTTTCGCTTCTACCTTAGCGTAGCTTAGCATTCTCATCTAGACAGGATATTAGTTATGATTTATTTGTATTTAAAGAGCTCAAGATCCCTTAAGGATTCGAACTCTCAAGCCTCACAGGAACACTCACTTTAATATACTAAGTTGAACGGTCACTTTATTAGTCCCTCATCTTATCATATCTCTTGTAGAGATTTCCATCGAGACTTCTCCTCTCTGTCCTCACAGTATCGCTGGATCTCCCTCTGGGAATCTCACGATACTTAGGAGCAGGTTACACTATGGATAGCAGATTTCCTCCTAGCTGAGGAATGAATAGCACATTGGATAAGTGCAGTTGTCCAATTCTGACTTCCCCTCTTCCAACTGCTTGAAACTTAGTCCTATCAGGAATCTCAATTGCCTTCAATACAATGCCTTAATAGGTTCCCTCTATGAATATCATTCGTGTACTAGAGAGATGCTGACTCACTCCGGAATCTACTATCCAGGCACATGACTCTTTTCCCGACCACTCAGTTCCTTTTGCTGTAAAGGCCAATCCGATATGATTTCTCTCCATGGGTGATCGTCTATTCTTCCCCTCATCTGACTTTCTTTTATAGCAATCGCCTTTGCTATGGCCTTCCTTCTGACAATAGAAGCACTTGCCTCGCGGTTTTGGTGATCCAGTAGCTGCTCCTTCGCCACCTATCCTTTCACCTCTCTGGGGTCCAAAGCCACTTCCCGTACACATTCCTCTTCGCATACAGGTTCGTCCACTACTAGGCCTTCCCTGCATAGTGTACTTTGCAGTAAAGGCTGCACTCGAGGCGTGACTAGGTCCTGACTCTGGTTGTCAGACCTTCACTACTTGTCGCCTTGCTGCCTCCTGCAATAGTCGTCCAGTAAACATGTCGAATGTGGGGTTATCGGTACGGGATTGGAGAGCCATGATGATTGGCTCATATAACTCTGGCAGGCCCAAGCTCAGTAAGGTAACTAGTGTAGTTTGCTTTAGCCGTTTGCTACCTGAAGAGATGCTTTGAACCTGGTTCGCTCCTTCTCGAAATCTATCCAGGTGTTCCACCATATCCTGCCCTTCCAGCATCCGTAATGCCGAAAGCCGTTGAATTAGTACCATGCGGCCACTAACTCCAATCCCTTGATGAACAATGCACAGGGCCTCCCAAGCTACCTTTGCCGTACCCCAGTCCTGAATATGTGTGTGATTTGTGAGTCTCGGACGTTTAGGGTGATGATAGTGAATGCGGCATTGTCGAGGGTCATAGCTTCGTTGGTGGTCTTGTCAAGGCTTTCTTCTATTCTGGTTAGTAATCCCTTTTTCTCGAGTATATGAATAACTCTAAACTTCCATGCGTAGTAGTTGCTTTGACCTCTGGACATAGACCCATCTAGCTTCTCAATTGACGGAGTCAGAGACTTTGTAGCAGAGCTGGTGGCTGGCAAGGTTTCGGTGCTTGAGGAAGATGGCATGGTGGGTGTGTTGGTAGCGCTTGGTGGTAATACGGACAGAGTATTAAACAGCGCGAGAGGAGCAGGATATTTGTTCGATATTGGCTTGGACTGCGCTGTCTGGGCTCATAACCTGTTGTTATGAGCTGCTGGTTGAGAGCGGGCGCAAGGATAAGTGACTGAAAGTGGGAAAGCGAATGAATCAATGAAGTCAAGGAGGAATAAAGTATGTATTGATCGGATTCGTATCCGACTTGCTTATCTATCTAACCATAGGAGAACAGTAGGTTTATATACACAATCCAAAGAATCTCCACTTACCACCGTACTCACGGATATCCATCCGGGGATATATATGCAGCACAGGTGTTGCAGTTCACAGCTCATCAAGTATTCCGGACCACCATCCGGTTCTCTCTCCGATCTTTCCCGGCTTGTGGTGCGGATATTCATACATCATGTACCATCTAGGTAACGTCTTCCCCCTCTTTGCTTAATAAAAATGACAAATAAGATGAGCAACGAACTAATAACTGGATAGGAAATGGACAAAGGAACCACAGCATGGAATGATCACCGGTGATTTCCAACACAATGCCCCACAATGAACCATATGCTACGCTACTAGTCAAGGCTCCCGCTCTCTTGAGCTTTTCACGGATACCGTCATAACATCCCCCTTTGTCCAATTAATTAACACTACAGCCATGCACTCCATTACACGCTCACCATTCAGCCTTGTTCTTTTACAAAAAAACATCGGCTATGGCAAATAACGGCGAAATGGCTATACGGTGGCGAGTGATCCCAGGTGAAACGAAAAGAATGCCAAGGCAAGGACGATCAAAGAACAGATCACACAACAGCGGGGAAAAATTTCTTTTTCTTCTCTCCCAACAACAATGACACCACGATGCACGATAATCAACTAACTAACGGTCAACACAGGAGTATAAGTAGGAAAAAAACAACTTCTCTATCTTCCCATCCTCCGAGTCCATCCTTCTATTGACCACCACAATCTTCCATGCATACCCGTTCTTCTATGCATATCCCTTTTCTTCCACGCAAGTCCCCCCTTTGCATCCGCAAAACAAACATCATACTAACAAAGAAAAGAGCAATCTGATAAAGGAAAACTCTCCAGGCTCCGTGCCTACTCGCATCCGATTCCTTCCTCACCGATCGCGAGCGCATATCCGGAGTTTGTGGAACGATTACGGGGTAGGCTGCGCCTATGCCGACCATGCCGAGCAGTATCAAAGAACTGCTCCCGGAGGGTGTATCTATCTATAGCGCATATGCGGTGATCTTCTTTGTCTGAACGATTGCCGGATAGGGTGTGTGCGAGCCCATGGGCTATGTGTAGGTCCGATGGGTGAAGGTCCAATATGGTGAGCATGCCGAGCAGCTCCGAATTCCAACATGTTCTACTATTCTGTACCTTCCAAAATAAACACGATTTCGGGGAGCCATACTTAACTGTAGCTGGTCTATTTTCACCCTTCACCACGCTCGGCCTGGTCTCCCAAATACCCTGCAAAGGTAGCTTCTCCGCTGATGGATCAAGAGCAATTATTCAGATTTATTCTTTTCTCTGCCCATTTTGACCCAAACTCCGGATATCCCCACAAACATCCTAGGCTCATACCGAGTTTTTTTGGGTTTACTTGCTATCTTACCCAAACCTATCACGATCAATCAAATAGCCCACACCGCTGCGCAACATTAGCTTGAGAGGAGTGAGACAAGAGCGAGATCATATCCCCCCTTCTTCCCTTTCCCCTACCATAATTTGTTCTTCATTCATGCCTTTCCCTCTCTCAATTACCCTTATTGTCCTCTTTCAAAACTACTAAATTCAGTCCTGTCAATGGTACGCGAGGTTCATGAGTCTCTATGATCTATTGCAAGTCCTTCTGTGTTCCCGACAGTAATTTACTCGTACTGTGCTATAAATTTTACATTACTAGATACCCGCTTTTGTCCACGTTGCTAGTGAAAACTAATTGCTCTACTTGTCTGTGCACGGGTGGAAATTTCTTGGCGTATGCATTAGCGTAAAACGATGAGCGGTGGCCTAGTGGGGAGTGAAGCGGGAACGCTGGCGCGTCGCTAGAACGGTTGTTGAATTGGCGGAAGCTAATCGGTGGGGGGCAGTGATGAAGAAAGAATTATTTTCCAAACTTACCTTCGTTATCTGCTTAGCTATCTTAGGATTATCAACGATGCCATGCTATCACTTAAGGACTAATTGCTATGAACTCTTGTCCGAATGTACCGTAGCGGGGGATCGCTGAGGCTGAAAGGCAATCTCAGTAGCTTTCCGCATTCATTAAGACCAACGCACATGATTTGTCGGTGTGCAATCGGAGAAGAACATCACCTCAGGAGGTGTAAAAAAGTAAAAATAAAAAATAAAAAGCAAACAGCGACTACATTTATCAGGTGCAACAGTAGGTTGTCCTCGGCCAGCTAAAAAGTGGGATACTTGTAGCCAGAAAGACAAAAGAAGAAAATCGATCTGCCATGAACAAAAAATCGATAAATTAGTCTCTTTAGCGTCGGCAGGCTGATATTAGATCGTTAATTTACTCAAGTACTAGCATAGAGATTTGGCTTGGCTAAAGGGGGAACTATGAGGCTTAGCCGCATGTACAAGTACTGGTATGAATGATTGAATGTAGGAGGGACAACATAGAATTGATTTTTTGCTGCCAACTCCGGAGGACCCACCTCAAACCTCTAATCCTTCCATTGGAGATTGGGGTGTTTTTTGCAATAGCCACGCTACTGACGTCGGATGAACTTGCTTACGCAGCACTGCTGTTTGAACAGTATTGTATGGCGCCTCACGCTTCGCAAACAGAGTGTTCAAACTCTAACTTAGGCAAGGCAGAGTTTGAGAGGATCACAAAACTATTGAAGAATGAGTACTGATAACCAAGCGACCCACTTGGAGATAATAATGCTCAAGTGCAGCAAGCTGTGAGCAGACTGAACCGGAGTTAAAAAAATTCTGGCTGAACTGTTTTGGCCATAATTTTAATTTCCTTCCGGGTAACTTTTCTGCATCCAAGATCGTTGCTCATATGTTAATTTCTTTCTGGGTTCACCGAAAATTTCACCAGCTACCGTATCTCGCTTAATCGCTTTGGTGGTAAATCTTGGATCCTGGGATACTATCGTAAATAGGTTCTAAGAGAAAGCTATTCTTTAACTTATTTAGCGACTCTAGCTTATGTTAACCGTAGGAGATTCTTTGGTTATGACGAGCTTCTCTCTCTTTGGAGAGAGGGGTTGTGGTTTAGGTTATGGTCAATGTGGTAGCCTTGAATGACCCACGCTACTTTTTATTCTGCTAACACCTACCATACGATCGGACTTGGCAGTTTCAACACACATATCAAAAAACAACGGCCCCTATCCGCGTAGAGCCTCGTATTGCCCAAGGTTGCGGCGGGTGGGCTCTTTCCGGCTACTATTACCATCACGAACTATGTCATGATTCTTTCAGTGGGGCAATATGGGTTGAACAGTGGGTTAACTTAGGATCAGGCTAAAAGAAACACGGGACCCCCTGCTGCCGAAGCTGTATGCAAGTGCAGGGTATCCATGTCACAGGCAGGGATTTCGGGGGGTCAACCGGGGGGTCCATCAGGTTCCACAAAAAAATCCCGCTTTTCTTCAGCCCTCAAAATTTCAATAGCCGACTGACTAGTTGACTCCATCATCCACCATCCACAATACCGGTATCCTCAACAGCAAAATACACGAACATGTCGCAACCATTCACTAGTAATGTCGGTTCTTTAAACACGACTAACATTAACTTTACTGTTACCGATGCTCGGCCTAATATCCTAGCCTGGCTATCCAAACTCGACTCGAGGCTGTAGCCATAGGATACTCGGAACAGTAAGGTCGAGATTGTGGGAGAATGGCTTGCATAGACGGATGAGTTTCTGAGCTGTGACGCCGGTAGTTAAGGAGGTAAATCCGCTAACGCAGTTTTGTTTTTCTATGGAGATCCGGGTGTTGAGAAACCTATTAGGTAACTTGGACGAACCTCAACGAGAAGGAAATGGGGCAAGTGCTGACAACCCGTCGCGTTAGTTTGTTGGTGATAGACAACCGGTGATAGACAACTGGTGCTGTTGAGCCGGAGGACAAATCTACTCCTCCGAGCCTGGCGTAAGGGCTAGGATCTTTCCCTCTTTACCGACTTCGAATTCGTACGGATAACCTACAACTGTTCCGCCACACCGCAACTATTCCATAAGCACTTGAATCACAGCCATTGCCGCCCCACTCTCACCCCCGCCCAATCCTTTCAGCGATTCAAAACCCCACCCTCTACTAATTCCCATCTTGCCCTTCCTTCCGGAGCAAGCTTGGGACAGAACCTCAGCTTAAGTGTTCCGCTTTTGCTCGAAGGAAATACCAGTCCAAATTTCTGCACCGACTTTTTTATATTATGGTCCAGTCGGGCTTGTCAGTTCCGGTTTATACTCAAGAATTTCTCATTAATGGGGAGCTATTCCTATCTCATTGAGATAAGCTAGGATGGCCTGAGACTCCCATAACATTCACCTCCCGAATTGCCCTCTTGTTGTATATTCCCTTTGCGCATTGATTGTTCTGTTGATTTTTTGACAATTCCCCTTTCTCCACTCTTCCCGTGCGCGTTATTTATATATAGACAAAAACAATATAGATTTCAAGTATTTCTGGGAACAAACGCTTATCTTGTTGGCCAGTGAATTTTGATTTTTGGCTCAAGGTTAAGAAAGTAATATTGAATCTATCATTGGAGTAGATTGCAAAGAAAATTATATATATATAAACCTTGATCACCTCCTTTCTTCACGTCCATCCCTTTACCCAAAATTCGATAATATAGTCATGGGCAAATGAAAATTTCCCTTAATTTTGCCTTTTAAATGCCGTCCAGGGATGACTTCTCTATTTCCTAAATGAAACTAGTGCTTTCTACTTCTTATCTAAGAACACCCGAGGTGGATAGATCGACAAAGTAGGAGAGAAGATTATCAGATACATCCATTTACCCATTGTGGGCGGCTTGTATAATAAACTGGGGGGAAATATCTCGTCTTTGTGAATATCGCTATGATTGCATCCTGAGCACTATACTAAGCGATGACCAGTGATACAATACCTGGCTGGATTGCCGCACGTAGCGCCAAACTTGTGAGTTAACTTGGATGTGATGCCCGAAACGATATTATCATAATTCATTACTATCAGAATATTATAGTTATCCCTTAGTCTATCGGGTGCTAGCCTACAGCATCAACTTAAGTCATGGTAATATTCTGATGGTGGAGTGTTGTGAGGAATTGTGGTTGCGCCCGTTGTCTCAGGACTTATTCTCACAGCGAGTATATAACCTCTCTTCCAGCACATTTACCATCAAATAAAACACTGACAGGTACTCATTGAGGATGGTGCTTAAACCTTTAAACTGGTATCCTGTTTCATGCTGTCTTCATTTCACCCAGCTTGAAAGCCTTGTAGCTTATTTTCACAATCAATATTCTCTTGTATCTACATGTTGAGATTATACATATCTGGTATACTATTGTGTATTTTTATTTTCTTGTCTATTAGTGATGGTCAAAAAACTTAGAATTGGAATTTGAAGATTGTATAGGAAAAGATTGTGGTTTAAGAGGTACCAATACATCACCCTTGCAACATATTGTCTATGAGCCAGAGAGGGTGCTTCGGTTGCCGCGTACCATAATTTTGTCCGAAACCAACCCAACCTACCCCCATCCTACCCCTGCTCCGTACCACTTTTTTATGCCTGTCCCTTGTAAGTGGATGTTTAGTGTGGGGCAAAGAGAGATTGCTGCTGTTCTTAGAGCACTAGTGGTACCACTACCGGTATTGGAATATGCTATGGGGATTACGATGCGTGCTCCGTGAAGGGCATTGTAACGTGATCCACGCCATAGCGAGCGCCCGGCATAGCGAGCCATCAATCCGAATACTACCCGCTATTTCGATCTGGACTGCGGTTTGGCCAATCACGCTCCCTGAACTCGCAGATGGCTCGCTATGACGTGGAGCACTTTAGAGCAATGGAGATCGGGAAGGTGTTTCCCGGCTTTACTTGCGTTACTTGATTTGTAGTTTTAGGATTATCGATGGTGTCATCCCATCAACTGCTCAAGTACCAGTACGGTACGGGTCAGGACTGAAAGTCAGTACTCTAACTTACTGGTAATAGTTTTGGTTATCTTTCAGAGTACTGGTACTATCTGTATACAAAGAGTGGTGTTCGTAGGCGATGATTTCTTTCGCTAGTTATAGGAGATTTAGTCAGCTGCCTCGCTTGCTTAGTCTGGCGGTAAACTTTGGATCCTAAAAATATCAGGGTTTGAGAAAAGGTTATTCATCAGCATATTTACTGATTCTCTGAATTCCTGGGTGGGTGAGCTGTTGGAGGTTAACTCGACAAACTTACTCTTTGGTTATTAGCAAATGTTGCACATACTAGGAGGCTGGGCTGCCTTGCACGGTTTTAGTACTGACATAACTGTCTCAATGTACTATTTTATCCAAAAGAATGGTTCTATCTTTACTGAGCCTCGGTTGGCACAGTACAAGGCCCTGGGAAGATGTTTTCAGCCTCTAGCTGCATCACCTGCTGTAGTGATTGTTGAAGTAAGGGGATGTATGTTTATTGATAGCTTCATTCATAAGGCTTGATGTCTGTTTACAAATGGCAAGCTGGCAAATATTACTGTGGGAGCTCTAGGGTGGCATTTCGCCAGAGCGCAAGACTCGTGTTAAACCTATGGTTCTTAAATAAGCGGGGGGAATCATGAGTATGACCAATGCTGTGGCAAACAGCGCAGTCTTGTCGCAAATTTGGGGCAGTTGCTTGGAGGGTCCAGAGGTATCCATCAGGTTTCACAAAAAACCCCGCTATTCTTCAGCCCACAGGAATTTCTCTAGCGGACCGACTCCATCATCTATCATCTACTCGTACCGTGTCCTAGGCGGCAAAAAGAACAAAAAATGCCCCAATTATTCAATAATAATTACAACTCTTTCAACAATACCTACATCAACCCTACTGTTCCCG
>Ga0307507_10007079_pt1 | contig 16602 bp, 13 predicted proteins | sample 7_EM_MG_FD_207223 | JGI IMG/M metagenome (GOLD analysis project Ga0307507, IMG submission 207223) | Populus trichocarpa ectomycorrhiza microbial communities from riparian zone in the Pacific Northwest, United States - 7_EM | ecosystem: Host-associated > Plants > Roots > Unclassified | place...
AGTCCGTCGCCAGACGCAGGTACCAGCAGGAGAACTATAATGGGACAAGGTGATACACTTTTTCCAGATTCTGTGTCTGAGCCCGAGGACTCTTCCCGTAGATCTTCTAGTCGTGAGCGGGTTTGGCGCGGGCCTTGAATTTTTGTCATCTTCATTCAAAATTTCCTTCTGAGCATATTGAAACCATGTTTTCCTCAATTAATTATTTCCTAACTGACGGTTCGCGAATGTACGTAGACGTCCCCGAACCCACTTTGCTAGCAATTAAAGACATCCCATTCGTCAAACCGTTATCACTACAAGAAAACAAATACTTCGAAGGGCGTGAAGAAGCCCTGCTCAAATTACATGCGATCCTTCAGTCGCCAACCCAAGGCGCAGTGACTATCTCCGGACTCAGCGGTGCCGGAAAGACCCATTTAGCAAGAGAGTACTTTTTCCATAGGAAAAGCGACTATCGCGGGGGTGCCTTCTGGATCGATTGCAAACCTATGATGCGGACGCTTTCTACCGAATGTCTAGATTTAGGGTTTTGTATGATCGCTGAAGAGCTAGGGCTTCTAGGCGACCATGGTGGAAACAGCAGCCGGGTTAGTTTGAACGACGATCCGAAAACGATTACCCGGCTGCGGGTTATGGGGTGGTTTGGAAAACATGACAACTGGCTGTTGGTCCTTGATGGGGCAAATGCGGAGACGAAGGAGGAGGTGGACTTGTTGGCAGAATATATACCCAAGAGCAAAGAGGGAAGTATCATATTGACTACTCTGAATTCGTCATTCGCAGGATCTGCCCGGCTAGGCGCCCCGGAGAAGTTGGAGTTGGAGCCGGTTACGGACGACGAAGCCGTTAGGATGTTGCTGCACTATGCACAAATCAAAAACCCACCCGATGCAGAACTTTTGGCCGCAAGGCAGCTGGTACAATACCTAGGACATATCCCACTCACGATACATTCTGCCGGAAGTTACATCAAGGGGAAGAAAGTCTCGATATCAGACTACCTAAGAAAGTACGAGAAGCGACCATTTGTGGATCGGGAGGACTTGGAACCTTTCCATATAATTTTTGACCGTCTAGAAGAATCCGATAGGTACCAAGAAGCAAGGAATTTATTGTGTCTGTTAGCTTTCATGCATCGGGAGATTCCGGTTCGTATGCTGGCAACAGGGATCAAGCAGTTCCCGTCCAATGTCAAACTGGTAGCAAAGGATCGTGGGCGACGGGACATCAATAACACTATTGGGCATTTGTTGGCATACTCGCTTGTTGACCGGTGTGGTCAGCAGGATGAAAATGTCCAGGTGGATACATTAGTCTTGCATAGTGTCGTCCAAGACGTGTGTATTTCTCGGATGCGAAAGTCAGAACTCAGGAAGTGGCTTCAATTAGCGATCAGGATGTTTTGCAGCTCTTTCGATCACATGGAGACTTGCAAGCGCTCGAACTCAAGGTTCTTGGTATCGGATTATCGGCGATACGAGATTCATGGGGTGAGGTTACTACAGCATGCAAAGAAGCGGGAGGTGGACACTGAAGACTTGGTGAGAGTATTGGGCGATATAAAGACCGCGATAAACGACGATCAAGCAGGGGTTAGGTGCAGTATGTTCCGGAGCGGTAGTACGAGCGACAGTGCTCCGGAGACATCATCACCGGAGAGTTCCAGGAGGGCGACATGGGAGGATGACACCATCCATGATGAACCAGAACCTATCCAAGACTACGGCGAGCGGCAACCGAGAACACCTACCCGCTCGGGGGCTAGTTCTAGAAATCCCTCTTCTACTCGGAAATGGAACACACCCCCTCTCAACAATGGCTACGCCCATGATTCCGATTCCGAGGAACCCCGGGGAGAAACACTAGCACCGAGATGGGGCCCTCGCACTTCAATGCCACAGATAGACCAATCACACATCCCATACAGGTACAAACCAGCTAGGCTCCCCCATGGGTGGGTTCCAGGACAAACACACGTTCAAGTCCCTACCAAGCCACCAGACTCACAAGTCACCCAAGAAACAGTGATATTCAGTCCCACAGCACAGTTCCCCTCGGTACCAGCAAGCTCGCTGCAGTCGCCAACAGAAGCAGCAGTAGCAACAGGTGGCTCCCCCCCATCATCGCTAAAAAAGGACGGAATATTATCATCCGTCCAATCATTCCTCAAGAAAATCTGGGTATCCGAACCGGCCTCCCCGACGACCACGCATCTAAGATCCCAATGGCCAAATTCCCCCACTGCGCAAGAACTCTCCCAGAGGTCAACATTCCCGGTTAATCTCCCTCCAGCCGGCCACGGCTCACCACGCCCCCACTCGCGGGGCCCAATCTCTGACCTGGACCATCTCCACCACCCATCTCCATTCCAATCCCGCCTCCCTAACACCGGCCACGGCCGGAGCCAAAGCCTCCCCTTCCAAAACCCGCACCCAAACTCCCTCCCTGCAAGTTTTGGTGGCTTCCCACCGTGCGATAGCAGCAGCAACCAGCCGCGGACCCCAATGAACTACCCCGGGGAGGGTGGATACCTAGACATGCCACTACCAGTCTCACGCCCATTCTCACCCGGCTATACGCCCTCCCGAGATACCGACCTATCCTCCAGCCCCGTCGCCCGCAGCGTCGTGGGGCCACGCTACCGCCGTGCAAGCCTCGCTTGGTCCGAGCCAATCATTGGATCCTTCCCTTCCCCCTCCCCCTCCACAAATACACACCACGAATTCTCATCTCCCGCGCCCTCCGCATCGCCTTACTCCACGCTGCTGGGGTCGTCCTTTGGAGCGGCAAGTTCGGCCAGCATGCGCCGGGGTAGGTCCGGTGGCGGCGCCGGCGCCCGATCACCCAGGATTGCAATGTTGCAGGCGACCGACTCTCCAATTTATTCTGCTGCGCGGATGGCTAGAGTCGTATCCGCGCCTGTGGGCCACATCGCAGGTGGGGGACCGGGAAGCCCGGGGTTGGGAATTGACGGAGTGAATATTCCGTTTGATGCAATCCCGAGGGTCATCGTTGCACCCGGGACCCCGGACGGCGAGGCCACTGGCGGGGTTTGGGGGCCGGGTGGCGGTAGCAGCGGGAGAAGGAGCAGTGCGCCGGATGAGCAACTGAGCGGGAGTGAAGAGGTTGGAAGCGTCGAAATGGCTAGGAGTCGGAGCGAGCCTGAGGCAAGCATCAGGGGGGGTAGAGCGGTGGATGAGAGGGCGGAGTTGCATAGAGCGGAGATGGTATAATTTTTTTCGTCCCTTCTCCTTCGGGCTCGTGAGTTAGAGTGAACTGCTACCAGGAGTCCAGATTTGTGTGATGGTGTTTGGGCTGGGCTAGCTTGTTGAATCTGTTTATTTTTATCTCCTTTGGTTTGTTTTAGCGAGTCATTTCTTTACCTCTATGGGTTTGGTTTGCATACTAGTTCACGTCAGAAAAATCTCATCATATTTCCTTCTTTCTTTTTTGTTTGGGTATTTATTGGTTCTATGTTTATGTTTACCGCTAGACCGTGCGTTTGTCTATTTCTGCAAAAATTGAATAGTATCATAGTATAACAATATTCTGAGATAGTTACTTTTACCCTTTGTTCTCGTTTGTGGTGCGGTAAATGTGGTTAATGGGTCATGGACGCTCACTCGGACAACTTACCCTGACCCTCGCTTTTGATAGGCACAGTACTGGTACAGTACAGCTGGGGTTGGCATCATCTTACCTAGGACCTAGTAACTTCCAATCCCCGACCCACTTGTGGCACCCGACCCTAGAGACAACGATGTCATCCAGTGCTGGTATCTGCTGCATCGCCATAGCAGTCTCACTTCCGCTTCGGCTCGTATGACCATTACTCAGCCCTTCTGCTGCGCCATCACCGCTTGATACGCCAGAGGTTTAATTCCCCGAACTTTTACTCCTCTAGCGAGGCCCATTTTTCTCACTACTAGTAGTGCAAATCTACACAGTCCATACTAGTATGACCAAAGGTAGGAAACAATCGCAATATAATAGTAGTAGCAGCCAAAAATGGGGAAAACATGAAGTACGGGAAAAATGGCATTACTAGATAGGAGTAGAATTTATGTGAGAAAGAAGGCGAATACTCTCTTCTCCCATTTTAACTATCAATAGACGACCATGGATAGACGTCGTTGAGGAAATCCAATTCACTTCCTTGGTGTTTGCTGGCCATGGCTAGTATCTATTCTATCCCCGTTAAGAAATTCACTTTGTCGAGGGGATATCCCCTTGGCCAAGTAGCTATCTCTAGGCAGCTCTGTAGCTGGAACATCGCTAGGGGAAAATAAACATAAGAGTTAACCTAGTCACAGAGTAGAAATTTATAGTTCCGCTCTTCTATTGTTCCACTGCGCCCCATCACATGCACAGAACCCCTGTGAGGCCCCGGTAAGACCACGGGGGCCACAGAGAGAGAAAAAAGGATTTTTAGAGAACATGGCTATTCTGCAATGTAGGCTCGTAGTGACAGAGGATCTTGCAGTACTCATTAAAAGAAAAAACGGATTCTATTCATACTATACCTTACAAGAATAAGTCGAAGGGAATCCCGTAAGCTTAGCTTATCAGGGGCTGCTTGAATAAATAAATTATTTATATGTTACCATGGCAATGCACCCAACCTTCCTTCTCCGTGATTTGTTGGTATACCGGTACTCAAATGGCCAAATAAAAGCTGGTCAAGCGAACAGTACTAGTACATGTTTGTTGCCCCGCCGTGTTGGGTATTCTTCTAGGGGCTCCTACCGGTATTAGCTAGCCCTATGCTTGCTGTTTCCCTTAAACTGGGAAAACCGACTGCAGAAGCACCGACACCAACTTTTATTCACCAATGCTCACTCGAGTGTGATGTTGTGCTCTTAATGACTCACGGAGTGTGAACCTCGTCTGGTGCCAGTGTTTGAAACACCATAAACGCCTCCACCGAGGGCCACCTGCCATCCTCCTGAACCTTTTAGCTTTTCCTCAGCGCTTCCGGAGCCTCAGAATAGGCCACCGATACTAGCTGTAAATTCTAGGTATACCCGATCCGCCACTGTTTCCCAAGGTACTCGGGTGCCATAGCCACCATTTATCTTAAGGCCCAATCCTGTGGCAAATAGTCTACGCTTTTTTCCCGGGATAGTAGCTACGGCACCACACAGAGAATGGCGGCGGGTCGGGCCTACCCAGAATACCGGTATACTGTACGGTACGATACCACAACATCACATCATAGCCTTGTGGGGTGCCCGCCAAGCGTGTATGATACCAGTATCGTATTGGACGCTCAGAGCGGGCCACGCAATGCCCTGACCGACGATCGCAGCAGCTTCAGCAATAACCCTAACCCTAAAAAGCGGCAGCAGCTACGGTAAGTGCACATCTAACTTGCTCAGTGAATATGCAGCTCACAGCATCTCCTCCCCTCACTTCAATTCCATTTGCCCCGATCTCTTGAAACTCGGGGTCTAAAAACCGGAGACGTTTCTTTCATACCTTCCCCTCTACGGTGCGAATACGGTAGACTACCCAAGCCGAAGCTACGCCACATCCCGGTGACCAAGACCCGCCTCAGCCGCATAACAGAGCTTACGGTGCGTTATCGCGGATATAATTTAAATACCCATAGTATCTCTTTCTCTTCTCGCCTTCCTCTTCACCCCCTTCACCCTTCACCTTCTCCCTAATTTAGTTATCACCACGATATAGGGAGTCTCGAGCAGCAACACCACCGACCATGGCGGCGATCCAAGCAGACTCGTTAAGTCCCATAATGAAACTGGCTGACCACCCACCCCAATACATAAACCCCAACGCCCCGGTACTATCCTCCTTAATTCTATACATAGTCCGAGTACCCGGCAGCCAAGACCTCTTCTTGACAACTCTCCATCCATTGCAATCCACCGTCACAGCAGAGGATATAAACGCCTGTCTATACTACATCCACATTGAGCCCGTCGTTAACACAAGCAGTATTGCCCCGTCGACTCTTTCACCACCCCTACCCCGCCCATCCTCTCACCGCAGATGGTCTTCACAATCCATAACGAGGTCCAGACATTCTTCCCGCTCCCCAGCACGCCCGATTCCAACAATGACCATTGTGCGCCGTGATCTGGCAACAGGTGCTCAGTGGAACGTAGCAAGGATATCCTCCCCCAGCAGCGCCGAGGAAGATGTGGAGAGGATCCTAGTAGATATTATGACGGCGGGGTATCAGCGGTTTGTGGAGCCAGCTATGGACTGGGACGAGCATGTTTCCGTCGGGTTTAGGCGGGAAATGTGGATTGAAGGGACGGGGTTCTGGTCACGGGTTAAGAATAATATGGGACACAGGAGGGGGAGGAGCACAAGCACTAGCTCTGACTCCCGCGAGAAGGCAAGTGCGGCTGCGACGCCCGCGGATGAGAAAATGAAGAAGAGAGGGTACGTATTCGATGCGCTGTGGAGCCCGGGAAAGGAGGAGGAGCGGGGGAGGTGTGGATTCAAGGATGAGGCGGGGGGCAAGTTTTTAAAGGTATGATATCTCCCGCCCTAAAAAACCCCTCCATCTCGAAGAGAATTAATATAGCGAACAGTGCAAATACTACCCTCCGACACACCCCTCCAAATCCTCCCTCCTTAGCGTACTTGAATTCAAACCCCCATCCACCACCGTCCTCTCCGCTGCTCCGGGAAGGGAAGCTCCCGAGGTCATCACCAGCAGCAAATCGAAACTGGGAATGCTGGTCTGCCACAGCGACGGGATCTACATGATGGATTTACTGGTAGCAGCTAACATGGCCGTATTCTGGAAGCGTTGGGAAAGTTGGGCATTGGAGAGGTCGGCTTTAAGCGGTCATTAATTTATTTTTTCAATTATTTTCTCAGCTTGGTGAGGATGTAGGGTGGGTCAGGTTGAATGAAGCCTTTTCTATGAGAACTTCGACAAAACGCAAAATAAAGTAAAACATAAAACAATTGCCACGACAACACGAAACCAATACCGTAGTAGAATAACATGATAGATGCGCCCTGCTGTGCTAACATGTGCTCTTTCCCACCCAAAATTATTTTTAGTAGTTCTCTACCAGTTTCATGTAGATTCCCAAAGTATATTGTCGAGTGAGTGATGCAGCGTGTTCCCGGTACAAGATGGCTTTCAGATGGGGGTAGGGTTCTCATACAATCTAACTTTATAGTAGTACCGCACAATAGCTATATATCACTACCGTATGATATAAGTTGCTGTATATACACGGGTAGTCTCGACGAACGAGGGTAGGTTCGAGCATGAAAAATCCGTTTCCCCGTCCCCTCGTCCAACCTCAGTCCCCAGCTCCTCTTCCATCACCTTGCTCTAGATCTCCTACTGCCCTGTGGGTATTTAGGATACCAAGGTAGAACTCTTTTAAATCGCTCTCAAAATGCAGCAGGGGTGCGCTTTCTTTCTAGGGACTGAGGTTGCGATAGGGTAGGGTTGGATAATCGCCAAGTGAGCCGAGTTTGTGAATTAGGGGCGAGTGAGCATAGGTGCTCCGAGAGCGGGAAGTCTCACAGAGCATTTATAAATCCTGTTTTTTTTTTTTTCTTTTTCTTTTTCGTTTTCTTTCCCTATTCCCCACTATTACTAGGAGCGTAAGATATGCTCGTATACCGTAAACTCTAGGTAGACGCGAGCGATCCCCGGCCATACTTCTTGGGTTAGCCACTATTCCTCTCGTGGACTAACCCTGGGGCCAATTAAAGTTAGAGAAAAAAATGTGGTTGCTGGGGGTAAGGAATGGGTATTTTCCATTCTCCTATGTTCCGTATGTTTTCCTCCAATAGCTTCTCTTGCAATCAGGGGGGGAATCAAATTGCTCATGCCGGGGATGTCAAAATGGATATTTGTCTCATTAAGAACGAATTGATGGGCTATAATGAGGCATTCAGGGCCTTGCATGGTCTGGACTGGCGGATGGCACTAGAGCTTATCGGTACGCAGATCTATTTCTACCAGTCTCCTTTGCCCACAGCTCTTTCTGACACAATACCTTTATTACACCCCCATATGGTGGAGTAGTAATGAATATAAGAGCAACGGTAGTGAGCGAAAAGAGGGCGGTCTGGACTCAAGAGGCCGAGTTTGATCAGCTCATTCACTGGACTCCTCGCCAAGCAACTCCAGAGGATCTCGAGGAGTTTGCAGAGGATCCCACTGGGAAGACAGACGGAAAAAGGCTGTACCTACACCTGAAACACAAATGCTAGTATGACTCGAAGGAGCATGAGATGTTTCAAGGCTGATGGATGCGGCTAGGTGAACCCGTTTGGGTCATGCTTATTTTTTTCGTTTCTCCTATTATTATTAACAGCGGTGGTGTAATTAGGAATTCCTTTATCAAGGAGATTTAATATCCTCCTGCAATTTTCTGACTCGGTGCGTGAGAAAGCTTTGGTATTCCATATGTCAGGCACCTATAATAGGTCCCTGTTTGATGGCAAAAGTTTAGAAAATAAAAATCCTTAATGCGATAGTTGTAAGTTACTATACTACTCCGAATATATAGAAATCCATGCACTTCAGAAAGCATGTGCACGACTCCACCACGGCGTTTCCAGCGGACTAACTTATCAACTAACCAAGGCATCAAAGCCCAGTTGTTCCCAACAGCCAGGGCACTGTCAAGAGCCCCGAGCGAGACGAGACTGGGCCACCTCTAGCAGTTTGTCCAGGGCAGCGAAATCCCAGGACTGCCGTCTTTGACTTGGATAGAGTAGTGTGCCCTATGTGGGGTAAGATAGTGCTTTCGCGGATAGGAGTAGGACTACAGCTAAGGAATATCTAGGACGATTCTAGGATAGTAGGGGAAAGCGGAGGCGGTACGGCGGGGAAGCTGTTGAAAATAAGTTAGAGGAGCCGAAAAAGTGGGGGGGGTAATGATCAGACGAAAGGATTTCGGCAGAGTGAAGTGAATGAAGCAGTCCAGGTGAACGAAAGTAATTTAATTTGCCTTGAAGCGGTTAAGGAGTCTAGGGGGGGGGGGGGTTCACACATACACATTCCCTCCTAGGACTTTTACAACACACTAACTTAGGTGGTAGCAGGAGGAGGATACAAGTAGGAAGGCACGAAGGGGAGTCTACTAACACCGTTTTAAATTCACTCCTTGCATTGTCTGTGTTGTTGGATGAGTTTGTGAATCGCTAAGCTTTGGCTTCGACGGCATGAGTTGTTCGGGCACTGGCCGAGCTGCTCGCCCTGTGAGGGCTCTGGATCCTGATAGTGTTCGAGTCAGTGCTTGTTGCGATCGGATGTGGTGAGTCCTACTAGTCCCAATTTTCGGGGAAGGTGGACGGGTGATACTCTATGATTAGTACGAGCAGGTAGCTATGTGGGCAGGAGAAACCACCAATGTTCACTACAGCGTGAGCGTCTCCCATACCGCTATTACACGACACCACGAGAATATATAGCCGAAACATCAGAGGGACTCCATTATGACAATTAAACCCGGACTATATACCCCCCCCTCCACTCCCAGATATCATACTATACATACAGTGCTGTATCACCCCCGGGCTAGCAGAAACTAAGAAACAATGCAATAATACGCCTGTAAGAAAAGAAATTACCACTCAATAACCTCCTCTTCCCCTAGCGCTCCATCTAGCTCATTAACCACACTCATAGTCTTTTCCCTACGCTCCATCTCTTTCTTCTCCTCGCTCCCACTTATGCTTTCAATAACCGGACTCCCCATGCTAACGCTCCGGCTCCTATCCTTCCTTCGCGAGCCGCGCCTGACCGGCGAACCAGGTATAACCGGAGATCCAGGGGGTAATGGAGCACCGGCCGGTAACGGTGGCAGCGGGACCTCCTGGTATTTCTTGATGGTAGCCAAAGTACCGGCCGTGGCGATTTGCGATAGCTGTAAGAAGTTGGCTTGCATTTTCTTCATCGCCTTCTCCATAGCTTCCTTTTCCTTTCGCAGCTTCACGATCGTGGAGTCGAGATCTGTGATTATCATGTTTTGCTGGGCGGTCACGGCGGCGTGCCTTTTACGCAAGGATTCGCGGTCCTCATACGTGCTTCGATACTCCTGGTCGTAGATGCGGAGTTTGTCCTTTAGTGTGGCGACTTCTTCTACCAGGTTTGCGGTGGTTGGGGTTGGGGGGCAGGATGTGGGGGTCGAGGGGGGTAACGGAAACGGAGACAATAGTAGGGGTTTACGGTCGAGGTGACTTTCGAGGTCCGCCACTATGCGGTTTAGGTCGCGGATCTGAGCGTCGCGCTTTTTAAGGTCGCGTCTGTAAGCTTTGATGTCCTGCTTGTAGAGCTCTACGTCTTCTTGCAGGTTGCCAAGTTCTCGCTTGGTCTCACTGTCCGAGTCGCCGAAGATCGGCAGGTCGAGTGGGTTCTTGCGTGCTTCTTCGAGATCGTGCTGGTACTCCTCTAGGCGGTCACGGATGTTGCCATTCTCGGTCTCGAGGTCCCTAATACGCTCGTCACGCTCCGCTAATGTGGCCGAGTGAGATCCCAGCTCCGACTCCAGTGAGTGCCATGCTTCTTCGATCGCTGACTTCTCCCGCTTCAAAGCTGCGACCTCAGATTCCAAGAATGTTATGCGAGTCTCGCGATCTTCCACCACATTCTTTAAATCCTGACATGTACGCTTTGACCCAGAAACGTTATTCAGTGCGTCTTCGATAACTTGATCGATCTTGGCCTCCAACTGTCTGTTCTTCTTCTTTTCTTCGCCCAGTCGGATGTTGATTTTTGTAACCATTTCGATGAGTGATTCATTTCCTTCTCGTTGTGTGGCGGCGGATTGTTTGGCTTGTTCAAGCTCCATCTCCATATTCGTTATCCGACTCTCGAACGTTTCCTTCTCTTGCCTCAACGTCTCAAGCCTTTCGTTAAACTGCCAGCTGAGTTCCGTTCGTCGCTTCTCCTCTTCAGCAAGCACATAATCGATGTTTTCCCTTGCTTTCCTTCGAGCTTCAAGACGTTTAAGTTCTTCCTGCGTCGGCTTACGCTCCACTCCCCTCAAAGCGCTCGCACGAGTCTCCCCCTTCTTCCGCTCTTCTAGCAGAACAGCGTCGTGATCCGACCGAGATTTCGTTGCTGCCTCGGCCAGTTTTCTCTCAGCCCCTTCCCTTCTCCTAATCTCATCCATTAATTTCCTGCCAATATCCGCGAGTCCCATCTCCGAAATAGCCACTAGTGCCGGCTTTCCGTCGATGAAAACCCGATCCTCATCCATGGCTTGAATCTGCCGTCGGGCACTCTCAAGTTCATGGTCCCTCTCTGTAGCAGATTTCTCCAAGACGGAAACTCGCTCTCTGAGAGTATTGGCATTAGACCGAAGCAGCTCAAGCTCCTTCTCTTTTCCATTCACAACGTCCATTAGTTCAGACTCCCGGCGCCGATAGCGATCCAAGTCTTCCAAGTCTTCCAGCCCAACCCCATTAGGGGTTTCCAACCGTTTGGCGGCGTTTCGCAAAGTCTGTACCTCACGAGCGTGGGCTTCCCGCAAAGAACCCAGCTCCGCGTTCAGCCCTTCCCGTGGACTATTCATCTTTCGCTCCGCCTGAGCAATCTCATTATCCTTCTCCGAATTCGCCATCGCCAAGTCGTGAATTCGCTGGGACAATATTTGGTGTACGCGTTGACCCTATGGTAATTAGAAAAAAGAGCGATTAGATTAATTTCACAAAGGAGATATAAACCTCAGACTTCTTCATCCCAGAGACAGCGTCGTTAATTTCATCGATGTTGAAATTGGAAGCGTAGCGAGCAATCACATGGTCTCTCGTACTAATCGCCTATATCACGATGCATTAACAACGCCACGTTTTCACCCCGCGTAAAGTGCACAAGAAAGCCATACCTCCTTCAGCCCGGCAATCTCCATGGCCAGTTCCCCCTCCGACTTGTGTGCGGGCTCGTCAAACTTGTCCGCTGGCGTCCCCAGCGGACTCTCGGGCGATAAGGGGGGACTAATCGGATATCTACTTGGAGGGGGACTAATCGGATATCTACTTGGAGGGGGACTATAAAACCCATGATTCGGATGGCTCCCGTGACCCATCCTCATAGCCGACAAGGGAAGCCTAGGGGTCGGAGGACCAGAGCCAGAGCCAGCGCGGTCGCGACCCTGAAGCACCGCCGGTGAATCAGACAGCGGAATGCTATGGGGCAAAACTGGCGAAGGTGGATGTGGAAAGCTCGAAGGATGAATATTCATGAACCCCTCCATACGAGAACCTAGTTGCGGTGCACGCTGATCTAACGGCCGCGCCCGCCATGACCCACTAGCGTCGCTACTGGACCTCATTAAGCCCGACATAGACGGTTGCTTCTGGCGATGGTGATGTTGTTGCGGGGTGGTCGGCGGCAGTGAGTTGGAGTTTGCAGTTTTCGCTCTTGTGAGGTGCGGTGCGAAAACAATCCCCCCGCTATCGTCGGCAGTGTACCCAGGCACGCTTACCGGATGAGCCTTGGTGAGGAGCTTTGACTTCTTGGGACGCATCACCGGGGTAGAGTGCGGGGATAGTGGTAAAGGTGAGCATCCATCGTGTGTAGAGGGCGATGAGACGAACGAGTTCGTATGGGGTGACGATAACGCCGCCCTCAAGGCCTTATCCTCGGAGTTTTTTCGGCGTGAAAACAAACCCATAGATAGCGACATTATGTCTTGTCTCTCCCTCTCACTGGATGGTGGTCAGAATGAGGAAGGAGGGAAAGGTTCACGACGTTTATCGATGGAGGGGGTTCGGCTCAAATAGCGGGACACGCAAGGCAAGAGCCGCGGATAAAAAGCTAGTCGGATGTGCACAGCAGAAGCATGTGTGACAAAGGCACCTCTTCTCACAGCTGTTTCCGTAGGAATGGGAAACAATGGCCTCGTCTCGGTTCTTCTCTCACGGTATCATGTACGGTACAGCACCGGTATTAGAATAGCAAAAACGTATAGTACAGTATCAACAGACCCACGACGTCCAGACCGTATCCAGCGGAATGGACGAATTGGCTAAATCCCTAGCGAGTTTCAGAATCAAAAGGGATATAAACCGACTTTTCCCCTTTGCTTTATTAAGGCAAAACCAATCCCGAAACAAGGAAAAGTCGGGGTACTCGACCAAGGCGATGCAGAGAATAGAACAAGTTGAAGAGAATAATTAAAAAAAGTGAGGAAGTGAAAATGCAGTAAAAATGGAAGCTGCGTACCACACACTCGGCCCCGTAAGTATCGAGGAATGAGGAAAATTAGATGGGTAAGGGCATAAGTATGGGACGCCCTCTCTCAACGGAGAGGGGGAGGGAAGAGGAAAGAAGAAGGGAATGCTGAGGATGTGTGCAATACCGGTACTCCACTGTATGATAGGAGTCCAGTGCAATTCTCCATGTCTGCAGTCTTACATAATCCATTACACTTGCCTAGAGAATCCTCGCTTAGGCAATGCACACAGCCCGTCCCATTTCGAGGGAGCATCAGAATACCGTAGCAAGAAACAGCTACAAGTAGCATAGCGGTAGTCTAACTGTATCAAGGGCAACAACAAACTCGAGCAGCTATCCAACCAAACCAACAGATATGCCAGACTTACCCTCAGCCTCAAACCGGCGCTTCCAAAAAAAAATGCCCCTCGCGGGCGGAGCTCACCGAGGCACGGCATCGTAGCCAATGGTGGGTGCTCGAGTACCCCCTTGGCGCATAAAAGCAAAACAGTTCTAGAAGGAAAAACTATTCTCCAGCTTCCTTTTAGAACTGTGATCAAGGGGTTGGATCTGGCCAGCAAAAGCAAAAAGTGAGGAGGCCCTGATACTCAGGCACTGGTACCGGTATTTGTAACGTTATTCTCTCTCATGAGAGAGTAGAATACAGCACCATACTGTACCGGTACCCAATCCACCATGCTCGTACAGTACACAAAAAAGCATATCTCAACAACCCACTCACTGACTTCCTTATCGTAATCTCCTATCACCCCCGGAAAATCCTTCTCCCGCACCAGATGCCAAATCATAGATCATCACCCAGAATTTGCTCGAACCAATTCCCCAACACCACCACCATCACGGCCTACAGTAGGCTATCGTACGCTAGAAGGTGGGATTGGAATACGGCGCAAGTAGAAGGAGTTTGTTTGCTCCAATGGATGGCGATGTGGTGTCGCGTGGTGGTCTCCAGTGAGCAGAGGTGCGGGGTCTGCCAACATCCTGCACTGTTTTCGTGGGTTCGCTTTTAAATGCTTAATAGCGCCACCGGCACCCTACTCGAGTAATCCTCCGGGACAAACGATGGACTAACGAATGAACGCGAGAAAGACCGAACCAGTCGGGTGCTGACCACTCATACAGTACGAGTACTCGAGTACGAGTACGAATACCGGTATGCCACATGGTCTCCATTCCCGCTGTCAAGAATTGAGCAAACCCTAGCCTACCACCCAATGGAAAGTCATCGCTCGGACACCCGCATCTAAGCAGTGGGACATACCAGTATCGGACCAAGCCCTCACAATCCAGAAACGAAGCTGAAACGGTCCAATTCAGGGACAAAGTCACGTTTGCATAAAGTTTAAAGGATGGGTTGAACGGTGCTGCTCCTCACCGGCTTTCCGGGCACCTTGTAGAAATACGAATGCTTGTATCGTACTCGAGTACCCTTCAGTACTCAGGGGCCAATCCTAAACATCAAACCTAATACAATATCCTGCTTACCCCGCAGCCCCAGAGCAGCAATCTCACTTGTCCAGAACACTAAACCGAGAGCCTCGGCATAGACACGGCACTGATGGTCACACGCCGCATTATAACGGAAATCTTCCCGGAACAAAATAAATAGGCCCGGGTTGGGAATATGCTGGTTCAAATTCTGGATCCTAGTATAGCTCTAATATGAGGGAGATACCCCGCGACACAAAACGCTAAAGCCATGGCTGCGAAAGCGACCGTTAATCATTAACCCTCCACTAGTAGATTGAATTGAACGTCTTTTAAGGGCCGCTCACCCGAGAACCGTTGCCATATGCAGAACCCATAAGGTGGATGCAGTCTTAGGCTAATACCGACACCGGTGCGAGACGGCCAGCCTTTCTATCGCTGCCACCCAAAATTAGACATATGAGCGTTTGTGAATGACTTTCATGCTCCAAATACCCCTTAAAAAGAAATAAAAGGCCAGTTTCTAGGAATTACAGTATCTCCTATAGAGAGTTGTTCTCTCGCGCTTCCTAGGAAAGCGATTTCGGTATCTTGTTCCCTTGAGCTGATCACACACGAGGGAGCGAGAGCCACGATGTTGTCTATGGATACTCGAGCCATATGAGTCAAAAGGGCCTTGGCAGAGAGAGACTGGGTTCATGGTCCTAGCTGGAAGACTTCATCATTTTTTTTTTTTTTTAGTTCAGTGTGTGTGCGCGCGCACTTGTCGATGTGGTGCTCTGCCTTGAAGGGCCAAACGCTAGATCCAACCCCTCAAATCGTCACCAAAATTCTACCCGGGATACAAGTACCTCCTACTACTCGAGTACTGTACATGCAGTTTACCCCTCCATCCCTTCTTCCAATCTACTTTCAGAACCTATATACGCCTCAAGCCCAAACCACCACTGTACACGGCAGTAAAACCCACCTCCAAAATCCTATCTAATACCGCTTGCTGGACGAAGCACAAACCATCCTACACGATTTACATGACCATCCAAGGAGGGCTATCCCAAACGAATCGACACCATGACACGTCTGTAAACGCTATAAATCTGGACCTTTTGATGGGAGGGGGATACAAAATACATAAGACTCCTAAGTCCCAAAAAGGCAAGTCTATATAACGAAGAATAAGCTTCGTAAGATACAACTATATTATGTGGCCGGGAAGAGGCCTGATGCAACTGCTATAATATGATAGAGGAGTTATTTGGTAATGAGTGACGGAAGGATCAAGTCTTTGGATGAGACGGAGTATGGACTGGCCAGACGGGGTGGGTATCGTGGCGAGGGGGGGGGATGTGTTAGGGACTTGGGTGAGAACTCTACGTGCGAGAAACCAAATTTATGGGGTCCTTTATGTTAACCCTACCAGAGTCGGTTCTTGCGATACTATTGGATATAGGGTTTTGGCTACAAGTAGTGATGGCTTGGGAGCTCGAATTTAAACGGTTCGCAAGGTAGATATATCTCACAGAGTGGCCGTGCAAGCCGTGTGGAGGGGACTCAGCGGCGCTGAAGGCCTGTAGGAGACAAGTCGAGACAATATATATAGATGAGGTGGTCTACCGGGGTTACTAAAATTCACACTAGATACGATCCGGCGATATTTCCTCGTCCAGACAGAAGAAATGAAATGCAAATGAAGGAATCTTTTCAAACCAAAGTGTGTCTGCTGTGCGCTGTGGTTTGGCAAGGGCGTATGATAATAATAGAGTAGCAGTCGTAAAAGAGAGTATACGTTAACACGTTCACATAACCCCAAACTAATCAAGGAGGAACCCCTTTTTTCTTTGATAGCCCCTCTTCCAAATCTTAGCGATGTCGTCCTTCTTCGTCCCTCCGGCGTCACATCAAAACTCTCACCCACACGTGGTGTGTGTGGGCGCACCTGAGAAGGTACTGCTTGAAGCACCACTACCTCCTGCCGGCCC